>Ga0105046_10020315_pt1 | contig 10049 bp, 10 predicted proteins | sample MAT03_FD_78385 | JGI IMG/M metagenome (GOLD analysis project Ga0105046, IMG submission 78385) | Freshwater microbial communities from Lake Fryxell liftoff mats and glacier meltwater in Antarctica - MAT-03 (megahit assembly) | ecosystem: Environmental > Aquatic > Freshwater > Ice > Liftoff... | reverse complement strand
CAGGCCGACTGCCCGCCCGCCGACGACCCAACTGCCGAGCACCGGGTAGCGCCCGTCGAAGCATGGCAGTTCGGCCGATTGCTGGTGCACGAACCCCTCCGCGCCATAGGTTCCGCCGGTGGCAAAGCCGGGCGCGGTGATATTGGCGCCCTCGCGCCCCCATAGCGGCTTGGCGATCTCGGGGCCGCCGGTTCGGCCGGGCTCGCGAAAGGCCGGCAGCAGGTTGGGGTGGCCGGGAAACAACTCCCACAGCAACGCCAGGATGCCCTTGCCCGATAGCACCATGCGCCAGGCCGGCTCGATCCAGCGCGTGGCCGATGCGGCGATGTTGGCGCCGAAAGCGTCGCGCAGCATGAATTCCCAGAGGTACAGGTTGAAGCCATGGGCGATCGGGCGGCTATCGAGGTCGACGAACTGGGTGCCGTTCCAACCGATTTCGTCGACATACAGGAACGGTGCCGCCAGCCCGGCCCGGACCGCGGTGTCGCGCAGGTAGTCAACTGTGCCGCGATCCTCGTTGCTGCCGCGCTGGCAGGTGAAGTGGATGCCGCTGGGGAGCGGGCGGGCCAGCCAGGCGCTGATCAGTGCCTCGTGAAGTTGGTTGAACTGGTCGGCGCCGCCGCGGGTCGCTTCGGCGGGGGCGGAACGCAGCCAGTCCCACCGCACCACCGCGGCCTCGAACAGGGCGGTGGGCGTGTCGGCGTTGTATTCCAGCAGCTTCGGCGCGCCGGTGCCGTCCCAGCGCAAATCCATGCGGCCGTACAGGCTGGGTTCCTGGGCCTGCCAACTGCGCACGACCAGTGGCCAGACCGCGTCCGGGATGCCCAGCATGGCGTGCGCGCCGCAGCGCACCGCATGCTCGACGGCCAGCTGGCACAGGCGTTCGATTTCGGTGGTGGCGTCGTCCAGCGTGTCGATTTCGGCGGCGGTGAATTGCCAGCAGGCGGTTTCGTCCCAGTAGGGGCGGCCGTCGATCTCGGCGAAGTCGAAGCCGATGGCGGCCCAGCGTTCGCGCCGGTCGGGGCGCGGCGCCACGGTCAGGCGGCGCACCGGCTAGCCGCTGCTGCTGCTGGCATGCGCCGACCCAGTGGACCCGAAGCCGCCGCGCGCAATCGAGGCTGCGGCCGCCCCCGCTGCCGCACCGGCCACGACGCCGCCGGCGTCGAGGGTGCCGGAGGACCCGCTCGAACCGAAATGACCAGAGGAGGAGCCGCTGCGCGAGGAGCCCGTGCCGTCGGTGGGGCAAGCGCCTTGGGCCTGCGCTGCTGGATCGCAGTCGGGCGTGCGCATCATCGGCACTGCGGCGGTCGCAACCACACCGCCGCCCATCAGCACAAGCAAGACTCGCGTGGAGCGCCGCATGACGACAGCGTAAACTGGCGCTGCGGCGTGCGGAAGTGCGATCGTTAGTCCGCGTAAGCCATCGTGTGCTCGACAGTCTCCAGACGCAGCGCGGGGACCGGGCGCAAGGGCTCGTCGACCATGTAGCCGGTGCCCCAAACGGTGCGCACAAAGGTGGCGAGCCCAACGGAGGCAAGGCGTTTGCGCAGCCGGTGCATCAGCACATTGAGCGACTTCACGTCGGGCTCGTCGAATTCACCGTACAGCAGATCCATCAGCGTGGCCTTGTTCACGACCGTGGATTTGCGCAGCACCAACAGTTCCAGCACCTTGAACTCACTTGGTGAAAGATGAATGTCGCGGCCGAACGGCTGTCCATCGGCCATGAACTATCACGCTCGCGGAACCGGCCCTGCACATTGCGAAGCCTGAGGATGTGTTCTGTGGCAAATTGCGACGCATTCTGTCGAAACCACGCTTCAGCGACTCGCTCGGCTGGGTTGAGATGCCGAGTCGCACGCGACGCAACGATGGCTCCGCAGCGGCTGCGATGACGTTCCGATACCTGAAACAGGTTTGTAGGCAGATGACGTGCACGCTGACACAGTCATTTCGGAAACTGTCCATGCGCCAATTCCTGGCCCCGCTGATCGGCATTCCGCTCGGCCTTGCCATGGCCGGGCTCGCGGCTGCATGGGCCGGACCGGCGCTACCGCGGCTGGACCTGCCGCGTCCCGCGGCGCTGCCGCAGGTGCTGCCGTTCCCGCACGACCCGATGCGCGCGCCGCCCGGTGCCGTGGCGCAAGCCAGTGGCACCGGCTTCTTCGCCGCATCGCACACGGTGCTCACCGCAGCCCATGTGGTAAGCGACTGCCGGATGATCCGCCTCGTATCTCGCCACTTGCCGCCCACCGAGGCGCGGCTCGTCGCTGTCGATGACGAGCACGACATCGCGGTGCTGCACGCCGCCGCCGCCGCACCCGCGCATCTAGGCATTGCCGCCGACGACCGCGCGCCGGGGCGCGTGCTGGTGCACGGTTTCCCCGCCGGTTCCGGGCGCGATGTGCCCGCCACCACCTGGGCCAGCCTGGTCAACGACACCATCGCCTCCGCCACGCTGCTGGAGCGCGACCCGCGCACCTTGGTGTGGTTGCAGAACCGCGACATCGCCCAGGGTTATAGTGGCGGGCCCATCCTCGACCCTGCCAACGGCCGCGTGGTCGGCATCGTGCGCGCCCTGATCGACCCGAAGCGAGCGGCGGCAGCCTATGGCATCGCCACGCCTGACCTGTCGATCGGCACGGGGGCCATGCCGCTACGCGCGGCACTCCGCGATAGCGCCAAGGGCGCCGGGGTCGCCGAGGACGAAGGGGCGATCGGCGACGATATCTTCACCCGCGCCCGCAAGGCCACGGTGCACGTGTTCTGCTGGCAATAGGCGGCCACTTCATGGTGGCAGGTCGCGCAGGAACTCCAGCATTGCCGCGTTGACCTCGGCCGGCCGCTCCTGCTGCGTCCAGTGGCTGCAGCCGGGCAGAATCAGCGTGCGGCGGAGGTGCGGCACGAAGTTCCGCAGGTTGGGCAGCAGTTGGTCCATGCCGGGGAAGCGCACCACCAGGTCGCGGTCGCCGGCGATGTACAGCGCGGGAACGCGCACCACCGCCCCGGCCCAGGGCGCCATCAGTTCCCAGTTGCGGTCGATGTTGCGGTACCAGTTGAGCCCGCCGCGGAACCCGGCGCGGCCGAACTCGCCGGCGAAGTAGTCGATATCCTCCTGCGTGAGCCATGCCGGCAGGGCCTCCGGGGCGGTCATGCGCGTCAGCACCCCACCGTCGCGCGGCACCATGGCGATCGCATCATCGGGCGCGTCGTCGCCGAAGCCCGAGGTCAGGATGGTGCGCAGGCTGTGCGCCACGTCGCGCTCAAGCTCGGCCTCGGCCACGCCCGGCGCTTGGAAATACAATTGGTAGAACTGTGTCGTGGCGGTCTGCGGCATCATCGTGCTGGGGCGGATGTCGCGGCGCGGGCGGTATGGCACCGACAGGCCGATCACGCCGCGAATGCGGTCGGGGCGCAACAGTGCCGTGTTCCACGCCACCGGCGCGCCCCAGTCGTGCCCGGCGATCACCGCGCGCGGTTCCCCCAGCGCGTCGAGAATCCCGATCATGTCGCCGACCAGGTGCAACTGGGTGTACTGGTCGATCGCGTCTGGCCGGTCGCTGCCGCCATAGCCGCGCATGTCCGGCGCCACGGCGCGATAGCCGGCCGCTGCCAGGGCGGCGAGTTGATGACGCCAGGAATACCAGGATTCCGGAAAGCCGTGGCACAGCAGCACGAGCGGGCCGCTGCCCTGTTCGGCGATGCGCAGGGTGACGCCGTTGGCCTTCACCGTGCGCAGGGTGGCCCCGTTCATCGCCCGCCCCCCGATGCAGTGCGCGCCAGCAGCAGGTCCTTGGTGCGGTCGGTGGTGAGCACCAAGCCGTCCTCGGCCACCCGCAGCACCGCCGCCCATGGTTTGCCGGCACCGCGCACCGGGGCATCGACCGGCATGGCCATCAGCAGGTCGCGCTCCAGCCATGACAGCGCCAGTCGCAGCGCGCCGTATTCCGAGCGCAACACCAACCGCGCACCGTCGTCGGAGATCATGGCATCCACCCCCAGCGTTGCATTGGCATAGGCGCCGGCCAGCGCCGCCGAACTGCCCGCACCTGGCCGCACCGGCCGATAGCGCCGTGGCGCACCGCACCAGCGTGCCGGGATCACCCCGCCCTGCGGCAGGCCGAAGCTCAGATGCACCACGGCGCGCTCGGGGGCGAATGTGCCGTCGGCGATCTGTTCGATAACGCCAGCGCCGCCACCCTGGCTGGTGAAGCTGGGCACGCCATCGGTGTCGACGATCTCGAACATCTCGTCGCCTTCCTCCTGGCGGTAGAGGCCGGCGGCCGCGGCCAGCGCGTGCAGGTTCGCGGCCTCGGGCAGCGGCGCCAACCTCTCGGCCAGCACCACGTCGACCATCCGCCGCGCCAGCGAGAAGGGAGAAATGTCGTCGCGATTGCCCAGGATCACCACCCCGGTGTCGTGCTCGGGGAAGCGCACCGATTCCGACCGTCCGCCGGCTACCCCGCCGCCATGGCCGATGTTGCGCAGCCCACGGTACTGCGTGACGGTGAAGCCGAGCGCATACATCGACAGCGACCCGTTGGTGAAGCGTGTCGGCCCTTCCATGCGCGCCAGCAGCGGTGCCATGTCGGGCGTGGGGTTCGCCAGATGCGCCTGCCAGCGCAGCATATCTTCCAGCGTGGAACTCATGCCGCCTTCGCCGCCCAGCACCAGGCCCCATTGCGCCCGCTCCCACGCGCCGTCGGGGCCTTGCGAATGATGCCCGGCCAGGCGCGGCAGGATTTGTGAATCGCGGAGTTGCAGCACGGTGTCGTCCATGCCGAGCTTGCCGGTGATGCGGGTGCGCAGCAGCTCGTTGTAGCTGCGGCCGGACACCTCCTCGATGATCTCGCTCAACAGGAAGAAGCCGGTGTTGCAGTAGATCATCTGCTCGCCGGGCGGAAAATTCATAGCACCATGCCGGCCGACGATTTCCCGCGCGGTTGCCCGGGTGGAGGGCGCTTGCAGCGCCAGCCCGCTCCAGTTCATGGTCTCCAGGAAGTCGCGCATGCCCGAGGTGTTGTTTGCGAGATGGCGCAGAGTGACCGTATGCGGCAGGGCGGCGAGCCAGGGCGCATAGCGATGCACCGGGGCGTTCATATCCAGCTTGCCCTCGGCTTCCAGCATCAGCGCCAGCAGCACGGTGAACTGTTTGGTCTGCGAGCCGATGCGCATCACCGTGCGCGGGCCGAGTGGCACGCCCTGCGCCAGGTCGGCCATGCCATAGGCGCCCTGGTGCACCACCGCGCCGCCACGCGTGACTGCGGCCACCAGGCCGGGCGTGTCGGGCCCGGTCCATTCCCCGAACAGGGCATCGATCTGTTGCACGGGCCTCTCCCTCACACTGCCGGCGCAGCCTAGGGCGAATATCGGGCGACACGAAAGGCCGGGCGCTACAGCGGGTAGCAGGCCACCGCGGACAGGGTGAGACCCAGCGGCATCACCGATTGCGCCACCACGGGAAACCGCATGCTGCCGGTCACCTGGCGCCCGCATGCCTCGGCGGTGAACGTGAAGGTCACCATGCCCATCATCACCTCCTGCATCTTGGTCTGCGCAAAGGCGTCCACCGCCTCCTGCGTGCCGCAAATCTTCGGCGTCACCACCGCACAGCGCGCCGCCTGGATGGTGGCGTATTGCAGTGTGGATTTCACCCGCATCGCCAGGCCGAACTCGATCGAGGCGAATATAATCATCATCAGCGGCAGGATGATCAGGGCGAACTCCACCGAGGTGGTGCCGGTGCGGTCGCGGCGCAGTGCGCGGTTCTGGCTGTGCATCAAGCTACTCCAACCGCGCGATGCCCTGGGCGCACATCGTCACCGACCCGCCGCTCGTCAACAACGGCATCACGAAGGTGTAGACTGTGCGGGCCGCCACCTTCACCTACTTGCACTTGGTGCTGCCATCGGGGCAATTGCCGGCGCACGACACCTCCTGAATGCCGGTCGTCGCATTCGGGCAGCCGCAGATCTGCGTCGGTGCCGGCGTGGCGGTTATCGCGGGTAGTTGGAGGCGGTGGTGATGGTGGTGAAGATCAGCGTGACGTCGCCGGTGGCGTTGACCGTCATCGACCCCGACATCGGGAAACTGGCGTGGTCGAAGATGCAGACACCGCGGTTGAAGACCACCGTACCGCTGGCGGTGATGCCGGTATTCGTCGGCTCCAACGCCATAATGCACATGCCGCTGCCCGCCGCCGTGCCGATCGGTGCCGAGATCGAGCGGGCATTGACGATCGGCGCGGTGGGGCGGAACGCGCTGCTGAAGTAAGGCCCTACGGCCTACTGATCATCACCTCCACCGCATTGGTGTTGGTGCTGAACGAACCCGTGGTCGGTGGCTGGTTCACCACCACCGTCACGCCGCCGATACCATGGACATAGCCGAAGGTTGCGGTGACCGCGCGCGCTTCGGTGATGGGGTTGCTCGCCTTGGTGATCGCCAGCCCGGCGGCCAGCGCGGCCTGGTCCGCGGCGGCCTGGGCGCCCACCTTCGATCCCTGCCACATCGGGCCGCCGATGATAGGCAGCCCTGGTCGCGGAGGTAGCCGAGAATTGGCCAGCTTGCTCGTCTGAGTGAAAGGATGATGGACTTGCGGATCGGCTTCATGATCGAGGCCGTGTCGCGCCAACATTGCTTCACCGGCGGGCTGATCAGTGAAATGATCGCCGCCGACAGGCAAAGGTGGATTCAGCCCGCCAGCACCCTCAACTCCGCCAGGACGGGGCCGTTCAGCGTGGCCTGCAATGCGGTGACGGCGCGTGCGGCGTGGCCACCATCCATCACCCGGTGGTCCACCGACAGATAGATGTCCACTCCGCCATCGGCGGCAATCGGCCCGTAATTGAGAAAGCTGGTCCAGACCGGAATCGTGTCGACGATCGCCGCCCCGTGCGAACCCAAGGCGGAGATCGCGAAGGTGCCGAAATAGTTTGGCACCTGCCGTCCCAGATTCAGTGCCAGCCACATCCCCAGCCGCCGCAACGGCAGCGGCAGGCCGGCGAGCATCAGGATGCGGCGAAAATCGGCGATGCGGTCGATCGGGTCGGTCTTGTACCGGCGCATGGTGGCCGCCAGTATGGCCAGATCGGTACTGGCGGGGTCCTTCAGCCGCCCGAGAAACAGCGCCTTCTCGACCGGAGAATCCTCAGGCCAGTCGCGCTCGATGATGATGCTGGCGACACTTTTCGGCAATTCATACAGATGCGGCCAGGGTAGTTTGACGTAGACGCGGCGCAGTTCGGGCATGGTTTGCGCCACCAGGTCGAACGCCTTGGCGAACACCACCGGCCAGGGAATACCCGCCAGCGCCCGCGGCGCCACCAGCGCGTGGACATTTATCCGGGTCAGCAAGGTCGCCCGCGGATAGCCCAGCGAGGCATGCGACAGGTCGGTCAGGAGGCGCCGTGGCCGCGACAGTGCCACCATGCGGCCCTTCATGGCGCCATCCTCACCTGACGTCCGGCCGGCTCGCGCGCCGCTGATCGAGGGACATCGCGATGTTGCGGCGGATCGAGCCCTCGTTGGCCGGTTGCAACCGCACCACGGCAACCGGGTGGTCGGCGACGGTGGCGGTGAACGGCGCGGAGACGGTGGCGGCCAGGAAGGGCGGGCGAGAGGCGGCGGCGCTGGATTTGTTGCTCCCGTGTGCGGTCGAGTGTCGCGCAGTCGAGCGTTGCGTCGCCGGGTTGTGTCATGGCCACCGGCGGCACACTGCGCGCCGGGCAACTGCGCAGGCCAAGAAGGGCGATGGCCATGATCGCTTGCCGCATTCTGTTCTGTCACCCAGGCTGTCGTTCCGCGGGACGGGTCCCGGGCGCGACGTTACGCCAGTCATGGCCGCAGTTCGAGCCCGCCATCCACGGTGATGGTGGTGCCGGTCACATAGGCGGCACCATCGCCGGCCAGGAACAGCGCCGCCGCGGCCACATCCTCCGGGCGGCCGATCCGGCCCATTGGGATCAGCTCCAGCTTGGCGGCGCGCAAGGCGGGGTCGGCCAATACGGTGCGGTTGAAGTCGGTCTCGATCGTGCCGGGGGCGATCAGGTTCATCGTGACGCCGGTGCGGGCGAGTTCCAGCGCCATGGTGCGGGTCATCTGCATCATGCCGGCCTTGCTGGCGGCATAGGCGACCAGGCCGGGGTTCGGCGTCCATTGGTTGACAGAGGAGACCATGACGATCCGGCCCCAGCCGCGCGGCACCATGTCGCGCGCGGCCTCCTGGGCGAGGGCGAAGCTGGCGTGCAGGTTCACCGTGTGGACGCGCTGCCATTCGGCATCCGTGGTTTCCAGCGCCGCGCGGCGCAGCAGCACCGCTGCGGTGCAGACCAGGATGTCGATGCCGCCCAGTGCGGCGACGGCGCTGTGCACCACGCCGCGCGCGGCCGAGATGTCGGCGAAGCCGGCTTCCAGCGCCACCGCCCGGCGCCCGAAGGCAGTGATCTCGGCCACCAGCGCCGCCGCCGCTTCGGCTTGGCCCAGGTGATGCACGGCGACATCGGCCCCTGCGCGCGCCAGGGTGCGGGCCACTGCCCGGCCGATGCCCTCGCTGCCTGCGCCGGTTACCAGCGCCCGTTTGCCTGCCAGGCTCATCGCCACCACTCCTGTGGGCGCCTGCCGGTCGCTGGCAGCACCAGTTCCGCCGCCGTGGCGATCGCCAGCAGCCGCGCGTCGGTTCCGTGCGGCGCCACAAGTTGCAGCCCGAGCGGCCGGCCGCGCGCGCCGAAGCCGCTGGGGATCGATATAGCCGGCACGCCGGCCAGGCTGAATGGGCGGGTATAGGGCGCGGTATCGGGCCGGCTGAACGCGTCGCCGGCATCGAGATCGCCGGCTTCGTCGGGCACGGAGGGCAGGGCCAGCACGTCCACCATCGCCGTCGCTGCGTCGAGTTCGGCGCGCAGGCGGATGCGCAGGCGGATCGCGTCGGCAACAGCGTCGGGCGGGATCAGCGCGCCGATGGCGAAGCTGCGCCTGGTCAGGGCGTTCAAGTCCTCGGGGTGCGCGGCCAGCGTTGCCCGCCAGCGCGCGTGAGCCTCACTGCGGGCGATCAGGAAGTAGCAGGCGTTGAACAGTGGGGCGGAGGGCAGGGCGACCGGCACCAGCCGCGCGCCGGCCAATGCCAGCGATGCGCAGGCGGCGGCGAAATTCTCCGACACGGCATTGGTTGGATTGCCGTGGGCAACCAGCGCGTGCGGGATGCCGATGCGCAGGCCGGCCAGCGCCACCGGCGGATGGATCATCGTGCCGGCCAGCACCGCGTGGATCGCGGCGCAATCGGCGGCAGTGGCGGCGATCGGGCCGGCGACGTCCAGGCTGTCGGCGAAGGGGATGCTGCCTTGCATAGACACCGCGCCGTGAGTCGGCTTGAAGCCGGCCAGGCCGCAGAACGCGGCGGGCAGGCGGATCGAGCCGCCGGTATCGCCGCCGATCGCCGCCAAGGCCATGCCAGAAGCCACCGCCACCGCACTGCCGCTTGACGAGCCGCCGGGGTCGGCACCTGGCGCCCAGGGATTGACGGCGGGTGGGGTTGGGGAATTCCGGCTGGGGCCGCCGACGGACATCTCCCAGCAATTCGCCTTACCGATGATCAGCGCGCCGGCGCCACGCAGCCGCGCGACGACGGCGCTGTCGGCCGCGGCGGGTGCGGCATCGACAAAGAGTCGTGCGTTGGCGGTGGTCGGCAGGCCTGCCACGTCGAACACGTCCTTGATTACCACCACCACGCCGGCGAGCGGGCCGCGTGCTGCGCCGCGGGCCAGACGGGCGGCATCGCGTAGCAGCGGGGCCTCGGCGACCGCGATCATCGCGTGCAGGGCGGGGTTGCCGGCGGCGATGCGGGCCAGGTGGTGCTGGGCCAGACGCACGGGGTCGAGGATGCCCGCGCGCACCCGTGCTGCGGTGGCGGCCACGCCGGTCATGCCGCTTGGGCCACCGCATCGATGGTACGCGCCAGCATCGGCAACTGGGCGGCCAGGAAGGCGATGTCGGCTGCGGGCAGGACGATGCCCGCCTGTGCCAGGGTGGCGCGCACAGTGGCCTCGCCGTTG
>Ga0105046_10020310_pt1 | contig 10050 bp, 6 predicted proteins | sample MAT03_FD_78385 | JGI IMG/M metagenome (GOLD analysis project Ga0105046, IMG submission 78385) | Freshwater microbial communities from Lake Fryxell liftoff mats and glacier meltwater in Antarctica - MAT-03 (megahit assembly) | ecosystem: Environmental > Aquatic > Freshwater > Ice > Liftoff... | reverse complement strand
TATCAGGGTCCAAACCTTTGTAATTTGTGATGGTCAACAAATTTTGCCCACTTACAAAAATGCGGCTGCTGGTAAACCCAATTCGCTTTAGAGATGCTTTGCTAAAATTATAGGCAAACTCCAGGTTGCGCAGGCGCAGGTAGCTTCCACTTTCCAGCCAACGATCGCTTTGTGGCAACACATTGTATTGAATGCCCTGGTCTGGTGCACCGATGGCAGCACGTGGCCACTCGGTACTTTGATTTTGTGGCGTCCAGAACGAGGCCTCTTTTCTAAAGTTAGTATTCTGATCCATGCGGTCTACGTTGTAACGTGGGCGGTTGTACAATTCGTTACCCACTACAGCATACCATTGCATGTTTACGCTAAATTTTTTGAAGGAAGCATTTAGCTGCAGGCCTGTTTCGAAATCGGCCCATGGGCTGCCGGCATAGTAACGGTCTTTATCCAAATCGAGCATGCCGTTGTCATCAACATCTACATAACGGATATCGCCTGGTTTAGACCATGGCTGCAACACCTGCCCGGTTTTTCCTTTGTGCGCATCGATCTCAGCCTGGTTTTGAAAAATACCATTGGTTTTTAAAACATACCACTCCCCGATAGACCTGCCCAACGCTGTGCGTGTATCGCCCAACTGTGTGAATTTTGTGGTTTCAGTACCAAAGGCCGTTACTCTATTTTTAATGGTGGTGAAGTTAAGCGTAGCATCCCACTTAAAATTACCGTTTGATGGCGGGCGCACCGTTAATGCCAACTCGAAGCCCCTGTTTTCAAGCGAGGCAGCATTTACTGCCGGGTTACCGCCGGCGTTACCGGTAGTTGCGCTGATGGGAAGATCTACTAAAACGTCTTTTGTTTTAGCAATAAAATAATCAGCAGAAATAGTAAAGAGGCTATTAAATAAAGATGCTTCTAAACCGATGTTGCTTGTTTTTTTTCGTTCCCATCTAAGATCACTATTTGCCAAACGGGTTACAGTCTGCCCTATTTGTTCTACTTCACCCGGGCCAAATACTGCACGGGGAAAAGGATTGATGGTAGCATAGTATAACCAGGGCTGCAAGAATTCTGAGTTCCCTAAAGTGCCATAAGAGGCACGAATTTTCAAATCGTTCACCGCTTTTACGTTCCAGAATTTTTCTTTGGAAATGCGCCAGGCCACGGAAGCAGAGGGGAAATTGCCCCAGCGGTTGTTTTCACTAAACAGCGAACTGCCGTCTCTGCGGAAAGTGAAGCTGGTTAAATATTTATCAGCATAATTGTAATTAACCCTGCCCAAAATTCCGATATTGTTCCAGCGGTTGGTGTAGGGATCTGGTACGGTAGTGCTGCCATCGATGGTGGTAAAGCGGAAGATAGGATGGTCGAAGGTTTGATTACTGAAACCCACCACAGCACTTACTTGATGGTTCCCAACTTTCTTATCATAATTAACGGTATGCTCAAACAATTTAGATTCAAATTTTCCTTCGCTGCGGAAAGTAGATAATCTATTGTTGTTGGGCGAGGGAGTTCCCTGGCGAACCGTACCCGGCCGGCGGGTACCTTCACCTATATCATTTGTTTTTTCTATACCAAAATTAAAACGGTAAACCAAGCCATCCATGATTCTAAAATCTAAAAATGCATTACCCCTTATTTTAAAATTCCTTTGTTCAAACTGGTCTAAGCGTTGCAGTGCTGGTACGTTTGCCGTAAGCGTGCTCAGGTAAGCATTGTTTAAACCAATGCCCCACCCTTCCGGGTTTTCCGGACTGATGTAGCGTGAACCCTGCAAGGCTACTACAGGCGCCATGGTAATCATATCTACGAAAGGATTCACGCCCACTCCGCCTGCGGCAATGGGGTCTTCATTTGTCCAGCTAAACAATACATTTTGCCCAATAGTAAAACGCCCGAGTTTGGTATCGGTATTTATTCTAAAACCAGTACGGGAAAAACTATTGTCGATGACAGGCCCTTTATTTTGGAAATGATTCCCGCTAACATAAAAGTTTACTTTTTTCTTGATGGAGCCAGACATCGCCATGTTGTAGTCGCTAACGGCGCCACGGCGTAAAAATTCATCCTGCCAGTCTGTGTCTATTGCAGGATCAAACTCTGTTGTAAGTGATGTAGGTACGGGTAAACCGCCTGCCTGGTGCAGACCCGTAGCCAAAGTGCGGTACTCAGCTACATTCATCATATCGTAACGGTTGCTCACTTCTTGCGTACCGCTTTTAACACTGCCGTTAAAAACCAGCGGCCCTTGTCTACCTTTTTTTGTGGTAATGATGATAACACCGTTGGCTGCACGGCTTCCGTAAATGGCGGCAGCAGAAGCATCTTTTAAAATCTGGATAGACTCGATATCCTGCGGGTTAAAATCGGGAGACGCATCGGTGTACATACCATCGATAATATACAGTGGATTGTTGCCTGCAAATGTGCCCGCACCCCGAATATCGATCTTGGCTGCACCACCCGGCGAGCCGGTATTGCGAACGGTTACACCTGCTACAAGGCCCTGGATACTTTCTGCAACGGTGTTACTAACGTTGCGATTTGCCACCATAGGATTTACAATACCCACAGCTCCGGTGAGGTCCTTTTTGCGCACGCTCTGGTAGCCTATCACCACAATCTCATCTAAGTCACCTGCGGCAGAACCGAGTGTGACATCTACGGTATTGCTTACGCCCACTGTGGTTTGCTGGTCTGCAAATCCTGCATAACTAAACACCAGCGTGGCGCCCGTGGCAGCACTGATAGAAAAATTTCCGTTGGCATCTGTACTGGTACCGGCACTGGTGCCTTTTACAACAACAGACACGCCGCTAAGGGGTTGTTTGTTGCTGCCGGAAGTTACCCTGCCGGTAACTGTTTTGTTTTGAGCCATAGCCGGCAGTGAAATAAGAAAGACAATAAAAATAAAAAATACTTTTGAAAGCATTTTAACCAGGGAGCTGCATTGCTTGCAACCAGACTGGTGGTTGGTAGTTGGTAAATGATACATCATAGCAATCAATATAAGTGTGTAAGAAATTTTGAAAAGAAAAACTGATGCTTTTTTGGTTAAGGACCTTTCACCAAAATATTATTTTTGGGCTGGGTGTGCATTTTAATAAACCGGAAAAAATAAATATGGATGGCTTGCAGAAGCTTATTGCCCCTTTGAACCAAGGTTTGCTGCAAGTATTTATTTGCACTATAACGTACATCGTGCAACAACATTCTGCCAAAGGCAAGTATGGTTTTGTTTGTAATCAAGCAGCGCAATCGTTTAGGTGATCTTAGAAAATGTACATGAAATACCTTTCCAACAATTCTACCGTGAAGTAAGAATGATTCATTCTAATATCCTACTCAATTTGTCTCAAAATTTTACCAATCCGTCGCAATTAATTTTATGAAAGGCCCTCCTCCATCATAAAATGGTCAAACTGTCTTAAATTGTCATTGCTATTAAAATACGAAGTCTATTGAAGCACAAGTTTGTTTCGTTATTGATTGTTTGTTTACTGGCCATTCAAAATATGTATGGCCAGCAGGAATTTTATTTTCGCCATTACCAGGTAGAAAATGGTTTGTCGCACAATACGGTGATGTGCAGTTTGCAGGATGAAAAAGGTTTCATCTGGCTGGGCACCAAAGATGGCCTCAACCGTTTTGACGGTAACGCTTTCAAAGTATTCAGGCACAACGAAGAAAACAATAACAGCATTGGTAACAATTATATTCGCTGCCTGTATCTTGATAAAACAGGGCGGATGTTTGTGGGCACACAACAGGGGCTTTACCAATATCACCCCATAACAGAAAGCTTCTCTCCTATTACATCCTCGGGCAGTAAAAGTATCAAAGAAGTTTGTGTAGATAAGGCCGGCAATATCTGGTACATAGCAGAAGGCACGCTCATTTGCCAACTGCCAAACAAAGTAGTTGTGTATGACAACACTAAGTATTTTGCACCCACGGCACTCTGTATTGCGAAGGATGGCAACCTGTGGGTTTCTTCCTCAGATGGGCAAATCAGAAAATTTTATGCTGCCTCCAGTTCCTTTGCCGCCTTCCCCGTTTTAAGCAAGCAGCCTGACGGCATCAGCTGGATTGAAAAAATGTATGCTACCGACAACAACAGCATTTTGATTGGTACTTCAGCAGAAGGTTTGTACTCGTTTGATATGGCTACCGGCTCTGTTACATCTATCATCAGTTATAACCAGGATAAAACGGGGATTTATGTAAGAGATATTTTGCAAATCAATGCAGATGAATATTGGATGGCAACAGAATCGGGCATTTTTGTTTACAACGAAAAGAAGCATTCCATCATTAACCTTAAAAAGAATTACCACAATCCTTACTCTTTATCAGACAATGCCGTGTACACTTTATGCAAAGACAAAGAAGGTGGATTGTGGGCAGGCACTTATTTTGGCGGCATTAATTATTATGCACAGGATCAACTGCTATTTCAAAAATATTTTCCGGATTACAGCAAAACATCTATCAGTGGCAATGCCGTGAGGGAAATAGTAAAAGATAAATTTGGCAACCTTTGGATAGGCACAGAAGATGCAGGTCTTAATAAAATAGACAGCAAAGGAGTGATCACCCACTTTATGCCAACGGGCAGCAAGAGCTCCCTTTCTTATTACAACGTTCATGGCCTTTTGGCGGTAGACGATAAAATATGGGTGGGCACTTTTGAGCATGGCCTGGATGTGCTCGATATAAGAACAGGTAAAGTAATCAGACATTACGCCGCCGGAAATAAACCTGGTGATCTTAAGAGCAATTTTATTTTTTCTTTGTACCAAACTGCCGATGGTACTATATTGGTTGGCACTACGGCCGGTGTATTCAGCTATGATAAAAACCAGGATGCTTTTACACCCATCCCTCCCTTAAATGGGTACACTTACAATATATTGGAAGACCATGAAGGCGTATGGTGGTCTGCAACGATTGCTGATGGTGTAAAATATTTTAACCCCCGCACAAAAGAGTCTGGAAGCTTTACGCACAACCCAGAAGATAAAAACAGCATCAGCAATAACATGGTGAATTCCTTGTTTGAAGATGAGCAACATCAGTTGTGGATTGCTACAGAAGGTGGCGGTGTGTGCAGACTAAGCCCCGACAGGAAAACGATGAAACGCTACAACACCCGCAATGGTTTTCCCAGCAACTTCGTTTTCAAAGTTTTGCAAGATGCACAAGGGCAATTATGGATCAGCACTTCTAAAGGATTGGTACAACTAGACCCCGCCACGGAATCTATCAAAGTGTACACGAGCGTAAATGGATTGTTGAATGACCAGTTCAATTACAACTCGGGTTACAAAGACGATTCGGGGCGAATGTATTTTGGAAGTGTAAAAGGGATGATCAGTTTTAAACCAAACAACTTACCGCAAAACAATTTTAATCCCCCGGTATATTTTACCGGCTTTCAGGTGAACAATGTAGAATTGCCCATTGATGCAAAAGGTACCTTAACGCAATCGATGCTCTATACAAAATACATCCAACTATCGCACAACCAATCTTCTTTTAGCATAGACTTTGCGGCCCTGAGCCACACTTCGCCACAAATGAATACCTACGCTTACAAAATGGAAGGCGTAGATACAGGCTGGACGTATTTGGAAAAAAATAGAAAGGTTTACTTTACCGACCTCTCTGCCGGAACCTATACCTTTAAAGTAAAAGCAGCCAACAGCAGTGGCATCTGGAACAACAAAGAGGCCTCACTCAAAATTGTGATCCGTCCTCCATGGTGGCTTTCTAAGCCTGCCTATGTTCTTTATTTTTCGCTGGCCGCCCTCCTGGCTTTCTTCATGTTCCGGTATTACCACCAGCGTTTAAAAAAGGAAAATCAGCAGCGCATAGACCACCTTATTTTTGAAAAAGAAAAAGAGATCTACGATGCCAAAATGAAATTTTTTACAAATATTGCCCATGAGATCCGAACACCCCTCACCCTCATAAAAGGCCCGCTGGAAAGGGTAATGGATAAAACTGCCGGGATGCCCGAAATAAAAAACAGCCTGGCAGCATTGGAAAGAAATACCAACCGCCTTTTGCTTTTAACCGGACAACTATTAGATTACCGCAAAACAGAAGCCGGCGGCTTTGTCTTAACTTTTGAGGAGGAAAATATTTCCCGTTTGTTAGAAGAAGCCTTTATAAGTTTTGGTACCCTGGCCGAGCAAAAGAAATTAGAATACCTCTTACACCTGCCACATAAACCTTTAATAGCTTATGCAGACAATGAAGTGCTCACCAAGATACTCAGCAATCTTTTGAGCAATGCCATTAAATATGCCAAAAAAGAAGTGAGGATCAGCCTGGCAACAGACCTGAAAACCAACAGTTTTTCTATAGAGATAGACAATGATGGCTTCCTGATTCCCGATGATATGAAAGAAAAAGTATTTGAACCTTTTGTGCGATTGAAGGGCACCGAAAAACAACAAGGCACCGGCATTGGCCTGGCACTGGCACGCTCGCTGGCCGAGTTGCACCAGGGCACGCTGGCTATACAAGAGGGCAATAAAACTTTTAACAGGTTTGTGTTGCATTTGCCTATGTTGCGGATGCGCCCCAGTGCTAAGAATGACCCAACGCCCGGGGAAAATATAATTGCTGCACCCATTGCCTAAACACCACACATGAAACCAACGATTCTATTGGCAGATGATAATGAAGAAATTCTGGAATTCTTAGAAGAAGAATTGCAGGACGAATACCTTTTACTAAAAGCCCTGAATGGTGCAGCAGCCCTTCAGTTGCTAAAAGAAGAAACCGTGCAACTGGTAGTAAGCGATGTGATTATGCCTGAAATGGATGGCTTTGAATTTTGCGCCATCCTGAAAACAGCCATTGAATTTTCGCATATTCCCATCATCCTGCTTACGGCAAAAAACACCTTGCAATCAAAAATAAAAGGACTGGAGCTCGGCGCCGATGCCTATATTGAAAAGCCTTTTTCTCCCGCACACCTGCGGGCTCAAATTTCTAATTTGCTCAGTAACCGCAATAAGATCAAAGACTATTTTGCCAGCTCGCCCCTTGTGCACATCAAGAGCATGGCTTATTCCAAAGCAGATGAAACTTTTTTGGAAGCCCTAAACGAAGCCATTGAAAAAAACATGGTTGACACCGGCCTCGATGTAGAAATGCTGGCCAAAGAAATGGCCATGAGCCGTGCAACTTTTTACCGAAAAATAAAAGCCATTGCCAACCTCACGCCCAACGAACTCATACACATCACCCGCCTAAAAAAAGCCGCCGCCCTGTTAGCCGATGGCTCCCACAAAATTTACGAGATCATAGAAATGGTAGGTTACAACTCCCAGTCAAATTTTACCCGTGGCTTTCAAAAACAATTTAGCATGACCCCTACAGAATATGTAAGCTTGAAGCAGGCGGAGAAGAAGGGGAAAGGTGAAGGAGGGTGACAAGAATAGACGGGCGGATTTTTATTGGTTGTTTAATCTTCTTAGCCATGGTACTTGCATGCTCGCAACATTCCCATGCCATTCAAAAAGTGCTCCATGCCATAAAAGATGGCGATCTCATACAAGTAGTTCTTTATGGCAATAGGGGTTACCAATGCGGATCCCGGTCGGAGGAGACCCTTACAAGGGCGGCTGGTTATTGCCTATCACCCCTCCCGTTATTTAAGTAGAACATTTTCTTTGAAAAATATTAATTAGATTTATTGATGCAGCAGCTTCCAGAAAACAGGGCACTTCCGATATATAAATTGATTGCCTGTTTCAATAATACTTCCGCTACTTACAAATTCTATTGGTTGTTATCGATTATTCAACAAGTGGAAACAGAAAAATCATTGATTTCGAAAAAGGAACTATTTGCCACTATGATAGGCAACGCATGGTACACGATCAATTATTTTCAGTTATCTTTTGGGAAGCAAGATCTTTTTCAACAAAGGATTGAACGGGTTAGGAGCCTAGAAAAAATCGATATCAACGAGCACAGAGATATCATCATAGCGAAACTGGTGAACTCGCAAAACCCAGGTACATTAAATGAATTAAAGCGTTTTGATGCACAAGTTCCTCATTGGTTTTTAAGCCCATGGTTTCCGAATGCCACGAAACAGCAGATATACCAGTATTCAAGAGATTTAAAAAATCTTTGCCCTTATGAATTGCACAATGAGTTCATAAGTATTCATATTTTATGGTACAATTATTTTATGGAGAACGCTGCCCTGATAAAAGATTTCTGTTATTGGAATTTAGCCATGTTTTTACACCAGAAAAATCCCCATGTGCCTGATGTGGCAGGAAAGCTTATAAAGCCACCCTTTCGAAATAATCTTACCAAACAGAGACGGCAATTTTGGGATATCGTTATAGAAGCCTCAGGCGGGTCTGTTCAATGTATTTACAAAGATTGTCCGTTAACAATAAAGAATTATGCTGTTGAACATTTTGTACCGTACAGTTTCGTTTCACATGATCTAATCTGGAATTTAATCCCGGCAGATCCATCTTTCAATAGCTCAAAAAGCGATAAGCTGCCCCCATTAAATAGGTACTTTGATCAATTTTTTAATCTTCAAAAAAATGCTGTTACCATCATCAAAGACAAACAACCCAATAATAAATTCCTGCAAGACTACCTAACCATATTTCCAACCTTCGATAATTTAGATGCTGATTTTACAAAGGAGAAGTTTAGAGACAGAATACAACCTTTGGTAACAATTGCATCCAACAATGGATTTGAATTCCTTTAATAACATGAGCATATTTAGCAATTTACCAAAAGATAGAATCATACATCAATCAGAAAACTTCTTTTTGATATTTGATAGTTTTCCTGTTTCCCCAGGCCATGTCCTGATCATTTCTAACGAACCAAAGGATCACTTTTTTTCGTTATCTCAAACTGAACTGCAAGGGCTATCAGCAATGATATTGAAAGCAAAAGAAATGATTGAACAACAATACCAACCCGATGGTTACAATATTGGAGTGAACTGTGGCGAAGCAGCCGGCCAAACCGTACCACATTTTCATTGCCATGTGATTCCCAGATACCAAGGTGATATGGCCAGGCCACAGGGAGGTATTAGGCATTGTGTAGAGGGGAAGGGCTATTATTGAAATCAAAAATTGGTGTGTTCCAGTCGGTGTTTAGCGGAAAGACCATTTCAATTATAAGAATAAGGCTGCGAAAACACGCAGTGTCAAAGACTTCTGCATAATAAAACAATTGGCTAAAACAATATCTTTTGAAACTGGTATGTGATCTCGGCTGCCGGGTCACTCTTTAACCTATAGCTATTAATATCCGGAGCTAATTTATTTTTAAAATCGACACCGTCACACACGGGGACCGCAAAAATTGCTACCGGTTTTTCAAACGCCCTCGGCCTCGGTTCGGTGTCTCCACGAACCGCAACCACGATTCCAGTTGATAATAAATCCTTCTTCCAAATTCTGGTGCTGCATACGTTCACACTTAGTTTTTGTAAACCAATTGCGGGACTAAAAACGGTTTTGAAGATCGCGGTTCGCGAAGACACGAACCTGGTCACAGAGAAATGCTTTGATTTTATTTATAAAATCTCCTTGCAGACTTTAGCCAAAGGAAAAAGTACTGGAAATTTTTTTAGTGCGGTTTCGTTGTGGTTCAGCAACTGTAGGAAAGGTGGGAAGTTTCAAACTATGGCGGTGAAGATTTTTTTGAACCCAGCAGTTGTACTGCTATTTTTCTTCATTGGCGTCGCACTCTTGTACGGAATAACTTTATTCGGCTTTTATGGAAGCGGGTATGGTTGGTGAAGACACGAAACAAGGCGGACGGCAAATGAATTCGCCCGAACTGGGTATTGGAACATATTTCAATAAAGGTCAATTTTTTGTCAAAATTTACTCAATGAAGCGTTCCATTATATTGTTCATTTCAGCCCTTGCATTTTTAAATAGTAATGCCCAGCAAATAAACGGTGTATTCACCAACTTTGCTATCAACAATTAGTGGGGTAATACCGTTATTAACGCAGCCACCCTGGAAACC
>Ga0105046_10020309_pt1 | contig 10050 bp, 6 predicted proteins | sample MAT03_FD_78385 | JGI IMG/M metagenome (GOLD analysis project Ga0105046, IMG submission 78385) | Freshwater microbial communities from Lake Fryxell liftoff mats and glacier meltwater in Antarctica - MAT-03 (megahit assembly) | ecosystem: Environmental > Aquatic > Freshwater > Ice > Liftoff... | reverse complement strand
TGCGTGCGGTTGTAAAGTGACGTGCGGGCGTGAATCCTCATTTTCTGAGCGTCTTCGCCGCCGCCGCAATCGGCCACAATCCGCGACCATAACATGCGTGCCGCACGAAATTTCGCGATGGACATGAAAAAGTCCGCGCCAATCGAGAAGCTGAACCGGAACCGCGGCGCGATGGAGTTGGCACTGATCCCGTGAGCGTCGAGTTGCCTCAGATATTCGACACCCGTCGCGAGCGCGTAACCGAGTTCCTGCACGGCGTTGCCACCGGCATCGTTGTAGGAGTGGGCATGCACCGTCACAGCACCAAACTTCGGCAGATTTTTCAAAATCCATTGCGAGGTGATCGCCATTTGCTGGAACGCAATCTCCGTCGAATGCGGCAGCGAACCATCACCGAGAAGTTCCGCGTAAGGATCCTGATCCAGGCTTCCGCTCAACCGCGCTGCGGCACCGCCTTTTTTTCCAATCCACGCCATGAGCAAAGCCAGAAGCGGCAGAGCCGAGGAACCGGGCTGGAGATGCAGCGGGTGCGCTGCGGGATCGATCCCCTCGAGCAACTGGGCGAAATCGTCGGCCGTCGCGATGGAAACGCCGCACATGGCCGTCTCACCGGGTGCCGCCTCGTCAGGATCTTTGCCCAAGCGTGTGGCCTGATCGACCTGAATGTTGATAGCCGTCTGGCCGCAGGCGATATCATCGCGCAACGCCTGATTAAAGGTCTTGGGCAAACCGTAAGGAATTTCCTGGGCAACATCCCAAGTGTTGGAGTTGCTGATTCCACGGAGGAACGGTGCCTGACCGGGTGCCGCGTCGAGACCATTGATGCCTTCCAGATCTTTGCGATGATAAATCGGCTGAAGCGCGATTCCTTCGGGCGTGGCGGAAACGAGCTTTTTCTCAAAAGGCGCACCTTTCAGCGAGGCCTCGGCTTCCGCACGCCAGTCGGCGTACGTTGGGACGGCAAATTCATCGAGCGAAAGCGGAACTGGTGCGGTGGGGTCTGTGGCGGATTTATCCATGGATGTTCAAGTAGTGAAGGTAAATTTTGCGGCGAGGAACGAGCCCGGCTAAAGTTTTCATAATCGAAAAATTGCATCTAGCACTAAATAAGTCAAGCTTATCTTTGGCATAATATTTTCCGATACCTTGGTATTGATCTGTTTTTTTACTTAAATGATATTGATTATAGGACTAAGGTCCTATTGCGTTTTACAGTGTTTTGTGACTAAAGCTTATGAGATTTTATCTATCTCTCAGCTCTATTTAATTCTTCTTACTACCTTTTTGACAGGGCGTAAAGGCAGTTCATTCGACAGGATCTGGTCCAACGTCTGTCTTTTACGGATCAGTCGAAGCGAACGGTCCTGACGCAGCAACACTTCCGGGGCTTCCGGAAACGCGTTGTAATTTTTGGCGTTCATCCCCGCGCAATAGGCGCCAGTTCCTTCGATGACGCACAGATCGCCGACCTGCGCTTCGGGCAATTCACGCGTCGCGAGCACGTCCGGTGAATCGGCGGCGGGGGTGATCAAGTCGCCCGATTCGCAGCAGTGCCCCACCGCGACGTAAGGCACGATACGATCCGTTTTTTTCCGGGGCAAAAGGATGAGCGGATGTTGGGAACCATAGAGCGAGGGCCGGAGAATCTCCGTCATGCCGGTGTCAAGTTTCAGAAAATGAAATCCTTCGTCGCCCGTGTGAACGAGGTCCTGAATCGTGGAAATCAGCGAGCAGGAATTCGCAACGAGCCAAGTGCCGGGTTCGATTTCCAAATGCAATTCGCGACCGGTGTCGCGGGCAAATTCTTCGAACGCCTGCTTGACTGGCGCACCGACATCCTGCAAGTCCGTCGTTTTTTCATAACTCATACGCCCGACTTTGTAGCCACCGCCGAGGTTGAGCACGGTGACATCCGCAAACTCGCGGACGAGTCCGAGGCTGAGTTCCGAAACGTTCTGCCAGACCGCCGGATCGCTTCCCGAGCCGATGTGTGTGTGAATGCGGAAAACGCGGAGCCGGTATTTGCGAACGAGCGCTTTTACCTGAGGCAGCCACTCGTGCCAGATTCCGAAACTGGAGGAGGGTCCGCCGACGTTCGTTTTTTTTGTGCCGCCCGAACCGACACCCGGATTGAACCGCAACCCGACGGCGTGGCCTTTCAGCGCCTTGCCGAAACGTTCGAGTTGGGAAAGCGAACAGGCGTTGACCGTGACGCCGCGACGGACGAGGTCGGAGAAGTTTTCCGGAAGTTCCTGAGCGGAAAGACTGATGTTTCCCGCCGGAATTCCCGCACGCATGGCGCGTTCGCATTCGTGGCCCGAGCTGGCATCAATGTGCAGGCCGCAATCCTGAAACGTCTGGAGAATCGCCACGTTCGGGCTGGATTTCATCGCGTAACGCACAGTGAGTCCGAAAGCGTTGGGAAATTGCAGCATCGCCTGCGCGTTATTGCGCAGCGTGCGTTCATCATAAACATAGACTGGCGTGCCGAATTCCTTGCGGACTGCGGCAGCGGTTTTAGGCGTGAGAAAACGTAGGGTCTCCATGGAAATCCAGACGTTGAATCGACTCCCTCAGCGAAGCAAGCGGGATGGACTCATCGCATCCTGCTAAAGGTCAGGCTTTTTCAAAAACCAGCAGCATCGATTTCCACAGAAAAGGGAAACGTCCGCAACCGATGAAAGCCTTTTCGCGGAAACCTGCTTGAGACCCGAGCGAACAAAGCGTCCGGCGCGACCAGAACTTGATGTGTCCGCCGTCGTTCGAAGGATGATGATGTTTATCCCATTTTCCAGAAAGGCTGATCAGCGAGTTCTTCAACCAGCCGTGGTAGGGCGTGCTGACAAGAAAAACGCCGCCAGGTGCGAGACATCGACCGGCAAAATCAAAGAGCTGACCCGGCAAAAACAAATGCTCCACGACCTCGGTGGAAATAATCATGTCGAACGGGGCGGCCACAAAATCCGCAGGCGGAGCATCACCCACGTTACAGACACGAAAATCGGCACCCGGCCACGCCGCCTGCGCGAGCGCGATTCCCCCTGAATCAGCATCCACACCCACAACTTTGTTGCCATGCGCAGTCAGCACCGAAGCCAGATGCCCGTTGCCGCAGCCAAGGTCGAGGATTCGGGCGGGACGCAACTTTTCCACCTGAGTCACAATGGGTGGATAAAGATACGATGCCGAATAGGCCGCCTCAGCGGAACTCCATCCATAATCTTGAATGGCAACGGCGTCAGAGGGATGGTCAGGCATCGCGTTTATGAATCCTATCCAAGCGCGTCATGCCACGAAAAAAGGTGTTTCGCCTTGGCTCGGAACAACTGGCTGCTTCGTAAGGATTCGAACCTTAACAAAATGATTCAGAGTCATTTGTGCTACCGTTACACCACGAAGCAATGCGAGCTGTTGACCAGATCAGAGCCAACACGCGGCTCGGTTCTGATCCCCCAAAGCCGTCGTTACGGGCATCCAAGGGGCAGGGAAACTAACGCCGGATATTCGGAGCCGCAAACAATTTTTAGCGCAACAAATTTTAGCGCCGGCAGGCGGTCTGCGGCCAGTGTGCAGAAAGTGTGCTTTGCGCAAAAAGGGTGCGTTTTTCAGGCCCGGCCAAAGTGTAAAGCGCCACGTCCATCGTCGTCGGGCGTTGTGCCCCAGCTAAAAAACGCCGCACCCGGTGCAGCGCCACCGAGGGAAGCCGCAGCCACTCCGGCGGCGATCCCGGCATGGTCCGCCGTCGAATCGCCTCATCCACCATTCTCGGATCGTCCCCCATATTTACCCCGGTAAAAGTGAAGGCCGAGGTGGAAAAATCCACCACGCGAATCCGTGACGTGCGCCGCATGAGTTCGAGAAAAAATGCCGCATCGCCGATCAGCTTCCACGCCGGATCGAATCGCAAACCCTCCTGCGAAAGCCGGCGTCGCCAAAAAACGGAGCACGAATGCACGCCGGAATTCACCAGCGCAGCGTAAGTAGGCCGTGGCAGTATGGCCCGCCGGCAGGTAATCGGTGTGCCGTCGTCCCGCGTGAGGATGGTGCCCGCCAACACGGCATCCGTCGCAGGTTCCGCTTCAAAGATTTGCGCCACGCGCTGCAACGCCTCCGGCAGATATTGTTCGTCGCAGTTGAGGTGCGCACAAATCTCACCCGTCGCGCGGTCGAGTCCGTGATTGATCGCATCATACATCCCGTCATCCGGTTTGATTTCCATTCGGGCTGGGAAAAAATCCGCAGGCTGCAATCCCGGTGTGCCCGCGTCCTGGACCAGATGCTCCACCTGCACTCCTTGCTGATCAGCCACCGAGGCCACGCACAGCCGAAGCCATTCCGGCTGTCGAAAGCTGGGCGTGATGATGGAAAACTTCATCGGCTCTCAACGCCCGAGGGCATTCCATAACCACGCCCTCGCCACCGTTATGGTCTTCTCGGCTTTGCTGAGTTTGTAGCGTTTTTCCAAAACGCGGAAACCGCCGGAACGCATGCGCCGCAGCAAACGCGCATACACTTTGCGCATGATCTCCGCAGCCACCATCGAACGCCGGTCTTGGGTGGAAAGCAGCTTTACGGCCTGCTGAAAAAATTCAGACGCACGCTGCGCCTCAAATTGCATGAGAGCAAAAAACTCCGGCGTCTGCCTTCGATGCTCCAAATCTTCCAAGCTCACGCCGAACCGCCGGAGCTCTTCCATCGGGAGATAAACGCGGCCGCCGTTTTCGAAATCCTGCGCCACGTCACGCAGGATGTTGGTGATCTGCAAGGCCATCCCAAGCTGCACCGCATATTCTCGCGTCTGCGGATTGCGGTATCCAAAAATCTCGATACTCACCAACCCCACCGCGCTGGCCACGCGCCAGCAGTACTTTTCCAAATCCGCCCAAGTCTCGAAGCGGACTGGCTTCAAATCCATTTCCACACCGGCGATGATCTCTGCGGCCAGATTTTTCTGGATGCGATATTTTGCGAGCAGCGTGCGCATTTCACTTGCGAGCCGCGGCTCTCCTTCAAATTCCTCCTCCAAAGCGCGTTTCCAGTCTGCAAGTGCCGCCGCCTTTTCCTCCACAGGTCGTCCGGGCTCATCCCCGATGTCATCGATCAATCGGCAGAACGCGTAAAACGTCACCATGTCGCGACGGCGTTTTGGTGGCAGCGAAACGAAAGCGAGCGCCAGGTTCGAATGGCTCGTTCGGGTGATATCAACCGCCTCGGTGCTCATCCGGCAACGCTTTGGGTGTCAGCAACCACGCACCCGTCCTCCATGGCAAGGATGCGGTCCGCGCAATGCGCAAATCGCGGATCAGTCGCCGTGGCCACGATGGTTCGGCCCGCAGCAACCAGTCGCAGGGTTTCAAAAAATCCGTCGTACTCCGAGGCGTCGAGATGCTGATCAATGTCTTCGATAAGCAAAAAATCCGGTTCATTGACGAGTGCGCGCAACAAGGCGACCCGACGTTTTTCCGAAGGCCTCAGACATTCCACATCCGCATCGCCAAAATCCGGCAACCCGGCAGTTTCGAGCAAACGGCTCGTCCTCTCCGAAGCCTCTTCGGCCTTCACCGCAAAAATGCGCAGGTAAGGCATGGCGATGTTTTCTGCGACAGAAAACGAAGGAAGCAAAAACGCGTCGCTGAAAACAAAACCGAAATGCCGTGATCGCAGCGCCGCGCGTTGAGCAGCGGTGAGCGTCGTCGTCGCCATGTCGCCCAGCCAGACTTCACCACCGTCAGGCGTATCCATGAGCCCAAGCAAACGAAGCAGTAGATTTTTTCCGCACCCTTCGGGACCACAAACCAGCGTGAAGGTTCCCGGTTCAATGGCGATGCTGACCTGTCGAGTGCAGGAACCTTCCGGCCGAAAAAAAGGTCGGTGGCAATCGAGTTGAACGCCGCGCAATCGCATGTCCACGCAGCAATACAACGAAGCCGCAAAGATACCAAGCTTTGCGTGCAAAACGATGCCTGCAATGCGTCAGAAGCTCAACCGGCATCGAACCACAAGCGTGCGTTCGTGCGCGAGTTCTGCATAAGGCGAGAGCGGCTCAAGCTCATAATCGCCGCCGAAGAGATTCAACACGCCGACACTCAGTTCCCCTCGATTGCGCGGAAAACGATACCCGGTAAACGCGTTGATCTGCCAGAAGTCATCGCCCGGATCCTTTGTTGCACCGGGCTTTGCAGCGGGAAATCCATTATTCTCCTGACGCGTCCAAAGCGCATCGGCCCGTGCAAAAAAACCGCTCTCATGATTCCAGTTCACCGCGAGATCGAGCTGCTGCAGTTCGCTGTCACGATGCTGAATTGCCGAGCCGGGAACATCGATCAACTCGGGTAACACGGTTTGAAACTCGCTCCAGGTCACGCGATAGGCAGCGCCGAAACTCCACCGTTGCCCGAGCAACTGATTCACCGTCGCGGTGATCGCCCGTTCCTCGTAATCCACCTGTTGCCCGATGCCCGGGCCGGGCCGGGCCGCGCTGCTGGTGCCGTTAAAAATCGTCTCGCGCGTGATGATGTTGTCAAACGCACCAAACTGCGTGTCGTGTTCCTGTTTCAATAAATTCCACTCCAGCCCGAGATAAGTGCGCGTTGGCAGTTTGGATTCCGCAGCCGCACCCAGTATCTTATACCGCGCCGCGCTCACCGAGCCGCCCACAGATTCGTTGAGCAACGACCGGAAGCCCTGATTAAACCCTGCGATCTGCGTCGACTCGAGCCGCGTGCTTTCGTCGAGCGTCACGCCGCTGATCGCCTCCATGTAGGCTCCGCGCAACCTCAGCCAGCGCGCTGGTTCAAAAATAAAACCCAGCTTTGGCGACCAGTGCTGAATCTCTCGCGATGTATCCTCCAGCGGCGGCACACGGAAATGTGAAGGATACTGGAGGCGGTCAAACGTTACGCCTCCGATGAGCGTCAGTTCGGGACAAACGCGGAACGTGTCGTAGAGATAAACGCTGAGTCGTTCGAGTTCCCCGTCGAAATCATTCTCCGCCGCCGGATCGGTAAACGCCGAACTGCGCTCCGTCTGCCGGTCCTCAAGCACGCTTCGGACATGCAGCGTGCCGTCCTGATACCGCACACCGGCGACAATGGTGTGCTGGCCGAGGGTGAAAATTTGTTGCAGTTCACCTGTGCCGATCACCACATCAAGATCGTAGCGTTCGCGGAACGGATACGAATACGCCCCGGCAAATCGTGCATCGGGACGAATCTCGGGACCGGTGGGAGGCGGATTAAAAAACGCGAGCGCGTCGAGACCTTGAAAAACCAGCGTCGTCGTTTCCGCCGACTCGGAGGTCAGCGAGAAGTTCGTCGCCAACCGGCCCGCCAGCACCAGCGTCTGGATGCCTGGAGCCCAGTCGTGACGCAGTCCGGCGAGAAGTGTTCCGGGGTATTGATCCTCCTCGATGCGAAGCGAATCGTTCCGTGCGTCGTCATTATAAAGCTGGCGCGTATCGCCACTGCGAAGCTTCTGCACGCTGGCTTCAAGAAAAAGCACGTCACCAGGCGTGAGCTGAAATTTCATTTTCGCATAAGTCTCTCCGAAGCGACTTGTCTCGTTGTTGGTTCGATGACCGGCGTCCCAAAAATAATCAGCATCCAGCGAGAAGCTAAAGTTTCCGAAAGTGCCAAACAGCGATCCGATCTCGCGCAGTTGCCCGGTCGAAGCATATTCTGTCACGGAATTCATCCCGAACCCGTCGCTCTCAAATAGTTTCGAGTACTCCTGCTCGGAAACATATTGGCTCAGCGGCCCGCCGCCCACCGGCGAGAGTAAATTCGCGAGCAGCATCTCGCTGTTAAACGGTGTCTCATAGCGCAACACGATGCGGCGCGGATCGCGCAAAGCATTGTAGCTGTTCGCGAGAAATAGGTGTGCGCTGGCGCTGGTGTAATCCGCCGTGACCGCCCGCGACGCCTCGCGCACCGCAACCTCGGGCATGCCCGCCAGTTGATAGATCGTTGCGAGGTTGGTTCCGCGCACCGCTTTGTCCTGATCGAGCAGAAACTGGCTGCGAAAAATGCGTCGGTTCTGGTTGAGATGGATAGATTTTTCCAAATCCTCCACCGCCGCGTTGACACGGTTTTCCTGTTTATTCAGCAGCGCCTGGTACAGCCACGGCGTGGGATCTGCGGCATCGATCTGCTGCGCGCGCCCCAGCTCGAGCCGGGCCGTCGGCAACTCACCTTTGGTCGCAAGCGACTTGGCAAAATAGCTTCGAAAAAGTGCGCGTTGCGGTTCCATCACGGTTGCCGTTTGAAGATCGCGGAGCCCGGACTGGAGGTCGTTGCGCCGGATGCTGCACAGTCCGCGACCCAACCACGCGTTGCCCAGTGCGCTGTCGATTTCCATGGCCGATTCAAAAGCCCCGGTGGCCTTGGTGATCTCGTTGTTTGCGGCAAGCATAAACCCCCGCAAGGCGTGGCCCTGCGCGTTTCGGGGTGTGATTTTCAAACCCTTTTCTAACGCATCGAGCGCTGCGGCTGTTCGACCAAAGGAGAACTCCAGTTCCGCGAGCCGCACCCACCCGTGGCCGAACTCCGGTGCATCTGAGACACACTGCCTCGCTGCCTTGCGTGCATTCTCCAAATCACCCTGCGCTTGAAATCCGTAGGACGTTGCCAACCATTCGGCAGGTGACGCAGGATCGCCTTCGGGGGCTGGTTCCAGAGTCACTGCGGCGATCAATCGTTCGAGCGCACGCCGCCGCGTGTCGGACGCTGGAACCCGGGAAAGTTGAACCCGGGCACGCTCCACCTGACCGCTCGAAAGCAGCAGGGTCGCGGCAAAAAGCGGATCGCGGACACGTGCCGGATTGCCGCCGATCAATCGCAACGCCTCGGGCAAATCGCCAAGGCGGTAGGCGTCAAGACTGGCATGTTCCAATGGCGACACTTTGGCAGTGCGGAAATCATCCGCCTCAAGGACCGCCGGATAGTACAGGCACCATTGGATGATGTTGCGCGCCTCCAGCATTGCCGTTTTCACCGGTGCTTCCCCGGGCCTTGCGTGGCCTTCCTCGCCACTTCGCACGGTCACGCTGCCGCGGCTGTTGCTGATGTCCACTTCACCATCAAGAACTGTCACCACGGTGCGTCCGTCCGCCGCCACTGCGAGAACGAACTCCGTGCCGCGCAATGCGCCCGTCACCGCTGGTGTGCTGAATTTCACTTTATCCTTGGGCTCGCGACTGAAAAAATACATCACCCCCTGCTTGAGATCGATTCCACCATCCTGCCCGATCTCTGGTGCCGGGAGAATCTCGATGGTCGTCAGTTCGTGCAGTCGCATGACGCTCTGGTTGGTGAGACGCAGCGCCGCCCGACTCGATATACCAGTGCGCACCCGGTCAGCGACTCCGAGCAACGCTCCCTCAACAGCGGGACTCCAGGCTGCCTTGGGTTTCGCCGATTCCACGATGTTTTCCCGGGACAGAATCTGTGCAGAACCATCCCCGTTTTCCGCCGGCCACGACAACGGAGCGAGCGCGAGCGTCACCAGCGTCAACCAGACCATTCGCCGGAAATGAAGTTTCATGTCGGCGAAGCGTTTTCTCCGGAAAGCCACCGGTCAAGCGCGAACCCCGGTCAACACCAGCGGGCGGACGATCCAGCGGTTTATCCCACGATAAGCGTGCTTATGCGAGTTCAGGGCATGGGGTAATGGGCCAGCTCCGGGTCCTGCGATCCAACCACCAATGGCAAATCCTCTGGAACTAATCCCTCTACCTCACCCACTTTTTAATCTCACCCAGAGAACACCGCATGGTGCTCATCGTGATCGCACACGAAAGGATACCGCAACAATCCCCATGGAAACCACGGAACTGCACGGCATCAAAACCGCCGCCAGCAGCGGATTCATCGCTCCCGCCAAGGACATTCCCACGACCACAACGTTGTAGCTGATTGTGAAAAACTGAGTTCTCCACACCGCACGATGACGTTGCTGAGCGGTCTCCAGAGCCCATCGGATGCCCGCGAGGCTTTCCCCGGCAAAATAGAAATCCGCTTTGTTGCTCAGCACGCCATTCTCCACCGCAGGCGT
>Ga0105046_10020307_pt1 | contig 10052 bp, 11 predicted proteins | sample MAT03_FD_78385 | JGI IMG/M metagenome (GOLD analysis project Ga0105046, IMG submission 78385) | Freshwater microbial communities from Lake Fryxell liftoff mats and glacier meltwater in Antarctica - MAT-03 (megahit assembly) | ecosystem: Environmental > Aquatic > Freshwater > Ice > Liftoff... | reverse complement strand
CATGATGGCAACCGCCGCTCTCCCTCAGCCGTAAGACTCTCCACGAATGACCACTGCCATTCACTGGTTCCGCCGCGACCTGCGCCTCACCGACAACTCCGCCCTGAATGCCGCGCTCGCCGCACACGCCCAGATCGTGACAGCGTACATCGCGAGCGAATGGACAGGCACCCACCACTGGTGCGGCGCCGCGCGGCAGGAGTTCCTCTGCGGCTCGCTCCAGTCGCTGCAGCGGAATCTGGAGACGAAAGGCGGACGGCTCATCGTGCGCAGCGGACGCGCAGATCTTGCACTCGAAAAACTCGCCCGCGAGACCGGCGCGAGCGCGATCTACTTCAACCGCGACCCCGACCCGTTCGGCCGCGAAATGGAGCGTCGCATCGGAATCATGGGCGCGAAGCTCGGCATCACCGTGCATGACTTCAAGGATGCGGCAGCGCACGAGCGCGACGAAGTGCTCACCGGCGAAGGCCGTCCATTCCGCGTCTTCACGCCGTACGCGAGGGCCTGGAGCAAACTATCCGAGCCACCAGTCGGGAAAACCGTCGCGCGCATCGCCGTGCCCGCCGACGTGCAAAGCGAGCCGCTGCCGACGACCGCCCACTGGAACCTCACGGGCAGCGCGGAAATCATCCAGCCCGGCGAGGCCGCTGCGCGCAAGCGCCTGACGCGGTTTCTCGATGGCCCGGTCTTTCTCTACGGCCAGAGGCGCGACCTGCCCGCCGAGGATGGCACGTCGCGTCTCTCACAGGATCTCCGCCATGGCCTGCTCTCCATCCGCGAGGTCCTGCGAGACTGCCGGCGAGCCAGCGCCGAGGGGAAGACCATCGCGGACAAGCAGGGCGTCGCGACCTTCATCAACGAACTCATCTGGCGGGAATTCTACTTTCAGGTGCTCTGGCATTGGCCGGATGTGCTGGAGCACGAGTTCCAGGAAGACACCCGCACGCTCCCGTGGCGCGCACACTGGCGGCCCGAGGAGGAAAAGCCGTGGGACCGCGAACCCGACGCGCGATACCACTTCGACGCCTGGCGCGAAGGCCGCACCGGCTTCCCCATCGTGGACGCCGGCATGAGGCAGCTCGCCGCGACCGGAAACATGCACAACCGCGTGCGGATGATCACCGCGATGTTCCTCACAAAAGATCTCCGCATCTGGTGGATGCACGGCGAGAGCCATTTCATGCGCCTGCTCGTCGATGGCGAAATCGCGAGCAACAACGGCGGCTGGCAATGGAGCGCCAGCACGGGCACCGACGCTGCGCCGTACTTCCGCATCCAAAACCCGTGGTCGCAGACGAAGCGCTTCGACCCGGACGGTGCATACATCAAGCGCTGGGTGCCCGAACTGCGCGACGTGCCATCGGCGAAACTCTGCGAGCCGCCACCGGATGTGCCGATCGCAAAAGGCTACCCGCTTCCGATCGTGAATCACTCCGCCGCACGCGACGCCGTGCTCGAGATGTTCAAGACCACGAAGGCTCTTCGCACATCGTGAGCGGAGACTGCCGATGGAAACACCGCTTTGACACACCGCTGCCGGAGCATAGTGTCCGCCTCATGCAGACCGTCTCCTACAAGGAAGCATCGGATGACCTTGCCGCTCTGATCGAGACCGCAAACCGTGACCGGGAACCCATCACGATCACCCGGAACGGCTCCGGCGCGGTCGTTCTACTGGCTTCCGACGAATACGCGGCCATGCAGGAGACACTCCACTTGCTTTCCACTCCGGCCAATGCGGAACGCATCCGCGACGGCCTGGCGGATTACGCCGCGGGAAAACTCCGGCCCGGCGAACTGTGCGATTGATGCGGCTGCCCGGTGGATGGGCCGACTACCTCCACTGGCAGGAGCAGGACAGGAAAACTCTTCGGCGAATCAACGAAGTCATCCGCGACGCGCTGCGCAATCCGTTCACGGGAATCGGCAAGCCCGAACCGCTGAAGGGCAACCTGAAAGGCTGGTGATCCCGGCGCATCACGCAGGAACACCGGCTCGTGTATCGGGTGGAAGCCGACACCCTGATCATCATGCAGCGCAGGTTCCACTACGGAAACTGATTGCGATTCACTACCGCCCACTCACAGCCCGCTCGACGAGGATCGCGGCGAGGCGCTGGGTGGCTTCGTCGAGGATGGCGACGGCTTTCTTCAGCGGCTGCGCAGCGCCGGTGGCGATGGCGGATTCCACACCGGCGACACCGGCGGTGATGGCATTCCTTTCCTCCGCGGAAAGTTCGCCGCCAGCCTGCTCCAGCGCGATGCGGACGGCGGGGAGCATCTCGGTGGCTTTCAGCTTTGCCTCGGTGAAGACGCGGTCGTTCATGTCCTCGAAGGCGTGTTCCAGTGAATCCTCCAGCATTTTCTCCACGGCCTCGTCGCTCACGTCCACGGCGCTCGTCATCTCCACGGTGCGCTCGCGGCCGGTCTTCGTGTCGCGGGCGAGGACGCGCAGGATGCCGTTTGCATCGATCTCGAATTGCACGCCGACGCGCGCATGACCCTTGGGCGCCTGCTCGAATTCGAGGTCGAATTTTCCCAGCTCCCAGTTGTCGCGCGCCATCTCGCGTTCGCCCTGAAGCACTCGCACCAGCATGGAGCGCTGGCCGCTGACGGCGTTCGTGAACATCTCGCCGCGCTTGATGGGAATGGTGGAGTTGCGCGGGATGATGGCGCTCATCAGCCCGCCGAATGTCTCGATGCCGAGCGAAAGCGGCGTGATGTCGAGCAGCACGACATTCTGCACCGCGCCGCTGAGGATGCCCGCCTGGATGACCGCACCGATGGCCACGGCCTCGTCGGGATTCTGCGAAGTGTTCGCGGGCTTGCCGAAAATCTCCGCGACGAGCCGCCGCACGAGCGGCATCCGCGTCTGCCCGCCGACGAGGATGATCTCGCCGAGGTCCGCGGGAGTGACCTTCGCATCCGCCATCGCGCGCAGGCAATGCGCACGCGTCTTCTCCACGATGCGCGCGGCGATGCGCTCCAACTCCGCACGCGTGATGGAAAGTGAGATGCTTTCCCGTCCCGCCGCGAAGGGCAGTTCGACAGCCGCAGACTCGCTTTCCGACAGCCGGTGCTTTGCCTCAACGGCCGCCTCGCGCAGGCGCGCGAGGAGCGGGGAAGACACGCGTCCCCGCGTGTCCTGGCAGACAGACGTCTCGTCTGTCGCTCCGCTGCCGCAGGCGGGACGCCCGCTTGCCATGACAGGCGGGGACGCCTGGTGTTCCAATCCGACGCGCTCCGAAAAATGGGCGATGAGCGCGGCGTCGATGTCGTCGCCGCCGAGCCGCGTGTTGCCATTCGTAGAGAGGACGTGGAAGACGCCGTCGCTCAATTCGAGGATGGAGATATCGAACGTCCCGCCGCCGAAATCATAGACGGCGATCTTCGAGCGCTCCTTCAGCCGATCCAGTCCGTATGCCAGGGCGGCGGCGGTGGGCTCGTTCACGATGCGCTCGACCGTCAGCCCGGCGAGTTCCCCTGCCCGCTTGGTCGCGTTGCGTTGTGCGTCGTTGAAATACGCGGGCACGGTGATGACTGCGCGCGTGACCGGTTCGCCAAGCGCGCGCTCCGCATCGGCACGGAGTTTCTTCAGCACCTCGGCGGCGATCTCCTCCGGCGGGCGGTTCACTCCGCGCGAACGAATCATCACCGGCTCCCCCCGTTCACCGGCGAGGCCATACGCGACATCGTCCGCCGCTTCGCCCACGCGTCTGCCGATGAACCGCTTCGCCGAATAGATCGTGTTCTCCTGATCCACCGCCCGCATCCGTGCAGCAGGACGCCCGACAAGCGGCGCGCCCTCCGCGGGGAAATTCACAACGGAGGGCGTGAGACGTTCGCCATTCTCATCCGCGAGCAGAATCGGGAAGCCCGCCTCCATCACGCCGATGAGCGAATTCGTGGTTCCAAGATCGATGCCGACAATGACTGACATTTCCCGCCAACGATGCAGTCGTGCCGCGCACGTGGGAAGCGCGATGTTCCGGAAGACCGGTGTGCCGGACGTTTTATCTTTGCCGCGCGGCGACGATCCGCCTGAATTCGCTTCCCTCCATGCGAATCCTTGACCGCTACATCCTGCGAAGCTTCCTCGAGCCTTTCGCGCTTTGCGTCATCGGGTTCCTCGGCATCCTGATCATTTTCGATCTGAACGACAACCTCAGCGACTTCATCGTCGGCGGAGCGACCATCCGCAAGATCGGGATCTATTACGCGCACCAGATTCCGCATTTCATCCTGCTCTGCATGCCGGTCGGCCTGCTGCTCGCGCTGCTCTACAGCCTCAGCAAGCTGTCACGCTCGAATGAAATCATCTCGATGCTCACCGCCGGGCGCAGCGTCCCGCGGCTGCTCATTCCGCTGTTCATCTTCTGCGCCGGCGTCGCCGTCTTCTGCGGGTGGCTGAACTACGAGCTTGCGCCCCGTGCCGAAGCCGCCCGCAAGGAGGATATCGGACGCATCCGATTTGGCGAGGCGGAGGTCGAGAAGTACCGGTTAGTCGTCGGACACCTCGCGATGGATCGGCTGACGCATCGCCTGTGGTTTGCCGGCGTTTCCCGGCCAAATGTGAACATCCTCGACCATGTTCACATCACGCAGCTCGACGAAGCCGGCCAGCCAGTCGCCAGGTGGTACGCGCAGGAAGCATTCTACGACGGGCGCACCCAGCGCTGGCTGCTCAATCGCGGCAGGCAGGTCTGCTACGACGCGAGTGGGAATGTCTCCGGCACGATCGAGGACTGGAGCCAGGGTTACGGACCCGAGACCTCGCGCGCATTCAGCCGGTGGAGCGAGACGCCGTTCCGCATCGCCAGTTCGCGGATGGATTCCGAGCGGCTCAGCGTGCCGGAGCTGCGCGAGTATCTCGCCTCGAACGCCGATTTCCCCGTCCCCCAGCTCGCCCCTTTTCGCACCCACCTCCAGCATCGCTGGGCGCTGCCATTCACCTGTTTCGCGGTCGCCTTCATCGCCGCGCCCTTGGGCATCGTCTATTCGCGTCGCGCGGTCCTCGCGTCCGTCGCGGCCAGCATCCTCATCTTCTTCGTCTTCCTGTTCACCATGTTCTTCTTCCTCGCGTTGGGAAAAGGCAACCACGTCTCGCCGATGGTGGCCGCATGGACGCCGAACGCCATCCTCCTCGCCGTCGGCTCCTATCTGCTGTATCTGCGCTCGACGAACCGCGAAGCATTTAAGATCTCCTTCCGCAAGAAATGACCACCGACTGGACCATCCAAAGCCGCTCCACCGAATGCGCCGCCACCGGCGCACCCTTCGCCGAGGGCGAGCACTTCTACACCGTTCTCCTCCTCGAAAAGGGCGGCTACCGCCGCGAAGATCTCTGCGAGGCAGCCTTCAAGGCGCGGGATGCAAGCGTGGTTCCATTCTCCTTCTGGCGCGCAAAATTCGAACCGCCACCACTGGGCGAACCCGAGCCCGTGAGCAAGCAGACCGCCGAGGATCTCCTCCGCAGCTACATGCTCGAATCCGGTCCCGAACACTCGAACGCGCGCTACATCCTCGCCCTCATGCTCGAGCGCAAACGGCTCCTGCGCGAGGTCGGGGTGAAACGCGGCGAAGACGGCTCGCTCACCCGCATCTACGAGCATGTCAAAAGCGGCGAGGTCTTTGTCGTTCCAGACCCGCAGTTGCGGCTCGATCAGGTCGAACAGATTCAGATGCAAGTCGCCGGCCTGCTCGGCGCACCGACCCCGCCAGTCGCGCCGCCGCCCCCGGGCGCGGAAGTGCCTGCCGAGGCGCCTTCACCCTCGTAGCCGAGCCGCCGCTTTCAGCGCCGCCGCACCTTCGGCTTGTTGCCGGAGGGCAACAGGAACAGGACGAAAACCACCACGGCGGCAATGCCCACGCCGATCCACACGTTCCGGTACTTCGTCCAGATGGTCTCCTGCTCGAACAGCGACGAGACGGTGCCAAACGGCGGGAGGACGACATTGTTCTTCGACGGATACTTTGGCGCATTGGGATCCTCTATCGTCGCCACCGGCAGCGCGGCCACCGGCTCATCAATCGGCTCCCCCCTCGCCTTCTTGCGCGCTCTTTCACGCTCCCGTTCGATCTCGGCCCGCGCGTCCGCCGCCTCGGCGACCAGATCCCTCGGCCCGGAAGCATTCTCCTTCTCGAATGCCGCGTCCGCGATCCTCCGCCGCTCCGTCTCCTCGGCCGCGATTCGATCCTCCTCGGCCTTCTTTTTCGCCGCGGCCTCCATCGCCTTGCGCTTGGGAGCTTCCTCGATCATCCGTTCCTCGTCCGCGATGCGCTTCGCCTCCGCGTCCCTCGTGGCCTTGCGAGCCGCGGACTTCTCCGGGGTCCATCCGTACTGCAACTGCATGTCCGCCGGCAGTTCGTCGAAATCGAGCAGCGCATTCCCTTCACTGTGCGAGATGCGGACACCCTCGCCTTCCACGCCCTTCATCTTCACATCCTTGAACGTCCCCGTCGGCGTGACGATATCGAGCGCGGAGGAAGCCGAGAGCAGCGAGACGAAAAGCAATAGGGAGAAAAATGGCGCCTTCATGTCTTCGAACCTATCAGTGAAGCCCCTCGGATCACGCGCAAATTTTCACGCCCATTCCGATGGGGTGCGATTGAAAGTGAATCCAGGGGATGAGCGAGATGGTGGCGTCGAGCGTGGCGCCAGCCTTTGGACTGCGCGCGGCTCGACGCCGCTTTTCCCTCGCCGCGGGTCCGACGCGCAAATTCACCGTTGCCCCGCCAAGCACCGCAGCGCCTTGCGTCCGCCCGGCGGATTCCGTGATTTCGCCCATCGCTCCTCCGCAAAGCCAAAGCAGCGTCGAGCCCCCGCAGTCCAAACCCTCGCGGCACTCACGCGCCGCTCAGCTTTGGCCGGGACCCAGCCTTTGGACCACGCACCTCCCGATGAGCGGCGGCGGTGCGCGGCGGCTGTTGCTTTCCCCCGCCATCCACCTACTTTCGCCGCCGATGTCGTGCTCCAAGATCGATCCCGCGCTCCATCAGGCCCGCAAGCCTGATTGGATCAAAGTCCGCCTGCCCAACAACCCGGTCTTCTTCTCCACCAAGGCGCTCATCTCCGACCTCCGCCTCCACACCGTCTGCGAAAGCGCGCAATGCCCGAACCGCTGGGAATGCTGGAGCGCGGGCACCGCGACCTTCATGATCGCCGGCGACCGCTGCACCCGCGCATGCGGCTTCTGCGCGGTCACCACCGCAAAGCCGTTCGCGCTCGAAGACGACGAACCCGCGCGCGTGGCCGAGGCCATCCAGCGCATGAAGCTGAAACACGTCGTCATCACCGCAGTCGCCCGGGATGACTTGGCGGACGGTGGCGCGCGCCATTTCGCCCGCACCATCGAAGCCGCCCGCGCGGCCGATCCGGAACTCGTCATCGAAGTCCTCACGCCGGATTTCCATTCAAAGGAAGACTGCCTCGCAACCATCGCCGCGGCGCGACCGCACATCTTCAATCACAACATCGAGACCGTGGAGCGCCTCACACCGCTCGTCCGCTCCCGGGCGAAGTATCGCGTGAGCATGCAAGTCCTCCGCCGGATGAAAGAGATCGCCCCCGACATCGTCACCAAGAGCGGCCTCATGCTCGGCCTCGGCGAGACCGAGCCGGAGATTTTCCAGGCCATGGACGACCTGCGCGAGAACCGCGTGCAAGTCCTCACCATCGGCCAATACCTGCGCCCCAGCGCGCAGCATCTGCCGGTCGTCGAATACGTCCACCCCGACACCTTCAAGCTCTACGAGCGCATCGCATACGACAAAGGCTTCGAATTCACCGCCAGCGGCCCGCTCGTGCGCAGCTCCTATCACGCCGCCGACTACGACCCGCGCAAGCGGCACGGTTTGAAATAGCACCTCTGGCCTCCTTGCCCGATGCCAGCACAGCCCACCGCCACGCGCAGCAACGTCGCCGCGCTCATCCCCGGTTACTTCGAGGAGAAACACATTCGCGACGTCGCGGGCCGGACGAAGGCGCAGCTCGACCTCGTATTGGTCGTCGATGACGGCTCGACCGACCGCACTGCCGACGAAGCAAAGGCCGCCGGAGTCGAAGTCATCCGCCACGAAAAGAACGCCGGCAAAGGCGCAGCCATCAAGACCGGCCTGCGCGCGCTGCTCGAACACGCAGGTGTCGAATTCATCCTCATCCTCGACGCCGACGGCCAGCATTTGCCCGAGGAGATTCCCCATTTCCTCGCCGAAGCAAACGCCACCGGCTCGCCAATGGTCGTCGGCAATCGCATGGACGATGTCCGCGACATGCCCTTCGTCCGCAAATGCACGAACCGCTACATGAGCTGGACCATCAGCCGCGTCATCGGCCAGCGCGTGCCGGATACGCAGTGCGGCTTCCGCATGTTCCACCGCTCGCTCGCCGCCGATCTGCTGGCGACCGCGAGCAGCCAGTTTGATTTCGAGACCGAGATGATCGCCCTCGCCGCCCGTCGCGGCTTCCGCATCGGCGCGGCAAAAGTCAGCACCATCTACGGCGACGAAGTCAGCAAGATCCACCCACTCCGCGACACGCTCCGCTTCTACAAGCTGCTAGCCCGCCTCAAGCGCGAAGCCACCGCGCCCCAGGCACAGCGCGCGGGGTGAAACTGTTTCGCGATTCACCGTGGACCCACGGCGTCAGCATCCATGGCAGCGCTTGAGAAAGTGCGGGCTGATTTTCCTGGCCTGCCGGGACCGCCGGGAAAGTTTGCCCGCGCTCTTGCGAGACGCGGCTACGAACGCCGAGGCGCCTGTTCTATCCTCACCCGGGAATTTGCACTGTACTGAAAGCAGCGTTGAGAGATTCTGATTGAGCGGTGGAACGCGACCTCTCTGGGCGCACATCCTCCCCACTCTCGCGCCACGACACGCGCCGGGAGGGTCGCGTTCCATCGAGATCTCCACGCCACCGCATGTTGGCAAACAATCGGATAGGAATGGACGGTCTGGTCAGTCCGGGGAGATCAAATGAGGCACGTCCCGTCGGAAAAGCAGGCGATCAGGGAGACAAGGAGGCAACGCGGCTGGCGGTCGTCCCGTTGCCAGCCGGGCCGTTGCCGGTGGTTCCGCTGGGAGAGCCTTCATTCAACGAGGCTTGCCCGGCTCCTCGTAATGGGCCAGCGCCGTCGTGCGCGCCTGCGGCGTGCCGAAACCCGCGACCATTTCCAGCACCACCTTCGGCTGCCCGGCGCGCACGGTCCGCGACCACCGTGCCATCCGGCTGTGACCTGCTCCCGGCCCATGAGTTTGCGCAGCCACGAGGAAGCTTTTCCCTCCGTTCCCGGCGTACCGGTGCTGGGAGCCGTCGCCCAGAGACAGGAACGAATCCCGCTCACAGGGAGCCGCTTGCATCCAAATCAACTAGGCGCTTCTGACTATTTGTCTGTCCCTAATGGCAGGCGCAAAGCTCATCACGCGGAGCGATGATGGCTACTATGCTCCGCGTGACGAGCCACACGCGTTGAATGCAGAGAGCGTCTGCGGCCACACCGAAACGTTCCCGCACGGCGGCCACCTCCCGCTCATCACGCGGAGCGATGATGGCTACTTTGCCTTTGCCCGCAGGCGCTCCAGGAACCCCTCGTCCTGCGGGGACACATGCAGCCCGCGCTGCTTCATTCCCCTCAGCGTGTCATATGCTTTGCCCCACCAGCTCTTCGCTTCCGCCCCCTTGCTGCTCTTCTCGCAAAGGTCCGCCAGCCTCCAATAGGACAGCCACAGGTCGCGCTGCCACTCGGCATTGGCGGGGTCGCTGGCGGCGAGGCGTTCGAGAATGTTCTTGGACTCGGTGTAAGCTTCACTGGCTCCGGAGAGATCGCCTTGGGCAACTGCAATGTTCCCCATCCTGCTCCACGACGAGCAGAGATCATGCTGCCACTCGGCATTGGCGGTGTCGCTGGCGGCGAGGCGTTCGCGAATGGCGTGGCACTCGGTGTAGGAGCGCAAGGCCCCGGCGAGGTCGCCCTGCGCCACCGCGAGGTCGCCGCAGAGATTCAACCAGAGAGCACGGAACTGGTCGTTCGGGAAGGGGACAGAGGCGGCTTG
>Ga0105046_10020306_pt1 | contig 10052 bp, 10 predicted proteins | sample MAT03_FD_78385 | JGI IMG/M metagenome (GOLD analysis project Ga0105046, IMG submission 78385) | Freshwater microbial communities from Lake Fryxell liftoff mats and glacier meltwater in Antarctica - MAT-03 (megahit assembly) | ecosystem: Environmental > Aquatic > Freshwater > Ice > Liftoff... | reverse complement strand
GGACAAAAAGTCGCCCTCCTTGGCCTTGACGATGTAGATTACAAATTAAATCCCGAAGCCGTTAAAACAAAAATCAAAACATTGACTGCCCAAGGTTTCAAGGTAATCCCATTTCTGCATTGGGGCATCGAATACAATCACACTCCATCAGCATACCAAGTTCAGTTAGCGCATGAATTTATTGATGCAGGGGCTTTCGCCATCATCGGCGCTCACCCGCATGTAGTGCAAAGTTATGAAAACTACAAAGGCCGCCAAATTTTTTACTCTTTGGGCAACACTATTTTTGACCAATATTTTTCCCCGCATACCCAAGAAGGGCTTACTATAGCTCTGGAAATTAATGGTGATGAACTTCAAACCTATCTTCTCCCAATAAAAATTGAAAAAAGTAAACCTCGTCTTATGAACAATGAAGAGCGGAAAGAATTTTTGAAACGTTTCGCCACGTACGGTGATCACGAATTAGAAGAACAAATTATGATGGAAAGAGGTGTAATGATGGATAAATTAGTTCTGTAAGACTTACTCTACGCTTGAGCAAACCAGTAGTCGTCAAGGAATATTTCTAGCTTTTTAAATGTTTTTTTACTATGCTTACAACTACTTCTTATTCTCAAAATATATGAAAAATATCGCGAAAATAACTTTTTTGACAGCCATTTTAAGCACTTCATTTCTGTTGAGCGCTTGTAACCAAGCCAAGGCTCCATCTCCTACAACAAAAAAGCCAAATTCAACCCAAAATGCCATTGATGACAAAGTTCCAACTCTCACTTCAAACATCAACGGTCAAACCGACCAATTTAAACTTCGCTCTCAAATATCACGTTACCTCAACGAAGAGAAAAGCTCAGCAGAATTTTTGATTTCAAATAGTGTAAAACTTTCTTGCCAAATGCCATCGCCAAAACTTGCAACAGGAGAACAAATTATCAAAATCACAATAAATAACAAAGATAAATCCGCTGTAAAACGCCAAGAATTCAAATCTGGAACTGACCAAGAAATGAGCGCTGAAATTCTCAATAGTGATGGTACATCCGTCAAATTCCAAGGCGGAGATACTGCTTCAGCAGTAATTACAGACATAAATTCCTCAATTATCAGAGGCAATATGCGTATCAAAAATGAAAATCTCAGTCTTCAAGGAGATTTCTTCACGGCAATTTGTAAATAATTACATCGAAGAATGAGCTTCTTCGTCGTCTTCATGATGAAGGTTTGCTAAAACTCAGTTGCCGCTGCTGCGCCATTCCGAGCAACATCCAAATCTAACAAAACAAGAAACCCAAGAGTATAAGTTTTATCAAGTGTATCAGTCAAAAGCTTCTAGGCGGGAATTCGATCTCCCGCCTTTTTCTTTGAAGTTTCTTTTGCCTATGACCCAGCAATTCAATGTCATGCTCTTATTCAAAAAAGCGTATCATATCCAGTTCATACTCTCCAAAAACTGATTCATTATCACGTTTGACATCAATAGAGTGTTACCATGTTTGGGTCGAATCCTGATATTCAACAGAATCTACAGCAACTTTTCGAGCGGAAGACTGAGAAAAATCCTCTAAACTCCTAGCAATTGATATCAACTACAAACTCATTATGGAAAACCTTCCATAAAAGTCAATATCTTGGTATAATGAAAAGAAACAAACGCACTCGCAAAAACAAATAATCCACAAAAAAAATGAAAATTAAATTTTTGGGCGCAGCAAAAGAAGTTACTGGTTCTCGCCACCTTTTAGAAGTAAACGGCAAGAAAATCCTATTAGATTGCGGAATGTTCCAAGGGAAGCGGAAAGATACTGATGAAAAAAACATTGATTTTGGCTTCGATCCAAAGGAACTGGATGCGGTAATTCTTTCCCACGCCCATATTGATCACAGTGGCTCTATTCCATTATTGGTAAAAAAAGGCTTTAAAGGTCCAATTTACAGCACTTTCGCAACCCGCGATTTGTGTAACTTTATGCTGATGGACAGCGCCTTCATCCAACAAAAAGATGCTGAATACATGAACAAAAGGATGGAGCGAAAATCTAGTAAAGGATTCAAAAAAATTGAACCAATGTATTCCGTAGATGACGCCCAAAACGCTTTGATGCAATTTTACGGTATTGGTTACGAAAGGGCATTTGTTGTCACTGAAGGTGTTATTTGTTCCTTTTACAATTCTGGTCACATCCTTGGTTCAGCACTTATTCATCTTATTATTAAAGACCAAGAAACTGGGAAACTCACAACTTTAGCCTTCACTGGGGATCTTGGACGAAAAAATCTGCCAATTCTCCGCGACCCACAGCCACTTCCACCAACCGAATACTTGCTTATTGAAAGCACGTACGGCAACCGTTTCCACGAATCAATGTTGGACGCGAGCGCAAAACTCGAAGCAATCGTTAAAAAAGTAGCCGCGCGGGGCGGAAAAATCATTATTCCTGCTTTTTCCGTAGAACGAACTCAAGAAATTATCTACCACCTCAATATTTTGTGGCAGAACAAAAAAATACCCGATCTTCCAATTTTCGTTGATAGCCCGCTCTCCGTAAACGTTACGGAAGTATTTATGAACCACCCAGAATGTTATGACGCTGAAGTATTTAAAGAGTTTCTCCAAAACCGCAAAAATCCGTTTGGTTTTGGTCGTTTACAATATATTCAGGATGTAGAGCAGTCAAAAGCCCTGAATAACGTCAAAGAGCCATGCATCATCATTTCCTCTTCCGGAATGTGTGAAAATGGCCGAGTTCTTCATCACCTTAAAAATAACATTGAAGATCCAAAAAATCTGGTTCTAATTGTAGGATACATGGCTCAAAATACGCTTGGGCGTAGAATTTTAGAAAAACAACCCGTCGTAAAAATCTTCGATGAAGAATACCACCTTCGTTGTGATGTTGAAGTCATGAATGCGTTCTCTGGTCACGCCGATCGAAGTGATCTTTTGGACTACATTACCCAAATTCCAGAACTCAAAAAAGTCTTTTTGGTGCATGGGGAAGAAGAACAAAGCGTTCCTATGAAAGGCTTTTTAGAAGAATCAGGAGTCAAAGAAGTAGTGATTCCGAGCAGAGGTGAAGAAATTCAAATCCCTTAAAGTTTGATGGCTTTCAAGAAAAGATTGCCAATTTTAGCCGAAAAATAACTAACGAATACCACCACGAAAAATCCAACAAGTCCTGCCCAAGTCCAAGTATCAGTAAGCCCTTCACCATTCAAAATCCAAATTACGGGATGATGGATCAAGAACATCAAATAACTCTCTCCGGAGAGTTTTTTGCTTAAGTCTGCAATCCTAGAGTTAGTAGAAACTTTCACTGCCAACGGCCAAAGAACGGCAAAAAGGCCAATACCCATGAGTCCGTCGGTAAAAGGAAAACTGAAAGCAAAAAAGTAACCCAAAAACATCAAAAGTCCAAGTTTCCACCATTTACTAAAATTTTTGCCCTGCGAAAGCAACAACGCAACTACCATCCCAAAGCCAAATTCAAACATTCTTCCCACAAAAATTCCGTAACTTAACGTCTGAACTGAAGAAGCAATAAAAAAGTAATAAATCACTCGAAACACCACACTAATAGCAAAGAGTAAAAGCAAAAAACGCGTTTTCCCAATTGTATCCAGAAGCCGCGCTAAAAATGGAAAAACCAAATAGAGCTGAATTACCAGCCCCAAAAACCAAGTTTCTCCATTGATGGGAGGGAAAAAAGTAACATCACTGAAAAGATTGATTCCGGCTAAAAAAGGAAAAAAATTAACCAACGGTTGATCAAGCGGCCATTGGTGCCAATAAAGTCCACGAAAGAAAAACAGCACCACAATCGACAAAACAGCCGCAGGCAAAATCCGGAAAAGTCTTTTTTGTAAAAAAGTTGCCCACCGGAAAACCCGTCCTTCTTTTAAATATGAGAGATACAAGCCAAATCCCGAAGCAATCACGAAAAGATTCACCCCCAAATAAAAATAAGTTTCCAGAAATTTCGGAAGCTGATTCCATTGAAATTGTTGGATATAACTCAAAAACCTATCAGTTGAAACCACATTCATATGCCAATCCATCACTTGGCCAAAAAAATGAAATGCCATCACCATAAGAATGGCTACGGCTTTAATAAAATCAAGTTCAGGAAAATAGGTTTTAATTGACGGTGAATTCTTCAAAAGAAACAAGTAAAAATCGAAAAGATTATAATATTCACTTCCATATGAAAGCAATGAAAAAGCCCTGGATACTAAGTTTCTAATCTCAATTTATGAAAGTAAGTAATACCTTGGCGTTTTTCGCAATGGAGAATTATAGAAAAAAAGGGCCGGCATTTGTTACAATAGAAGCGTTGTTAACTGGAAAAAATGCAAGAAGGACTCAATCAAGCTGATTACGCCTACTTAAGCCTTGTAGAAGAAGTTTTGGCCAATGGCTTAACCAAAAAAGACCGCACCGGCGTTGGGACAATTTCCATGTTTGGTATGCAAAGAAAGTACGATTTACGAGAAGGGTTTCCGCTTTTAACGACCAAAAAAGTTTACTACCGTGCCATCGCCCACGAACTCATTTGGTTTTTAACTGGCGATACCAATATTCGTTATTTAGTGCAAAATGATGTAAAAATTTGGAATGAATGGGCTTTTGAAGGCTATTTGAAAGAAACAGGAATCGGCAAAGAATTTCCGCGTTATTCAGAAACCTGGAAAACCAAACTCACGGAATTCGTCCAAAATATAAAAGATGATGAAGCCTTCGCCAAACAATGGGGCGATCTAGGGCCAATTTACGGCAAACAATGGGTAAAATGGGAATCAAAAACAGGCCGAGAAATTAACCAAATCCAAAACATCATCGATCTGATTAAAACTGATCCAAGTTCACGTCGCATCCTCGTCAGTGGTTGGAATGTCGGCGAAATACAAGATCTCATCAAACAACATCACAGCGCGCCGCCCCCCTGCCACACGCTCTTCCAATTCTGCGTCATGGGCGACCGCCTCGACCTCCAACTTTACCAACGCAGCGCCGACATCGCTTTGGGCGTTCCCTTCAACATCGCCAGCTACGCCACCCTCCTCACCATGGTAGCGCAAGAATGCCACCTTATCCCAGGCATTTTCACCCACACTATTGGCGACGCGCACATTTACCTGAACCAAGTAGAAGGCCTCAAGGAACAACTCCAACGCACTGGCTTCCCAGCACCGACTCTCAAAGTTGCCAAAAAACCGTTTTGGGAAATCAAATTTGAAGATTTCACCATAGAAAACTATGAAAGCCAGCCACCAATTAAATTTGATATTGCCGTATAAATAAATGATGAAATTCAGCCTCATAGCAGCACTCGATCAAAAAAATGGTATCGGAAAAAAACAAGGACTTCCTTGGCATCTTCCCCAAGAAATGAAATATTTTCAAACAGTCACCACTTCACTCAAAGACCAAACTAAACAAAATGCCGTAATTATGGGGCGAAAAACTTGGGATTCAATCCCAGTAAAATATCGCCCTCTTTCTCAACGAATTAATCTAGTTCTAAGTCGCAGCCATCAAGATTTACCTGGAAATGTCTTTCAATCAGGATCAATGGATGAAGCGCTTACACTTCTCGAAAAAATTCCCAATCTCGAAAATATTTTTATTATCGGCGGGGCGTCAATTTACGAACAAGCAATCCACCACCCAGCATGCCAAAAAATCTATCTCACCAAAATTCAACAAGCCTTTGATTGTGACACTTTCTTTCCTCAAATCCCCGCAACGTTCAATCTCATTGCAGAATCAGAACTCCAAACCGAAGAAAACCGCCTAACCAAACAACTGGTAAGCTATCGATTTCTTCTGTTTGAAAAGCAATAAATGAGCGAGTTCTATAAATATCAGCAAGTTTTTTAACCTCAAAACCAAACCGCAGAAACAATACGTCCACCATTTTAGACGGTGGTAAGTCAAATGTCTCAGCACACATATCGGCATCATTCAATTCATAAGCCTTATTTCTTAGTACCACAGCCATAATATTTTTGGCGTGACTGAATGTACCCCCGAAGCATTTCATCTCGCTCTTCATCATCACTATACACTTTTAAAAACACCTCATCTTCAGGATTATCTTGAAGAACTTTCTGCGCTTTTTTAGGAGTAATTTTAAGTTTTTTCGCCATTTCTGAAGCAAATTCTACACTTTCCCATTGAGGAACTTTTTGCTTTGTTTTCAAATTCTCATATTCATCCTGACGGTCAATAAGTGCACTTTTCAATTCCAGTTCGGTCCAAAGCTTCGCTCCAACTAATTTCTTAATTTTCTCGACATCTTGAAGATCAATCATCTCCTCCATCAAAACAATATTGTAAATTAAAAAAATAAATTCCGGATTTTTAAAAAGTTCACTTACTTTCTTTTTTGGCAAAGCAAGAATAATTTTAGGAAGAAACTTATCAGAATCACTGCCCGTGGAATTTTTTAATTCAACAATATGTTCAACAACCCAGTTGGGTGGCAATAAAAAGTGCTTTGAATAAACTTTAGGATTGTTGATGGAAACAAGGCTATGTTTACACAAAACTTTGAAAGCTTCCGCATCAAGTTTATACCCCAAAAATGTCTCTACCGCCTCTGGTTGAAGGGTAGCATTCATTTTTACAATACCTTCGGCAATACTTTTCATTGAATGAGTTTCCGAGTAAATCAAATCGCACAATTCATCAATCTCCATGGCTGGCCAGTTCATATCCCTCTCTTTTTCACCTTCATTTTCAAGTTCATGTTGAAGCTCACCCGCGTCTTGGAATAAAAAAAGCGCCGTAACTTGATCGCTTTCAGCTACATTTTTGTTCGCCCGCGTCACAAGGTTCATTCGAACAGTCTGTACAGATAATTCCACAATTTTTAATATTTTTTCTTCACTCACTTCATCAATTTTCATTCCACGTTTTTTCCACATATCCATGGCTTTCTCCACAACTTGTTCATCACTCAATAAACCAAGAATCTTGGAAGCCTCAGTCAAATCCTTTCCAGTACTAAACTCCTTGTCAACGCCAAGCACCGTGACCACAATTTGGCTGTTCATCCATTGAAAATCAACGTAACTCACAATAATTGTCACATCCCTTGGTAGTTTTTCTAATCGCACTGGAAATAATTTATACAGCTGGATCCGCTCTCGGTAATGCTCAAGATTGTCTTCAAGTGACTTGCTAAATACCAAAGGATAATCCTTGGTCAGAGGAGAATCATATTTCGGGTTTTCTAAGTATTTTTGGACAATTCGGAGTAATTCAATCATCTCATAATTTCGAGTGCCACTAATATATTTAAGATCATGGCTATTCTCAACACTATTTTCCTTCTCTAACATCATCGCCATTTCAATATTTTTACGAATTTTTTCGCGTGCATTATTAATAAGTTTGGCAAAAAATTGCGCTGAGGCAACTTGCCATAATTCCTCAGGGTTCAAAGGTTTATTCAAAGGTTGATTTTTGAGGTTTTGTTCAACTTTCAAAACAACTTCTTTTTGAAAATCTTGTGCAGCTGCAGCTATATTTTCCCCATAAGTTGCAAATAAACCCATGTTTACAAGATTGTTCACCAAGATCCCCATTTTATCAGTCACTTCTTTTTCAGTAGCAAGGTGGAGCTGGTATTTTTGCGATAATTTGAGCATCACAATCCAAAGGCCATCACTGATAACATCAGCAATTGGCATTGATTCATCTTGCTGGATAATTGAGTTAATAGTGTGGGAAGGATTTGCTTTTTGCAGCTCAACCATAAAAGTTGGGAAAGCTTTGTCTGGATGAAAAATAGGAGTTGCTTTCTCTCCCTGTGGCTGGGGAACAAAAGATTTGACCATACCACTTCCAGCATGGTTATCACTAGTCTTCTCAGGTAATAAAAGCAGTATTTTAATTCGAAAACTCTCAAGCATAGCCAGTAATTCTAGAGCTGAAATTTGAAGTGGACTTTGCTCTGGACTTTGCAAATTTTCTTCGGCGCTTTGTTGATGGTTGAAATTTCCTGAAATATTCATTTTTTAAAATTGTTAGGGTTAGGTGACGCAACTGCTGAAAGTTATTTTCAAGCAGCTGCGTCACCATAGATGTTTACTCCTCTCACCATATGGGATTGGAGTATCTCTTTCTACGGGGTGTACTACAGGTCAATCTCGTTGACCGCGTTCTCCTTTTCGTCGGTCGCGTCGTCGTGCTTGTCTGCGGGCTTGTTGGGCGCAACAGAGGCGGGAGGAGCGCACTGTTCCTCATCCTCATCCTCATCCTCGTCTTCGTCCCAGTCGATGTCGCCTTCGAGCTGGTTCTCTGCCTGATCCGCCTCAATGGGGATCACTCCAAGGTTTGCGAGCTCGCGGTGAGTCCGTTGACCCACTTCCCAGTCGATCCCGAGATCTTCCCAAGTTGCCAAGGGAATCTCTTCGTCGTTACGAAAGTGACAATCCACCGAAATGACGATCCACTGCAGGAAGCTGCGCTCCCGGAAGTCGACCTTGAGCACCTCGGCGTAGTCGCTGCGATCCTTGAGCTTGAAAGCCCAGCGCCGCAGCGAGTCGATGTTATCAGTCGCGCTCTCCGCAATGGCCAGCGCGATCGTTTCGGGGTCAGCCAAGAAGGCCGCCGTCGAATCCAGATCGCCCCGCGCCACCAGCAGTTCCCTCAAACGCTCCACCGTGAGGTGGTCGCGAAGGAGCTCCTTCGCGCGCTCGTCCTTCTGCTCGCCGATGATCACATCAAGCACCTTTGCGGCGTCCCCGTCGGTCATCGCGATCGAGTCGAGACTCTGCAAGCAAGCGAGAGCCGTTTCCGGCTGTTCGCGAACCAGCGCAAGCGATGCTCCGTTGGGGTTTTTCAGCAGGTCACCAAAGACCTGGCTGGCGTTGTTGAGCGAGAGAATAATCGCAGCGGTAGATACGTGGGACACGGTTTTTTTCTTCAATCCTGCATGGGGTAGCCGGGTGGGGCCAAATCTGTATCCGAATCGTCCTCATCAGAGTCGCTTGCCGCCGAGTCGGAATAATCTTCCCCGGCGTCAGCAGCGTTTCCACCGACGAGCAACTCCGCAAAGCGCTTGTCCGTCTTAGCCTTTGCCAAAAGGACAGCCACGTTACGGTACAAAACCAACCCTTTCTTCTCCACGAGACAGCCGTCCAGCAACTGCTGGCAGCCGGCATCCGTGGTGGAAAGAGGGAGTTGGTTCTTGTCCTTGAGAGCCTTGACGGCCTCCATCAGCGCCTTGCCCTTGACCCCTTCGAGGGGAAGAGCCAACGCCGACTTCACGTTGATGATCCCCGAGAAAGCCGCAGCGATGTCGCCGTGGTCCATCTCCGCAAGATCTTCGACGGACAAGAACTTGAACGCTTCAGCCATCTTCGGCCGTTCGTCCACTTTCTCGCCCTCCGTCTCCCTCACATATGACGTGAGGGCTTGTTCAAAACTTGCAAAATCGTGCATGTTCACTCCGGAATGACGACCAGTATAAGGTCGCCGTTTTGGCCGTTGTTGACTCCTGGATTCCCCAGGAATTTGTGCCTACAAAACCGTATCTTGCTTTCACCTCCTTTGATCGCAACCTCATCCGTAGTTGGCATTGCGTGCCACGTTATTTCAACCTTGATCGTGCCACCTTCAAGCAGGACTTTTGAAGTCACTTTCTTGATGATCAACACATCGCCCCCACGTCGCTTGGCAGCTCGAGGCATGGGAAGTCGAACTTCCAGCATCCGCCGAGACTGAGCTACGTGTCGCAAAAAAAGATCTTGCACTGATGAATACGGCTCAAAGAGCTTGTCATACTCAATCTTGGACTTCTCGTCCGAGAGAATACGATATGCCCCCGCTGCCTCATCAAATGCCCCATGATTCTGCGTCCCTTTGTCGGGATGCAGTTTCGCCGCCACCCTTCGGTAAGCGGCCTTAATCTCCTTTTGGCTTGGGCGATCTTCTCGCCTCAAACCAATCAGTGAATAGAGATCTCTAATAGTACACCTCGTTTTCAAAGAACTACGGTAAATTTTTAACATAAAAACCCTCAGGTGTCAACGCAAAAATT
>Ga0105046_10020305_pt1 | contig 10053 bp, 8 predicted proteins | sample MAT03_FD_78385 | JGI IMG/M metagenome (GOLD analysis project Ga0105046, IMG submission 78385) | Freshwater microbial communities from Lake Fryxell liftoff mats and glacier meltwater in Antarctica - MAT-03 (megahit assembly) | ecosystem: Environmental > Aquatic > Freshwater > Ice > Liftoff... | reverse complement strand
GTGCGCAAATGAACCGGTGCGTCGTGATCAGAGGGAGGGCGACCGGCGGTCGCCCCTACGACACAGAATCAGATTTTGAAGGTCCTTACAGTGATCACGACGTTATTTTGCAGGAAGTCTTTAGAGTCTAGAGTCTTCAGTCTTCAGTGTGGATGGTTATCATCTATCCTGTAGCAGATCGAGGAGACCAAGTGATGCACTATGAATGATAAGCTCAAAAAATTTCTGCGATCCGCCTCGCCGCTTATTGCGGTGCAGTCTATGTTGGCCATCATCAATATTTTTGTCATCGCCGTGTCGGGCAGCTTTGTGCCGTGGGCGATGATTCCAATTGCGGCAATGGCCATCCCCGAGTTTGTGCTCTTTGCGAATGCTTTCTTGAATATTGAAGAAGGGGAAGATCGCAATGCTGCGGCGAGCAAGCTCAAAAAAGCATTGCAGCGCACGGCCCCGCTCTTAGGTACACAGTTTCTGCTGGCCATGATCAACCTATTTGTGATCATCGTGTCGGGAAGTTTTGTGCCCTGGGCGCTGATTCCGATTGCCGCCATCGGCATTCCCGAGTTCATCATTTTTGCGAATACATTCTTCTCGGACGGCAATGCAGCGGAGAGCACCCGTGATACTGCATCAGACAACGAATCGCAGGAAGTTGGGCGACGCGAAGCAAGGCGGGCTGCCAGAAAATTTAGGCGGCAAGCTGAGCAAGCCGCTCACGGCATCCGCAACGACACTGTGCAAATGGATGGATCTCAGAGCGTGGCCGGCCTGTCGTCAGTGACCATGGCTGATGCGTCGACGCCTTCGCCTGAATCACAATTTGATTTCAATGTCGAAACCGATCTGGCCCAGGCCCGGCGATATAAACAGCAGATTGAAGCGCTGATCAAGACCAATCCCAACAAGAGCACGCGGCTGGCCGATGTGTCGACACAGGTGAACGAGTGGGTGAAAATTGTGGAAGCGATGGCTTCGCGCATCACCGATTTCCGGCGCAACACATTGATCCAGAATGATCTGGCGGCCGTGCCGAAAGCCATCAGCAAGCTTCAGGGGCAGGTGGCTGAGGAAACCGATGAGCGCGTGAAGTCGCGGTTGCAACAGACATTGGCGACGCGCCAAAACCAACTAGCCACGCTGGAGAAATTGCAGAGCACCATGCGCCAGGCCGAGATTCAACTGGAGAGCACGGTCGCCTCACTCGGCACCATCTACTCGCAAGTGCTCACGGCCCAGTCCACGAATCAAGTGGCCGACTACAGCCACCTTGCCGCCAACGTCAGTGAGCAGGTGCAGCAGTTGCAGGATCAGATCGAGGCGCTTGAAGAGGTGAAGTTGGGCAGTAATTTGGGATGAAGAGAATAGACGGGAGACGACAGACGGACGACTTTGAACTCTTGAGTCGTCCACCGTCTGTCGTCTCCCGTCTCTTTCAGGAAAATTTCTATCAATGAACATAGGTATCTTAGGAGCCGGTGCCATGGGCGGCACTCATGCGCGCGCGTTTGCCAGATTGCCCGACGTGAAGGTGGTGGCGGTGTCTTCGCGCAGTCTGGCCAAGGCGCAAACGTTGGCGGCCGAAGTGGGTGCCGAGGCCACCACCGACGACGCGGCCATCATCGCCGATCCACGGGTCGATGCCATCGCCAACACGTTGCCGACCCATCTGCACAAGGACTTCACCATCGCGGCCTTGCAGGCGGGTAAGCCAGTGTTACTGGAGAAGCCGTTTGCGCTGAATGTGGCCGAATGCGACGAGATATTGGCCGTGCGTGATGAAACCGGCACGCCACTCATGCTCGGCCACACCCTGCGCTTTTGGCCGGAATATGTGACGCTGGTGAACTACGTGCACAGCGGTGCAATCGGCCGGCCCCTCTCGGCAGTGGCCGCGCGGCTGGGCACCGAGCCGAATTGGGGCAGTTGGTTTGCCGATCCGGCCCAGAGTGGCGGGGCCGTGCTCGATCTGATGATCCACGACCTGGATGTGCTGAACTGGATTTTTGGCCAGCCCAAGACGATTGACGCGCGTGGCCAGCAAGCCCGACCGGGGCTGTGGAACCATGTGCAGGCGTTGGTCGATTTTGGCAACGCCGTGGCCCCAGATGCTGTGGGCACAGTCGAAGCCTCGCACTTCTATCCCAAGACGCATCCCTTCACCATGCTGTTGCGGGTGCTGTGCGAGCGTGGTTGTGCCGAGATGGGGTTTGTGGCCGGCAGCTACACCGACCCAGGCGCGAAGGTGACACTGATGGCCTATGACGCCGAGCGCGCCTTTGCATTGCCGATTGCGCCCGAGGACGCCGGCGACGCCTACGAGCGGCAAATTGCCTATTTTGTGGACTATGCGCGCGGTCGGGTGTCACTGACCCGTGGCACGCCGGAACAGGCGCGGCTGGCCGTGGCGTGCTCGAATGCGGCGCGCCTGTCTTTGGAAAGTGGGACGATTGTGGCTGTGGGTTAGCGAATTGAGTTTTGCAACAGCAAACATAGGCAGGGGCGAAGCATTTGCCCGCACAGGTCTAGGCAAACCAAAACTTTGGCGGGCAAATGCTTCGCCCCTACGACAATCGATTAAAAACAAAAGAGAGGGGCAACGCATGTTGCCCCTCTCTTTTTATAGACTTATTCAGCCAGCCGAACGTCTATTACATCCCCGACATGACCTTCAGCAGGCTGGCCTCGCTCGGCCGCAACTGCTCCTGCTGCAGATGCGCCAGCGGCACATCCAGGCGCTCCACCTCGGCCAGGCTGGGGCGGTCGCCGTTCACATACAGCAGGCCGGTGATGAACTGCTGCTTGTCCTGCGCCTCGCTGATCAGCTTCATGGCCGCCCACTTGTCGGTGGGGTTGTGGCTCTGGTCGGCCTTCTTCAGCGTAATCACCGAGCCGTCGTGCAGGGTCACATCCTTGATGTCGTCGTAGTCCTCGATCTCGATGTTCTCGGCTTGTTGCACGAAGCCCACGTCGTTCACCCGAATGTCGTGGTCGCGGCCCCAGGCATAGCTCTTGGTGCTGCTGTCGTGGTTGTTAAACGTCACGCATGGGCTGATCACATCCAGCACGGCCGTGCCGCGATGGCTGAAGGCGGCCTTGATGAGCGGCACCAACTGCTTGGGATCGCCGCTGAAGCTGCGCGCCACGAAGCCGCAACCGGCGATCAGGGCTTCCAGACACAGGTCCATCGGCGGCAATTCGTTCTTGCCGGCGTGCTTGAGCTCGGCACCCAGGTCGCTGGTGGCGCTGAACTGGCCCTTGGTCAGGCCATACACGCCGTTGTTCTCGATGATGTAGACCATGCGCACGTTGCGGCGCACCATGTGCTTGAACTGGCCGAGGCCGATCGAGCCGGTGTCGCCGTCGCCGCTGACGCCAATGGCGTTGAGCAGGTGGTTGGCCATGAGCGCGCCGGTGGCCACGCTGGGCATGCGGCCGTGCAGGGTGTTGAAGCCGTGCGACCGGTTCATGAAGTAGGCCGGCGACTTGGACGAGCAGCCGATGCCGCTGAACTTGACCATGCCCTCGGCCTTGATGCCGGCCTCGTAGCACGCATTAATAATCGCGGCCGAAATTGCGTCGTGGCCGCAACCCAGACACAGCGTGCTCTCGGCACCCTTGTAGTCGGTTCTGCTCAGGCCCAGCACGTTCAAATTCTTCACCGCAGCCATCGGCGTGCCGGTGGGCGGCCCCACAACAACTGGCGGCCGGGGAGTGTTAGGTAGTGTTGTCATTTGTATTCTCAGTAGCGAGTAGTCAGTAGTCAGTAAAGAAAGCGCCATGTGTCTTCCGATACTGTCTACTGTCTACTGACTACTTCTTTACTCTGTTCCGCATTACTTCAGGTTTTTCACAATCCACTTCGCCGTCATCGGCAGGCCGTCGTTGTGATTGAGCGGCAGCACGGTTGTGGCTGCCTCGGGCACATGCAGGCGCACCAACTGGCACACCTGCGCGTCGCTGTTGAGTTCGATCACGTAGGTCTTTTCGTGCGATTTCACGAAGTCGGTCACGGCGCCGTTCATGGGCAACGCGCGCAGACGTAGTGTGTCGGTGGCGATGCCTTGCTCGGCCAGCTGGAAGCGGGCCTCTTCCACGGCCGGGCCGGTGCTGCCAAAATAGATAATGCCGATCTTGGCCGGGTTGGCGTCGTCGGCGTTTTGCACGATGGGAGCAGGTACCAGATTGCGCGCCGTGTCGAACTTGACCGCCAGCCGGGCCATGTTGGCTTCCCAATCCTCACTGCGCTCGGAGAGCTGGGCCTTGTCGTTGTGGCCCGAGCCGCGGGTGAAGTAGGCGGCCAGCGGGTGATCGGTGCCGGGCAGGGTGCGATAGCCCACGCCGTCGCCGTCCACATCCTTGTAGCGGGCGAAGCCACCGGCCGTGGCGATCTGCTCGGCGTTCAGCACTTTGCCGCGCTTCATCGGCTCGGTCGGATATTCAAACGGCAGCGACATCCACTGGTTCATGCCCAGATCCAGGTCGCTCAGCACGAAGATCGGGGTCTGAAGCTGCTCGGCAATATCGAAGGCGCGCCAGCCAAACTCGAAGCACTCGCGCACATCGCCGGGCAACAAGACCACGTGTTTGCTGTCGCCGTGGCCGAGGTAATAGGTCTTCAGCACATCGCCCTGACTCACCCGAGTGGGCAGACCGGTGGCCGGCCCCATGCGCTGCACGTCCCAGATCACGGCCGGAATTTCGGCGAAGTAACCCAGGCCGCTGAACTCGGCCATGAGCGAGATACCGGGGCCGCTGGTGCTGGTCATGCTGCGCGCGCCGGCCCAGCCAGCACCCAACACCATGCCCAGCGCTGCCAGCTCGTCCTCGGCCTGCACCACGCTATAGGTGGGTTTGCCGGTGACAGCGTCGGTGCGCAGTTTGGGCAAATACGCATCCAGGCCGTCGGCCAGACTGGTGGCGGGGGTGATGGGATACCAGCCGACGAAACTGACGCCGCCGTAGATGGCACCCAATGCGCCGGCGGTGTTGCCGTCGATCATGATGAACTCCTGGGTCTTGTTCATCGGCACCACCTTAAATTTGTCGGTCTTGGTCAGGTTCGTTTGAGCATAGTCGATGGCCGCGTTCACCACGGCCATGTTCAGCTTCACCGGCTTTTCCTTGCCGCGAAAGTGGAACATCAGGGCCGCTTCGATCTCTTTGATTTCCATGCCCAGCACCCAGGCTAGCACGCCCACATAAACCATATTGGCGGCATAGGTTCGCAGCTTGGGGTCCTTCTCCAACGCAGTCACAATCTTCTTGGCCGGGATCGGGTAATACGACACATCGGTGCGGTCCAGCTTGATCTTGATATCTTCGCTGTAGACGAACACGCCACCCGGCGCAGTCTTGAGATGGTCATCAATGGCCGTATCGGGGTTCATGGCCACGACGATCTCGGACTGATCGAGCCGGGCTGTGAAGCCGTCGCCATTCACGCGAATGGTGTACCAAGTGGGCCGGCCCTGAATGTTCGAGGGGAACAGGTTCTTGCCGCTCACCGGGATGCCCATTTTGAAGAACGCGCGCAACAGAGCGCCGTTGGCAGTCTGGCTACCGCTGCCGTTCTTCGTCGCAGCCATGATCGAGAAATTATTGATGATCATGCCCGCGTCATCTGCAGTATTCGTGCTGGATTCGATGGGTAATTCCTGAGTGGGTGATGTGATGTTTGTATCGAGAAGTGTTTCGCTCATTATCTAATCTGCTCCTGGCTATCTTTCTTTCCGGCCTCATGGCTCATCGCTCATTACGGATAGATAGCCGCCTTCATGGGTTGTTCCTGAATCTCTCTGGGACGTGAAATTTCGCGCTCGGCGCGGTTCGAGACCTGCGGGACCGGCACCGGACGTTGAGACACCTTGTGCTGATGCGGCCGCAGTTTGATGTGCTCGTCCTGCAACTCGTGCGCTTTTTGAATGTCGCCGACGATGATCGCGTTCACGATGTTCTCGTGATACGTCCACACCGTGCGCAAATACTCATATTCGGTCAGCTGGGTGTAGCCCACGGCTTCGTAAGCCTCCCAATAGGCCTCCAGCAAACCCTGCACAAAGGGGTTGGCCAGCTGGCTAAACAGCGTCATGTGCAACTGGCGGTGTTCCTTGTGGGGAATGTGGCTGGGCTCGCCCTGCAATTTGGCCCATGCCCGCTCCACGAGATCCTGCAAATGGCTCAGATCGTCGGGGGTGAGCTTGGCCACGGCGGCCTCGAAAAAGTCGGACTCGACCGTGTCGCGCAAATCGCTGAAGCTCTCGAACAGGGCTGGGTTTTGCGAGACGGCATATAACAGGCTGAGCCGAACCGCTGGGAAGAAGTCGTAGGGGGCCAGCCGAATGCCGGTGCGGGGTTTGACCTCGACCAGACCCAGGCTGCGCGCCACTTCGAGCTGTTCACGCAGCTTGCCGGTGCTGATGCCCAGGGTATCACTCAGCATATCCAGCGAGGCCAGTCGGTCACCTGGCTGCTTATGATTGTCGACAATGTATTGCAGCAGGTCGGACTCAAGTTTCTCTATCAAAGTGATCCTCACTCGACCCATCCGGATTAATCTAGCCAATCGCATTGATCGGAATCATCCAATGAATCGAATGGAGAAATTGTAGGCCTACGTGGACAATTTGTCAATCAGATTAAATACGGATAGATGGCGAATGCAAAGTCAGGTTTTGCATTCCAAAGGAGAATCGAGAAATATGAACACACGATTGAATGTGGCCGGCCTGGCCATCGCGGCCAGCCTGGTTTTGGCGGCTTGCGCGGCCCCACCCGCTGCAGCCCCATCAGCCGCACAGCCTGCCGCCGGCGAGGCCACGGCTGCACCTGCCGCTGCCAAGGCGCTCAAAATTGGCTTGGTGACCGATGTCGGCTCACTGTCCGACAAGAGCTTCAACGCCAGCGCCTGGGCCGGCGTGCAGCAAGCTGTCAAAGAGCTGGGCGTCGAGGCCAAAGCCATCGAGTCCAAGCAGCCCACGGATTACCAGAAGAACATTGAGCAGTTCGTGAACGAAGATTACGACCTCGTCATCACTGTCGGCTTCCTGATGGGCGATGACACCGCCACGATGGCGATGAAGTACCCTAACACGAAATTTGCCATCGTCGATGTGGGCTACTTCCCCACCAAAGACAGCAAGATTTGCGACGACACCAAAACTGATTGCTATGCGGCCGGCAGCTTGAGCAATGTGAACAGCCTATTGTTCGCCGAGGATCAGTCCGGCTTTTTGGCCGGCGCGGTGGCCGCGTTGATGAGCAAGACCGGCACCATCGGCTCGGTTGTGGGCATCAACATTCCGCCGGTGTGCAAGTTCAAGGTTGGCTTCGAGAAGGGCGCCAAGTACGCCCGGCCCGACATCAAGACCTTTGGGGTGTATCAGCAGCCTGGCCCCAAGGCCTTCAACGACCCCGAGTGGGGCAAGGAAACTGCGCTGTCGCAGATCAAAGAGGGCGCGGACGTGATCTTCTCGGCCGGTGGCCAGACCGGTAACGGCGGCTTGCTGGGCATTGCTGAGGAAGCTGCGGCCGGCAAGGATGTATTGGGTATTGGTGTCGATTAAGACCAGTACAACACCCTCGAAGGCGCGCGCCCGATTTTGTTGACCAGCGCGATGAAGCGGGTGGATGTGTCGACGTTCACCGCCGTCAAGAGCACGGTGGACGTCAGCTTCAAGCCCGGCATCAGCCTCTACAACATCAACAACGACGGCGTCGGCATTGCGCCTTTCCACGATGTGGACAGCAAAGTGCCGGCCGAGGTGAAGACCAAGATGGCCGAGATTACCGCAGCGTTGAAGAAGGGCGAGATTGACGCGACAGTGAAAGTGCCGGATGAGTGCACGGAGTAGTTATTGGTTACTAGTGGCTGGTTGCTGGCAGTTGGTTGCTAGCAGCTAGCCGCACACAACCAGTGTTTGCACCCTGAGTTTGGCTTCTGCCGGCTCAGGGTGTTTTGTTTTTTGCCGTTTGCATACAATGGGTTCACCTACTGAGGGTGCACCCACCTATGGCAAATCTGGATTCGCCCCAAACAGTTCGTGCTTCATCTGACACGCGCGCCGCATTAGAGATGCGGTCCATCACCAAGCGTTTCCCCGGCGTCATCGCCAACGACGGTATCAGCTTCGATCTGCGCAAGGGCGAGATTCACGCGCTGCTGGGCGAGAACGGGGCCGGCAAGTCCACGCTCATGAACATCCTCTACGGTCTGTATCAGCCGGATGAGGGCGAGATTTTGCTCGACGGCCAGCCCGTCAAGATCACCAGCCCACGCGTGGCGATTCAAAACGGCATCGGCATGGTGCATCAGCACTTTATGCTGGTGCCGACACTGACAGTGGCCGAGAACATCGTGCTGGGGATGGAAGTGGGAATGACGATGGACGACGGACGACGGACGACGAGAAACGGTCGTCTGTCGTCCGTCGTCCGTCGTCTCCTCGGTCTGCTCGACACTCAACCTCCCATTGACCGCATCCGCAAAATCGCCCAGGAATATGGCCTGGAGATTAACCCGGATGCCTATGTCAAAGATCTATCCGTCGGCCTGCAACAGCGCGTCGAGATTGTGAAGGCGCTGTATCGCAATGCGCAGGTACTGGTGCTGGATGAGCCCACGGCGGTACTCACGCCGCTGGAAGTCACGCATCTGTTCGAGACCCTTCGTCTTTTGGTCGCTCAGGGCGTGTCGATTATTTTTATCACTCACAAGCTCAAGGAAGTCCAGGCGGTGGCCGATCGCATCACCGTGTTGCGGCAGGGCAAAGTGGTGGGCACGACCACGCCGCACGAGGCCACCGAAGCCTCGCTCGCGGCGATGATGGTCGGTCGCACGGTGCTGTTGCAGGTCGATAAGACGACGGCCGAGCCGAAGCAAATTGTGTTGGATGTGAGTGAGCTGACCGTGATGAATGATCGCAAGGGCGAAGCCGTCCATCAGGTTTCATTCACGGTGCGCGCCGGCGAAATTCTGGGAATTGCCGGCGTCGAGGGCAACGGCCAGACCGAGCTGATCGAGGCGATCACTGGATTGCGTGAGCATGTGAGCGGCCGGGTGAGCGTGGACGGCGTGGAGCTGCGCAACGCCGATGCGCACGCGCTCATCGAGGCCGGCGGCGCGCACATTCCCGAGAACCGCCAGCGCTACGGCATGGTCGCGGCCTATCCGCTCACCTGTAACCTGGTGCTCTCGACTATTGAACGTGCGCCGTTTACTCAGGGCGTGATCGGCACATTGAACGAAGCGGCCATCGCCGAGCATGCGCGTAACCTCATCCACGAGTTCGATGTGCGCACGCCGGATGAGAAAACGGCCATGGGCAGCCTGTCCGGCGGCAACCAGCAAAAGACGGTGGTGGCGCGCGAGTTCTCGCGGCCGATCAAGTTGCTCATCGCCGCCCAACCCACCCGCGGTGTCGATGTCGGCTCCATCGAGTTCATCCACAAGCGTATCGTGGCGCAGCGTGATGCCGGCGTGGCCGTATTGCTGGTCAGTGCCGAGTTGGATGAAATTCTCTCGCTCAGTGATCGAATCCTGGTGATGTTTAAGGGCCAGATCGTGGGGGAACGCGAGGCCGGTGTGACGCGCGAAGACCTGGGTTTGCTAATGATGGGTAAAGATTCGCGGTGAAGGGAGTCGAAGTCGGATCGTGCACGTGACACGTTAAACGTGCACGTGCACGATCCGATCTCCGTCTCTCCTCCCTTCACGCTGATGTCGGGACACATTTGAAAGAGAGCGTGTCGGAGCCGGTAAAGGCATGAGCGAAACTATTGGTTACGATGACAACAGAAACCCAACCGACACGCGTGAAAGGCTATATCAAAGAGACGCTGCCTTGGCAACACGGAATGTGTCAATAGGGATGAAGCCAAGCGGGTTAGGGATTTAGGGAAGGTAGAGGGTTTAGCGCCGGCAATTGGGAGGCGGATTTGGGAGGATTAATCCAAACGGCAGCAGGAGGGCATTGGACAACGGGGGGATGGCGAATAAAGCGCTGGGGATGGCGGGCGTAAGCTAAATCCAGCACAAGCTGGCGGCGGGCGAGCACG
>Ga0105046_10020297_pt1 | contig 10055 bp, 8 predicted proteins | sample MAT03_FD_78385 | JGI IMG/M metagenome (GOLD analysis project Ga0105046, IMG submission 78385) | Freshwater microbial communities from Lake Fryxell liftoff mats and glacier meltwater in Antarctica - MAT-03 (megahit assembly) | ecosystem: Environmental > Aquatic > Freshwater > Ice > Liftoff... | reverse complement strand
TTCCTCCTGGAAATCGGCTCAGAAGAATTGCCTTCGGCGGACGTAGTCAGTGGAATTGAGCAGGTGCAGACTACTGTAACAAAGTTGCTGGCCGAGCAGCGCCTGACGTATGGTAGTTTACGCGTTACAGGCACGCCGCGACGCCTGGTGGTCTACGTCACCGAGTTGGCGCCGCGCCAAGCGGATGAACTAATCGAGAAGCGCGGCCCCACATTGGATCGGGCGTACGACAGCCTGGGCCAGCCGACAAAGGCGGCCGAAGGGTTTGCCAAGGGCCAGGGCGTTGATGTGAATGCGCTGGAAACACGCGACAATTACGTCTATGCCGTCAAGCGGGTCGCCGGGCGCGCCACGGCTGAGATCTTGCCCGATCTCTGTCGCACCCTGCTAGAGAGTTTGCGCTTCGAGATGACCATGCGCTGGAATAGCAGCAATATTGCCTTCTCGCGCCCGGTGCGCTGGCTTGTGGCGCTTTACGGGGATCAAGTGGTGCCCTTCACTTGGGCCGGCGTCAGCAGTGGCAAAGTCAGCCGCGGCCCGCGTTTCGCCGATGCCGTTGCCGGGTTGCCACCCGGTGAATTTACGACCTTCACCGTCGACCAGGCGGACAGTTATTTTGACGCTGTTGCCCAACAGGGCGTGATGGTCGACCGCGCCCAGCGCCAACAGCGCATTGCCGAGTTGGTAAAAGCGGCGGCTGCCAGCGTAAGCGGTCAGACCCCCGAAGAACCAGAGTTGCTCGACGAAGTGACCGATCTGGTTGAGGCGCCGCAAGCACTGCTCGGCTCCTTTGAGGAAAAATATCTGGAATTGCCGACACCGGTGCTGATCGGCGTTATGAAAAAGCATCAACGCTATTTCCCCGTCTTCAAAAATGGCAAAATGTTGCCCAACTTTGTGACGGTGGCAAACGCCAACCAGTTGGCCTACCCCGAAGTGGTGGTGGCCGGCAATGAAGGGGTGATCCGAGCGCGTTATGCGGATGCGAACTTCTTCTATCGCCAGGACACGACGCGTCTGCTAGAAAGCTACACCCCGCGGCTGAGCACCCTTACCTTCCACGAAAAGCTGGGTTCGATGCTCGATAAGGTAGCGCGACTCAAAGTGCTAGCCCCGCACATTGCCGAGATGTTACAGGCAAACGCGGCCCAACTGGCGGCGGTGCAACGTGCAGCGGCGCTCGCCAAGTCTGATCTGGTCACGTCGATGGTGGTGGAAATGACTAGCCTGCAGGGCATTATGGGTGAAACCTATGCGCTAAAGAGTGGCGAATCACCAGCAGTGGCACAGGCGATTCGTGAACACTATCTGCCGCGCTCGGCGGGGGATGCCAATCCGGCTTCGCTGCCCGGCCTGGCGCTAAGCCTGGCCGACAAGCTGGATAGCCTGGCCGGTCTCTTTGCCGTGGGCGCGATTCCCACCGGCAGCGCCGATCCGTTTGGGTTGCGGCGCGCCGCGTTGGGTGTGGTCAACAATCTGCTCGCCAGTGGCACCGACTTTAGTATCAAAGCTGGTTTAGCCGCGGCTGCTGCTGAACAGCCGGTGCCCGTCTCTGCCGAAGCGCTCGCCGAGACGGCTGCCTTTGTTGAGCGTCGTTTGCAGGGTGTCCTATCGGATCTAGGCTACGCCCATGATGTGGTAGAAGCGGTGTTGGCGGTGCGCGGCGACAATCCAGCCGCGGCACAGCGCGCCGCGATCGCCCTGCGTGATATGGTGCGCCAGCCAGGGTGGAACGAGATTTTTACGGCTTATGCCCGCTGTGTGCGCATTACGCGCAACCTGGTCGCACAACTGCCCTTGAATCCAGCCGCCTATGTGGAAAGTGTGGAGCAGCGCTTACACGATGCGTTCGAGCATGCTGCGGCTGCGATTGCGGGCAGCACCGAACCAGCTACAGCATTGGGCGCCCAATTGCAGGCCCTGCAAGCGCCGATCAATGCTTATTTCGACAAGGTATTGGTCAATGCCGAGGATGAACAGGTTCGTCAGGCACGCCAGGCTCTGGTGCAGCGCGTCGCCGCCCTGCCCGCCGCTGTGGCCGATTTGAGCAAGTTGCAAGGATTTTAAACGCGATTAAAAACTCGAGAACTACATGCCAACCGAACCGATCAGGACCGCTGTTGTTGCTATCGGTGGCAATTCACTGATCAAAGACAATCAACACTCGGATTTGCCGCATCAATGGGCTGCCGTGCGTGAAACGTCCAGCCACATTGCCAGCATGGTCGCCGCCGGCTGGACGACCGTGATCACGCATGGCAACGGGCCACAGGTCGGTTTTAACTTGCGCCGCAGCGAATTGGCCGCGGGTGAACTGCATCCCATTTCGCTGGACATTATTGACGCTCACACCCAAGGTGGGATTGGCTACATGTTGCAACAGACATTGGCTAACGAGTTTCACCAGCGCCAGATCAACCGTTATTGCGTTGCCTTGGTCACGCAAACCCTGGTCGACGCCAATGATCCTGCCTTTGTCAACCCGACTAAGCCGATCGGTGGTTTTATGGATGCAGCGACGGCGCAGCGCTATGCCGCCGAAGGCTGGCGGGTGATCGATGACGCCGGGCGCGGCTGGCGACGGGTGGTGGCGTCGCCCCAACCCTTGGCGATCATCGAACAGGCGATCATCCGTCAGGCGATTGATCTGGGTTGGATCGTAATTGCCGCGGGTGGTGGCGGCATTCCTGTCGTGCGCAACTAAAAGGGTGAACTGCGTGGCGTCTACGCCGTGATCGATAAGGACAGGGCGAGCAGTTTGCTGGCCGTCACCCTGCATGCTGAGCTCTTTTTGATCAGCACTGGCGTGGAAAAAGTGGCGATCAACTTTGGCAAACCCAACCAGCTTGATCTGACGCAAATTACCCTGGCTGAAGCCCGCGCCTATTTAGCGGAAGGCCATTTTGCTGCCGGCAGCATGCAGCCCAAGATCGAGGCGTGTATTAACTTCTTAGCTGGTAGCTCAAACCCCCATGCCCATGCCTTAATTACGAACCCAGAAAATATTGCCCGCGCCTTGCAAGGTAAGACTGGCACAAAAATTGTGTTAAAGTAACGCCTCGCTAATCATCTCTTAACCCCTTCAAGATGAATTGTTAACGTCACTTTGGTATGATGGTAGGTAAATAGGTACACAAGTAGATAAGTAGGCGTCACTTGTGAACTTGTCTACCTGTCTACTAAACTCTGTTAACCCAGTTGATATCTGCTACACAGGAATTAGCCTTACGCACCCCTAATCACGTAACTCGTAATATAGGCTTTAAGGTTACTTGCGCTGGGTATCAGCAGATTGTTGAACGAAATGATGTGATAGTTTGGTGATCTTCTTGATTGACGGTCGGGTATGGCTACGGTATACTTGTGATATCGCAGGCAGCATGGGGCATCGGCAACTGAGAGCGATAACCGAACTGGAGTAAATGAGAACATGGACAGCACGCTTTTAACCGGCCGGACGCGCAGACCGGCCGCTCAATCCAATGTGCGATTCTGGCAAACCTGGTTTGTGGGGCGGCAAGGCAAACGTCTGCGCGAGACGTTGCTCGCCTATGGCTTTCTGTTGCCAGCGCTGCTGATCATTGGCACCTTTGGCCTTTTCCCCCTCGTTTTTGCCGCCTATGAAAGCACTCTCACCGGTCTGAATAAAATTGTCGGCACCTACGACGGGCTGGGCAACTACGTTAAGGCGATTGGCAACTTCACCTATGTGCTGGGTTTTTGGATTGCGGCGATCAGCCTTTTTTTTGCGGGTCGCACTGGCGTACAAGCCATGCAAGCGGGACGTGAAAAAGGCCAAAGCCCGTGGCCTTGGTTGATCCCTGGCATCCTCACCGGTGCCAGTTTTGCCACCTTAATCGTCTTTATCTTCCGTTTTATCCCAGCCCTATTAGTAATTCCCAACCTGTTGCGCGGCAAGACCAATACCACCGAACTTTTTCGGCAGTTGGTGGCGGAGGCGTGGTGGAGTGGACCGGTGCAACAGGCCTTTTGGGGCTTTGTACTGCTCTTGGCTGTCGGTTTGCTCAGCAATTGGTGGGTCGAGCATGTGCAAAAACGTACGATCCGCCAGGAAAGCTTTTTAGATCAATTTACGGCGATCAGCTTCTTGACGATCTTTGCGGCGGGCGTCGGCTGGCTCACCTGGACCGAGATCAATCGGGCCTACGCCGAAGCCTTGGCCGCGGGCGAAGGGCTGGATTTGTGGGCGCAAATCCTTACGATCAGCGCTGGGTTCCTGCTTTTGTTGGTCGCGTGGTGGCTGTGGGAGAGTGCCAGCCATCGCCAATCTAACCTGAGTACGGCTTTCCGGCTGGGGGCCGCGGCGATGTTGCTTGTCGGCGGTTGGCTGCTGATCGGCGAATTACCGCGCGCGGTGGCTGGGGGTGACAAAGATTGGTGGACAGGGTTGCAGGCGACGGTCTGGTATTCGCTGGGCACGATTCCTGCCCAACTGGGCATTTCGCTGGCCTTGGCGACGTTGCTTTTTCAAGAGATCCGCGGCAAGGGTTTCTTCCGGATCGTCTACTTCATTCCCTATGTCGCCCCCTTTGTCGGTACAGCCGCTGTCTTTCGCATTATCTTCTCTGGCAGCAACAACGCACTGATGAATAGCACACTGCGCGGGTTGGGGTTAGAGCCGTTACGTTGGCTTAACGAACCGACCGGCATCTTTCAACTGATGGTGGGCAAAGGGTTCGACTTGCCCGGTTGGGCAGCGGGGCCAAGCCTGGCTTTACTGGTGATTATCATCTATGGTACCTGGACATTTATTGGCTTTAATACGGTGGTCTTCATGGCCGGATTGGGTAACATTCCGCGCGAAGTCTATGAAGCGGCCGCCATGGATGGCGCTGGGCGCTGGGCGCAATTTCGCAATATTACCTTGCCGCTGCTTTCGCCTACCCTTTACTTTCTTACCCTTTACTCGGTGATCGGCACCTTCAAGGCGTTCAACCATATCTATGTGTTAAGTACGGCGGCGGCGCTGGGGACAACCGATACGGCCAGTGTGGTTATCTTTGAGGCTTTTAAGCGCGACACACGCTATGGCTACGCTTCAGCATTGGCGATTTTGCTCTTGATCATCATTCTGATCCTAACGGCCGTCAATAACCGTGTCGCCAGCCGGAGGGTCTTTTATGGCTAGTCAAGCATCCACTGCGCCGATAACGGTGGCCGGCAAAAAACAAGACAGTGCTCGGCCAGTCAGTAGTGGTGGGCTCTTTTTCACCTATGCTGTGCTCTTGATTGGGACGTTTTTTGCCGTGGCGCCTTTTCTCTATAGCGTCAGCGTTTCGCTGATGAATCTGACCGAGGCGAGCAGCGGCACCACACTAGTGCCTAATGTACCGCAGTGGGCCAACTACCCCCAGGCTTGGGATGATGCCCATTTCTCGCGCTATTTCTGGAATAGTGTTAAGATAACTGCGATCACCGTAACGGGTGAAATTATCTTTTGTACATTGGCGGCCTATGCTTTTGCGCGCATGGAGTTTCCCGGCAAAAATTTTCTGTTTAGCCTTCTACTCTCTACCTTGATGCTGCCAGAAGCTGTGACCTGGGTGCCCAATTTTATCACCGTCTCCTGGCTGGGGCGGGTAGGCCCGGTGCCGTGGATCAATAGCTGGCCGGCGCTAACCATTCCGTTTATGGCCAGCGCCTTTGGCATCTTTTTGCTGCGCCAATTTTTTACCCAGATCCCCAATGAGTTGTGGGATTCTGCTCAGATCGATGGTGCAGGCCATTTGCGCTATCTAAGCCAAGTGGTCGTACCGCTTTCCAAGGCGCCCTTGATGACGCTGGTGCTCTTTGGTTTTATTGGGTCATGGAATGCGCTGGCCTGGCCAATCCTGGTGACGACGACGCCGGATTGGCGACCGATTTCGTACGGGTTGTTGGCTTTTCTGGATGAGGCTGGTGCGCAACGCCATTTGCAAATGGCTGGCGCGATGATTATGATGGCGCCGATTCTGATCGTTTATTTCTTCACCCAACGTCAATTTATCGAAGGCATCGCCAGCTCTGGGATTAAGGGCTGACAGGATGAAAAGATGACGGGATGACGCCAACTTAGGTCGAACGATGACTAGGTAATCTCTCGTTACCGCGCGCTGGATTTCTATTCAGACTGCGGAAACGAGTTTATATAAAAAACAACAAATTACTACCGTAAAACGAAGGAGACCAAGATGCTTAGAAAACGAATTTGGCTGGCAAGTTTGCTGGTCATCACCTCGCTGCTGTTGGCGGCCTGCCCGGCTCCCGCAGCTGCACCGGCGGGCGAAGAGCCAGCGGCAACCGAAGCGCCAGCGGCTAGCGAAGCAATGACCACAACTGAGACGATGACTGATACCGAAGCCACCACAACGGCAGCCACTGGCGATTGCGCACCGGCCACTGAAGGTGACTTGGCTGGCGTCGATCCCAGCGGTCAGGCGATTGTCTGGTGGCACAACCACACGGGTAGCCGCGAAGAAGGATTGATTGCACTCTTAGAAGAGTTCAACCAGGGCAACCCCTGCGGGATTACGATTGAAGCCCAGAGCCAAGGTAGCTATAACGACATTCGCGACAAAGTGAATGTCAGTATTTCTGCGGGTGAACTGCCGGCTGTGTTGGTTGTGGGCTATCAGAATGATCAGGCCTTCTATCAACTCAATCAGGCATTAGTGGACCTGAACACCTACGTGAATGACCCAACGTGGGGCTTCAGCGCAGAAGAGCAGGCTGACTTCTACGAGAGCTTCTTTAACCAGAGCATCCATGTGGCCTTTGACAATCAGCGCTTAGGCTTTCCGCCCAACCGTTCGATGGAAGTAATGTATTACAACCAGACGCTGTTGGAAGAATTAGGCTTTGCTGGCCCACCGACCACGCCCGACGAATTTAAGGAAATGGCGTGCGCAGCCCATGCGGCCGACCCAGACAACAAGGGTTACTTGCTGCGTGATGATGCCTCTGCTACTGCGGCCTGGACGTACGCCTTTGGTGGCGATATCCTCACCGAAGATGGCACCGGTTATGTGCTTAACAGCCAGCCCACGGTTGATGCCCTTACCTTGCTCAAGAGCATGGTTGATGAAGGCTGCGCTGGTTTCCTCGATGATCCAGAAGGTTTCACCAATGCCGAGTTTGCTGCCCGCCGCGCCCTCTTTGCGCAAGGCTCCAGCTCTGGTATTCCGTTCTTTGCTGGTGACATAAAGACTGTCGCCGAAGAAGCCGGCGCCGAGCCGGATGTGTGGGGCGTTGCTGCAATTCCGCACACGACAGCTGAACCGGTGCAGAATGTGTATGGTGGCGACGTTATGATTACTGTGACCACGCCGGAACAACAACTGGCTGCTTGGAATTTCATCAAGTGGTTTACGTCACCCGAAATTCAGGCCAAGTGGGACCAACTCAGCGGCTACTTCCCCACCCGTGCCAGCACGCTCGATTTCTTGGGCGACTACCTGAGCGAAAACACGCAGTGGGCGCAGGCCGTGGACTTGTTGCCTTTTGCCTACTACGAGCCGCAATTGATCTCCTACCAGGGCGCCCGTGACGGCCTGGAAGAGGCGTTCAATGCGATCATTCAGGGCGCCGACATTCAGGCGACGTTGGATGAAGTCAACACGGCCGCGAACGAGCGCCAAGTAGAGTTGATGTCGGAAGTACAATAGTCGGTAGTGCGTAGTGGCCAACGCTATGCAGTAAGCTTAAGTAAAAACATAAAAAAGAAGGGAGTGGCCGAGCCACTCCCTTCTTTTTTATGTTTTTACTGGACAAATTCCTGCCTATTTGCGTTACGGTAAAGCCAACGGTGGGGGTGAAAGTGTCGATTCACCACAATTGCAATTGACAAAAATGCTTAGATCCATGTAAAGTTAGCCATAAATTAGCCGTGAATGGTTAGCAAGGAGATACATATGAGTGCAGCCCCACAAATTGTTCCCATGAGCGATTTACGAATCCACCAAGCTGAAGTGCTACATAAAATGAGCAAAGCCCCGGTTTACTTGGCTCAGCGCGGGAGACCCGCTGCCGTCCTTGTCTCGTTTGAGCAATGGGACGCTCTGCTGGAAGAATTAGATGATCTGCAATCTACCGTTTGGTCACTGCAATCAGAATTGAACATTGCTACCGGCAAAAGCAAACTAGTTGAAATGTCGCCAGAAGAATTAGAGGCATGGGCGCAGGATGAAGAAAAAGTACCGGCTTAGGTTTGAAGAAGGTGTACTACAGACCATTGAACGCTTGCCTGGTTATCTCCGGCAACGGGTCAAGCGTACTATTCAGAGTTTGGTTGACAATCCTAGCCCTGAAGTAGCTATCGAATTACGGAATCGACCAAACCGGTACAGAATTCGCTTAGGAGACTACCGCATTGTTTATCGAGTGGATGACGCTGATGCGATTGTAACCATTCAAAAAGTAGGTAAAAAAGAAGGACCAGAATTTTACGAGAATATCGAGTAGCCACACGCGAATTGACTTGGAGAGCACTGTTAGCTGCAATGGGATAATGCAGCAACGTGGCCTACCAACTGGGTTGCAGTACTACCCAAACTGCATCGCCTTAAATTGCTCAAAATAGCGCATTGAGCCATCGGTCTGTTTTTCGCCCCAGCGTTCCAACCAGCGCTTTAGTGCCTCTTCTGGGTTTTGGATCTGGGTTTTGTGGCAGAGGATAGACTGAATTTTCGTCTCGACGACAGCGGTAATATCGATCCTGACGCTCGGATCGCGGTGGCCAAAGACGTACATCTGGCTAATCTTGTGGGGCAAATAGCCTTCGTCCGCCAGATCAGGATAGAACATCATGTTATCAGCTGCCGGGAAAATGGCCTCTAATGCCACCAAGCCGGCATTGCGGTGGTCGGGGTGGTTGATGTAGCCGTCGCCCACCAAATAGCGCTCTGGGTCGGTGATGATGACGAGCTGGGGACGAATGCGGCGGATCTCGCGGGTAACGCGCATGCGAATCTCTGGCGTGGGGCGGAGAAAGCCATCTTCTTCGCCCATAAAGAGAACGTGTTTAACACCCGATGTATCCGCTGCGTTGCGCTGCTCTATTTTTCGCATCGCAATTAATTGATTGCGCGTAATCTCTGGATTATGATTGCCCTTGTCGCCATTGGTCAAAATCATGTAGGTCACTTCAATCCCCTGCTGCGCCATCTGAATCACGGTGCCAGCACAGGTGAAATCGGGGTCATCTGGGTGCGCCATAATAACGAGCACACGCTGGACATCGGTCCAGTCCGGTTGCATGGATTTAGCATCTTCTGTCATAAATTGTTCGTGCCTTCCTTTTATTTAAAATCTGGATGAGCCACAGCGTACGCCGTGCTACTTGAATTTTAATCACTGTGCACCGCCAATATAAAAAACCTCTGCCAAAGCAGAGGTTTTTAACACAAAGATACGAGAACCTACTTCTTCAGCGCTGCGTAACCGGGGCCATCGGTAAAATAGAGCGCATTCAGTTCGGTCGTGTATGCATATTCGTCGGGAAGATCTTCTTCGGGCAGAATTGCATCCACTGGACATTCTGGTACGCATGCACCGCAGTCGATGCAGGTGTCGGGGTCAATATAATACCAGGGCCATTCGTCTTCTGGCATGCCAGGGATAATACATTCAACCGGACACACTTCTACGCAAGCGCCATCGCGGATACATAGGTCGAAAATTACATGGGTCATAGCGATCAAACCTCCTGAAGCGAATGTTCAGTTATTGTTAGATAAATACCGTGCCACGCCTGGCAAACCGAGCCATATCAATCGTAATGATTGCAATTTACGCTACTTGTCCTGGTTTGTTACAAAGCGCACAAAGTCTGAATGGCAAGATTGTAATTGGCTTTTACACAAATGTCAACTGCGAAGGCAAAAAAGAGTTGAAAAAAAGCAGTTATCAGCGAGTAGTAGCCACGGCTCTAAACTAACTAGTACACTTGGGCGTAAGTAAGACAGTGAATCAGTAGGACAGTAGAACAGTGTTTGTACTGTCTCACTGTCCTACTGATTCACTACTGATTCACCGGAGAATAGTATGGTTATTTCCGC
>Ga0105046_10020294_pt1 | contig 10055 bp, 8 predicted proteins | sample MAT03_FD_78385 | JGI IMG/M metagenome (GOLD analysis project Ga0105046, IMG submission 78385) | Freshwater microbial communities from Lake Fryxell liftoff mats and glacier meltwater in Antarctica - MAT-03 (megahit assembly) | ecosystem: Environmental > Aquatic > Freshwater > Ice > Liftoff... | reverse complement strand
CATCAGTGCTCGACGGCGGCGAGCCGAACACGACGTCGTCCTGATTCAGCAGCGAGTGGCGTAGTTCCGCGGCCTCGTCGCCGGAGGTTCCCGCCAATACGGCCTGCAGCCACGCGGCGACCGACGACAGCTCATCATGTTCCGCGTTGTGGAGGACATCGCGCACGGCGTTCAGCTTCGCCAGCTTGGCGGCATCGGCAGCGTGTGTCACCTCGAAGTGCTCGATTCCCGCTGCAGTCAACGATGGGGCCCGGTCGCCCTTCCTCACCGGCCGCGGTCGGTTGCTTGTGGTCATTCGGTCCCCTCCCAAGCCATCGCCACAGGCTAGGTGGCGCGGCATGCCTGCGATAGAGGCGAACTACCACAAGGCGAACGACTGTGGCATCTCGCTCAGCCAAGTCCGGTGCTGACCGCTTGACGAAGCTCGTCGAGTAGCTGACGGAAGCGGCCCAGCTGCACGGCCACGGCCGCCGGGCCGGCGCCGCCTGGGGTGGTTCGCCGCTGAACAGCCACGCCGGGGGCCACCAGTGTTGCCGCATCTGGCCCCAATTCAGGGTCTGCAATCACCAGCTCGCGCAAGCTGCCCTCGCCGGCAAGATGCCGACGCACCAGCACGCCCACGATCGCGTGTGCATCGCGGAACGGTGTGCCCCGCTGCACCAGCCACTCGGCAAGGTCGGTGGCCGAACCCGTCTCGGAGTCGGCAGCTGCCTGCATGCGCTCGGGCACCCACGTCGTGCTCGCGATCATGCCCGCCATCGCTCCGAGTGCCAAAGAGATCTGGTCGACCGCGTCGAACAGCGGCTCCTTGTCCTCCTGATAGTCCCGGTTGTAGGCGAGCGGCAGGCCCTTCATGGTGGCGAGGAAGCCGGTGAGGTTGCCGATGAGGCGACCTGCCTTACCGCGGGCGAGCTCGGCGATGTCAGGGTTCTTCTTCTGCGGCAGCATCGACGAGCCAGTCGCGTAGCCATCGTCGAGTCTGGCGAAACCGAACTCCTCCGTCGTCCACAGCACGAACTCCTCGCCGATGCGTGAGAGGTTGATGCCGATGAGCGTCAAGACGAACAGCGCTTCGGCCACGTGGTCACGCGACCCGACCGCATCCAGCGAATTCTCGAATCGACCGGCAAACCCCAACTCGCGCGCCGTGAAGTCGGGGTCGAGGGGCAACGACGAACCGGCCAGGGCACCCGCACCAAGTGGCGACACATCGATGCGCTCAAGCGCATCGAGCAGTCGCTCGACATCGCGTGCCAGTGCCCAGCCATGCGCAAGAAGGTGATGCGCGAGCAACACAGGCTGGGCCCGCTGCAGATGCGTGTAGCCAGGCAGATAGATGTCACCGGCATCGACCGCTCGCTGCAGCAGCACCTGCTGCAGGTCCACAATGCGCTGACCAACACGCAGCAGTTCACGCTTGAGCCAGCGTCGAACGTCCGTCGCAGACTGGTCATTGCGGCTGCGACCGGTGTGCAGTTTTGCCCCGGCCGACCCAGCCAACTCGGTGACCCGACGCTCGACTGCGGTGTGAATGTCTTCATCGCTGGGAACGAATTGGAAGGCGCCGCTGGACATCTCCTTCGCAACTTGGTCGAGGGCAGCAATGATTGCTTCACCTTCAATCTCGGTGATGACGCCGACGTGAACGAGGCCACGGACGTGCGCTACCGAGCCGGCGATGTCGTCCGGCCACAGACGTTTGTCGAACGACAGGCTCTCCGTATAGGCCATCAGCTCGGCGGCCGGGCCGCCCTCGAAGCGGCCGTGCCACAGCGCCTTACCGGTCTCGCCACGAGCGCTCGCCTCACTCACGACAGGCCCGCCACGTCACGCAGGCGGGCCGCCAACGCTTCGCCACCCATCGATTCCTCTGCCACGCACAGCAACGTATCGTCACCCGCGACCGTGCCCAGCAATCCGTCCATACCGCTGCGATCGAGCGCCGAGGCGACCACGTGCGCGCAACCCGGCGGCGTGCGCAGAATCACCAGATTGCCGGAGCGCTTCACCTCTGCGACCCACTCCCCCAAAACCCGCCGCAGCTGATCCGCCGGCGCCAGCCGCTCCGGCTCGAATTCGGGAATCGCATACACCGTCTCGCCGCCAGGCACCCGTACTTTGACCGCACCGAGGTCTTCGAGATCGCGCGACACGGTGGCTTGCGTTGCTGCGATGCCCTCCACCGCAAGCAGATCAACCAACTGGGGCTGATTGCTGACGGCGTGCTTCATGACGAGTTTCGAGATGGTCTGTTGGCGTTGCACTTTTGAACTCATGACGGCGAACCCATGTCAGCGAACTCCGAGCAGAAAGGCAAGCGCCCCGCGAGCAGCATGCATTCGGTTGTGGGCCTGTGCGACAACGCGGCTCGCGGGCCCGTCAATCACGTCGGCGGAAACCTCCAGCCCGCGGTATGCGGGAAGGCAGTGGTAGAACGCGGCACCGGGGGCGGCCTGGGCCAAGAGCGCGTCGTCGACCGTGAAGCCCTCGAAGGCTTGCGACCGCTGCTGCTTCTCAGCCTCTTGGCCCATTGATGTCCAGCTGTCGGTGTGGACCGCGACGGCGCCGACCACAGCCTCGGCTGGCCGGTGTACCTGGGTAAGAGCTCCCGGCCCGAGAGCGTTCACACGCTCGAGTTCGGAGTCATCGGCGTGATAGCCCACGGGACATGCCAGCACCAACGTGGCACCGAGCATCACGCACGCCTCGCCCAGCGAGCGCGACACGTTGTTGTAGTCGCCGACGTACGCGACACGAAGGCCGTCAAGCGAGCCGTGCACCTGCTGCATCGTCAACACGTCTGCAAGCGCCTGTAGCGGGTGCGAGTGGTCGCTGAGCATGTTGACGACGGGCACCGTACTGACGGCCGCCATGCGGGCAACGATGTCGTGTGAGAACACTCGGGCCGCCAGTACCGCGTGGTAGCCGGCCATCACCCGCACGATGTCTTCCACCGGCTCGCGAACGTCGAAGCCGACCTCCTCACCGCGCGTGTACACGGGGTGGCCACCAAGTTGGAAGACGGCCATCTCCATCGATTGCCGGGTTCGGTTCGACGGCTTCTCGAAGATCAGCGCTGCACCCATCCCGGCGAGAACGTGCGGAAGCTCCGGTTGCTGAGCGAGCGACAGGATCGTGCGCAGTTCGTCCGCGGTGAAGTCAACGATATTCGACAGATGACGAGTCACGAAACGATCCCCGCTCACGACACGAACTCTTGCAGTACCGAGCGAAGAATGCTCACGGCCTCGTCGATCTCCGCCGTCGTGACATTGAGCGGGGGCGCCAGCCGGAGTGCGGTGGCTGTGACGGCGTTGGTCACCAAACCCTCCTCCAACAGACGCAGATACACGACCTTGGCTTCAATGCCCTCCGCCAGCTCCACCGCGAGCAGCAGGCCAGCGCCGCGCACGCTGGCCACGCCGGGCAGCGCCGTCAATTTTGCTGTCAGTTCCGCGCCGCGATCAGCCGCGAGCTGCGGGGCGTTGATGCGACGCATTTCACTGAGCACTGCACTGACGACCGCTGTCGCAATGGCGGTGCCGCTGTACGTGCTGCCGTGGTCGCCGGGTTGGAAGACGCCGGCAACCTCCCGCTTGGCCCACATCGCGCCGACAGGGAAACCATTACCCATTGCCTTGGCCATGGTCACCACGTCGGGGACCACGCCGGAGTGCTGGAACCCGAACCACTCGCCCGTGCGCCCGAAGCCGGTCTGTACTTCGTCCATCATCATCAGCAGTCCGCGCTCGTCGCAGAGGGCCCGCACGTCGCGCAGGTACTCCGGAGCAGCAGGCAACACTCCGCCTTCCCCTTGAACCGGCTCGAGCAGGACCGCGGCCACCGACGGATCGATGGTCGCTTCCAGCGCAGCGATGTCGTTGAAGACGACGAGGCGAAACCCATCGGGCATGGGTTGAAACGGTTCGTGCTTCGCCGGTTGGCCGGTGGCAGCGAGCGTGGCGAGCGTGCGGCCGTGGAAGCTGCCGTAGGCACTGACGACGACGTACCGACCGCGGCCTCCGAACTTGCGCGCCAGCTTCAGCGCCGCCTCGTTGGCTTCGGCGCCGCTGTTGCAGAAGAAGATCTGGCCGGCATGCCCGGTGGCCTCCGCAAGCAGTGCGTTGACTTCCACCGCTGCCCGACCGGCGATCGGGTTGGCGAACAGATTGCTCACGTGGAGCAACGTGTCGGCCTGGCGAGCGAGCGTCTCGGTGATCAACGGGTGCGAGTGACCCAGCGAGGTGACCGCCAGCCCGCAGAGGAAGTCGAGGTAGCGCTTGCCGTCGGTATCCCACAACTCGGTGCCGCGACCCTTGGCGAACATCACCTGCGGGGCACCGAAGACGGGAATGAACGGGCAATACTCAACGCCATTGTCGTTCGGCGCTCCAGCAGTGTCGAATGCGTGAGCGCTCACTTGACCATCGTTCCAATTCCCTCATCGGTGAACACTTCCAACAGCAACACGTGCGGAATCCGGCCATCGAGAATGTGCGAGTGGCGCACTCCGTTGCGTACCGCATGCACGCAGCTCTCGACCTTCGGAATCATTCCGCCGGCGATGGTGCCGTCGGCCATCAGGGCGTCGAGTTCCTCGGGCGTCGTCTGCCGGATCAGCGTCGACGCATCGTCGACGACTCGGCGTAAGCCTTCGATGTCGGTGAGGTACACCAACTTCTCGGCGCCCAAAGCCTCCGCGATCGCACCGGCGACCGTGTCGGCGTTGATGTTGTAGGCCTGCCCATTGGCGTCGGTGCCGATGGTGGCCACGACAGGGATGAACTCCTCGTCGAGCAGCCCGCGCAGGATCATCGGGTTGATTGATTCGACATCGCCGACGAAACCCATCTCCGGGTCGCGGGCGACCGCACGGATGAGGCCAGCATCTTCACCGCTGACACCAACGGCCAGTGGGCCGTGCACATTGATGGCCGCGACCAGCTGTGGGTTGACCTGCCCGATCAGCACCATGCGGACGATGTCAACTGTCTCGGCGTCGGTGACGCGCAAACCGTTGCGGAACTCGGCCTTCTTGCCCAGTCGGGTCATCAGGTCGCTGATCTGCGGGCCCCCGCCGTGCACCACGACGGGCCGCATTCCCACCTGGTGCATCAAAACGATGTCTTGCGCGAACAACGCGAGGGCATCGCTGTCACTGGCGCCGGCAAGCGCGTTGCCGCCGTACTTCACGACCACGACCTGGCCGGCGAAACGCCGGATGTAGGGCAAGGCCTCCACCAGCATCGCTGCCTTGTCTGCTGCTGTCGTGTCCGATGGTGTCGTGATCATGGGTACAACCCCACCAGTGAAAGCCCGGCGGTTTCGTCGAGCCCGAGTGCGACGTTGGCTGCCTGCACCGCTCCGCCAGAGGCACCCTTCGCAATGTTGTCCAACGCACAGAGTGCCATGACCGTGCCTGTGCGTTCGTCAAACCGAGCGGTGAGATGCGCTGTGTTGCTGCCCAGCGTTGCCTTTGTCGAGGGAGATGCTTCGTCGACGACGATGAACGGCTCGTTGTGGTAGGCCCCACGGAACGCTTCCAACAACGACCCGGTGGTGACAGTTGCGGAGGGACGGGCGTAGCAGGTGGCCAACAAGCCCCGGCTGAGCGGGGCCAAGTGAGGCGTGAAAAGCACCTGTGCGCCAATCTCCTGCTCGATCTCGGGCGTGTGGCGGTGGTCGAGCAGCCCGTATGCGTTGACATCCTCGTCGACCGTGCAGAACAGCGATGAGTGCTTCAACGCCCGGCCAGCGCCGCTGACGCCGGTGATGCTGTTGATCACGACGCCGGTGGTCTCGATCAGCCCATTGCGAACCAACGGGGCCAACGCCAACGTTGCGGCCGTCACGTGGCACCCCGGCGTGGCAATGAGGCCGGCGCCAGCGATATCCGCCCGATGCAGTTCGGGTAAACCGAAGACTGCTTTGGCGAGCATCTCTGGCTGGTCGTGGGCGAACCCGTACCACTTCGGGTACAGCGACGCATCCTTCAACCGATAGGCAGCGGACAGATCGACCACGCACCCGACCGAACCGACCAACTGTGGGGCCAGCGCCATGCTGGCCTCATGCGGCAGCCCGAGGAACACCAGATCGAGGCCAGCGGCGCGCTCGATCTGGAACTCCTCGAACATCAATGCGGGGTAGCGCCCCGCAAGGCTGGGGTACAGCGACGCTGCGCGGGTGCCCGCGTGTGTGTCACCGGTGGCATACACCACCTCGAATTCAGGATGCTGCGCGCACAACCGCAACAGTTCGGCACCGGTATAACCGGACGCCCCAATGATGCCGACTCGAACCATGACGCATGACTATACACGCGCGTGCATTGTCATGCAACGAAGCGAACGTCAACCGGCGAACGGCGATCCTGGGCCACAATGCTGGAGTGAGTTTTCCCGACTTCTCTGCAGATCCAACCACCTGCAAGGGAAAGTTGCTGGTCGCGACTCCCCCGCTGACCGATCCACACTTCGACCGCACCGTGGTGTACATGCTGGAACACACGTCGGATGGCGCCGTCGGCGTGGTGCTCAACCGGCCAACTGATGAGGATGCCCCAGGCGAGCTCTACGCGTGGACTGACCACATGAGCCCACCAGCAACGCTGTTCTATGGCGGTCCGGTCGATGCTTCTGCATTGATCGCGCTGGCCAGACTGACCGGGGCACTAGATGGTTCGTGGAGCCAGGTGGCCGAAGGGCTGGGCTCGATCGACTTGATGTTGGACCCATACGAGGTTGCCCAAAGAGTGCACGCACTACGCGTCTTTCGGGGCTATTCCGGCTGGGGTGCACAACAACTGGACGACGAGTTGAGCGAAGGCGCCTGGATGATTCTCGATGCCGAGCTGACCGATGTGTTCTGCACGACACCCGCCGGCTTGTGGCGCACTGTGCTGCGCCGCCAAGGCGGCCGCCTGGCCTGGGTGGCCAACGCGCCCGACGACCTCAGCGCGAACTGAGCAGCGTTACCCGCGCAAGGCGGCGCCCAACTTGGCGGTGGCGGCTTCCGCCCTGTTGCGCACGCTGGCGACGTCCTCGTCGGTGAGTGTGCGGTCCAACGCCTGGAGGCGCAGCCGGTACGCCAGGCTGCGGGTGCCTTCAGGCACCCCGGTACCGCGGTACACGTCGAACAGCGAGAGGTCGACGAGCAGAGCACCCGCCGCCTGACGAACGCCCTTGTCGATCTTCTCCGCCGCCACCCGATCCGGGACGATGAACGCAAGATCGAGGTCGCTGGATGGGAAGCGGCCGGTTGCCTTCCACTGAGGCACCTTCGGCTCTGATCCGAGCAAGACCGTCAGGTTCAACTCCAGCACCGCAACGCGCTGTGCAATGTCGAACGCGTCAGTGACATCGGGGTGGATCTCACCGACAGCACCAATTGCGTCTTTGCCGAGCGACAGCGTTGCCGAGCGCGCAGTGTGGAGACCTGCCGGGACAGCGCTCTGGTCGAGGCGTGCGCCCCAACCCATCGCTGACGCGAGTTCGCGCCAGATTGCCACCGCAGCCGGAGCGTCGGCGCCGGCCAACACGACACCAAGCGCTTCGTACTCCGCCGGCAGCACCTCATCGCTGGGCGGGTAGACGTGACCGATCTCGAAGAGCGCCACGCCCGGCCGCCGATGCGACTCGTTGAACGCGACAGCCTTCAACAGCCCGGGACGCAGCGAGGTGCGCAGAATGTCGTCGCCCACCACCAACGGGTTCGCGAGACGGACAGCATCGCTGGGAAGGCCCGCCTTGGTGAGCTCGTCAGCGGCGAGAAACGGGTGCGGCATCGCTTCGCTGAGACCGAGGCCGAGGAGCACGTCGCGCACGCGGCGACGGCGCTGCTGCACCGCGCTGAGCCCGCCCGGCCGCGTGCTCTTCGGGACGGTCTTGCCCAGGCGGTCGTAGCCATAGTGGCGAGCGACTTCCTCGACGATGTCGACCTCGTAGGTGCAGTCCGGGCGCCACGACGGAACCGTCACCTGCAGTTCGTCGCCTGAACCGTCAGCGCCGAAGCCGATCGGCGTGATCAGCGCGCTGATCGCTGCCGCATCGAACGTGGTCCCCAGCAACGCGGTGACCCGAGCGGGGCGAACGACGATCGTCGTGGCCCCGGGCAGGAACTCCGTGCGGGCGTCGACCATTCCGTCGTGCACGACAAGATCCGGGCAGGTCAGCGACAGCAGTTCCACGAAACGGGCAACGCCGCGCTCGATACCGAGCGGGTCGGCGCCACGTTCGAAACGAGCAGACGCCTCGCTGCGCAGACCCGACCGGACCACGCTGCGCATGATGGCTACCGGCTCGAACCAGGCGCACTCCAACGCAATCGTTGTTGTCGTATCACTGATCTCGGTGTTCTGGCCGCCCATGATGCCGGCCAGGCCGATGGGGCGGTCGTGCGCATCGCAGATCAACAGGTCGTCGGCGGTGAGCGTGCGCGCCACGTCGTCGAGCGTTACCAGCACTTCGCCGTCGTTGGCCACCCGAACGCGGAATCCACCGCCACCAAGGGTCGCGAAGTCGTACGCATGGTTCGGTTGGTTGGTCTCCAGCATCACGTAGTTGCTGACATCGACCACGTTGTTGATGGGGCGCATGCCGGCAGCAGTGAGGCGACGGCGCATCCAGTCCGGCGATTCGGCGATCGCGACGCCGCTGATGACAGCGGTCGTGAAACGTGGGCAACGGTCGCTAGCAACCAGCTCGACGGTAGCCGACAGCGTCGGTTGGCCGAGCGCCGGGAGGATCGGCGCGGCGAGGACTTCGCTGCCCAGCTTCGCAGCCACATCGCGAGCGACGCCGAGGTGGCCGTAGCAGTCGGGCCGGTTGCGGAGTACGTCGAGGTCGTAGACGACTTCCTCGCCGAGCCCCAGCGCTTCGCCGTAGGGCAGGCCAAGGCGGCTTCCCGCCGGGAGAATCAGGATGCCGCTGTGATCGTTACCCAAGCCGAGCTCGCTGGCACTGCACAGCATGCCGTCGCTGCTGATGCCGAGAATCGGCTTGGGCTCGATCGCACGACCATCTGGCATCCGTGTGCCGGGCGTTGCGAGCGGGATGATGTCGCCTGGCTGCATGTTGAACGCACCGCACCACACATGCCGCTCGACACCGTCGCCCGCATCGACGAACACGCGATGGACCTTGGCCGCATCGGGGTGACGCTCGGTGCGCAGCACCTTGGCAGTGATGACGCCGGCGACTGAGCCGCCGACATGCTCGACACTCTCCACCGCCAGTCCGAGGTTGGTGATGATGTCGGCGACGGCGTCGACATCGTCGCCGACCGTCACCAGGTCGTTGAGCCAGGAATGAACGATCTTCATGGGTCAACCCTCAGAACTGCTCGATGAAACGAATGTCGTTGCTGTACATCTCGCGCACGTCGCCGATGGCGTGACGTTCCTTGGCCATACGGTCGATGCCGAAGCCGAACGCGAACCCGCTCCACTCCTCCGGATCGAGGCCGCCTGCGCCCAGCACATTGGGGTGCACCATTCCGCAGCCGCCGAGCTCCAGCCAGTCGCCTGCAGGGGTGCGAATGTCGAACTCGGCCGACGGCTCCGTGAAGGGGAAGTAGCTGGGCCGCAGACGGCTGGTGAACCCTTCGCCGAAGAACGCCTTGGTGAACGCTTCGATCGTGCCGGCGAGGTCGGCCAGCGTGATGCCGCGATCGATGACCAAGCCCTCGATCTGGTGGAAGACGGCCAGGTGCGTGGCGTCGGTGGTCTCGTTGCGAAACACTCGACCGGGCATGATCATGTAGATCGGCGGCTCGAGGTTCTGCATCACGCGGATCTGAACCGGCGACGTATGCGTACGCAGCACGGTGCTGCCCGGCTCGCCATGCTCGACGTAGAACGTGTCGTGCATGCTGCGGGCCGGATGGTTGGCGGGCATGTTCAGCGCCTCGAAGTTATACCAATCGGTCTCCACCTCGGGGCCTTCTGCCACCTGGAAGCCGAGCCCGATGAACACGTCTTCCAACCGCTGCCACGCCTGCGTGACGACATGCGCGTGACCGCGACCGGGCCGCTGCATGACCTCGGTGAGGTCGAT
>Ga0105046_10020291_pt1 | contig 10056 bp, 6 predicted proteins | sample MAT03_FD_78385 | JGI IMG/M metagenome (GOLD analysis project Ga0105046, IMG submission 78385) | Freshwater microbial communities from Lake Fryxell liftoff mats and glacier meltwater in Antarctica - MAT-03 (megahit assembly) | ecosystem: Environmental > Aquatic > Freshwater > Ice > Liftoff... | reverse complement strand
GCGCACCATGACCATCGGCGCCAAGGTCTTTGAGGAAGGCGAATGGATCTCGCTGAACGGCTCCACCGGCGAGGTGTTCGCAGGTCGCCTTGCCACGCGGGACGCCGAACTGAGCGGGGACTTCGGCACGCTGATGGCGCTGGCCGACCGCTACAGGCGACTGGAGGTGCGCGCCAACGCCGACACGCCCGACGAGGCCCGAGTGGCGCGCAACTTCGGCGCCACCGGCATCGGCCTGTGCCGTACCGAGCACATGTTCTTCGAGGGGGACCGCATCAACGCCGTGCGCGAGATGATCCTGGCCGACGACGAGGCCGGGCGCCGCAAGGCGCTGGCCAAGCTGCTGCCGATGCAGCGCGGCGACTTCGAGGGCCTGTTCCGCGAGATGAGCGGGCTGCCGGTGACGATCCGACTGCTCGACCCGCCGCTGCACGAGTTCGTGCCGCACGACGACGCCGGGCAGCGCGTGATGGCCGCCGAGATGAAGGTCTCGGCGGGCAAGATCAGGATGCGGGTCGAAGAGTTGCACGAGTTCAACCCGATGCTCGGCCACCGCGGCTGCCGGCTGGGCATCACCTACCCCGAGATCACCGAGATGCAGGCCCGCGCCATCTTCGAGGCCGGACTCAACATGGCGGCGCGCGGCATCGACGTGAGAGCGGAGATCATGGTGCCGCTGGTCGGCTCGGTGCGCGAATTCAACCTGCAGGCGGCAGTGATACGCGCCACCGCGCTTCAGGTCTTCGCCGAGCGCGGGCAGACGCTGCCCTACATGCTCGGCACGATGATCGAGACACCACGCGCCGCGCTGGTGGCCGAAAGCATCGGCAAGCAGGCCGAATTCTTCTCTTTCGGCACCAACGACCTGACGCAGATGACGATGGGTTTCTCACGCGACGACGCTGGCAAGTTCCTGCCCGAGTATCTGAAGCGCGGCATCTACGAGCACGACCCGTTCCGCTCGATCGACCAGAAGGGCGTGGGCCTGCTCGTGGCCATGGCAGTCGAGAAGGGCCGCTCGGTGCGGCCCGACATCGAGGTCGGCATCTGCGGCGAGCATGGTGGCGACCCGGCATCGGTGGTCTTCTTCCACCAGGTCGGGCTCGACTACGTCAGTTGCTCGCCTTTCCGCGTGCCGATCGCCCGCCTCGCGGCGGCGCAGGCGGCGGTCGGCGACTGAGCGCTGCCAACGCCGCTTTCCAGACGGCCCGCACGGCGGTCTGCGCGGCGCCTTGATCTGCCAGGAGTCTGGCAGATGGGCAGGCGTCAGGCGCCGCCGCAGGACGGCCCACAGCGGCCGTACTGCGCAGAGCCCACAATGCGCTTCATGTCGGTGGCCGCCACAAGTGGCCATAAAGCGCCACAAGCCGCGGCGGCCAGCATCCGGAGCAGCATCCATGACCGCCAACACACTCCCTTCTTCCCGCACCCTGCGCCACGCCGCCAGCCTGCTGGCCCTGTTCGTATTGCACGCCATGCTGGCATTGAGCCCGGCCCGCGCCGCGCCCGGCCTGCCTTCGAGCAACGTGGCATGGCAGGCGGCGGCCAGTGACGCCGACATCGAACGTGCATTCGCCCTGGCCCGCGCCGAGAAAAAGCCGGTGCTGCTGTACTGGGGCGCCACTTGGTGCCCGCCCTGCAACCAGCTGAAGGCGACGCTGTTCAACCGGCAGGACTTCGCCGCGCAATCGCGCTCCTTCGTCGCCGTGCATGTCGACGGCGACCGCCCCGGCGCGCAGAAGCTAGGCAAGCGTTTCAAGGTCAGCGGCTACCCCACCCTGGTGCTGATGAACGCCGATGGCACCGAGATCACTCGCCTGCCCGGCGAGGCCGACGCCGAGCAGGTGATGGCCGTGCTGCAGCTCGGCATGGCCGGCGGCCGGCCCGTGAAAGCCGTGCTCGCCGACGCTCAGGCCGGCAAGCCGCTGACGGCCGGCGAATGGCGCATGCTGGCCTTTTACTCCTGGGACACCGACGACCAGCAACTCGTGCCGCGCGCCGACCTGCCCGGCCTGCTGACCACGCTGGCCGCGGCCAGCCCGCCGGCCGACACCGAGACGAACAACCGCCTGTGGCTGAAGGCGCTGGCAGCCAGCGACGACGGCAAGGGCGTGAAGGCCGACGCCGCGTTGCGCCAGCGAGTGGCCCGCGTGCTGGCCGATCCGGCACAGAGCCGGCTCTACGTGGACGTTCTGACCGGCGGCGCCAGCGACATCGTGCGCGCCCTGTCGGACGACGGCGCGCCCGAGCGCGCGCCCATCCAGGCCGCGTTCGAGACCGCGATGAAACGTTTCGAGGCGGACACGACCTTGTCGCGCGGGGACCGCATCGGCGCCCTCATCGCCCGCATCGACCTGGCGCGACTGGGCGAACCGAAAGAAGAGCTGCGCCCCAAGCTGCCGGAGGCCTTGCTGAAGGACGTGCGCGAACACAGCGCGCGCGCCGACCGCGAGATCACCGACGGCTACGAGCGCATGGCCGTCATCACCGCGGCCGGCCACGCGCTGAGCCTGGCCGGGCTGTGGACCGAGAGCGACACACTGCTGAAGGCCAACCTGGCGAAGAGCCTTTCTCCTTACTACCTGATGAGCCAGTTGGGCAGTAACGCGCGCAAGCTCGGTCACAACGACGAAGCGCTCGGCTGGTACGCCCAGGCCTTCGAGAAGGCCGAAGGCCCGGCAACCCGCCTGCAGTGGGGCGCTGGCTACCTGTCGGCGCTGGTGGACTTGTCGCCGAAAGACGCCGGGCGGATCGAGAAGACCGCCTCTCAGCTGCTCACGGAAGCGGGCAAGGACAGCGGCGCCTTCGACGGCCGCAGCGCACGCACGCTGCAGCGCGCCAGCAACAAGCTGATGAGCTGGAATGCCGACGGCAAGCAAGCCGCGGTGATGCAGCGCCTGCGCACACAGGTGAACAAGCTGTGCCCCGGGCTCGACAGCGCGGGCGGTGAACGCGCGGCCTGTGACGCGCTGCTGAAACCCGCCGCCCAGGCGGCCAGCAAGAAATCGGCGTGAAGCCGATGAACGAACGCGGCCGCGCACGCCGGCGCGGACTCGGTCTGATCGCGGCCGTGGGCATGGCGCCCGCGCTGCCCTGGCCTGCCGCCCTGGCCGCGCCGCTGGCCAAGGCGCAGGCGGTGGCAGGGGCCGTGGCGGCAAGCGCGCCCGGCGCGCCGGCCGACGGCGCCGCGTTCACCGGTCGCTGGGTGCACGGCTTTGCCGCCTACGGCCCGCCGAAACGCGCTGCCGGTTTCTCGCACTTCGACTACGTCAACCCCGATGCGCCGAAGGGCGGCACGCTGAAGCTGCGCAACCCCGACCGCCGTTCGAGCTTCGACAAGTTCAACCCCTACACGACCCGTGGCAGCGCGCCGGCCGGCGTGCTGATCTGGATGGCCGAGGGCCTGGCCCACCTCGCGCAGGACGAGCCGCTGACGATGTACGGCCTGCTGGCCGAAGAGATGCTGGTGGCGCCGGATTTCTCCAGCATCAGCTTTCGCCTGCACCCGAAGGCGCGCTTCAACAACGGCGACCCGGTGACGCCCGAAGACGTCAAGCACAGCTTCGACACACTCACCGGCAAGGGCGCGTCACCCGAGGTGCAGACCCGGCTCGGCGGCATTTCGCGCGTGCAGGTGCTTGACGCGCGCACCGTGCGCTTCGAGCTGAAGGAAAAGGCCCGCGACCAGGTCTTCGTCGCCGGCACCATGCCGGTTTTTTCGCGCAAGTGGGGAGCCGGGAAAAAGTTCGACGAGGTCGTCACCGACTACCCCATCACGAGCGGGCCTTACCTGATCGACAAGGTCGACATGCCGCGGCGCATCGAGTTCAGGCGCAACCCGGACTACTGGGCGCAGGGGCTGGGTGTGCGGCGCGGCCACTTCAATTTCGACCGCGTGGTCTACCGCAACTACAGCGACCAGCCGGTGTCGCGCGAGGCATTCAAGGCCGGCGAGTTCGACATCTTCAAGGAATACGGCTCACGCTCGTGGGTGCGCCAGCACAAGGGCGTGAAGTGGGACGACGGCCGCATCCGCAAGCAGTCTTTCGAGACCGCCAATGGCCAGGGCCTGCAGTCTTACCAGCTCAACCTGCGCTTGCCGAAGTTCCAGGACATTCGCGTGCGCGAGGCGCTGGGCTGCACCTACGACTTCGAGACTCTGAACAAGACCGGCAGCTTCAAGCGCGCCAACAGCGTCTTCAACAACACCGACTTCGCGGCCCAGGGCCTGCCCTCGCCGGGCGAGTTGACGCTGCTGGAGCCCTTCCGCGCCGAACTGCCGCCGCGTGTCTTCGGCCCGGCCTTCGTCGCACCCAGCACGGCGGGCGACCCGAACGGCTTGCGCCGCAACCTGCTGAAGGCGCGTGACCTGCTGGAGCAGGCCGGATGGAAGCTGGCCCCCGACGGCAAGCTGCGCAACGCCAAAGGCGAGCCGTTCGAGATCGAATACCTGTCACCCGCGGATGGCGGCCTTGACGATTGGCGGCGCAACCTCGACAAGCTCGGCATCACGCTGAAGGAACGCGAGGTCGATTTCGCGCTGTTCGGGCGCCGGCTCGACGAGTACGACTTCGAGATGGTGACCATCGTCGAGACCGACTTCACGCTGCCCAAGGCCGGCAACCTGGCCGCGGGCTACGGTTCGAAATCGGCCGACGACAAGGGCAACGCCAACTACCGCGGCGTGAAGAGCCGCGCCGTCGACGCCCTGATCGAGGCCATCGGCCGCGCCGGCACGATGGAAGAACTGCGCGACGCCGCGCGTGCGCTCGACCGCGTGGTGATGTGGAACTTCTGGCAGGTGCCCGACCTGTACGCCAGCACACAGAACGTGTCGTACTGGAACCGCTTCGGCATGCCCAAGGTGCAGGCCAAGTACTTCCAGGCCGACACCTATTTCAACGGAATCGTCGAATTTGCACCCTGGCCTCTTTGGACATGGTGGCAGAAATGAGGCCCCCAAGCTCGCTGGCGCTCGCTGCCCCCCGAGGGGGGTGTCCGCTGACGGACCGGCGGAGCCGGATCCGTGGCGGGTGGCTTGATCACCTTCCGCCTACGGACCGGCGGCGCCGGATCCGTGGCAGGTGGCTTGATCACCTTCCGCCTACCGACCGGCGGCGCCGGATCCGTGGCGGGTGGCTTGATCACCTTCCGCCTACGGACCGGCGGCGCCGGATCCGTGGCGGGAAGCTTGATTGCGCTCTCACCCTTCGTTGTTTGCAATTGGCGCATTGCGCCTTGGACATTTGACATGCTCGGCTACATCCTCAAGCGCCTGCTGCTGATGGTGCCTACCTTGCTCGGAGCGCTGACCATCACCTTCGTGGTGATGCAGTTCGTGCCCGGCGGGCCGGTGGAGCAACTGATGGCCGAGGCCCGTGCCGGCCAGGGCGAACGCGGCGGCTACAAGGCAGGCGGCGACCTCGACAAGACACAGCTCGAAGAGCTGAAGAAGATGTACGGCTTCGACAAGCCGGCGCATGTGCGCTACTTCGAGATGCTGGTGAACTACGCGAAGTTCGACCTCGGCCGCAGCTTCCTGCAGAACAAAGGCGTCTGGGAGCTGATCAAGGAGAAGCTGCCGGTGTCGATCTCGCTCGGCCTCTGGAGCTTCCTGATCGCCTACCTCATCTCGATCCCGCTCGGCGTGGCCAAGGCGGTGCGCGAGGGTTCGCGCTTCGACGCGCTGACCACGCTGGCGGTGCTGCTGGGCTTCGCGATCCCGGGCTTCGTGCTCGGTTTGCTGCTGATCGTGCTGTTTGCCGGTGGCACCTATTTCGACTGGTTTCCGCTGCGCGGGCTGGTGTCGGACAACTGGGAGGAACTCAGCTGGCCGGCGCGCATCGCCGATTACTTCTGGCACCTGGCGTTGCCGCTGACCTGCCTGGTGATAGGCAGCTTCGCCACCCTGACCATGCTGACCAAGAACACCTTCGTCGAAGAGATCCGCAAACAGTACGTGCTGGTGGCGCGCGCCAAGGGGCTGAGCCAGCAACGTGTGCTCTACAAGCACATTTTCCGCAACGCGCTGATCCCGCTGATCACCGGCCTGCCGGCGGCGCTGATCGGCGCCTTCTTCACCGGCGCACTGCTGATCGAGACGCTGTTCTCGCTCGACGGCCTGGGCCTGCTGGCCTACGAGTCAGCGCTGCGGCGCGACTATCCTGTTGTGCTGGGGTCACTTTATTTTTTCACGCTGATCGCCCTCGTGGTCAAGCTGTTCTCCGACCTGCTGTACGTGGTGGTCGACCCGCGCGTGCAGTTCAGCGCCGCCGCCAAGTGAGGTTGCCGTCATGACCACCACGGCGTCGCCGGAGATCGTTGCCGACCTGCCGGTGCGGCCGATGTCGCCCAACCAGCGCGCCTGGGCGCGCTTCCGGCGGAACCGGCTGGGCTACCTGTCGCTGTGGATGTTCTGCGCCATGCTGGTGCTGTCCACCTTCGCCGAACTGCTGAGCAACGACCGCCCGATCGTCGCGCACATCGGCGGCCAGTGGCTTGCGCCGATGTTCGACAACCCGAGCGAAAAGGCGCTGGGCGGCGACTTCGGCACCGGCACCGACTGGAAGGACCCGTTCATCACGCAACTGATCGGCCAGCCCGGCAACTGGGCGCTGACCACGCTGAATCCGCACTCGGCCACCTCCACCGACTATTTCAATCCGGTGATGCCGCCTTCGGCACCCGACGCCCGCAACTGGCTGGGCACCGACACGGTGGGCCGCGACATGCTGGCGCGGCTGCTGTATGGCTTTCGGGTGAGCATCTGGTTCGCGCTGGCGCTGACATTCACCGGCACGGTGATCGGCATTGCCGCCGGCGCGCTGCAGGGTTACTTCGGCGGCCGCGTCGACCTGATCCTGCAGCGCTTCATCGAGATCTGGGGCTCGGTGCCCGAGCTCTACCTGTTGATCATCTTCGCGTCGATCTTCGAGCCTTCGCTGCTGCTGCTGCTGGTGCTGCTCTCGCTGTGGGGCTGGATGGGTTTGTCTGACTATGTGCGTGCCGAGTTCCTGCGCAACCGCAGCCTCGACTACGTGCGCGCGGCGCGCGCGCTCGGGCTGGGCAACCGGCAGATCATCTGGCGCCATCTGCTGCCGAACTCGATGACGCCGGTCATCACCTTCCTGCCCTTTCGCATGAGCGGCGCCATCCTGGCGCTGACCTCGCTCGACTTTCTGGGCCTGGGCGTGCCGTCCACCGTGCCCTCGCTGGGCGAACTGCTCAAGCAGGGCAAGAACAGCCTGGACGCCTGGTGGATCATCGTGCCGACCTTCATCCTGCTGGTGCTCACGATGCTGCTGCTGACCTTCATCGGCGACGCGCTGCGCGACGCGTTCGACACACGAAAATCATGAGCCCGGCAGCCTCGAAAAATCTGCTGGAAATCGATCACCTGAGCGTGCGCTTCGGCGCCGCCACGGTGGTCGACGACGTCTCGTTTGCCATCGCGCCGCGCGAGAAGTTCGCGCTGGTCGGCGAGTCGGGATCGGGCAAGTCGATCACCGCGCTGTCGGTGCTGCGGCTGGTCGATGCGGCCACCACCAGCGGGGGCATCCGCTTCGACGGCGAAGACCTGCTGGGCAAGAGCGAACGCGAGATGCGCGGCCTGCGCGGCGACCGCATCGCGATGATCTTCCAGGAGCCGATGACGGCGCTGAACCCGCTGTACACGGTGGGCAACCAGATCATCGAGGTGCTGGTACTGCATGAAGGGCTGCGGCCGAACGCCGCGCGGGCGCGCGCCATCCAGCTGCTGGCACGCACCGGCATCCCCGAGCCCGAGCGGCGCGTCGACGCCTACCCGCACCAGCTGAGCGGCGGCCAGCGCCAGCGCGCCATGATCGCGATGGCGCTGGCCTGCAAGCCGCAACTGCTGATCTGCGACGAGCCCACCACCGCGCTCGACGTCACCATCCAGGCGCAGATCCTCGACCTGCTCGACGAGCTGCAGGCCGAGCTGGGCATGGCGTTGCTGTTCATCACGCATGACCTGAACCTGGTGCGCCGCTTCACCCACCGTGTGGGCGTGATGGAGCGCGGCCGGCTCGTCGAGACCGGCGACACCGCCGAGGTGTTCGCCCGCCCGGCGCACCCGTACACACGCCGCCTGCTGGCCAGCCGGCCCGAGCGCGTGGTGCTGCCGGTGGCGGCCGACGCCCCGGTGCTGGTGGAAGCACGCGGCGTCGGCGTCAGCTTCACGTTGTCGCAGGGCTGGTTCCGCAAACGGCAGTTCGCCGCCGTGAAGAGCGCCACGCTGGCGCTGCGACGCGGCGAGACGCTCGGCATCGTGGGCGAATCCGGCTCCGGCAAGACGACGCTGGGGATGGCCCTGCTGGCCTTGCAGCGCGTCGCCCACGGCGAGGTGCTGATGGGCGGTGAGCGCATCGACAACGCCGAGCGCGCCGAGTTGCGCCGCATGCGCCGGCGCATGCAGGTGGTGTTCCAGGACCCGTTCGGCTCGCTCAGCCCGCGCCTGACGGTGGGCCAGATCGTCGGCGAGGGCCTGGCGCTGCACCGGCCCGAACTGTCGGCCGCCGAGCGCGAAGGGCTCGTGCTGGAGATGCTCGACGAGGTCGGCCTGTCGGAGCGTGCCGGGGTGGCCGGCGTGCTGCAACGCTATCCGCATGAATTCAGCGGCGGCCAGCGCCAGCGCATCGCCATCGCGCGCGCCGTGGTGCTGCGGCCCGAGGTGCTGGTGCTCGACGAACCGACCTCGGCGCTCGACGTCTCGGTGCAGCAGCAGGTGCTGGCGCTGCTGGCCGACCTGCAGCGGCGGCATGGCCTGAGCTACGTCTTCATCAGCCATGACCTCGCCGTGGTGCGCGCGATGTCGCACCGTGTGATGGTCATGAAAAACGGCCAGGTGGTGGAAGAAGGCGAAGCCGAAGCGCTGTTCGCCGCGCCAACCCAGCCCTACACGCGCGAGTTGCTGGCGGCCGCGCAGCTGGCCTGACGCCGCGCACGACGCCGGCGCAGCGCTCTTTGCAACGCAATGTCCTCATGCAGACAAGCACCCCACCGAACCTGAACGACGACTTCTCGCAGCGTGTGTTCCTCGCCACCGACACGCTGCCGTGGTTGCCGTCCCCGCTGCCCGGCGTGGAGCGCCGCCTGCTCGACCGCGTGGGCGGCGAGATCGCGCGCGCCACCAGCGTGGTGCGCTACGCGCCGGGCTCGCGCTTCGACCGCCACCTGCACGGCGGCGGCGAAGAAATCCTCGTGCTCGACGGTTGTTTTTCTGACGACCACGGTGACCACCCGGCCGGCAGCTACCTGCGCAACCCGCCGGGCAGCGCCCACGCCCCGTTTTCAAGCGACGGTTGCCTGCTCTTCGTGAAGCTCTGGCAGTTCACGGCCGGCGACCACGAGACCGTGCACATCGACACCCGCAGCGCGCCCTGGCGGCCCGGCATGGTGCCGGGCTTGTCGGTGTTGCCGCTGCACAGCGCGGACGGCATCGACACCGCGCTGGTGCGCTGGGCGCCCGGCACCCGCTTCAACGCGCACAGCCACCCCGGCGGCGAAGAGATCTTCGTGCTGGAAGGCGTGTTCCACGACGAGACCGGCGCCTACCCGGCGCACAGCTGGCTGCGCAGCCCGCGCTGGAGCCGCCACCAGCCCTTCACCGGGGCCGAGGGCGCGCTGATCTACGTGAAGGTCGGCCACCTCGGGGCCCGCTTTCTGACGCCCTGAACGGCGGGCACTAACGAGCCGCCGGTCAGGCGAGATCAGGCGTGAACAGGCGCGTGAATGTTGCTGGTGATCAGCGAGTCCACTTCGGTGGCATCGACACCGGCGCGGGCCAGCACCGCGTGCTCAGGCCGTCGAGGCTGAAGACGTCCTCGAATCGCTGGAACTGGCCCTTGCTCATGAGCAAACGTGGCTCTGCCACTTTGCTCATACCCCCTCGGGGGGCGGACGACGTATGTCGTCGGCCTGGGGGCGATCATGAGCAAACGTGGCTCTGCCACTTTGTTCATACCCCCTCGGGGGGCGGACGACGTATGTCGTCGGCCTGGGGGCGCGCATGAGCAAATGTGGCTCTGCCACTTT
>Ga0105046_10020283_pt1 | contig 10058 bp, 10 predicted proteins | sample MAT03_FD_78385 | JGI IMG/M metagenome (GOLD analysis project Ga0105046, IMG submission 78385) | Freshwater microbial communities from Lake Fryxell liftoff mats and glacier meltwater in Antarctica - MAT-03 (megahit assembly) | ecosystem: Environmental > Aquatic > Freshwater > Ice > Liftoff... | reverse complement strand
TTGGCGTATGAATCCAGGAGACATGTTTTTCCTTCCTCAAGGCGCGAGGAGGGCGAAATACGGGATATTTTAACCGACGAGCAACGCAGAAGAAGGGGAAATAGGGCGCTGGATTCATACGCCCACTACCGGATGCGGCACTAGTGCCACGTCCGGTACTCGTGAGTTTACCCTTTAGGACATAAAAACAACCGCCCTGTGCATTGAATATGCGCAGGGCGGTTGTATGGTTATTACATCTTTGGGCGAGTTTTCTCCTTGAAAACTTGCTGTTCATCAGCCGTCATTATTTTTTCTTTTTGCCGCTGGACTTATTCCACACTTTCCAGTCTTTTACTTTTTTGCGCTCCCGCTTATCAATGATATAGCGGACGGAAATAGAAGCACCGTTCCAGTCGAAGGGGTGAACCTGGTCGCCGGAAAGATGAAGTTCCGGTTTCCAGTCTACCGAGAAGTTGAGGCGACCCAGGGAGAGTTCGGCGCCACCGATGGCCGAAACGCCGAACACGTTGGTGGCGGTTTCGTTTTCGATGCGGGTTGCTTCGCTGCGACTGTAGTAGTGCACACCTGCGCCACCATAGAAATTGATGCTTCTCAACAAGATCTTGTGGTGTTTTTCTGCCAGCAGACTTACACCCAAGTCTTTGGAATTGAATCCGGTGTGCAGAATACCCTCTGCCGTCCAGCCATTGGTGATGTATTGTTGAACGGTCAGGTTGATGCCGTTGTCAATGCGGATCCCCGCAGCAGTTTTATAGGATTGGCCGAAGGCGGGGACGGTGAAGAAGGCAATGAGCGCAAGCGCGGGGATTGAAAAACGGATATTGTTCATAGTGTGTGGTTGGCAGTGTCGGTTGTTTAAATGACGTCGAAAAAACGGAGGGGCTCGAAAGGTATTTTCAGTTGAAAGACTGTTTAAAGTTTTTTTAACGGGAAGCCTCCCTATTTTTCGCCCTTTATCCATGAACATCTATCTATTCCGTCAATTTTTTCAATTTTATGGGTCTGCTGTCACCAAATACCAGCTGCATTCCCCGTTCGTGTTCGATCTGGCAACAGCGGTCGTGGAAGATACGCGTTGGTATTACGCGTTCCGCGATGTGGAACTGCTGCGGGAAGCGGCGCTCGCCAGCGACACGGTGCTGGAGGTGACAGATTACGGCACGGGTGGCAGCGGCTCCGGCGAAGCGCCGGGGCGTTATTCCGCGTCGGTGCGTCAGATTGTCCGAAAATCATCCAGTACGCCCGATCAGGGACAGGGATTGTTTCGCCTGGTAAACTGGGCCCGGCCACATACGATCCTGGAACTGGGCACTTCCCTGGGTATCGGCACTTCCTACCTGGCTTCGGCGGCGCGCACCGCGCGCCTGGTCTCGCTGGAAGGCTGTGCCGCTTGCGCAGAAACAGCGAAAAAACATGTTGAAATGCTCGGCCTCCACAACATCGAAGTCCGGCAGGGGCCGTTCGAAGCAACACTGGATCCGGCGCTGGCGCAATTACAACCCCTTGATTTCGTATTCATAGACGGCAATCACCGCTGCGAACCGACGCTGCGCTATTTTGAACAATGCCTGGCCGCCGCACATGAAAAAACGGTCTTCGTATTCGATGATATGCACGGTTCACCTGCCATGACACAGGCCTGGGAACAGATCCGGGAACATTCCCGGGTGACGCTCACGGTCGACTTTTTTGACTTGTCCGTAGCATTTATCAACCCCGATTTTCGGGAAAAATTCCATTGGAAAGTCATCCGTTCTACCTGGAAACCATGGATGTTCTGGTGAAATGAAAGGTTAAGAGGTCGTGCTAAAATCATCACCTAAGTCAAAAAGGTATACTTTGCTGTCATGTTAGAGCCGTTTTCAGGTGATGCTAAAAAAGAACCCATCATTGAACCGCTGCAAAATCCGCATTACTGTTGAAACTCGATCTTTCTTACCGTCAAATCTGGAATATTTCAGCCCCCATTATGCTCGGTTCGGCGGCACAAAATGTGATCGCTCTGAGCGACGCAGTCCTGCTGTATCATAAAGGAGAGGTAGAGTTTGCAGCCATTGGATTCGTGGGGGTTTTTTATATTACCATGGCGGCCATCGGCTATTCTTTTTCGCGGGGCGGGCAGATTATGATCGCCCGGCGAATGGGTGAGGGGCGACCGGAATCAGTCGGGCATACGTTTCATACGATGCTGCTGTTCGAACTGATGCTGGCCGTGCTGATCTGGATGTTCATGCGATTCGCCACACCCTGGGTGTTTCAGTTGTTTTTAGAGCGTTCGCCGGAAGTCTACCAAAAGTCATTGGAGTATATCCATTATCGGTCTTATGGCATCTTTTTCAGTTATGCCGGGGTAGCGCTCATCTCGTTGTATACAGGCATCGCCCGGACGAAGATTATTTTAGTAGACACATTGATCCTGGCGGTCATCAACCTGGTGTTGAACTATGCGCTGATTTTTGGAAAATTTGGCCTGCCCGAGATGGGCATCGGCGGCTCAGGTCTGGCGAGTAGCATTGCCGAAGGGATTGCTTTTGCCGTGTTTGTCGCCTACGTAATTTGGGATAAAGAGAATCGGAAGCTGCGCATTTTTTCCAGGCCTGTGGTGGACTGGCCGCTGACACGGCACCAACTTTCTATCTCGCTTCCGGTGTTGGCGCACGCGGTGGTCGGGCAGGGGAGCTGGATATTTTTCTTCGGTATGGTAGAGAATCTGGGGGAACGTGCCTTGGCCATTTCTAACCTGGCACGGACGGTCTATTTGCTTTTGTCCATTCCTTTATGGGGCTTTTCATCTGGCATCAATACGCTTATCAGTAACCTGATCGGCCAAAGACGCCACCAGGATGTATTGCCAGCCGCCTGGAAAACCGCTCAACTCTGCTGGTTCGTATCCATGATCATGGCTGTACCCATCCTCTTTTTTCCCGGTCAACTGCTCTATCCACTGCTTGGGAAATCGGACATGAGCCTCATTCAGGAAACACAGCCGGTTTTTTACCTGATGCTCGTGATACTTTCCCTGGCTACCTTCGGCTCCGTGCTGGTCAATGCGTTGGCTGGCACCGGTGCGACCTGGTTTGGGTTAAAGTTGCAAGCCATGACGGTCAGCATTTACCTCGGGTATTTGTTCTACATCACGAATTACACCTCGCTTGGTCTGGCCTGGGTTTGGACCGCCGAAATCCTGTACTGGACCCTGATGATAGCGCTCGTGCTGTGGTACCTGAAATCAAAAAAATGGCATGAAGTCAGATTTTAGGGACGTGTGAAAGATCACTTGTGAGTTTCAGGCAATTGCTTTTCACCAAAACTACCCATCTTTTTGATTCAATAGCCCCACTATTCGCACAAAAAGATAGTTGTTTTGGCAAAAAGGAATCTACCTCATACTCACAAGTTATCTTTCACACGTCCCTTAAAAAAAGCGAGCCGCCCCGAATGAAATCGGAGCGGCTCGCTCTACATGTATCATCAATGCGTTAGACCAGACTATTTGCCGCCCGGTTTTTTCATCTGCGGATCTGTCAGTTTTGCGCCGTTTTCGCCACGGGCAGCAGGCTGTTCTTTACCTTTCACTTCACCAGAAATCTCCAGGAAAGTCTCCGTCGGGTTGGTGTTGGCCGTTACAGTAACACGCTTGCTCTGTGCGCCAGGTTTGCCTTTGGTATTGAATTCCACAGCGATTTCGCCATCGCCTCCTGACGGAATGGGTTCTTTCGGCCAGGTTGGCACCGTGCAACCGCAAGAAGCTTTTGCATTGCTGATAATGAGCGGTTCCGAACCAGTGTTTTTAACTTGAAAACGTGCTTTACAATTTCTCCTTCGTTCGTTACACCAAAGTTGAATTTGTCGTTTTCGTATTGGATAGAAGTGGTAGGTCCGATGGGCGCTGCCGTAGCATCCGCCACATTGGTACCAGGGATATTGCCCTGGGCTGCAACACCACCCCCATTATAATCTTGTGACGATACACCAGCAGCAGCAGCTTCCATCCCTGCTTTGCCCGACTTGCCAAACCAGTTTTGAAATCCACCACCGAAGAGATTAGCCATGAGCAACAAAGCAATCACGGCCAAAAGACCAGTCTGAATCTGTTTGCTTCTTTCCATTGTTTTTGTACTTGAAAAAGATGAAATATTGAGTTGAGACATATTTGTGGTACAAAAGTAGACCATTCTCAAGGTGGCATCCCGCTGTTTATTTTGGTTTGCAAATAGTTAACTTTGGAACACCTGAACGCTGCTTTTTTCATGAAAGTTTAGAGCGGGTTCAGTTTTCCTGCCGGAGCGATCAAGGAAGGGGTTTTGCAGGCCTCTCTCAGCCGGCAAAATAAAAAGCCCGGCTTCTTTACAGATGCCGGGCCGTCGTGCTTCACGCAAAAATGGGTATGATTAGTGATTATGTTCTGGCAGTGTGTTGCAAAAAGAATTTTCAAAAATACAAAATGCCGCTCAGGGTAAAGAAATGGTAGTTCGGGCGATGGTTGGTCTGGTTGCTGGAATTGTACAGACCATCCTCTTTTCGCTTGTCAAAGATGCTTTTGAACTGAATTTTAACCGCTTGCTGATAAGCAAAATCCACCTCCCAACGCTTGCCGATCTGGACACCCAGACCCGTCTGCAATTGGGTCTGAAAGCGAGGTAACTCACGGGTTGCCAATTTGTTGACTTTTGAAGCGGAAGTCGCCGACTTGGAAGCCACCAGTTCATTGTCGAAGGCGAGTCCTTTGTTGGATGTTTGTGCCCATAAAGTATAACAGAATGAGGCACCTCCGTAGAGCCGCATCCAGCGGGCCGGTTTCCAGTACGCCAGTAAAGGCGCACGCAGCCGATGAATCAACGTAACCGGCAGTGCAACATCCAGTCCCAGCGCTTCTGAAGTTCCGGGGACATACATGCCACTCCGGAACAGGAAGGAATGGTTGCGGGTGGCGTCAGCATAATCTTTGGCATCTACCTCGGCAATGGGGCGGGCAATACCAGAAGGTTTGTAGTACTCATACATCAACCCGGTGCGCAGTCCCCAACGGCGCAGCGGTTGCCAATCCACATTCAACCCGGTGAGTGCGCTGTTGGCAGCCGTAAACCGTTCACTCGCCAGGCCGAAGGTAGCGCCTACCTGCCACCTGCGAGGTCGAGCCGCTTTTTTAGGGGGAGCCGCATTGGCGTGTGAAACAGGAGTTGCTGAAGGCAATAAACTGTGTTTATCTGTCTGGTTTTCAAGTGGCTGAAACTCAGTGGGAAGTAAGTCCAGAATGTACATTTGCTCAACATCTGAAACGAATGCTGCCGCGTCCGATTCAGGTATATTTGCAACGGCCAGGGGCAAGTCTGTATCTGTTTGCGACCCATTCGCTGGCTCTTGTGGAGTTGCAAGAGGAGCGTGGTATAAATCAACTGCTGCTTGCAGGTGGTCTTGATCAGCAGGGGCCGCCTGTGGGAAGAATCCGATCGGTGGGGTCTTGTTGATGTCAGGCTGCGTGGTCGCTATGCTGGCTGCTGGTGGTGCGGTTGGATTGTTACGAAGGGTCGTTGTTTTGGTGAATTCTTTGTCCAATTGCAGCATTAACCATCCTGCACCTGCGGCCAATGGGATCAAAAGCAGGCCCATGAACCACCAACCGAATCGGCGGCGGCGCTTTTGTGGCATTTCCTGGTCCAGCAGTTCGCTCATGGACCGCCACCCTTTGTCTGTTTGTCGTTGAAAACGATTATGATTCATAGTATTCAGTAAGGATTTGGTTTTTGTGGTCTTGCATATTGGCCTAAACTCCAAATTTCAAACTCCGCTGCTCCAATCTCCACTGGTGATTTAATAAATCCCGAAGTTTTTGGCGGGCAGTACTGAGGTGCCATTTTGAAGTGCCTTCGCTCATGTGCAGGTTCTGAGCGATTTCTGCGTGAGAGTACCCTTCAATGGCATAAAGCCTGAATACTTCTTGCGAGGTCGGTGGCAGCGTTCGCACGGCTCTTAGGATATCTTCTTCAAAAAATGATTCATGACCACGTTCCGGCACCACTTCGTCGCGCTCTTCCAACACCAGAAAGTGCAGGTAGCGGGCATTGTCGCGGTAGTAATCAGCCATACTGTGATACACCAGTCGCCGCACCCATCCTTCGAGGCTTCCTTTAAAAGCGAACGTGTGGATTTTTTTAAAAACGCGGAGGAAACCGTTGTTGACAATTTCGATAGCGGTGTCCTCATCGCGGGTATAGCGCAAGCACATTCGGAGCATTTCGGGCGAAAAACGGCGGTACAGCGCCTCTTGAGCACGGCGGTCATTGGCAGCACAGCTGTTGACCAATTCTTGTTCTGTGTATGTTTTTTTCCTGAACAATGCCATTCTAAGATGGAGACAGGGTGATGGGTTGCGCTGGTTGGTGCGAAGATCAGATTTTTTTTCTTTTAAATGACCAGGTGATCTGAATCCGTGCCGCTTCCGTACCATCAGGCAGGGTGCCAATGGAGCTGGCGGTAAAGGTTTGAGGAGCACCAGTTTCGACCGCTTGCCGGACGATCTGCTGCATGAGTGCACCGTCCTGACAGGTAAAAAGCAGCATTTGATCGGCTTTTTTCAGAAACGAGGCTTCGATATGCGTCACCAGCATCGAAACCGGAGGTTGTTCATGCAAAGCAGCCAGTGCAAGCAGGCCGGTAGACAGCTCTGCTGCCGCACATTGCGCCGCGAAGTAGGTGGATCGAAAAGGATTTTGCGAGCGCCAGCCGTAAGGCAGGCTTGTGACGGCGCTTTCAGGATTACAAGACCGCACCCGGATGCCCATAAACCAGGCCGCCGGGAGTTTGTAAAACAAAAACAGGCGCATGCGCCACGATGAATTGGCCAATCGGAGAAAAGCAGATTTTGTCATAGCAGGAACTTCAGTAGCAAAGGTAGAGTTTACGAAATCGTTAATTCTGCTGGAGCAGCAAAAAATAATTCGTCCTTTTCCAGTAGATTTAGGGCAAAATTTCCTGCGGGTAATTTTCTGCGGGTAATTTTCTGCGGGTAATTTTCTGCGGGTAATTTTCTGCGGGTAATTGAAGTAATTTTAGGGGGCCTTGTAGTCACGCATCAATTTTTCACTTTCAACAGGTCAATCGTCAACTTATGGAATGGAGAAGGCTAAACGGCCAACGAATCGAACAACCGCTTCTGACAGCGGTGGAAGAAACCATCCGCCGGGAAACCGCAGCGGGCTACAAACTGAAAGTCTGTATCGGCACAGACTCCCAGGTGATCGGAAGCGAGGTGCATTTTGCAACGGTCATTGTGTTTTTGCGGGAAAAACGTGGAGGGTTTATGTTTATCTCCAACGACAGAATGCAGCGTAAAATAGGCCTCCGCGAACGCATGATCCTCGAAGTAGGTCGCTCGGTAGAGGTTGCTTATGCACTCTGCCATTTGCTGGATCAGTTTGAAGTAGCGCTTGAGGTGCACGCGGACATCAACACCGACCCGGCTTTCGAGAGCAACACTGCCCTGAAAGAAGCGATGGGCTACATCCTCAGCATGGGCTTTGTATTCAAGGCCAAGCCGGATGCTTTTGCCTCGTCATCGTGTGCGGACAAGGTGATTTGAAGACGGAATAGTGGGCATGGGCATGGAATCAGCAGGAAAATTGTAATTCCGCGCTCCCAGTTCACTATTCCGCATTCGATATTCCCTACCTTCGCCCCCCAATCATGGAAATCAACAGTGCCGAATTTGTCGCTTCCTATCCGAGAGAAAGCGATTGCCCGACGGACGGTAAACCGGAGTTTGCCTTCATCGGACGCTCCAACGTGGGCAAATCCTCCCTCATCAATATGTTGACCCGCAAGGGTTTGGCAAAAGTGTCTGCTACGCCCGGCAAGACCCAACTCCTCAATTTCTTTCTGATCAATCATACCTGGTACCTGGTGGATTTGCCCGGATACGGGTATGCCCGACTCTCGAAAGACAAGCGCCGGACCCTGGCCAATATGATTTACGGATATCTGTTGCCCCGCCAAACGCTTGCCCTCGCTTTTGTGCTGATTGACTCCAACCTGCCTCCGATGAAAATTGACCTCGATTTTATCAATCAACTGGGGGAAAGTCAAGTGCCGTTTGCGATTGCTTTTACAAAGACCGACCGCATTGGAAAAGTGACTTTGGAAAACAATGTCGCTTTGTTTATGAACAAGTTGTCTGAAACCTGGGAAACCCCGCCACCTTATTTTATCACCTCCGCAGAACGCAGAACCGGAAAGGAAGAGATTTTGGATTATATCGCAAAAGCGATTCGTCGCAGTTGAAACCTGCGGTCCACCTTTTACCCTTCACCTTCTACTTTTTCATTGTGAAAAAAGAAGTCACCATATATCCCCGCGTCATCGAGCGCATTGAAGACTGGCCGATTTACCGGCTGAGCAAAGACCGCACAGATTTTATCCGCGAGATAGATGAATTTACGTTCCGCCGCCTGGTCAGCCGCCACCGCAAAGATTTGGCGGATGTGATCGTGAAGACCATGTACAATGAGCGCATCCGCATCAAGGAAGACCCCTGGAAAGTGGATCCGCCCAACGAACGACAGTTTTGGAATAAAGTCAGCAAAAAACTCATCAAAAAAGGCCTCGACCGCGATGATCCGGAAGCCAAGCCGGTGAATGAGGAACTGCTGCAAAAGATCATTCACCGCTATTCGGAAGAAATCGTCGGTACGTTCCAAATTCCTACCTTCCGCTTCGCACAGCGGTTTTTGACCGCATTTTTCAACCGTATTTTCAATGCGGCTGTGGGCAAAAGCCTCCGAGCTATGTTTCGCGGGCGACGGCACCTGTACGAACGGCTCAATGTTGTGGGCGATGTGGACACGGTGCGCGAATTGATGCGGCATGGCACGGTGGTCGTGGTGCCCACCCACAGCAGCAACCTGGACTCCATTCTGGTGGGCTATACGATGGACCAGATCATGGGATTGCCCTCGTTCAGCTATGGTGCAGGGTTGAATCTTTATAATTTCGGTCCGGCAGCCTATTTCATGAACCGGCTCGGCGCATACCGGGTAGACCGTCGCAAAAAAAATTCAATCTATCTGGAAACCCTCAAAACGATGAGCAACCTCAGCATCCAACGCGGGGTGAACAGCCTGTTTTTTCCCGGTGGTACCCGCTCCCGCTCCGGGGAGCTGGAGACTGACCTGAAAATGGGCTTGCTCGGCACCGCCGTAGAAGCCCAACGGGCCATGTGCGAAAAAAGCCTGGAGCCTGGCTTCGGTTCAGACAGGCCCAAAAAAGTTTTCATCGTGCCCATCGTGCTTTGTTACAACTTCGTGCTGGAGGCTCCATTTTTGATTGAGCAACATTTGCGCAGCACGGGAAAGGAAAACTATATCCGGCTCAAGGACGAAGGCAAAAGCATCCGCAGCTGGCTGCGGTTTGTCTGGCGCTTTTTTACCACGACCAGCGACATCACGCTGAGTGTGGGCAAGCCTATGGATGTATTGAATAACTTTGTAGACAACCAGGGGCGCAGTTTTGACCGCTTCGGCAATGAATTGGATATCCGGGATTATTTCACCTCAAAGAACGTGGTGAACGAAGACCGCCAACGCGAAGAAGAATATACCAAATTGTTGGCAGAACGGATAGCAGAACGCTATCAAGTTGAAAACGTGGCACTTAGCAGCCACCTGGTTGCCTATGCGGTGTTTGAAATGTTGCTGCACCAGAATCCCAAATTGGACTTGTTCGGCATCCTGCGCTTGCCACCTGACGACTATGTTTTTCCTTTCCGTGCCGTAGAAGAGGTGGTGGAACAGATGCAGGACAAATTGCTGGAACTGGAACAACACGGCAAAATCCGGCTCGCGCCTGAAATACACCGGGCGGCGGCAGATGTCGTGCGGGATGGTGTCTTGAACCTCGGCACCTTACACTCCCACAAACCGCTGCTATTCAATAAGGACGGTAACATCACTTCTTCCAACTTCCGGGTCTTGTATTTTTATCACAACCGGCTCAATTCTTATGGATTGGAGAAGGCAGTACATTGGAAGGCGGAAGAGATTGAGGTGTTGAAAATTGATTGA
>Ga0105046_10020275_pt1 | contig 10061 bp, 8 predicted proteins | sample MAT03_FD_78385 | JGI IMG/M metagenome (GOLD analysis project Ga0105046, IMG submission 78385) | Freshwater microbial communities from Lake Fryxell liftoff mats and glacier meltwater in Antarctica - MAT-03 (megahit assembly) | ecosystem: Environmental > Aquatic > Freshwater > Ice > Liftoff... | reverse complement strand
GCGGCGATGGCCTGCTTTACGCGGCGGTGGCCGGAATCAATGATGTAGCCATTGCCGCCGCCGCTCTCGGCCGCGATGATGGGAGGCTGGACGATGCCGACGGCCTTGATCGTTGCGAGAAGCAACGCGTCCGCCTGCGGCGTGGATTTGGACTGGCGCGCCTTGTCGGGATTGTCCTTCAATGCGCGCGGATCGACCTTTATGAGGTGCATGGGATATTCTCCTGTTCGGGTTTCCAGACCAGCCCGCTCGGGCGGTCCTTCCTCGTCTTCATCTCGAAGACATCCCCCGGCCCGCGGAGCGGACGAGCCGGTGCAACTGCGGGCGAGCATCCCTGCCCGGCCGGCCAAGCGGGGCTGACAGCCCTGCGCGGGACGCCGCGGCCGGGATCGCGAGAGGCGCGGTTGAGCGGAAGCGTCACCGGGTCGGCCGATCGGCAAACCGGATTTTTTCCCCCTCTCCTCTCCCTTCCCCTCCGCACCTCACTATTCCCATTGAATGCCGCTTTAACAGACGCTATATTGCGTCATACTGATTGGCATCAATAACGACAGGAGACGGCTATGGGTCTCGTCCAGTATTCCGACAACGGCCTCTTCGCGCCGCGCAAGATCGCGGAAGCATTCCGCACGACCAGCGAGGAAGTCGCCCGAACGGCGGGGCTTGGCAGGGACGCGGTCCAGCGCAAGGACCGCATTCGATCCGACAAGACCCAGCGCCGACTGCGCGAGATGGTCGAGGTGATCAACAAGGTCGAGCCGCGTTTCGGTTCGCAGCTGATGGCCTATGCCTGGTATCGGTCGGAGCCGCTGCCGGGCTTCTCCGGCCAGACGGCGATGCAGCTCGTGCGCAGCGGTCGTGCCGACGACGTGCTGGAGTATGTCGACGCGGTCGACGCCGGCGTGCACGCCTGACACGGTGCTGTATCGTGGAAAGCTCTATCGGGCGCTGAATCCCATCTATGCGCGCGAACCGCTGTCGGGGCGGGGTGCTGAACTCTACGGTGGACGATTCAATCCCAAGGGCGTGCCGGCGCTCTACGGGTCGCTGTCGGTGATGACGGCGCTGCGTGAAGCCAACCAGGTCGGCAATCTCCAGCCGACGACGCTCGTTTCCTACGACGCTGAGATCGACAGTGTATTCGATTGTCGGGATGACCGTGCTCTCAAGGCGAGGGGAATGGACGCCGCTGCGCTCGCCGACGGCACATGGCGCGACGAGATGAAGGCGAGCGGGGAAGCACGAACGCAGGCGTTCGCCCGCAGGCTGATCGCCGGCGGCTATCAAGGCTTGCTGGTGAGAAGCTTCGCCCCAGGTGCTGCCGCCGACGATCTTAACCTGATGCTTTGGAAATGGGGCGATGCGGGCGCCTGCCCGCGTGATCCTGATCGACGACGAGAAACGCCTGTCGAGATAGCTACTTATGCAGCTTTCCGATCAGCTGGCCGGCCATTGCTGTTGCCGGCCAAATCGTCCGAGTCTTCCGCGAGAGCTTTGTCGACGTCGGCGAGCTGCCCGAGCTTCATTACAAGCTCGGCCTCGAAGGTAAAGGCTTCACCGACGCGCGGTCGATACGACGCGAGGCGCTTGTGGGCGGTCGCCAGCCGCCTGCGATAGCTTTCCTGTTCGCCCTCGAAATTGTCGAGGGCATGCTCGAGTCGGGCGATGGCGCCGATCGGGGTCGTGGTGACGGGAAGCTCTACCTCATGCTCGGCGCCGGTGCGCAGCAGCATGGTGGCGTACTGGAAGCCATCCTTCCCGAAACGCTCACCGGAGAATTTTAGATCGAAGCCGCCGATCGAGGCGATGACCGCCTCGCCGTCCTGCTGGAGCTGCACGAGGGTCAGGATTTCCCTCATCAGCGCGCGGCCGGCGAGTTTTCGCTTGTCAAAGATCTCGCCGATGACGGTCATAGCGAAAGCATCGCCTGTCGTTGGCGCCAGGCGCTCGATATCTTGCCCGACCTCGCCGATCCTGCGGGTCGCAAGTTCGATGTCACGCTCGGCGTCGCGGATCTGCCGGCGGATCGCATGCTGGTCGTCGATATGGGCCGCGTGCAGCCGGTCGAGGCGGGCGATTTCCGCTTCCAGCCCCGCCTTCTGCATCAGGCGTTGATCGCCCGATGCAATGGCCTTGGCCATGGCGAACTGGTTCGCCTGCCCCTCGCCCATGTCTTCCAACCGGCGAATGCTGATGTCGCCGGAGAGTGCGGCCGCGATGAACCGGGCCTTGCGCTCATTGTTCTGCCACATGGTCGCATCGAGCGAGCCGAGGGTCGCGTAGGCATAGAGGCCGACCTCGTCGTGCTGGTTGCCCTGCCGCACGATGCGGCCTTCGCGCTGTTCGATCTGGGATGGCAGCCAGGGAACGTCGAGATGGTGGAGCGCCTTCAGCCTCGCCTGCACGTTGACGCCGGTGCCCATCGTCTCTGAACTGCCGATCAGCACGCGGACCTTGCCGGCGTTGAAGTCGTTGAACAGGCGCTGCTTGGCCTCAGATTTTTTGAAATCCTGCATATAGGCGATTTCCAAGGCGGGAACGCCCATGCGGACCAGTTCGTCCCGGATCCACCGATAGGCGGAGAAACCACGGCTCGCCTCGACATTGATGGTGCCGAGGTCGCAGAAGATCAGCTGGCCGGCGCCTGCGCGGTCGAACGGCTTGCCATCCTTGCGGACATAGGTTGCGCTACTCGTCTCCTGCCAGATACGGAAGGTGTTTTGGACAAGCGCGTTGAGTTTGTTGCCCTCCTCATTGTCGATGCCCGGCATGACAAGCCGCAGGTCGATCGCCGCATGACGGCCGTCGGTGATGACGGAGAGCAAAATATCGTCACCGGGCTGGGGCGGTCCTTCGCGCAGCTCGATCGCCTTGATGCGCTGGTCGAGATGTCGCTGATACGACTTGAAGGCGGTGGTCGGCTCGGCCGTGATGATCTGGCGCTTCCCGCCCATGATCTCGGGCACCCTCACATAGGTGCGCAGGTCGGCCGGCTGGACGACGTCCGCGAACGACCGGAACATGGCGATCAGTTCGGGCACGTTGACGAACTGGGCGAACCTCGTGACCGGCTTGTATTTGCCGGACGGCTGAAGCTCCAGTTCGGTGCTTGTGTCGCCGAATGTACTCGCCCAGGCGTCGAACTCGTGCAGGCCGCGCTGCGAGAGCGCAGCATGATCCATCAGCCGCTGCACCGTGAACATCTCGCCGAGCGTATTGGTGATCGGCGTGCCAGAGGCCAGCACGAGCGCCCTGCCCGGATTCTTCGTTTCGACGAACCGGGACTTGACGAACAGGTCCCAGGCACGTTGCGAGCCGTTCGGATCGACACCCTTCAGCGTCGACATGTTGGTCGCGAACGAAAGCTTCCTGAACTCCTGCGCCTCGTCGACGATGATCTGGTCGACGCCGATCTCGGCAATGGTCAGAAGATCGTCCTTGCGGGTCGAGAGCGCCTCCAGCCTTTCCTTGTGGCCCTCCTTCATGCGCTCAATGCGCTTGCGCGAGAGGCGGTCCTCGCGGTCGACCTTGGTCAGCAGTTCCTCGTAAAGTTCGAGTTCTTGCCTGATCATCTGCGCCTCGAAGGCCGAGGGCACGGCAATGAAGCGGAAGGCGGAATGCGTGATGATAATCGCATCCCAGTTCGCGGTTGCCGCGCGCGACAGGAAGCGGTGCCGCTTGGCCAAAGTGAAGTTCGTCTCGTCGGCAACGAGGATGCGGGCGTTCGGGTAGAGCGCCAGGAACTCGCGGGCGGCCTGCGCCAGGCAATGGCCGGGCACGACGAGCATGGCCTTGTTGATCAGCCCGAGTCGGCGCTGCTCCATGACAGCAGCGGCTATTGCCATGGTCTTGCCCGCGCCGACAGCGTGCGCGACATAGGTGCTTCCGGAAGAGATGATACGCCAGATGACCCGCTTCTGGTGGCCATAAAGAGAAAGCGCACTGGAAGCGCCGGGTAGCTGGAGATGATCGCCGTTGAAGGCTCGTGGCGCGATGTTGTTAAACGTGTCGTTGTAAAGCCGCGTCAGCCGGTCGGTACGATCGGAGTCGGACCAGATCCAGTTCTGGAACGCCGCCTTGATCTTTTGCAGCTTCTCCTTCGCCGCTTCGGTCTCGACGGTCTTGAGCACGCGGCGTTCGGTATCGCCATCCTTCACCGTGTCGAAGATCTGCGGGATGGAGGAATTCAAAGCATCGGACAGGAGTTGGCCGGCATCGCGACGATGCGTCCCCATTCCGTGGTGCCGGCGGCGCTCCAGCCGAGCTGGCGTGCGTTCACCGTCCAGCAGGCAAGCGCGGGCGTATGATGGATGGTAACATCGGCATCCATCGCCTCCCTGACAAATGCGACGATATCGGCGGCTGGAATCCAGGGAGCGCCGAGACGCGCGGTGATGTCGGAAGGCCGAAGGTCTGCCGGCTGGACCGTCTTCAGCGCCTCGACATTGCGGGCAAAGGCCGGATCGAGCGTCGTGGCGGCCTCGGCCGCCACGAGCTTGGTGCGGACGGCGCCGGAGAGATAGGGCATCGGCCGTCTGCCAAGATCCGTTCGCCGGATCGCAAAAAATGGCATCGCCGAGTTCGCCGAGCACATCTTCGACATCGCGGTGTAGCAGTTCGGCAATGTGATCAGGATCGACATGTCCACGCTCGTTCAACACGACGGCAAGCGCATCGGCCGGCGAGGTGATGACCGGCGCCGGAGGCGGTGCGATCACCCGCTCGGAAAAGATCGGACCGGGTTTGGCGGTATTGGTCTCGATGTCAAAATCCTCGATCGAGGCGACCAGCCAGCAATCGGGATCGTCGAGGAACGGCTGGATGTTGGGACGGCGGTGCGTCTCGCGGACCTCACCGGTCTCGTCGTCCTCCGTGGTCGAGATCGTGGTCAAGTTGATCGGTCCAAACGCGCGCACGAAGCTCGACCAGGCGATGCGCAGCCTGACCTGCGCCGGCTTCCACGGCCGGTCGAATTCCTGGGCCTTCAGCACCTCGCGAACCGCATCGCGGATCGGGACCAGCTTGCGGATGATGCGGACATGCTTTTCCGGAATGCCGTCGCCGGTCCTGCCCTTCCGAATCTGGATGGTCACGGCCTCGCCGTCGACCATCTGCATCAGCGCGGTGTTCTGGCCGATGAAGTAGCTGCCCTCGCGGATTGCCGCGCCATCCGCGGCGTTGCGAACCGGCGCTTCAACCTGCTCGCCGGCGTCCCCTTCTATCTCTTCCGGCTCGCCGTCATAGATGGCTTCCGGAAGGAGATGGACGGCGGCAGTCAATGCCACATCGAGGTCCGTCTCGGCATGAGGCAAGCAGGTATAAGTCTCGCCGAAGGGGCCAGCCGTCAGGGTGTGCTGCCCAAGGACAAAGTCAGGATGCCGGGCAAACCAGCGGTTGACGCGTATCGCCCCTTCATCCTCTGACGCCGGGCGCACCTCCTCAAGGTCGAGCCAGGAGACATCTCTTTCCGCTTCATCCTCATTGCGCTTGCGGAAGAAGAGAATGTCGACGACGACATCGGTTCCGGCATCGGCACGAAAACTGCCCTCCGGCAGGCGGATGGCGGCGACCAGATCCGCCATTGTGGCGATGTGCTCGCGGGCGCGGGCATCGGCCTTGTCCATCGTTCCACTGGAGGTGACGAAGGCGGCGAGCGCGCCGGGTTTCAGCCGGGAGACTGCCTTTGCGATGAAGTAATCGTGCAGCCGGAAGCCATGTGAGCGATATGCGGGGTCGGATCGGACGGTCCTGTCCGAGAACGGCGGATTGCCGATCGCCAGATCGAAATGCTCAGCCAAGTCGACCCGCGCGAAATCCTGGTTGAGGATTTTTGCACGCGGCTGCAGGAGCCTTGCGATCCGCGCGGTAACTGGGTCGATTTCGATCCCGGTGACGTGGCTGACATCGCGCAGCACCTCCGGCATTAGCGCCGCGAAGAGCCCTGTACCGACGCCCGGTTCCAGGACGCGGCCGCCACGGAAACCCAGCCGCCGCACGGCGGCCCAGATCGCCCGGATGATGTATTCCGGTGTAAAATGGGCGTACTGGGTGCAGCGCGCCAGCGAGGCGTAGTCCTGGCTGTCGACCGCCTCTTCCAGGGAAGCGGCTATCTCCTCCCAGCCCTTGCGAAAAGTCTGCTCGCCGGGGCGGCGGAACACGCCGTTCGCCAGCTCGGACGCGCCGAAGCCGGTGAACCGGATCAGCGCTGCTTGTTCCTGGGGCGTGGCATGCCGCTGCTGGTCGACGATATCGGCGGCGAGCCGTATGGCGGCGAGATTATCACGAGCCCGGTCCCGCCAGGATTTGGCAAGGCCTCGGGTCGCCGCCAGATGGAAGTTCTCGCCCTTGTCGACCGGCTGTGCCGGAGCGGGCGATGCCGCCGCGCCGATCGGCAATGCCGGGGCCGGCGAGACCGGAGACGGATCGTCATCGTCATCGTCCTGATTGTCGGCGAAGGACGTCGAAAACGCCGTTACCCCGACGCCGAGGCCCGAGGACAGCGCCGTGTTTCCAAACAGGTCGAGCGTGAAAGGGTCGTCATGGGACATGGGAAATCTCCTTGGATTTTTGGCGAGCGCGTTTCCCGCGCACGACGTTGTCGGCCGCGTGAAAGGCTGGCGAGGGTTTGAAGGGGCTAGCGGGTGATCAGGGACAGCGAGACGTCCCTCTCGGTCAGTTGCACGTGCAGGTGCGTGCAGCGGAAGTTCCGGTCGAACAGCGGGATGAGCCTCCCGGCGTCGATGAACTCGATCCCGTCGTCACCGCCGAAGTGGGTGTGCTTGTAACCAGTCCAGATTGCCGATCGGGTGGCACTCGTCGGAGTAGATCACGAGCGGGCGGGCGCCGTCGGCAAGCTTGCCGTTCGACATGATGTAGACCCCTGGTCTCCAACCAGCCAGAGGCCGGCGATCTCGCCCTCGCCGGGCTTGAGGCCATAATACGGGTTGCGGAATCCGCCATTGGCGGCGGCGGCAGCATGTCCGTGTTCGATGACCTTGCGAACGCCGAGAAATGGGAAACGTGAACATCGCCGCCCCTTACGCCGCGATCGCGTCGGAGAGGTAGCGAAGATGCACCGGGAGCTTGGCGGAGATCTCTTCGTCGGTGAGATCGTCGAGCAGCTTCAGCGTCGTGCCCCGACTGCCGCCATAGACGGAAATGGTGCGCTTGCCGCGTGATGGCTCCGGCCAGCGCTCACCGGCATAGCCGCGATAGTCGCCATGGGTCGCGCTCCAGATGTGATCGAGGCGCTCGGTCCGCGTCATCGCCTTCACCGGCCGCGATTCCCGGTCGATGATTTCGGCGCGCATCCGCTCGGGTGAACCCCTATCGGAAAGATCGCAATAGCCGTGGAAATGGCGGGCCTCGCCGTCGATCGTCAGCGCGAAAAAGACGCTGGTGATGCTGCCGGTCAGCAATTCGCGCATCGCGAACATGTCGCCGCGCATCCAGAGGGGCGGCAGGATCTCGAACATATGGTCGTGGTCGACCGCGTCGATCTGGAACCATTCGCCGATATAGAGCGCGCTCGCGGTGGCGTCCCAGCGATTGGGCCGCTGCGCGTGACGGTCGAACATGCGGAACATCTGGCGCCGGTCGGCGACGCCCTGAAAGACTTTTCTGATCGGGGATACGAGGTGCATGGCGGGCTCCTTCGGCCTCATCGGGCTGGAGCGCGGCTCATCCTTCCGATTTCGCCGTCACTTCAACCCTTCCTGACCCCTCCCCGCAGCCGCCTCTCCGTCCGGCCGGGTCAAGGGCCGCGGCACGCGGGCGAAGCTTCACCCTTGACGCGGACGGCGGGCATGCGGCAGCCCGGTTTTCCTTCTCCTCTCATCCGTCCTCTCCATCCCCCTGGACGCGCGCAGTTCTTCGTTCCAATCCTCGTGTGCTGGCGCCAGCCGCTCGTAGCCGCAGCTCACGGAAACGGCGATCGCCTCTATGCGGCCGGCATAGACTTCGCCTTGCGCATTGTTGTCGGTTGCCGCAACGAGCTGCACATTGGGACGGGCCGCAAGAGCCCGAATTGCCGCTTCCGTGGCTGGCGCCCATCCGCCACTCGTGCTGAGATAGAGGCAGTCGAAGCGCAGGCCGTCAATCGCGGCGAGGCTCATCGCGTCGATCGCCGCCTCGGTGATGCAGAGCCGGATGGCGTCGGTTGGTCCGGGAACAGTATCTTTCCGCCACCGCTGGCGAAACCGCGCCATTTCGGCCCGCGTTCTTCCCAGCCGGCGACGGCACCGTCATCACCGACATGTGCCGCCCACATGCTGCCGCGAGGCCCTTCGCGTAGAAGATCCTGCTGGACCGCGGCGCTGATGACGGTCTCCGGAAGACCCCGTTCGTCGCGGAGATAGCGCCAACTCATGGACCCCCGCCATGGCCTGCGTCGATCACTCCAACGATCGGGAATTCCAAGGTCCGGTTCGCGCTCGCGGGAGCGCCTCGTCCAGACGGGCTCGCTCGGGACAAAGCCGACCAGGTCCGAGACCCTCTGGAGCACCTCTGCGAAGCCGATGTCATCGAGATGCTCGACAAGTGAGAACACGTCGCCCTTGACGTCGGAGAGAGGATCGAACCAGCCCTTGCCGTCATGGATCACAATGATGATGCCGTCACCGCGCCGGTATTTGACGGCCTTGCGTGTGCTTTCCTTCAAATCGGTCGCGAATCCGGCATTTTCGAGCACGGCAGCGCAGAGCACGCGCGCCCTCAGCTCCTCGATATCCTTCTTTTCCATTTTCTCTTCCCGACACGCCTCCGGGTCGGACCTTTCCCGCTCGAGTTTCCTCTTCCCGCACCTCGCGGGACCATCCCCGCCTCCGCGAAGAGCGAAGGGGGCAAGGGCGTGTCTGGCAACTGATAAAAGAATATGCATGGCGCGCAGCGCCGTGACGTCAACCAGACGCGGCGCAGCTTCCCTTGCGGCCGCCTGCTCGCGAGCGGCACGCGCCCGTCAAGGCGACCCCGGCTCAATGAGCCGGGCCGTACAGGTGGGGATCGTATTCGTGGATGACCACCACGTCGGCGTCGTCGAGTTCATCGCTTGGCATGACGCCAAACTCTCCATCGACTTGGAACAGCGTGACCGGGACCATCAGGGTACGGGAGAGCTGGAACGCATGGGACTGGGCGAGGGAAAGATCGTGCGACATTTGAGGGCTCCACCTTGGAGCGAGGCCGATCCCCGCTCGATGGCTCCATCAGTGTCCTCAACCGGCCGCGATCACCGCGCAGGCGAAGCCGCAGCGGCGGCATGCTCCGCATAGCCGACCCCTCGCGGGTTGATCGTGGAAGGCCGGGCGGAGGACCAGGAAAGCCATCCATGGAGAGCGGGGTCGGACTTGCTCCGAAGGAGGTCCGCGCCCTCTCGCACGCTCTTTTCCCGGATACCGAACCAAAATGCCGGACCGGGCCAAATTCGGTCCCGCCCAGCACCTCAGGTTGAAAGGACCGACTTCAGTTCCGTGCCGAAGCGAATTCGGCGCGGCCGCCAGTTCAATCGTCATGGCCAGGCGCGACTACAGCGAAGGCGCCGGCGCCTTTGTCTCCGACCCGCCGCGTTTCTGATGCTGATCGAAACTAAGCCGCGAGCGCTCGACCAAGCTGCCCCGCTGCAGGGAGGGGACCTACCGTATGCCTTCCAGCATATTCGCCATCGCCTGGAAGCGCGCATGGGTACATGCCGCTATCGCCGACCGGCGCCGAGCTTCTGTTCGAGGTCGTCTCGCACAGCAGGACTCACCGCCCCGACACCCAGGGTGGGCGCCGCGCGCCCAACGAAAGCCTCGGCAACGTCACGCCAGCCGACGCCTACTTCGGCAGGGCCGCAGCCATCATTGAACAAAGGGAAAGGATCAAACGACAGACGATCGAACTCCGGCGCTTGCAGCACCGCAAGCTCGCCGCTTAACATCAACCCAAAATCGAGGTCGACACTCCGCTAAATCGAGCAGCCATCAGCGCCAAATGTTCTGACGACGGACACCCTCGAAAACAATCGGAAATTTCAGCGGCCAGTTTGAACGGAGAACGGATTCGAGAGGGCATCTGGCGGAGGG
>Ga0105046_10020273_pt1 | contig 10062 bp, 12 predicted proteins | sample MAT03_FD_78385 | JGI IMG/M metagenome (GOLD analysis project Ga0105046, IMG submission 78385) | Freshwater microbial communities from Lake Fryxell liftoff mats and glacier meltwater in Antarctica - MAT-03 (megahit assembly) | ecosystem: Environmental > Aquatic > Freshwater > Ice > Liftoff... | reverse complement strand
TTAACCCATCTCATCGTGGAGGATGCAAAGAATGATACAACTTCAATCGATCATCACATGTCCATCTTGCGGTGTCGCTCAAGAAGAAACGATGCCGACGGAAACTTGTCAATTCCTGTATGTGTGTCAGAATTGCGCCACAACCCTCCGCCCATTGAAGGGAGATTGCTGTGTTTTCTGCTCGTATGGAAGCGTGAAATGTCCGTCCATGCAGGCAGAAACACTCGCAGATTAACCAACACGCTGGCCGTCACCGTAGGGCAAACGCATCAAAATTTAGATGAGGGAAGAAAATGGTATAAGGTGAGGGACGCGCCGTTTCGCGTCCCATTCGTAGGGACGCCCAACGGGGCGTCCGCCGAAATCTGAGATTTATTTTCATTACTGTATTCCTAAATGTGTTGCGCTGGACACAAGGTGGCAGTAGACTGTAAATCGTCCCTTTTTTTGCACAAGGAGAAAACAAAATGGTGCGTCGCGTTTTTGCTTTGATTTTAGTCCTCGCGTTGCTCGCCCCGGCGGTGATGGCGCAAGACGAAGAAGTTTTACAGATGGGTTTCTGGGAAGAATGTGAAGACCCCGCTGGACTGCCCGAAACTGTCACCATTGGCGCAATTTTCGCCCAAAGCGGCGCCGCCTCGGTCTATGGCATCTCGCAAAGCCAAGCCGTCGATTTGGCTGTGGCCGAAATTAACGAATTGGCTTATCTGGGCGAAGGTGTCACGCTTGAGGTCATCTACGCCGATTCCGCCGGTGATAAGGAACAAGCCATCGCCGCCATGACCAAGCTGGTCGAAGAAGACGGCGTGGTCGCAGTGCTTGGGCCGACGCTCTCATCCGAGGCCTTCAGCGCCGACCCCATCGCCCAAGAAAACGGCGTGCCGGTCATGGGCGTCAGCAACACCGCCGCCGGCATCACCGACATGGGCGATTTCGTCTTCCGCGATTCACTGCCGGAGTCGGCGGTCATCCCCGGCACGATTGCCCAAGCAACCGAAGCCCTCAGCCTGACCCAAGTCGCAGTGCTGTATGGCAACGATGACGACTTCACCATCAGTGGTTATGACGTGTTCGTCGAGGCGCTGGAAGCCAACTACGTCGAAATCCTCGCCGAAGCTACCTTTGCGAAGGGCGATGTGGATTTTAGCGCCCAACTGACCACCTTGCTCGGCACGAACCCAGAGGCGTTGGTCATCTCGGCGCTGGCGGCTGAAGCCACCCAAATCATCGTGCAAGCCCGCCAAGCCGGTTACACGGGTCCGATCATCGGCGGCAACGGCCTCAACAGCCCCGCTGTCCTGACCAATTCCGGCGAAGCCAGCGAAGGCGTGATCGTCGGCGCGGCGTGGAATATCGCCAGCCCAGAAGCCCTCAGCACCGCCTTCATCGAAGCCTACAGCGCCGCTTATGAAGACGCCAAGCCCGACCAATTCGCCGCCCAAGCCTACACCGGCGCATGGCTGATGGCGACGGCCATCCGTTGCGGCGATAGCGCGGAATCACTGGCAATCCGCGACTCGCTGGCCGAGATTGTGGACTTCCCAAGCCCGCTGGGCATGTTCAGCTTTGATGAGGATCGCAACCCGGTTCACACCCCCGTCGTCCAAATCGCCACTGGCGGCGCGTTCGCCGTCCTCGGCGCGGAGATGACGGAAGAATAACTTCACCCCTAAATCCCCTCGCCAGTGTGGAGAGGGGATTTTTACACCTCATCACTTAGGACTCATCACTGTTTTCAAATGGACACTTTCTTTCAACAACTCATCAATGCCCTATCGTTGGGCGCAATTTACGGATTGTTCGCGCTGGGCTACGCGCTGGTTTTCAGCGTTTTGGGCGTTCTCAACCTCGCCCACAGTGCGGTCTTCATGACTGGCGCATTTTTCGGCCTCGTCTTGATCGACAAACTGCAACTGCCGCTGATTGTGGCCTTCCCGCTGGCGATGATTGGCGCGGGCTTGGTCAGCGTCGCGCTAGAATTCATCGCCTTTCGTCCGCTACGACGGCGCGGCGCGCCACGCATCTCGCAGTTGATTAGCAGTATCGGCGCGTCGATTTTACTGGTCAGCATCACCCAACTCCTGTTCCAAAACCTCTACGGCGGGACAGACGCCTATTTTCCGCGTGGACTCGTCCCAGATGAACCGATCCTGCTCGGCGGCCTGCGAATCGTCCCGATCCGCGTCATCATTTTGATCGCCGCGCTGGGGATGATGGTGATTCTCCAAGCGGTGGTCAGTCGAACCCAAATCGGCCAACACATGCGCGCCGTCGCCTTCAATCAACGGGTAGCCGCACTGTTGGGGATTAACGTCGGCAGGGTATTCGTCACCACTTTTTTCATCGCCGGGGCGCTGGGCGGCGCGGCGGGGATGTTGTACGGCCTCGTCTTCCTGAATGTCAGCCCGTTCATCGGGTCGGATGTCGCGCTGGTCGGCCTGACCGCGATTGTGCTGGGCGGACTGGGCAGCATCAATGGCGCGGTTTTGGGCGGGATTCTGGTGGCGGCGCTGCAAACCTTCAGCACGGCAATCGGCGGCAGTAGTTACCGCAACATCGTGGTTTTCGGGATATTATTCCTATTACTCTTGGTCAGGCCACAAGGCTTGCTCGGTCAACCCGACAGCACACGCACTTAAACCCCAAAAGAAACGTTGCTATGGATTCCATCATCGAATTTGTGATTACCCTGCTAAAACCCCTCGGCGTGACCGAGCCGGTCTTTCAATTCATGTTGGTCAGCGCCATCCTCGGCCTGAGCATCTACCTCACGCTGTATACCGGCATGTTCTCGCTGGCGAGCGCCGGATTTATGGCGATTGGCGCGTATTTTGGGGTCGCGGCCACGCAATTCTGGCACTTGCCGTTGGGTTTAGGGTTAATCATCGGGATGCTGGCGGCTGGCCTGATTGCCATCCCAATTGGGCTGCCGGTGCTACGCTTGAAAGACATTTACCTCGCCATCGCCACCATCGGATTCGGTGAGGTGGTCAACGTCGTCATCCTGAATTTTGATGACGTAGTAGCCGCCATTTTAACCGCAGTGCAAGGTGAGCGCGTCCGCTTTCGCCTCATCGAAGGCGCACGCGGCATCAAGAACATCCCGCGCCTGACCGAGACGCAATATCTGGTTTTCTTTTTGATTATCGTCGGATTTTTCATCACGCGGCTACATCGCTCACGCTTTGGCCGTTCGATGGCCGCCATCCGCGACGACGAACGCGCCGCCGCCAATATGGGCATCAACGTGACTTATGTCAAAAATATCGTGTTCATCCTGAGCGCGATGCTGGCCGCCGCCGCCGGGGTTTTCAGCGCCCACCTCACCCGTATCATCACGCCCGATGCCTACGGCTTTGACCGCGCCGTAGACATCCTATCCTTTGCGGTTTTGGGCGGCACATCAACATGGGTTGGCCCCATCGTCGGCGGTATGACCCTGACCGCCCTGCCGGAAACCTTGCGCGCCGTCAACCAATATCGGGGAGTCTTCACCGGCATGGTGCTGTTGGCGGTGATTCTGTTCCTACCCGGCGGATTGGTAGACCCGGCGGGACTCCGGGCGACAATCCGGCGCGTCCGGTCACGCTTGCGCCGCGCCGCCGAGTCACAGGGGGCGACTTGATATGCTGGAACTTTTACACGTCACACGGCAATTCGGCGGCCTGACTGCGCTCAACGATGTCAGCCTGAATGTCCCTGCCGGACGGGTCGTTGGTTTAATCGGCCCGAACGGGGCGGGCAAGACCACGCTCATCAATCAAATCAGCGGCCTCGACCACCCGACCAGCGGCGGAATCAACTTCGCCGGTCAGCCGATTCAAGGCGCGCCGCCGCACGTTATCGCTCGTATGGGCATCGCCCGCACTTACCAAAATATCCGGCTGTTCGGTCAGATGAGCGCGTTACAAAATCTGCTCATCGGTCAACACATGCAAGGGCGCGGGAGCTTATTGGGGGCGATATTTTTTAGCGCGGCTTATCGTGCTGAGGAAAAACGCCTGCACCTGCGCGCCCGTGAACTACTAGACCGGTTTGGCTTGGGCGACTCTGCCGACTCGCCTGCCGCCAGTTTGCCGTATGGCGACCAGCGACGACTGGAACTCGCCCGCGCCATCGCCACCCAGCCGCGCCTGTTGTTATTGGACGAACCGACGGCGGGCATGAACCCGTCTGAGACGCACGCGCTCGGCGAACACGTCCTCGCATTGCGCGCTGAGGGCTTGACGGTGTTGGTGATTGAACACGACATGCCGTTTATCCATCAGGTCTGCGATGAGATTTATGTGCTGAATTTCGGCCAAATCATCGCGCACGGGGCGCCGGATGAGATTAAGCATAATCCGTTGGTGATTGAAGCCTATTTGGGCCACGAGGACTCCGACGATGGCGCTGCTTGAAGTCCACAGCCTTTGCACCTCTTACGGCGCGATTAAAGCGTTGCGCGGGGTCTCGTTTGAACTGGACGCCGGTCAGGTCGTGACGTTGATTGGGGCGAATGGCGCGGGTAAATCAACGGCTCTAAATACCATTTCTGGCCTGCTGCGCCCGACGGACGGGCGGGTCATTTTCAAAGGTCGCGACATCAGCGGCCTGCGCCCAGACAAAATCGCGGCGTTCGGCCTCGTCCAAGTCCCAGAGGGGCGACAGGTCATCGCCAATATGAGCGTGTTGGAAAACTTGACCATCGGCTCACACTTGCGGCGGGATGGTCGCGCCGCGCACGAGCTAGAGCGCGTGTTCGGGCTGTTCCCGCGCCTGAAAGAGCGCACGACCCAGAAGGCCGGACTCCTCAGCGGCGGCGAACAGCAGATGTTGGCGCTAGGCCGTGCGCTGATGATGCAACCGGACTTGCTGATGCTGGATGAGCCGTCAATGGGGCTTGCGCCGCTGCTGGTGCAAGAGGTCTTCCGCATCATCGCAGAAATCAAGGCGGCGGGCGTCCCGATTTTGCTGGTCGAGCAGAACGCCCGCCAAGCGCTCGCCTTAGCCGACTTCGCCTATGTCATCGAACGCGGTCAAATCGTGCAATCTGGTTCCGCCGCCGTCCTCCGCCGTGACCCCGCCATCATCAGCGCGTATTTGGGGTAGTAAATATTTTCCATACCTGATTTTTATTGCTATGATAAGAATAAGAAGCTGTTAGAGGTGCTTTTCAATGGCGAAATTACATTCTAGTAGTGCTTACGGAGAACCGACGCCAAAATCCTATTTTGAGGATATGGCATGGATTCGGGCTAACCGACGCCATTTAGTAGAACAATATGGGGACTGCTATATTGTCGTCTATGCCGGAAAAGTTTTGGGTGTGGGACAAACTCGCCTAGAGGCATTTTCTAATTCAGAAGCAAATTTACCCGAAGAACTGAGCGATATTGTCCCAGCGTATGATTACATCACTTTGAAATCGGTATTTACTGGCTTTTTACGCAGAAAACAATCATGACAAGAATCAGTCTTTTAATTTCAAAAGACCCGGTGCAAGCAGAAGTTTATGTCAATTTTCAACAAACAGATGGCTCGGCACATAAACGTCCTGCAATCATTGATACGGGTGCTGAAATATCGTTGTTCCCATTAGATTTATTGTCTTTTATCGCGTTTGATGCTCATAGTCGCCAAGAAATCATCTTGGAACAGGCTGGCGTCGTGGGTCAAAAATTCACAGCAATTGAAGTTCAAACCCATATTGTGCTTGAAGATTCACAAGGGAACATCACAAAATCTATCCCCATTCGAGCGTGGTTCGCTGACACAGATCGCTGGATATTAGGCATGACCGATGCCCTAGCGCGAGGGATATTACACATCGACATGCCAGCGCTATCCAGTTACATTGAAATTCCCTAACTTAAAACACCCGCTCATATACCTCGGACAGCGGCAAGGTGCAGTCGATAACAGGGATGTACACCGACTCGCTTAAGGCTGTCGCCTCAGACAGCACCCATGTCCCATCCGAGTCGTGACGGGTGAACATTTCCAAGCGTGGCGACTCTTGGCTGACCAAGATATACACCTGTAATGACGAAATCGCACGATAACGTTGGAATTTTTCGCCTCGGTCATACCGTTCCGTGGACGGCGACAAAATCTCGAATACCACCACCGGATTCAGCAAAGTATCCCCATGATTGTCCTCTAATTCGGGCGTGCCACAGACCACCACGACATCGGGATAGCAATAATTCGCCGCGTTCACCTTCACGCGCATATCACTGGCAAGCGTCCGACACGGTTTGCCACGAAAGTGATTACCCAATAAACCCACCAGATTGGCGCTAATGGTCGTATGCTCAAGGCTTGCGCCGGTCATGGCATAAATTTCAGCGTTAATCAACTCGTGACGCAGCTCGCTGGCACGCTCAAAGGCCAGATAATCCGCTGCCGCCCAACCCCGATTCGCCGGAAGTGCCATTGTCAAAAATCCCTCATGCTTAAACATATCCCTTATCTTGAGTATACATCGGTCTACAATACGTGCTTCATTATGGACACACAAAGACAGCCCCCATTAGGCGTTAAACAGGTGTCACCACACGGTATTAGGGGTATACTGAAAATGACAATATAGGAGAAAATCGCGATGTCTCGTATTCGTATGAGCCTCAGATACGGTGAAACTCCAGCTAATGTTTTTTCGGATTTCGCATGGATTCGTCAAAATGAGCGTGAATTGCTGGCTAAATATGGTGAGTGCAACATTCTGGTCTATCAACAGCAAGTCATTGGTTTCGGGAATAATTATCAAGAAGCGGTTGACAACGCCGAACAAAACATTACAGTCGGTGATGAAGAGATTACGCCCGTCCATCAATGGCTTAGGGAGCGCAGTCAACGCATTGGTATGTTGCGAAAAATCAGCGCCAATCAATGACCCGCATTTCATTACGAATCACTCAAAGTCCGCCTGAAGCTGAAGTCATGATTCGATTTTTAAGGGCTGATGGCGGATGGTTGTATATTACAGCAACCGTTGATACCGGTGCAGAAATCACATTTCTGCCAATAGACTTATTGGCTATCCTTGCTTACGATACGGTCAATACAGCTCATTTGACTGTCGAACGTGCGGGTGTGAAAAAAGCTGATTATGAGGTGGTGGAGACGAGTATCTTAGTCCAAATCGAAGACGAATTTGGTAATGTATCCCAACCTTTCACAATGCCCATCTGGTTTGGACAAACAAGCGTGAGACTTTTCGGCATGACTAATGCGCTAGAGCGCGGGGTGTTGCATCTCGACATGCAAGCCTTATCCGGTTATATCGACATCCCCTAACTTAAATCTGCACCGCTTCCCAAAGGTTATCCATCTATTTTGACTTATACCCGCCCATTCCTAACCGGCCTCACCCTCTTAACATGGGTCACGGCGCTGCTCGTCATTGGCTGCCTGACCATCCTGCTCACCGGGCAAGTTTCCGCCCTCGCGCCGATTTTGGCCGTCCCCGCCGCTATTGCAGTCGCCGTGTGGTGCGCGCCGTCACTAAACCTCACCCGTCGGGATGTAATACTTCCTGTCGCGATTGCGATGGTGATTGTCGGTATATCCCTCACCCTCAGCGCGGCCATTTACGACGCCTCATGGGACGGTCAAGGGTATCAATATGAGGGGACGCAAGCCATCGCGGACGGTTGGGACATCTACCGTCAAAACGCCCCGGAAGGCGCGATTCAACCGCTGTGGCTGGGTTTCTACTCCAAAGGCCCATGGGTCATGTTCGGCGCGCTGGTCAAATTATTTGACAATCCCGAAATTGGCAAAGCGATTAACCTGATTTTGATGGCCGCCGTTTTCGCCTGTGCGCCGCTGACGCTGAACTCGTTCGGCCTCAGCCGTCCGATGGTATGGTGGATAGCCGCATTATTGGCGCTCAATCCGATTAACATCGCGCAAGTCTTCACTTATTATGTCGATGGGCAATTGGCGTGCGCGCTCACGCTCCTGACTCTGGCATTGGCCGCCATCGGCACAAAACCCAATCGCGCCTTATGGCTCGTCCTGACCCTCGCATCTATTCTGCTCATCTCGGTCAAACTTAACGGTGTGATTTTTCTGACCGCCAGCGCGGGGATTTACGCGGCGTGGCATTGGCTCACCCGTCGCGCTGGGGGGCGCACGCTCTTATTGTGTGGAATCTTCGCCTATGCCATCGGCCTCGGTTTGGTGAGTTGGAATCCGTTCGTCACCCAATATGCAAGTCAAACCCTCGAACGCCGCGACCCGTTTTACCCGACCAGTTGGCAAAATCTGACGTTTATTGAGAGAAATACGCCGCCGGAGTTGCTCAATAAAGGCTGGTCTGAGAAATTTGTCCGCTCATTTTTCGCTCGTTACGCGCCCGGCGGTGATAGTCCGCTCAAGCTCCCCTTCACCCTCGCGCCAGAGGAGATTTTCTGGGTGTCCGATGCGCGCTGGTCGGGTTTCGGCCCGCTCTTCAGCGGCGGAGTGCTGCTCGTAGTCGCAGCACTTATTCTGGCGCTAAGTCAGAAGAAATCCGTCCGACTCCCCACATCGTTTCGATACGCGGGCGGGGCGTTGCTGGTGATTGTGCTATTCGATGCGTGGTGGGCGCGCTATGTCCCGCACCTTTGGGTTTGGGCGATAGTGCTGACGGGCGCTTTCGTGCGCGTTGACGGCTGGAGTCGCCGACTCATCCATGCCGCACTGATCACCTTTACGGCCAACGTCCTCTTATTGATGGTCGTCATGTGTAGTGGCACGGTGTATTTGACGACTGTGATGCAGCAAAACTTCAATGCGCTGGCCGCCCGCCCACCGGATTTAGCGCCAATCACGGTCAATTTCGACGGATTTATCCTCGTCAAAGCCCATTTTGACCAATCGGGCGTGCGTTATATCGAAAACCCGATGCTCCCCTGCACCGACGCCGAAAAAGCCGCCGTCCAAGCGACTGAGGTCAAATATTGCCCGTGAGGGCTTTGCAGTATAATCATGACTACTCAGTCATCATTTTTCCCCTCAATTTGATGCTATAGAGCGTCAAATTGACTGAGGCGTAGGGAAATTCTTCCCTCAGATGATTGGGCTGAGTACCGGTCAAAATCTTCTTTTTCCCTCAAATAGGGGCTGAGTAATCACCTAAAACACCCGCGCATAAATGTCCGCTAATGACAATGTGCAGCCAATAATCGCTATTTCCAGCACCCCGTTCGCTAAGTCAGCCATTTCTGACAGCACCCATACACCGTCGGATTGACGGGTATACATCTCAATGCGGGGTGACTCTTGCGATACTAGGATATAGGTCTGCAATGACGCCAACGCCCGATATTGTTGGAACTTTGCGCCCCGGTCATACCGTTCTGTGGACGGAGACAGGATTTCAATCACGACAGTGGGATTGAGCAACGTATCCCCATGTGAATCTTCAAGCACTGGCTCCCCACAGACCACAACAACATCTGGGTAGCTGTAGCCGGTTGCGCTGGTTTTGACGCGCATATCGCTGGCATACACCTCACAAGACTGATTTTGCAATTGATTACCGATTAATCTTACCAAATTCGTACTAATCAGATTATGTTCGCGGCTTGCACCCGTCATCGCGTAGATTTCGCCGTCGATAAGTTCATGGCGCAGTTCGCTGGCGCGTTCAAAAGCCAGATAATCGACTGCTGCCCAACCGCGATTTCTTGGAAGTGCCATTGTCTTATCCTTTCGTAACTACTCAGCCATCATTTCTTCCCTCAATATGATGATGTAGAGCGTCAAATTGGCTGAGGCGGGGGAAATTCCTCCCTCAGATGATTGGGCTGAGTACCGGTCAAAATCTTCTTTTCCCCTCAAATAGGGGCTGAGTAATCACCTAAAACACCCGCGCATAAATGTCCACTAATGACAATGTGCAGCCAATAATCGCTATTTCCAGCACCCCGTTCGCTAAGTCAGCCATCTCTGACAGCACCCATACACCGTCGGGTTGACGAGTATACATCTCAATGCGGGGTGACTCTTGCGATACTAGGATATAGGTCTGCAATGACGCCAACGCCCGATATTGTTGGAACTTTGCGCCCCGGTCATACCGTTCTGTGG
>Ga0105046_10020270_pt1 | contig 10062 bp, 10 predicted proteins | sample MAT03_FD_78385 | JGI IMG/M metagenome (GOLD analysis project Ga0105046, IMG submission 78385) | Freshwater microbial communities from Lake Fryxell liftoff mats and glacier meltwater in Antarctica - MAT-03 (megahit assembly) | ecosystem: Environmental > Aquatic > Freshwater > Ice > Liftoff... | reverse complement strand
CATTCCTATCAATTTTTTTGTATCTTTGCTACATGCAATTTTGAGGGCTTGTGCACTAAAAGCACATCAAAATTTTCAAATTATCCGCGCGTTAAAACGTCAAAATTTGTACAAAGTCGAGCTTCAGATTTCAAATAAGGAGAGAGTTTTAAGCTTAAATTTTCTTTTAACCCAACAATTTGTTCAGGAGTAAGAACTTCTAATTTTGCTCTTCTGGCATGGGCCCATAAAGAACTAAACCAATCTTCAAACGTCGGATATAGATAGTCTAATTGATCTGAAGTGGTTTCGATTTCTCCAAATCCTGACTTTGATAAAACATCAAATATAAATTCCACCTTATCGAACTGATGCAAAAGAATTTTTTCCTGAAATCCAAATTCACTATAAACTTCGTGAAAAATTGCATCGCAATAATCATCCTCCCCCCATGTTGAAATTAAAAGCTTTCCCCCAGGCTTCAGTACCTTGAAAAATCCTTGCAAGGCCTGCAATACGTTAGGAAAGAAAAAAACGCCAAACCCGCAAAAAACATAGTCAAAAGAATTTTCATCAAATTCTAAATTCTCAGCGTCTGCACACATCAATTGAATATTTGTATAATCCTTCACATCCCTGGAGGTCTGTGCTATCATATTAGGACTTAAGTCTATGCCGGTAACCTTCCCGAGAGGGCCGATGTTTTTAGCAATCTGTTTCAGAATTGCGCCACGCCCAGTTGCCACATCCAAAACATGAGCTGATGGCGGAAGAACAGCTAGCGCAACCAAATTTTTTGCAAAATAATCAAAAAAATTACTGTGTTTTTTACCATACGATTCAGCGGATCGATCAAAGACCCCAGCTATCCATCCTTTATATCTTTGAGGCTCCATTAGGCTAATCCATGGGTAATAAACTGTTTTTATTGATTTTCTTTAAAACCGTAAGTGCCTTTTACTAGATTAAGAACTTCGTTTATTTCTGTGATTAAATAACTTGAATCGAAACGTAAAATGACTATGGCTGTATAAGTTCCCAAATTATCCATTTCAATGAATAATCTTAACACGACAGTTTTGCTTAAAGAATTTATAATAGTGTCTGCTGGATAAACTTGCCAGCCACCTTGATTCTCAAAAACTGAAAGAAGATCGTTAACAAAATCCTCTCTATTCTGAGTAAAAAGTTGACCATTTAAAATTTTTTTACAATTCGGAGAGATGATCTCAGCTGCAACGTCCATCTGAGGAAAAGCTTCTCCTTTACTTATTTGGTTGATAAAATTCAGATACCTATCGGTGGCCTTCTGTAAAGCCGCTGAATCTTCCTCTACGCAAAACGTTTTGAAAATTTCCACCCTCTTACTTTCCAAAGCGTGACTAAATAGAGGAATCAAACATGAAACGATTAAAATAATTTTTTTGACCATAGGACCTTTTTTAATGGCCCAGAATATCAAAATGAATCCTTTCGTGCTAGCAGGATGTTTAGCACCTTTAGTTAAAAATAAATAGCATAAAAGTGGAAAAAAAACGGTAAAAAAGATACAATTATGTACAAAACAGACGAGATTATATGGACTTAGATATCCAAATTTCAAAAGCATATCAAGCAATAGACCAATATGATGCTTCGTCAAATAAAGTCATTAATTCTAAATTTAAAATCGTCAATAAAAAATCTTATTTCGCCGAAGCAATGGCGCGAATCTTTTCCAATTTTTTTCCAGGTCACCACCATATCGCTCAAACTAATCTTGATTCGGTTTTCAAGAGAATTTTAAAATTAGCAAACTCTAAGGATGCTACACCAGCTCAGAAAGAAGAACTGCAAAAAATTGTTAATAAGCTAAGAGATTTAAAGCCATACACAACGCCCACTACTCCAGCCACTCAAAGAATTGAAACAGATCCATTATTATCAAAAAAAATTGGAGATATTGCAGCTCATAAAGGTAAACTTAGCGAATTAAATGCACTGGAATATGCTTTTTTGTATGAATTAGCTGCAGAAATAGTTGATCCATCTATGAATCCTGAACGAATGGGTCTGAATAATGAGAATCTTTGGCGGCCCTGTACTGAATTTTCGTCGTCAGATACCTTTGGTTACAATAATGGAATTTTTAATGCACTGCTTAGCTGCTATTTTGGCAAAGAGAATTGCATAGGAGTGGGTGAGGATTTAACTAAGAAATATGCTGGAGTAGAAAAAGGATTTGCGTTTGGAAAAGGTTTGAATTTCGCACATCCAATTGCTTATTTCCCAGTGATCACTACTGCCGCTAGCCCTGAAGGAGTATATGAAACAATTAAGAAAGATTTACATCTGCTTGCAACAGCTGATTTACCTAAAGAACAGTTACCTTCCAAAATGTTTATCCCCATTTTTTGCAATAATAACTCACTAGGCCATGTCATGTTAATGGTGATTGAGCCTTCTGCATCTCAAGAAAAAGCTGCGCGTATTACCACGATCAATACAAGTGTAGGATTATGTGGTTTCGATCCATATGAAAACGAAGCTGTTCGCGCTGCCCATGAGTTTTATTCTGCTAGCGAAACCACTGTTTTTCAAAACAAAGAGATAATTTTTTCCACAGGTCATTCGTGTGGTGTAGATCAAATAGAACTGATGCGGAAACTCTCCACGGTTCCAAATGCGCAAAAACATGTAGCAAAAGGTTTATCAAAGAATGGGTCTTCTCAGTATAAAAAAATAAGGCAGCAACAGGCTCAAGATCTTGCCCATTTTTACCAGCAATACAAATAATAATAAAAAGTAATAATCTATAAACACGAGTACGAAATGCCTATATCAAAAACAAGTCTTCATGGTGATCAAGATAAACTATCGGAACGATTAATTGTAGTTTCAAAGGAGTTAGAAGAAGGACACGTTCTTTCTACTCGCCTTCGAACGGCGCGAAAAGACGGAAGAGTTTGGGCCGTAATTAAAGAAATTTTAGCCAAGATAGGAATTAATTTAGAGCGCGCGAATAAAGCAACAGTAGCAATCAAATTACATGAATTTATCGAGAAAAATAAGCAAACTTTATTCGTAGGGACTCATGGGACACAAAATAGAGAGCATTTTATTAAAATTTTGGAAAAAGTACTCAATGTGAATCCTCTTACGCAAAAAACAAATGAGCCTGATCAAAAACTTCAAAAGCTATTTGACGACTGTGTTGCAATCATCAAACCAACAAATAAAATTAACACGAAAGATAAGCAAGCTGATCTAACACAGAAAGAAAAAGCGGCCGAAAAAGCTCAAAAAGCCAAAGAAGCTAAAGTGCTTGCCGAACAAAAAAAAGCAGCGGCCGAAAAAGCTCAAAAAGACAAAGAAGCCAAAGAAGCTAAAGAGCTAGCCGATAAACAAAAAAAAGAAGCAGCCGAAAAAGCTCAAAAAGAAAAGGCGAAAGCTAAAAATAATAAAGAAGCAAAAAAATCAAAAAAAGACGACCAGGAAATCAAAACTACATCTTCCAATCCCGAAATGAAATCAGCGTTAGGAAAAGCAGCAGAAAATATGGCTGCCGCCAGAAAAAAATTTATGGAAACATCGAAACTGGCAAAAAAACACAACAACCCTCCCAGCACCTCAGAGGGCGGTAAATAGTTATAGCGACTAGGCACTTTTTCTTTTGCGGCTGCAGCCTATCGCGTTCATTTGCATAAATAGCGACAGATCCGATACACTTGATCTTTTATCATTATTCGGTTGAACGCTTATGTCAGATTATCAAGTCTCGGCCCGCAAATATCGTCCGCAGAAATTCGAAGAAGTGCTCGGACAAGATCCCATTATTACCACATTAAAGAACGCTATCCACATGGATCGCCTAGCAAATGCTTATCTCTTTTGCGGCTCGCGGGGTACGGGCAAAACCACCTTGGCTCGTCTATTTGCTAAAGCTCTCAACTGCTTAAATCCTTCTGCCGAGCATGAGCCTTGCAATCATTGCGCTTCCTGCCGGGAAATTACGGCTGGCCATTCTTTAGATGTGTTAGAAATTGATGGGGCTTCACACCGCGGCATTGATGATATTCGTCAAATCAATGACACTGTCGGCTATGCTTCAGCTTCAGGCAAGTACAAAATTTATATTATTGATGAAGTGCATATGCTGACCAAAGAGGCTTTTAATGCGCTTTTGAAGACGTTGGAAGAACCTCCTGCCAAAGTCAAATTCTTTTTCGCCACCACCGAACCGCACAAAGTCCTGCCCACCATCTTAAGCCGATGCCAACGCTTTAATCTTAATCGCATTCCCCTTGAAAGCATTGTCGAAAAATTGCGCAAGATCGTTCAAAATATGGGAATCGAAAGCGAAGAAGAAGCTTTGCATCTAATTGCCAAAAGAGCTGAGGGTGGTCTACGAGATGCAGAATCACTTCTTGACCAAGTATTGGTCTTTCATGAGGGAGATCTTAAAACGGCTTCTGTTGCTTCAATCCTAGGTTTAATGCCAAAGGACGTGCTTTTTGAATTGGACCAAGCAGGGAAAGAGGGTCGCTTAGCTGCTGCGTTCGAAATTACTCATCACATTTTTTCCAGTGGAAAGGATTGGCAGCAGTTTTGTGAAAGCCTTGTCGAACATTTCCGCACATTGCTATTGATCAAACTTTCTGGCAAGCAAGCTCCTTTTTTAACACTTTCTGACTACGAACGGGACCGTTATGAGGTTTCTGCCAAACTTTACTCGCAGGAGCAGTGCCTCAATCTGCTTGACTATTTTGTTGAATTACAAGGGCAAATTCGTTTTTCCCTTTCCCCTAAAATCACTCTAGAGGCAGCTCTGTTACATGTAATGCGCAGCCATCAACGACTGCCGATTGAAGTCCTGGTACAGCGTTTATCTGAACTTGAACAGCTGCTCGAAAAATCTGCCGATACACCTCTAAAGCCAATTTCAGAAGCTTTTGAGGTGCCAGCCGCGCCTGCGCCGATACCTGTGAAGCCTGCTAAAGCAGTTTCAATTGCTGAAATGCCAAAAACAATCTCGGCATCTGCAAAAACTCCAGAATCCGTTCCTATAGAGATGCCAAAAAGAGCTCCAGCGGCGGCAACTTTTTCATTTAGCGAAGATCCTTCCCCTTCACCGCAAGATTTAGGGATTAAACCCGCTCCACCAAAACAGATTTCCCCTCAAACGCACGCTATTCCTGAAAAATTACCCGCCCCCATTGAACTTGGAGCACGACCTACACCTGAGGCTTTAGCAATCTCTTTGCAAGAACAAGCTATCTACGATACACGCCTACAATTCGCTGCAGTCGAACTGAATGGCAGACTGCAGAAAAAATCATTTAAAACCTTTTAATAAGGAAATATATTTATGGGAACTGGCTTCTCAAAGAGAAAAAAACAAGCGAAATTACTGCAGCAACAACTCACATCCATGCAAAGTCAATTAAAAGAAGCTGAAGTGGTTGGAACAGCTGGAAATGGTTTAGTCACGATTACGCTTACAGGTGAGCATGTCATGAAAGAAATTAAAATAAAGCCTGATTGCGTCGATGCAGAAGATATCGAAGGCTTGCAAGACTTAATTAAAGCAGCTTATGAAGATGCACTGGCTAAAATGCAGCAACAATCCCCTTCAATGCCGGGTGGATTTCCTGATCTAAAAAGCCTAGGTTTTTAACAATTATAAAAACAATCTTCCGGAACATTTTTTTGGTATTCTTTCATCAAAAGTTCCATGATTTCTTGGGCTGTTGAAAGGGATAGAACTTTCTCCGCTAGTAAGCTTGCTTCCACAATTCTTGTACTGCGAATTGCATGTTTAATCATGGGGATGTGGCGAGAAGAAACAGAGAGTTCGTGAATCCCAAGACCTAGCAAAAGCGGCGTGAATCTTGGATCTGCCGCAACTTCACCACAAACCGAAACAGGAATGCCATAATGATTGGCTTCGGTCGCAATAAGCTTGATAAGGCGTATGACACTGGGATCTGTTTGCGTATACATGCCGTGCAGATGTTGATTGCCGCGGTCCACTGCCATAGAATATTGCACGAGGTCGTTGGTTCCGATCGATAAAAAATCACATTGCTGAGCTAAGAGATCGGCGATAATGGCTGCTGAAGGAACTTCGATCATGCATCCGATTGGAATGGAGTAAGGAATTTCTATCCCTTGCTCTTGCAGCTCTTCTGTCACCTCATTCATTATCGATTTGGCTTCTTCTAACTCTGAAAGCGCAGAGATCATGGGAAATAGCACGCGTACATTTCCATAAACGTTCGAGCGGAGTATTGCCCTTAACTGCGTTTTAAAGATCTCCCGCTCTTTCAATAAAAATCGAATGGCGCGGCAGCCAAGGAATGTTTGGGCTTCGTTATCTTGAGGGAAATTCACTAATAATTTATCACCCCCCACATCAAATGTGCGAATCACCACATGCTTATCTTGCATTTGATTAACGACTTGGAGATAGAGTGCCAGCTGAGTTTCTTCATCAGGCAAACCTTCGCGGGTCAGGAGAGCATACTCGGAACGTAATAAGCCAACGCCGCTGGCTCCATACTTTTTAGAAATGCTTAACTCTTCTGGCGTGTCAATGTTGGCCGAAAGCACTACACGATATCCATCGATGGTTTCAGCTGCCAGTGAAGCGGCTTTTTGCAAAGCTGAAAAATAATACGATAATTTTTTTTGCAAATCTAAGTAATACGCTTCAGTTTCTGAAGTTGGATTAAGTATAATCCCGCCGGTTCGTCCATCGACGACGACTCGCTGAATTTTACTTGGATCTAAAGTTTCTACTTTGATGTTAGAGACGAAGGGAATCCCTTTAGCCTTAGCCACAATTGCAGCATGGGAAGTTTCTCCGCCTGTTTCTGTAATGAAAGCTACAATATTATCCGGACAAGCTTCTGCGACATCCGAAGTTGTTAATTCGTGAGCAAAAACCACTGAACCGGGCGGGACTTCGGTTAAGATAATTCGGACTGAATTGCGCAAATATCCCAAAATTCTTCGGGAAAGATCTTGAATATCTTTGAAACGTTCACGAAATAAAGGATCGCGAATCGCATTAAATTTTTTCTCATACTTTTTAATCGCCGTTTGAAACACGTATTCAGAATTTTTTTGTGTTCTACGGATTTCTTTCTCGATTTCGGTAGTGATCAACGGGTCTTGCATAATTTGCAAATGCGCTTCTAGGATCGCAGCACCTTCTAAAATCCCTTCTTTTTCTAACTGCGCTCGCAATTTTTCGATATCTTTTTTGCAAAAATTTACCGCACGCGAATAGCGTAAGATTTCTTGTTCTATTTCTTGTTTTGAAAGAGTAAATTCCGGGAGGATATCTTCAATCACCGTAAAGAAAAAAGGGGTGCCGATGGCAATCCCGCGACAAAGGGCGGCTCCGGTTAGATGAACTTCTTTTGCATTTAATTTCATGCAAGCTCTTCCCAAAATTTATTTTCAAAGGCTTCAATTAATTTAACCTTCGTTTCTTCAGCATCTCCTCCATCAACAGTCACAATAATCTTTGAATTTTTGGTGGCTGCAAGCATTAAAATGCCTAAAATGCTTTTGGCATTAACGGTTTCTTTTTTACATGTGAAAAGTACGTTGCTTTTGCAATCTTGAAGCAACTTCACAATAACCGTGGCAGGACGCGTATGTAAACCCATTGAATTTCTCACATGAACTTGAAAGACTTGTTTCACTGGTTTTTGCTCCTTTTTCCTGATTTTTCAGAGATAACATCGTATAGTTTTGTACTAAATTCTTGCGCAGAATTATAACCCATACGCTTCAATCGATGGTTAAGCGCTATGGTCTCCAAAAGCAACACCACATCTCTACCAGGTTTTACGGGCAAGATGTGGAAAGGTAATTTTACCCCCAAGATATCACAATATTTTTCGTCTAACCCAACTCGGTCATAAAAATTCTGATCATCCCAGGCTTCTAACTTAACAACGATATCAATACTTTTTTGATATCTTACACACACGGCTCCATATAGCTTAGCTACGTTGATGATTCCTATCCCGCGAATTTCCATGTGGTGCCGGGTTAATTCAGCTCCAGAACCTTCTAAGTAGCTTCCTTCACGTTTTTTAACTTTAACAATGTCATCTGAAATTAATCGATGACCCCTTTCAATCAATCCTAAAGCGGCTTCGCTTTTTCCAACCGATGAATCCCCTTGAATCAACACCCCAACACCAAAAACCTCGACAAGGGTACCATGCACACTCATACTTGAAGCAAACTCCTCCATTAAAAGAAGTGTGAGCTTGCTCAAGAGATTCATGGTTGTCATACTTGCTCTAAAGAGCGGGACTTCAAATTTTTCGCAAACTATAGACAGCTCTTTTGGCGGTCTGTATCGTCTTGCGACAATAATCGCAGGAGTGGATTTTGTCAAAATAGATTCTAGGCGCGCAATGCGCAAGTCGGAATCCAAATCTTGCAAGTATTCAATTTCAACTTTCCCAAAAATCAAAATACGCTTATGCGCATGGCTTTTCAGATAGCCTGAAAGCGCTAAACCGGGTCGTTGAGCTTCTGGAACACGAATGCATCTCTTCATTCCTGCTTTTCCAGCAATTAGCTCGAGCCCCAGCTTGTCGCTATGGCTTTTATAAAGGTCTTCAACCAAATACATAAAACTTGAGAGGTTAAATACTTAACATTGTTGATGGGATGCTCTTCTAAATAAAAAACATTCTTATCATGCATGTATAAAGATCATCACCCGTTAAGGTTAATTAAGTTACATACACTATACAAATCAGATTAGAATATAAAGGAGAAAATTATACTTTGATGCAATATTTTTTTTAAGGAATAAATTTCCTTTTATCGCTTGTGATTATGATCTTCGGCTGGATCTTCAACTTGTTCAAGATAAAACATTAACCAATCAATAAACGTTGAAAATGCCATGGTTTCATCACTTGAAGCAGTAGACTTAATATCGGAAATCGTATTTGACATTCCCGAGTAATAGACATTTCCCATTTCATTTTCTGGGTACCATTCTCCCCAAAAACATTGAAAATAAGGCATTCCAAAAGATTCATAAAATGGAATCAAAGAAAAAGGGTTAATCGGTCTGCCTGAACTTGTGGTCACACCGCCTGCTTTTTGATCGATTAGGTCTTGAAAATACACATATAGCTTTTCTAAATCATCTGAACGAGTAACCCCAGTGCAATCGCTCGATTTGCTAAAACCGTTATGCACACGTAAGAAAGCTAAGTAATCGGAAGGCAGCATGTACTCTGATAAAATTTTTTGCACTTGCGGGATTTTTGATTCTGGAAGAGGGGAACGACCGCGGTAAAAACCGCTATTATTTCGTAAGCTATAGACCAGATGAGCTTCAAAAGGATCATCGAATTTTTTTTGCACGATGAATACGCCGATGTCATCTAAAAGTCCAAAAAATTTCATCAAGAAAACATCTAAGCCTGGATGATAAGGCAATATCGAAAGCCAATAATCTCTGGTAAATTCAATTCGATCGTTGGCTTTGAGTTGCGCAAGCTCATACCAACCTTTACACAATTCCGGGCACTGTTCTGAAATAACTTCCCAAGGGATTTCATTGTGATCGTGTAAAGGAATGACTAAGTGAAAGCATCCCTTTGAAAACTCATCTGAAGATTTAGAGTAAAATTCGCGAATATGCTGATCCATGAAGCAGTCCCTCGATAGAGTCGGATATTTCAATTCTTCCTTAAAACCTTCTATAGCAATTTCAGCTTTTTCTTGATAAGAGATTTCTTAATTTAGTCTAAAAAAGCCCAAACTAAATCAACAATACTTTAATTGTTATTGTGTTGATTAATTAATTTTTAAGTAAAAACAAAAAACAAAAATTAGATAAAACGCAAAATTCAGGATATAATCGATTTAGAGTCAATCGATCTATTAAAATGTCCTGCAAGCTCAACAATTCCTGCGGGACAAAAATCTACCGGTGCGATCGGTAACATGGGTAACAGTTGATTCACCCACATAGGTAACACTTTTTTTGTTAAAAAATGTTTATATACCTTTATTTATACATCCGGTTCTAACCCCTTGAGGGAAGTTTGGATG
>Ga0105046_10020267_pt1 | contig 10063 bp, 9 predicted proteins | sample MAT03_FD_78385 | JGI IMG/M metagenome (GOLD analysis project Ga0105046, IMG submission 78385) | Freshwater microbial communities from Lake Fryxell liftoff mats and glacier meltwater in Antarctica - MAT-03 (megahit assembly) | ecosystem: Environmental > Aquatic > Freshwater > Ice > Liftoff... | reverse complement strand
TGCGCCAGCGTCGCACCTTCGGGGATGCGCCGTTGCATCGGCGAGCCAAGAACTAACAGTTCGCCGCCAACTTCCCGACAACACTTCGCTAGCTCCGCGAGATAAATGCCCGTGTGCTTGCGAACTTCAGCGTCGGCCGAAGTCAGCATGAGTCCTTCGGTCTTCGCCAGCAACCAGTGCAGGCCGATAATCGTCAGCCCGGCCGCCTCTGCCTGTTGACGAATTTCCTTTCGTCGCGAAGAGGAAACATCGGTAATTCGCGAGGCGAACGTGAACGGAGCCAGTTCCAGGCCCGTGTAGCCGATGGCCGCGACCGACTCGCACACTTTCTCGTGTGGCGTGTCCAGATAGGTTTCATTGCAGATGGCGTAGCGGAAACTCACGGGAGTGTGATCCTTCTCTTGCGCGAGGCATCCGGATCGCGGATGGCCTCAACAATGTCGAGCGTTATAGATTTTTTGCCAGCCGCGAGTTTGTAGAACTCGCTCGGCGTCGGCACCGGTTGGCCGTCGATGGCCACGATAATCAGCCGCGAGCGATCGGCCCATTCCTTCAACTGTTTCTCGGCCGGAGAGCCGGCGTCGAGATCGCTGCGAATCAGTACACCTTCGGGCGGATTGCCATCAAGGGTGAGCGTACTGGTAAAATCAACGCGCAGGCCAAACACCGGTCCAGGTCGACTAGAAGCAATGATGGGCTCGCCATGGCTGGACTTGGCAAGCCGAACCTTGAACGTTCGTGGCATGCCAGCGCGAATAATTTCGATCTCGACCTCGGAGCCCGCGAGAGCCGCACTGACGTTGAGGAACAAGTCCTCTTGCTCTCGAATTGGGTGACCGTTAATCGAAGTGACGACATCATCCGTCCGCATGCCCGCACGAATTGCCGGCAGGCCCGGTGCCACATCGCCGACGACCACGCCACGGGGGTGCATTCTTCCTTCCGGGCTCACGGTCACGCCGAGAAAACCGTACTCGACCTCTTCGCCACGCTTGAGAATTTCGATCATCTTGCGGACGTTGACGTCGAACGGGATGGCATAACCACCGGCGGTTTCTCCCCCAGTCAGGGCCGCCAGCGAACTTGTCAGTCCGACCAGTTCCCCTTCGATGTTCAACAGAGCCCCGCCGGACGAGCCGAGATTCAAGCGAGCGTCGGTTTGGATCAAGGTCGCATATTGAGCAAGCGGCTTGACCCGTTTCACTTCATCCGAAGGACCGGGGATACGCCGGCGCACATTGGAGACGATGCCCCAGGAGGCACTAGGGCTACCATCGCGAAAGCCCGTGGCGAACGGATTGGAGAGCACGATGGCCCAATCGCCTTTGCGAACTTTGCCACCGTCGCCTGGCTTGAGCGCCTTCAAATCGGGCGGAGGATTGAGCATTTTCAGGACGGCGAGATCCGACCGGCCGTCGGCGGCCAGGATGTCCGCGTAGCTGCCACGATTCTTGCCCGGCAATCGCACAAAGATTTTCGTCGCGCGATCGATGACATGGAAATTCGTGAGAATGAGGCCTCGATCGTCGATCGCGATGCCGGACCCATAAGCTTCGGGAACGGTGTCCGGGCTCGCAAGATCGAGACGGCGGACCAGCTCGCGACGGGGGCCATCGCCGAATTGGTTGAACCGCTGGGGTGAGAACATGCCAAGTTTGCCCGGGACGGACGCAGTCGGCCCTTCACCCAGTTCGGCATACTTGTCGGAACGGGATACCAGGACCGTGGCCACGGAAGGCTCGGCCGCGTCGATGATCTTGTGCATCGTCCGCTGCAAAGCAGCCGCTTCCGGCGGCGGTTCCGCCTGAAGGAAGCCCGTGCAGACAAGCAATAAAAGGGCAATCAGAAGGCGCGCCATGTGCTTCGACCCTGCGGAGAGAACCTCCATCTTTGTACGCCTGACGGAGCGAGGGAACAACGAAAACTCCCCCCTCTGACGCGGAAGGCTCGCTTCGGCTTTCAGAATTTATTTTCCCTAGACGCTGCTACCAGATCCAAGAACACTCGCATGTCGCGACAAAACAATTCTGACAAGTGTGTAATCGCCCGCCTGCATCCCCCACCTCGATCCGTACCCTATTCAGAATGGATTCAGATTCACCAATTCAGGGCGTGCTGGCCCGATACGACGAAACATTGCTGCGAGCCGTGGCGGCTCGATTGTTCAAACCGCGCAATCAGTGGCCGGTTGAAGAACTGATCGCTCGCACCGTCGAGACACTTGGCAATCCGCCCGTCATCGATCGGCGGCTCAAGGATCTTCCTCCATCCTGTCGCACGTTGTTAGCCGCTGTCGGTTTGACTCGCCGGCTCGAATGGCCCGTCGGACGCTTGCTCGAAGTGCTGGCCTCAATGGGTCACTCCGAGGGACTGGCCCCGCTGCTCGCCCTCCTTGATGCCGGATTGGCCTTTCCCATTCTTCCGGAAGAGTTGCAATCTCTGCGCGATTGGGAAGGCTGGCTGGGATCAAGCCCAACGACTGCACGGTTGATGTTCCCGCCGATTGTTGCCGAGCGAGCCTCTCGCGAAGGAACCGGCCTGGCTCAACTTCCCAGCAAGAAGTTCGACCCCAAGACCATCCACGTGAGCGATGGCCTCGAATGGCCATTGCGGCTTGGCGTTCTGTGGCAGCAATTGCGAGCCGCCCCGATTCGGCTGACCCAGGCGAATGCCCTCTTCAAACGCGATCAAACTCGATTGGAGGACGACCCGCTCTTGGCCGCACCCGTGGCCGACCAAATAGTCGAGATTCCCGATGCGGGTGTCCTGGCGATGAGCATGGGCATGTCGTCGGGTTTGTATCTTGCCGAGGAAGGTGAACTTCGAGCCGGCAAATTTTCGGCTTCATGGGATGGAGGCTTGTTGACCACGTTGGCGGATCTCTGGTCCGCTCTGCCGGCCATCTCGCACTGGGATCCCATTCGTGGTTATTACTTGCTCGAAACGGGCGAGCCGTTCGCGACTGTGGCACTTCCCTGCATGTTGTTGCTTGCTGCCCAGCCGGAAGATGTTTGGACGCATCCGTCGGACTTGGCGGGCGAATTGTTCTCAAGACATCCCTCTTGGTCTTCGACCGTGAAGGATGCCGAGGAAGCAGAAACTTGGCTCGAAGCCATGCTGCTCGGCTGGGCTGTCACGTTGAAACTCGTCGAGGCCGCTCAGGATGGTGAAGGCTGGTGGGTTCGACTCACCTCGATTGGCCGGCATCTTTTTGCAGGCGGCCCAGCCCCAGACCTCGCGAATCCGATTGCGCGCTGTCTCGTCGTGCAGCCGAATGGGGACATCATTGCCTATCGCCAGGGACTCACGACCGGGCTGATCGATAAGCTGTCGCGATTTGCCGACTGGAAAATGATCGGCCCGGCCTGCACGCTTGGGCTTTCAGCAGAAAGTGTCTACCGGGGGCTCGAAGCGGGGCTGATGCTCTCAGACATCGTGAGTCTATTGCAGCAGAACAGCGGGCATCCGGTGCCGGCCAACGTGCTCGACCTGATTCGCCGCTGGGCCGGCAAACGAGAGCGAATCAGTGTCTACACCGCGGCCACTCTCTTGGAATTCGGGACCCCCGAGGAACTCGAAGTTGCTGTCGCACGAGGACTCGTCGCACACAAGGTGAGCGATCGAATTGGCCTCGTCGATGGCGAAGTCGATTACAAGCATTTTCGCTTGCTCGGCAATCGCGACTATGAGGCGAAGCCGCAGAAATGTGTGACATTTGCCCGTGATGGCGTGACCTTCACTGTGGATGTGGCGGCAGCCGATTTGTTGCTGGAAGCCGAGTTGACGCGGCTGGCCGAGCCTCAGCGAGGCGAGGGAGGAGAGCGACGCTATCGCATCACCCCCGCGACGGCGAAAATCGTTCGCGAGCAAGGAATGTCGCTGAGCGATCTGGATCAATGGAGTACGAGCCGATCGGGCGAGCCGCTTTCTGCCAGTGCCCGGCTATTGTTTGCGGGTGGCACGAATGTTCCCGGCGAAATTCGAAGGATGTTGGTGCTTTCCTTGCCGACGAGCATCGTTGCGGACGGCGTCTGCCAGTGGCCGCCGACGTCCGAATTGATTCGAGATCGCCTGGGTCCGATCACCGTTTCTATCGCGGAGGAAGATGTCACTCAGTTGCTTCAACGGCTCGCCGAAGTGGGCGTGGAGGCAAAGTGGGCTAATCCCACTTGAGCATGCCTCCCACTTCGGATAGGGTGGGAGTATCCCAAGGAGAACCGAATATGCTCACCGAGACAAGAACAGCCGACGCCAAGGCTCGAATCACACTTCCGAAGTCTTTTGCGGGCTCTACGGTCATCGTCGAGCAAGTGAGCGAAACGGAGGTTCGCATTCGCAAGGCACGCGTGGTGGCGGAGGCAGAAGTATCTTTTGAGGACGAAAAAACGATCCGCCTGACTCCGGCCGCGAGGGATCGCTTCTTGGCGATTCTGGACAATCCTCCCGAACCCAATGCCGCCCTTCGCAAGGCGTTAGCAGGATACAAGAAACGCCATGGCTAATTGGTCTATCGAGCCACTTGGCGGCGAGCACGTTCGGACTGACTTCGATTGCGGGCAGCCGAAACTCAACGAATTTCTCCGCACACTCGCTGGACAATACGAACGAAAAGGGGTCGGCAGGACTTATGTGCTGGTCCCGAACGACGAAAAAGTCGTAGCCGGGTACTACACTCTCGCGTCTTCTCAACTGGACCTCGGGCGATTGTCGGCAAAGCTGGCCAAAAAACTGCCAAAGCACCCGGTTCCCGTCATCTTGCTCGGTCGCCTTGCAATCGATCGAAGACACCAAGGAAAGGGGCTGGGCCCCGATCTGTTGATCGACGCGTCAAAACGGTGTCTGAAGGTTGCTCAAGAAATCGGAGTCTTCGCGCTTGCGACAGTGGCGATCGACGAACAAGCGATGAGATTCTACTCCCGATTTGGTTTTGAGTCGTCGGAAGATCAGCCGCTTACAATGTTCATCTCAACCGAATCCTTGCGGAAGTTGTTGGAACCGAACAATCCCTAAGTCCCCATTTTTACTTCTTCCGCCGCCGCTTGTTCTTGCCGCGATCGGCAAACAAATCCGTCAGCGGCAAGCGAAAGCCAGGCAACAAATCGCCGCGCCCGCGCTTTGAGTCAGATGCTTGTGTTCCACATGATTTTGCAAAATCATGAAGAACAAAATCATGAAGGCATCGTTACCGCACAAGCCAATTCGCCGGCCAGGGCACTTCGACTCACATGATTCTGTTCAACATGATTTTGTAAATTGATGGATGGCAAGATCGTGAAGGCAGCGAGACCTCTCAAGTTCATTCACTTCCAGTCCGCGATCCCCAGCACGCGCCGGTAGTAATGATGACTCCGATCCGCCTCTGGGCACGGGGCCAGCTTCCACTCCCATTCCTCGCCCCGCGTCGGCCAGGGCAGGCCAAAGAACAAATCTCGGCGTTCGACGATCTTGCCCATCAGATTGATCTTCAGGCGTTCGATGTCCGTGACGAGCGTCACTTTCCCTGGCAACCGATTCAGATAGTCGATGTGTGCCGAGATGAGATGGCGAGCAAAGTCCTCGACTTTCGCCGGTGCATGCGCCCCTTCGCGATTGAGATAGTCCATCGGCATACACGGTAGTTGCGAGAGCAGATTCACCGAAGCCGTGAAATCAATTTCCGGATCATCGAGAAACAAACGCGGCTCACTCTTCGGCAACGGCATGTCGCCATCCCACGCCAACCGATAGGTTTCATCGAGTGTATTCGTGACGTCGGCTTCCAATCGCGTGACGTTTCGAAGGTGCCGAGTGGTCCAGCGGCTGGACCACGGATGAATCACATCGACGAGGATGACCTCGCGGAACATGGCCGACAATTCGGCGAGCGGCACATCGTGCAACAAGCCTCCACCAAGAACAACAGCCTTGCGTCGCAGTTCGGCCCGTTGGGCACCTTGCAAGATGATGGACTGTGAACGCTCCAGGTGATTGGCCCAATAGTCGCGGCAGCGCAAGTAGCGGCCACGAATGCCCGATACTTCCTTCGGGAAACCCATGGCCCGAATTGCGCGAGGATACGGGAGAATCGATTGGATGAGAGACATAGGAGTGCAAGTGTGCCACCACCCTCCACGTCGTGAAGAGTCTATGATGCGGATTCCGAAGCGAAGCGAGGCAACTTTCCTCGTCATATCCGGCTGGTAGCCTCGCTTCGCTTCGGGCTTCTCCATGCAGAGTGGCTGTGAATATTTCCGGCAGATTGTGGACGTTCGCTCTGCGAACGTGAGGCTTCCACCCAAAGTATGCTGTTTCTCGGGGTTTGGCCGGCATTTACGTTCGCAGAGCGAACGTCCACAATGGTCGATGACACAAATATTCACACACTCAGAGCGTCGTGCCACATTGGAATACTGTTTGACCAACGAACAACCTTCGGAGCGAAAGGCGACGATTTCGTCCAAACTTGAACCCTTTTCCAACTGATTGAGTAGTTTGTTCTGCCACTCGTAACGATTGTTTTGGCTACATCCGTCGATCCGTCTGACTCCCATCAAACTCGATGCAAGTTAGCGCTCCTGCCTCAAGCGTGTTCCCCGCGCTGCCCGATGGTTGCGTGGGCTGCCCGTCCATCTTCGACCCGCGACCTGTACGTCTGGGCAAGATTCACCATTGATGAGGCTTATTCCGAATGAGCGAACCCACCATCCCGGCCAACTTGCATCTCGGTTTTCTCACCGTGTTCGCGGAGGCCAACGGCTTCCTCGGTGGCTACCTCGTGACGAACTCCTGGGGCCGGCCGCTTGAATTTCGACTCAGCACGGCCGTCCAGCCGAACAAGGTTCAGCAGATTCTCTACGGCAACACGCTCACCGAATACCTCTGTGCCGAACTGATTGGTAAGACACTCGTCGAGAAAACGGCGATCCCCATTCATCTGCTCGTGACCGATTCGCTCAACGTTCTCCCCATCCGCAATCGACTCGATACACCCGTACTTCTCGCATTGCCCGACGGGCGTGCGGCTCACGCGCCGGATCGGATCCTTACCAGCTTTAGCCATGAACGATCGTCGCTGCCCTTGGCACTGGACCTCAAGTGGGGGGAAGACGAACGCCGGATTCGGGCGATTCTCGATCACGTGGATGCCGCCCTCGATCTCGCTGAACCGTTCACCCGGATTCGTGAAGCCATGGGCGAAGCCCGCAAGATGGGGGTGACCAACCGTGCTGCTTGAGACTGACGAAACTCCCCCCGCTTACGCGGGAGGCTCGCCGGATTCCGGAGGCTTGCCCGACTCCGTGGAGGTGTTGCCTCTTGATGTTCGCGTGTCGCTCGACATCATGGGCCTACCTCGATTCGAGTCGCCGCTGGTGCCCAATGTTCGTGAAGCGCGACTATTGAATGATGCGCCCTGGATTCGGGGCGTCGGCCCGCTTGAGATGCGCGTGCAGACCGAAGGCTGGAAATTCCCCGCCCCGCCGATCGACTTGCCTCCACGATTACCGGTTTCACCCGTTTCCCGGCCAGAACCAGCCATCGAAGAAGACGTTCCGGTGCCGGCCCTGCCCGATCAGGCCGCACTCGTTCAACGGCCACCCAAGGTTCGGGCCAGGCCGACTGCCGAAACGCTGCTATTCAAGGATCGCCTGCTCTATTTGCTGCAACCTCCGATCGATCACTTGATCGGCACGAAATCTGTTGGGGTGCCGTTCCAGCCGTTTCCCTATCAGCTCGAAGGAATTGGCTTCCTGATGCCCCGTCACTCGGCCCTGCTGGCCGACGAGATGGGGCTTGGCAAAACCGCTCAGGCGATTCTCGCCATTCGCTTGCTCATCCAGGCGGGAATGACACGCAGGGTACTTATTGTTTGTCCAAAGCCGCTCGTGTTTAACTGGGCCCGCGAGTTGAAACTGTGGGCAGCGGACCTGCCGTTCGAAGTCTTTGCGGGCGATTTGTCCCTTCGGCGGGCGACCTGGCACATCTCGAATTGCCCGGTGAAGCTCATCAATTACGAGTTGCTGACACGCGACTCGGAATTCCTGGACGATGCTCGTGCAGCATTCGACCTGGTGATTCTCGACGAAGCGCAACGCATCAAGAACCACGATTCCAAAACCGCCCAGGTCGTTCGTTCCATCAAGCGTTCGCGTTCGTGGGCACTCACGGGCACACCGATCGAGAATCGGCACGAGGATCTGATCAACATTTTCGCGTTCGTCGATCCGGGCCGCATTCCCGCCGATACGCCGGCCAAGCGTCTGCCGCAGTTAACCGCGGACTGTATCCTCCGTCGAACCAAGGACGACGTGCAATCCGACATGCCGGCCAAGTTCGTTCGCGATTTGCCGTTGGAACTGACGCCGCCGCAACGCGAGGCTTACGATCTTGCGGAGCAGGAGGGGATTGTTCGCCTGAACGACCTGGGGGAGACGCTGACAGTCCAGCACGTGTTTCAACTCGTCATGCGTTTGAAGCAGATTTGCAACTTCGATCCCGTGACCGGTTCCAGTGCCAAGCTCGAACAGTTGCTCGCGGACATGGAAGAAGTGGCCGCGAACGGCCGCAAGGCGATCATTTTCTCGCAGTGGGTCGAGCCGCTCGAAGTGCTGGCCCGGGCTTTGAAAGATTATGGCCCACTGCAGTTCCACGGCAAGATACCGGGCAATCAACGGCCCGCAATCATCGATCGGTTCAAGAGCGATCCGGACAAGCATGTGATCCTGATGAGTTACGGCACCGGCAGCGTGGGACTGAATCTGCAATTCACCAACTATGTGTTTTTGTTCGATCGCTGGTGGAACCCGGCCGTGGAAGATCAGGCCATCAACCGCGCTCATCGCATTGGACAGAAATATCCCGTGACGGTGACGAGATTCCTTACCGAGAACACGATTGAGCGCCGGATCGCGGAAGTGCTGGAAACCAAGCGAAAAATCTTCAGCGAACTGCTGGAGCAAAACGGTACGCCGCCGGTCCTGGGCCTGACCGAGGACGAAATTTTCGGCCTGTTCGACATTCAATCGCGGCCGAAAAAGTCGAGTCATGAGCCGGCCACGATTCCGTTCCCTGGAGTTTCGCGGGCAGCGTGAGAGGCTGGGCCGTAAATTAGTTTGATGGTTCCGTTTTTTCTCAACAGCTTGACTTAGAGCACGCTGCGACGGTGGTACAGAGCATGAACCCAGCGGCCTTGTTACTAATCGCCCACGGCAGCCGACGCCCGGAAGCCAACGCGGACCTGGAGCAACTCGCGGAACGACTGCGGGGCGACTTTGCCCTGGTGCAGCCCTCCTATCTGGAGTTGTGCGAACCAGGAATTGTTACAGGTGGAACGCTGTGTGTGGGTACCGGGGCGAAGCGCGTGATTCTGTTGCCGTACTTTCTTTCCGCAGGCGTTCACGTGGTCGAAGACCTGACGGCGGCTCGGAATGAGCTTGCTCTCAAACATCCCGATGTGGAATTCCTGCTGGCAAAACCCCTTGGGCTACACCCGTTGTTGGTGGATGTGGTCAAGGCTCGGGCGTTGGAGGTTGTGTAGGTCGAAGGGTTCAAGGGCGGCGAACACGTCGAATCCAATAGCTCGGGCGACGACGACGGTGCGCCACGGCGTACACGATCTCATTTCCGGGTCCAAGAACTTCGTAATACAGGACGTGCGGAAACCGACGAGTTCGGACCCATCTGTGGGAGTTTCGGAATAAGCCGCCCAAGAGTGGGAACGATTCAATTTGGATAACCGAGGCACGAACCGCATCGACAAATCGTGCTTCCGTATCATCCGGGATTCGGGCATATCGCCGACGTGCAGCCACAAATTCGCGAACGGCAAGGCGATGAAAGGAAACGGCCATAAGCGATCATCGCATGTGTTGAACTTGTTCCCAAGGGATTGCAGCAGTTGGGTCGAGTCGTACCTCTTCGGCGCGACGGTCCAGTTCGGGCACGAATTCGTCGTCTGTCTCTCGCCCGGCCTCGGCATCGAGCAGTCCATCCATGAGTTCAGCGCGGTCCTCGTCGGAAAGTGTCATGGCTTCGGCTAACAGGGTAGCGGCCCGGTTGTTCATTTCATTCCTCCTTTGGAATCTTA
>Ga0105046_10020265_pt1 | contig 10064 bp, 10 predicted proteins | sample MAT03_FD_78385 | JGI IMG/M metagenome (GOLD analysis project Ga0105046, IMG submission 78385) | Freshwater microbial communities from Lake Fryxell liftoff mats and glacier meltwater in Antarctica - MAT-03 (megahit assembly) | ecosystem: Environmental > Aquatic > Freshwater > Ice > Liftoff... | reverse complement strand
CAGATAGACGTCGATGTTCTTGCGGTAGTCCCGCGTGCCTTCGTAGCTGCCTTCGCCGATTTGCTGTCTGGGCTGCTCAGACGCCTGTTGGGGCGGTGTTTTGCTTTTCATGGTGACTCCTTGGATGGCGATACTGCGGTAAGGGAGTTGCCTAGATGCCGCTGAAAGGCCGCTGATCCCCCGTATTGAACGGCCTGCTCGCCTGCCTGTCGCCCGCGACCGGACAAAGCGACCTGCTGGCCCAGTTGCCCGCTGCGGGGCGGCTGGAACTCGCCTGAACCGCTGCTTTGCTGCTGCTGCTGGTTGACGGGACGCCGGGGCTGCTGCTGCAGCAAGCCCGGCCGGTAAATAATTTTGCTGTTCATCTGAGCTTCCTGCCGACCAAGGTCGGGTATGGCGTCGGAGACGCTAGGGAATCAGCTTAAAAAACCGCAGTGGTCTGGGCTGTCGTCCGTCACAGCGCGCTTGTGTCAGCCCGCACCTACAACAAAGCTACCTTGTGCATGCGCAGAACAGGCCCCGCAGGCCGTCCCGTGGAAACACGCAGGGCCGCATCCGTCAGCGCCTCCACACCCTGCGAGGCCGCGTCAGCAAACTCCTGCTGCAGGCCGATGGATGGCGTGGGCGCGCTCACCCGCCTCGAACATGTCGGGAGTCAACCGGCCCTGGCGCAGTTTCTGGCGCTGGTCACGACCCTGGACAGGACAGCTGAGCGCCCTGGTACCGTACACGTGTCACCGACCACGTTGCCACAATCAGCGCAGGCGGCTACAGTTAACTGCCACCATGAACCTGAATCAACCCGCAGAACTGTACGAAATCCTGTACGTGAGCACCATCGCACCTGACGCTTCCGCCCGTGTGGTGGCGGACATCGTCGGAAAGGCGCGCTTGCACAACCGCTGGCTGGAGATCACCGGCCTGCTCATTTTTGACGGTATGCGCTTTTGTGAACAGATGGAGGGCCGCCAGGCAGATGTCATGGCGCAGCTGGCGCGGATTGAGACGGATACGCGTCACTCCAACCTGCAGGTCGTGCACCAGGGGCCCCTTGCCGGACGGCGCTTCAACCGTTTCGGGATGGGTTACACCACACTGGACGACGATGATGCGCTGGCCCAACTTGAAACACTGAGAGGCCAAGAGGCGGTCGACGCCTTCCTGGCCGTGCTTTCCTCACTCGACCTGGATTCCTGAGGCCAGATTGCGAGCGCCCCGCCTGCCGGCACGGCAGCGGAAACCGTCGAAGCCCATCCGCGCCAGCTCACCCAGCGGGATCAGGCTTGTAACGCAGCCCACATTTCCTGATCACGCTCGGCGGTCCAGATGCGCGGGTTCTTGATGCCGCTGGCTTCGTCATAAGCCCGGCTCACGTCGAAGGGCAGGCAGTGTTCGTAAATGAAGACCTGACCGAAGATCGGGTCCATGCTTTTGCGGGTGTGCGCCATCGCGCTTTTGAGGTCCATCTTCGCGGCGGCCGCTTCCTTGCCGCAGCGGTACAGCGTCTCGACCCACTGCACCGTGTAGTCAATCGCCTTGTTGACTTCCGCCGTGCCCTTCATGGCTTCGCCACGGCCGGGCACGATGGCCTCGGCCTTGAGCGCGCGCAGGACTTGCAGCGTGGCGGGCCATTCCTCGAGTTGCGCATCGCCGGTGTACACGCCGGCGTTGTACTCGACCAGGTCGCCGGAGAACAGCACTTTTTCTTCCTCGACCCAGGCGATGGTGTCGCCGCGGGTGTGGCCGGGGCCGGGGTGCCAGATCTGCACGCGGACACCGCCCAGGTCAACCACCAGCTTGCCGGGAACTTCGCCCTGGACCGGGTTGCCGCCGGCAATCACCAGGGTCGGCCAGGTCAGACCGGGCACGCTTTCGGCATTGCGGAACAGGCGCGGAAAACGCTCCATCTCGCTTTGCATGTCTTCAGCGCCGCGCTCGACGATCAGCTCGTAGGTGCCCTGGCTGGCAATGACCTCGGTCGCACCTTCGGCGATGTAGGCGCTGGCGCCCAGCACGCGCACCGCGTGGTAATGGGTCAGCAGCACGTACTTGATGGGCTTGTCGCTGATGGCGCGGATGCGTGTGATCAGGTCTTGCGCCATCGCCGGCGTGGCAGTCGCATCGCTGACCATGATGAACTTGTCGCCGATGATCACGCCGGAGTTGGGGTCACCCTCGGCCGTGTAGGCCCAGCAGTGGGCGCTGAGCTGCTCGAAGGTGATCTTTTTATCCGTGAGGTCGGACTGCGAGGCAAAGGCTTTGGACATGGGGTCTCCGTGGGAGGCCGACCGGATGCCGGCCGGAAATCGTGGGCGCCGGGTGATTCTACTATACGTAACTTATTACGAATAGTTGAATTCAGCGCGTCAGCCCGCCAGGCCGCGCTCCAGCATGGCCACCACCTCTGCGGAAAACGCGCGGTAACTCATGGGGCCGTCAGGGCGCATCCAGGTGAAGGTCCAGTTGATCATGCCGAACAGCATCATCGTCACCGCCGTCTGGTTGGCAGCCGTGATGCGTTGCGGGTAGGCGCGCTTGAGGAAACGCGTCATGGCCGACACCACGTCGCGCTGCCGGTCCAGGATCAGCTCGCGCTGCACCTCGCCAAGAAACTTGGTGTCACCCAGCAGCGCGACATGGCGCGTAGCCGAACTTTCGTACTGGTCCAGGAAGTTGCGGATCAACTCGTGCAGGGCCGCGCGGTCGTCCAGGTTTTTGCGCTGCGCACTGGCCTCGGTCTGACCGATGATGGCCAGCAGGTGTTGGGTGTAGCGGTCCAGCAGGTCGAACAGGATGGCTTCCTTGCTCCCGTAATAGTGGTACAGCCTGGCCTTGGAGGTGCCGCAGGCGGCGGCGATGTCGTTCATGCTGGCAGCCATGTAGCTGCGCTGCGCAAAACACTGGGCGGCCACGTCGAGAATGGCTTCGCGCTGGAGTTCGTGGGTAGCGGATTTGGGACGGGCCATGCGCTATTGTGAAGCACCCGGCCAGTCGGCAACTCGAACCTGGAGCAGCCGCCAGCCCGTCATTTGCCTCAGCTGAGGGCGCAGTGGGGTCGGCTTTCGCTGGGCTGCGCCTTGAAAGCACGGGCCGCCACAAAATCAGTGGCAAAACGCGGCAGCAGCGACAGTACTGCCGCGCTTGCCGTGCCTGCCGTGCCAGCCAGGCCAACAGCCAGGCGGCCCGAGGCGGCGGCGGCCAAACCCAGCGCCCAACGCAAGTCGCGCAGCGGCTGAGCCACGCCAGCCCGCCAGGGCGGGCTGAGCGCCCTCTGCGCCAGCAGCATGCGCGTCGGGGTGGCAACGAGCACGCCGGCTGCCGCGGGCAATGGGTCCCAACTGAAATAGGCGGCGGACGCGCTGGACGCGTTCCAGGACTCCATCACCAGCACCTGGCCGGGCAGGAGCTTGAGCTCTTCGCCAGCACCCAGAAAATGATCGCCGCCGCGCACGCCGTCATCCAGATGGGCGTTGTCAAACGTGACCCAGACTTGGCCATGGGCGATGCGCAGCAGACCGGGCTGGGTGGGCCGCAAGGTCAACGCTCGGCCGCTGCCCAGTTTCCAGCAGCCTGACAGCGCATCAGCGTCGCTGAACGATTGCAGGGGGTGGGGGTGCGAAGTTGTCATGGCAGTGCTCCATCAAGGCATCGGGGTGAGTCAATGATCGTTTCCGCGCGCTTGGCAGTCCAATGAATTCGCGCTACGCTATTCATTCTGTAAACGCATTAATCAACCGACCCCGCTGCATGCTGCATTCACAAACCCATTTGCGCTCCCGGCCGATCTCCGCCGGCCAGTTGCGCGCCTTCGAAGCGGTCGCCCGGCACCTGAATTTTCGCGCCGCGTCGGAAGAACTGGCGTTGACGCAGTCGGCCGTGAGCCGGCAAATTCAAGCCCTGGAAGAAGACGTCGGGCTGAGCCTGTTTCACCGGCATACGCGGTCGGTCGAGCTCACCGGCGCCGGCGGCATCTTGCTGCGCGCCGTCACCCCCTCGCTGGAGCGCATCGACGGCGCGGTGCGGCAGATCCGCCAGAGCGCCGGCCGCAAAAGTGTGGCGCTCACCACCTTTGCCTCTTTCGCGTCGATGTGGCTGATCCCCCGCCTCGAGGCCTTCCAGCGCGACAACCCCGACATGGACATCCGCATCGACGCGTCCGATTCCGCCGTGGACCTGGAAACCTCGGACCTGGACATCGCCCTGCGTTATGGCCCCGCCAGCCGCATGGCGTCTTCGGGTGCCATTCGGCTGTTTGGGGAGCAATTGACGCCGGTCGCCAGCCCCTGGCTGCTCAAAAGCAGCCCGCGGCTGAAAAAGCCCGAAGACCTCGCACATTTCGCATTGATCGAAGCTGGCGATTCGCACGCCACCCACATGGAATGGCTGACCTGGCGGCGCTGGCTGGAAGTGCACGGCACGCCCAAGCTCGAAGGCAAGCGCTGGCTCTACTTCAACTACGCCTACCAGATGGTGCAGGCCGCGCTGACCGGCCAGGGCATCGTGCTGGCGCGCTTGCCGCTGATCGCTGAAAGCCTGGCTTCCGGCGACCTGATCGAGCCGCTGCCGCATCTGCGCCTCGACTCGCCCATGGCCTACTGGCTCGTCGTCGGTCCGCGCAGCGCAGCCCGGCCCGAAATCAAGGCCTTTTGCGACTGGCTGCTGGTGCAGAGCGCGTTGACCCGCAAGGCGATTGGCGACGTGCCGGACCCGGACACGGTGGATAACATCGATTGATGCCTTTCTGCTTCCGCTGCTCCTTACCCCCGGGGCAAAGACGTCACGAACCAGCGCACCCGGCGCACCGGTGGAAAAGGAGGCAGGAACTGCAACAAGCCGCGCATTTGGCTCGGGTAGAGCAATCGGCCGGCGCGAGCGTTAATGGCCCTTACTGAAACGCCACTTCCGAGAAGCTGCGCAGCTTGCGGCTGTGCAATTGCGTGATGCCCTGCTCGCGAAGCAGCTCGATGGCCCGCATGCCGATGCGCAGGTGCTGGTCCACACGTTCGCGGTAGAAGTGGTTGGCCATGCCTGGCAGCTTGATCTCGCCGTGCAGCGGCTTGTCGCTGACACACAGCAGCGTGCCGTAAGGCACGCGGAAGCGAAAGCCGTTGGCCGCAATCGTGGCGCTTTCCATGTCGAGCGCGACGGCGCGGCTCTGGCTGAAACGGCGCTGCGGCTGGTTGCCGGGCAGCAGCTCCCAGTTGCGGTTGTCGGTGGAGGCCACGGTGCCGGTGCGCATGATGCGCTTGAGGTCCGATCCCTCCAGCCGGGTGACATCCTTGACGGCCCGCTCCAGTGCCACCTGGATTTCGGCCAGTGCCGGAATCGGCACCCACAGCGGCAGCTCTTCATCGAGCACGTGGTCCTCGCGCACATAGCCGTGCGCCAGCACGTAGTCGCCGAGCTGCTGGCTGTTGCGCAGACCGGCGCAGTGGCCCAGCATGATCCAGGCATGCGGGCGCAGCACGGCTATGTGGTCGGTGATGTTCTTGGCATTGGCCGGGCCGACGCCGATGTTGACCATGGTGGTGCCGGTGCGGTCGGCGCGCATCAGGTGGTAGGCCGGCATCTGCGGCAGGCGCGGCGGTGCCATGCCCAGCTCGTCGCCAGCGACCGGCGGCAGGCCGGCGCGCCGCGTCACCACGTTGCCCGGCTCGACGAAGGCGACATACTCACTGTCGGGCCGGGCCATCTCTTCATGGCCCAGGCGCACGAACTCGTCGATGTAGAACTGGTAGTTGGTGTACAGCACGAAGTTCTGGAACCAGTCCGGCGAGGTGCCGGTGTAGTGGCGCAGGCGCTGCAGCGAATAGTCCACCCGCGCGGCGGTGAACAGCGCCAGCGGCTGCGGCTCGCCTGGGCTGGCTTCGTAAGTGCCGTTGGCAATGCCGTCATCCATGGCGGCCAGGTCTGGCAGGTCGAACACATCACGCATCAGCATGCGACGCGCTGCGCTCAGGCTGCCCTCGATATGGTCATGCTCGGCAAACGAAAAATGCACGGGAATCGGCTGCGTGCTGGTGCCGATCTCGAGTTCGACCGAATGGTTTTGCAGCAGCAGGCGGAACTGCGCCAGGTAGTAGTTGCCATAGAGGTCGGGCCGCGTCAGCGTGGTCTCGAACCGGCCTGGGCCTGCAACAAAACCGTAACTGAGCTGCTCGATGTCGGGCGTCTCCAGGATGGCGCGTGCCACCGTCTCGGTCTGAATACGTACAAAAGGGTAACAGGCCCGCACGTGGCCGGGCAGGGTCTCACCAGCTACGTAGCGGTGCATGGCACCCCGCAGGTGGGCGATCTGCTTGTCGTAAATCAGCCGCACCTGCGCGAGTGCGGCGGCAGGGTCGGTGTAACGGGTCGGCGCTGTGAAGTCGGGCAGGTAAGGCATGGGCTTATTGTGCCCCCGCGCCTGCCAGCCATCGGATGGCGGGCGGGCGCCGCCCGAAACCCGGCTTTTGCCCGCCACTGACACGAAACCGACACATTGCCACCCTAGATTCAACGGCAACCACCTGGAGAGACCATGGACGCCGCCATTCGAATCAACACACTCAGCAAAACCTTTGGAAACGGCCGCAAAGCCCTGCAGCAGGTTGACCTGAGCATTGCGCCCGGCGAAATGGTTGCGCTGATCGGCGCCTCCGGCTCCGGCAAATCCACCTTGCTGCGGCATATGGCCGGCCTGATGGCGGGCGATGCCGGTGGGCAGGGCTCCATCGTGATTCATGGCAGAACCGTGCAGCGCAACGGAAAAATAGCCTCCAATATCCGGTCGGTGCGTTCCGGCATCGGCTTTGTTTTTCAGCAGTTCAATCTGGTCGGTCGCCTGCCGGTGATCATCAACGTGCTGGCCGGCACCTTGCACAAGGTGCCGATGTGGCGCAGCCTGCTGCGCTGGTTCACGCCCGCAGAGAAAGCCCAAGGCATCGAAGCGCTGCGCCGCGTCGGTATTTCCGAGTGTTTTGCCCAGCGGGCGTCCACCCTGTCGGGCGGTCAGCAGCAGCGCGCAGCCATTGCACGCGCCATGGTGCAGGGCGCCAAAGTCGTGCTGGCGGACGAGCCGATTGCCTCGCTGGATCCGGAATCATCGCGCAAGGTCATGGACATCCTGGCGCGCATCAACCGCGAAGACAAATGCACCGTGGTGGTGTCTCTGCACCAGGTCAATGTGGCCATGAAGTACTGCGCCCGCACCGTCGCCCTGCACCAGGGCAAGGTCGTTTACGACGGCCCTTCTGTGGGGCTGACGCCGGCTGTTCTGCGCGACCTGTACGGTGCAGAGGCTGATGAGATCCTGTCTCTGGGCGACCACATTTCCAGCCTCGAAGACAAAGTCAAAACAATTCCCCACCTTGCATGGCCCACGCCCATGGCGCAGGTCGCCTGAGTTGAGTTTTCACTGCCCCTTTTAATTTACCAAGGAATTTTTCATGATCAAAAAACTACTGACTAGACTGGCCGCGACGGCGCTGGTCGCCCTGGCGCCGGCCCACGCGCAGGACCTCAAGGAAATCAATTTCGGCATCATCTCGACCGAGTCGACGCAGAACCTGAAGTCGAATTGGCAGCCTGTCCTTGACGACATGGCCAAAAAAACCGGCATGAAAGTCAACGCCTTTTTTGCGCCGGACTATGCCGGCATCATCGAAGGTATGCGCTTCGGCAAGGTGCATCTGGCCTGGTACGGCAACAAGGCGGCCATGGAAGCGGTGGACCGCGCCAATGGCGAGGTCTTCGCGCAGATGGTCAACGCCGACGGCACCCAGGGCTACTACTCCCACCTGATCGTTCACCAGGACAGCCCGCACAAGACGCTCGACGATGTGCTCAAAAATGCAAAAACCCTGTCGTTCGGTAATGGCGATCCCAATTCCACGTCCGGATTTCTGGTGCCTGGTTATTACGTGTTTGCGCTGAACAAGGTGGATGCCAAAACCGCATTCAGGGTCACGCGCAGCGCCAACCACGAGACCAATGCGCTCTCAGTAGCCAACAAGCAGGTGGATGTTGCAACCTGCAACAGCGAAACCCTGGACAGTTTGAAGGACCGCCTTCCCGCGAAGTTCAAGGACATCCGTGTGGTCTGGACCTCGCCGTTGATTCCGCTGGATCCGCTGGTCGTGCTCAAGGACTTGCCAGCCGCCACAAAGGAGAAGATCAAGAATTTCTTCTACACCTATGGCAAGGGCGGACAGCAGGAGAAAGACAACCTCATGAAGCTGTCCAAGCTGTCGGGTTTCAAGCCTTCGACCAATGCGCAGCTGATCCCGATTCGCCAGCTCGAGCTGTTCAGGGAACGCAGCAAGTTCGAGGCTGACGCTGCCCTGCCCGCTGGCGAAAAGCAGGTCAAGGTCGCCGAGATCGACCGCAAGCTCGCCGAACTGTCCAAGAACTGAGTTGAATTGTGAATTCGCCCACCCCGCTGTCCCTGCAAGCGCCGCCTGTGCTGCCGCAGGCTCCCCGAGCGAGCCTTCTGGGGCTGATGGCCTGGGGCGTGTTGCTGGCACTGCTGGCGATGTCCTGGCAGGGCGCGGACATGCGCCCGCTGGACCTGCTGCGCGATTCGGGCAACATGGCCGAGTACGCGGCCAGCTTTTTCCCGCCCAACTTCAGCCAGTGGCGCATGTATGTGCATGAAATGGTCATCACGGTGCAGATCGCGCTCTGGGGAACGGCGCTCGCCGTGGTCTGCGCCGTGCCGCTGGGGCTGCTGTGTTCGGCCAATATCGCGCCGGTCTGGGTGAGGCAGCCGGTACGCAGGCTGATGGACGCGGCCCGCGCCATCAATGAGATGGTGTTCGCCATGCTTTTCATCGTGGCCGTGGGCCTGGGCCCCTTCGCTGGCGTGTTGGCGTTGTGGATCCACACCACGGGCATCCTGGCCAAGCTGTTTTCCGAGGCGGTGGAGTCCATCGACCCGCAGCCGGTGGAGGGCATACGCGCCACCGGGGCCAATGCCATCGAGGAAATTCTCTATGGCGTCATCCCGCAAGTGCTGCCGCTGTGGATCTCCTACACGCTCTACCGCTTCGAATCGAACGTGCGTTCGGCCTCGGTGGTAGGCATGGTCGGCGCCGGTGGCATCGGCGTGGTGCTGTGGGAAATCATCCGCGGCTTCCAGTACGCCGAAACCTGCGCCGTGATGATCATCATTGTTGTCACCGTGAGCGTCATCGACCTGATCTCGGCGCGCATACGTAAAGTCCTTGTGTAAGACCTTTTCAATCCGATGGTCATTGCGGGCTTGACCCGCAATCCATGCAGCGCCAGACCGCGCCGGTGGTTCATGCGGCATGGATCCCGGATCAGAGCCTGCCCCGGACGCCGATCCGGGGTCCAGGATGACAGCACGATTGAAATGTAAATGGAAGACCTGCCATGGCCTTGCAGATACCCCAGATCACCAAGCTGTTTCACACCCAGGGTGCGGTGCAATACGGATCGGAGGCCATCAACCAGCAGCAGCATGCGCTGCAATGCGCGCACCTGGCCGAGCAGGCCGGCGCGCCGCCCGAGCTGGTCACGGCCGCCCTGCTGCATGACTTGGGCCATCTGGTCGCGCCGGATCGAGCCGCAAAGGCATCTGCCGTGGACGATGTACACCAGTACCTGGCGATTCCGTTTTTGCGCGGCGTGTTCGGCGAGGCCGTGCTGGCACCTATCCGCATGCACGTGGACGCCAAGCGGTACCTGTGCCAGGTGGACAGGCAATACTGGTCATCGCTGTCGCCGGTCTCCCAGTGCAGCCTGGCACTGCAAGGCGGGCCGTTTTCGCAGGACGAAGCCGCCACCTTCATCGGCCAGCCGTTTGCCACCGATGCGGTGGCACTGCGCCGCTGGGACGACGCAGCCAAGGATCCCAAGGCAACGCCGCCAGACTGGGCCCACTACGCTACGATCATGGAAAGCGCCAGCACGGCCCAGGCTGTCTAGTACTGCGACTCAGAAATAGAGGAACAAAATGAAAATGATGGATTTTTCTGTCTGGCTAGGCGAGAGGAGGCGACATAGCCGTAGCTATGGCAACGACGAACAACAACGCCAGGCGGGAAAAGACGCGTTTTCAT
>Ga0105046_10020264_pt1 | contig 10064 bp, 4 predicted proteins | sample MAT03_FD_78385 | JGI IMG/M metagenome (GOLD analysis project Ga0105046, IMG submission 78385) | Freshwater microbial communities from Lake Fryxell liftoff mats and glacier meltwater in Antarctica - MAT-03 (megahit assembly) | ecosystem: Environmental > Aquatic > Freshwater > Ice > Liftoff... | reverse complement strand
TCGGCCTCAATATGGATCGACTCACCACCAACGGCGGACACGACCAGCGGGAAGCGGAAGTGAGGGGCATTGACACCCACTTCCAGTCCGGTGGAAAAGCGCACAAATCCCTCGCCACCGAGCCACAACTCGATCTCGACGGGGAAACCGGCCCATTCAACCGGCATCTGAACCGCCGCGGAGAGCGAAACCGGCAGGGTCACAATCGGCCAAAGATCGCCGACCTGCACCACCGCGACGAACTCCTGCGCCTCGAACCGCCAGGGGGAGATGGCCAATTCGTGCGCGTTCCGCCACGCCCGCAACTCCTCGATCCGCCGGAGCAACCGCTCCATTCGCCGATCCTGCGCACGCATCGCCACGATCCCAACACCCCCCAATGATCTTCGCGACCGCCAATCACGTTGGCGGCGACCGGATTGCCTGACCGGCAGTCTGCTCGACAATTGAACCAGATCACCGGTAGACCGCGTGCGTGGATTGCTGTACCTGGCCGCTAGGCAGCACGCAGCCTGGGCACGGAGTCGTTTTCACGAGAGGCAACGATATCTCTTCCTTAGCGGAATTTCGTCCATGACCGAGGGAATTCTCATTCACGGCTGTAGGGACTTCGCATCTTGAATCATGTATTGGACGCGTCTCGACCGGAGCATTTCGCGGGATCGTGTACCGGTGGTGGCCAAACGTGCCAGGTCCGCTCGATTCGAGGGAATCGCTGGTCAGGAAACGGCCGGTGCCGGGTGAGCGCTCCCGCATGTGGATGTTCGTCAGCGTGACGATGAACGGTGCACCACGATTAATCGATCGGATCGATGTTCTCTTCTTCACCGCGGAACCAGGGACCCAGGTCTGGATGTGAAAGGATTCGTCGGTCGAGTGAAATCAACAAGGTGCGCACTCTCTCATTTAGGTCTCGAGCACTTTGTCGCGCTTCATCGACTGTCACGACTCCGGTTTCGTTCGTGTCATTCGAGTGAATCTCCAGATCGTCACCGAGCAACCGTAAATGAATGAAACCACCGTATTCCTCTGGGTCGAAGTTCGTACGTCCGTGCGCAATTGCATCGTCAATCACCCAGGACCAGCCAAGCGCGAAGTCGAGCAGATTCACGACTAACGGTCGCTTAGCGCCAGGAGTCATTCGGTCCAGAAACAGAGTTCGGCCATGAAGCCGCATCTGCATCCACACTTGAAAGTAGCTGGAGCGAACCTGGTGGTACTCCAGACTTGCCCATTCCTTAGGCAATTTCACGTTAAGTACTTCTTGATCGTCGAAATCAAATTCGATCATTTCGAACTCCGTTTGTCATAGGAGAAGGTCGAGAAGACTAGCGGGAAACATTGTGTCAGCGTGGCGGCCACGGTGGCCGAAGAGGCCAACCCTGCCCCTACAGCATAGGTCGCTTCCATGGACATGTGTCCGCTCGGATCAACCCGTGATACCGGACTATTCGCGGCATACGCATACCAGTTGTAACTTTGTGTTCGAGAACCACTCGTCTCCAGACTGTCCCTGGTCGGGAAACGGCCGGTGCCGGGGGAGTAGTCACGGGCGCGGAGATGAATCTGGCCGGTCGTGTCGTCCCGGAGTTCACCGGTTTGATTGAACCGATCGGCGGCGCCAGCAGTCTCTAACTAATTTGGGGTCGCACCTTTGGTGCTTCGTTCAAAACTCCAGGGAAGTCTACTCTATGCGGCGTAAAATTGACCATGCTCAGTGAAGTCAAGCGATTGCAACCAGTTCGTGAGATCATCCGAATATGGCCAGGTCAGGTGCGCTCAATCCTTCGTCCGGACGGTGGAGAAATGGGATTTGAGGAGCTTAGTTGCGGGGTTACGGAAAGAACCATAAGGGACCAAAACTTGTCGTCGCACGAATAGAACGGAATCCACCTGAATCTCATTAGGTGGGCGAGCCGACTTTAGCTACTCATCATTGTATAGGTACGTGCTTTGGTCGATCACAACAGTCCACCACGACATTCTAGAATCCCATTCCGCGACTCCTTCGGCAGACATATCTTCATCGTACACCGTGACTCGTTTGCCCTCGCGGATCGTCGTCCCAAGTCGTAGTTGTTCTCTTTCGCCGATAATCACGCGTTCGAGCCCGTCAGTGAATTGCATCATCGTATTGAAATCCACAAAACAGCGGATGGTATTCATGTTGCACTCCTCAACGTGTTCATTTCTAATAACATGCGTTTCTCACCTGTGGCCGGGCGTTCCAAGCCGCACTCAATGACTGAGCCGAGCTTTCAGGAAATGGATTGGGAACAACGAGAGTGTGGTGATAACCGTATCCAGGACTTTCAACAATCGCCAGCGCTCCAGCAGCAAGCAATTCTTAATCAGTCGCGTAGCTCAGAAACCGCGATTTTATGAAACAACCAAGTTCCTGGACTGTTTTTCCGGGTTGAAACTGCACCGAGATACCGAACAGCCCCGGCACTCTCAGATGTTCCCGGGCACCGTCCAGAAGAAAGTTGGCGGCCGCCCTTCCTCCACGGACGACCCATTTTTTGCTCCCATCTTCATCGGGCGTTGGTGTCTTGGGGTAGCCACTTGGTGGGATGGTGGGAACAGGCCCCGGAGTCGGCGCAGGGGTTGGTGCCTGCTGAGGTTGTCTCGTATTTCTTTGCCAATTGTCTGAGGTGAGACTGTCGTGGATACGTTTTGCCGAGTCGACACCCTCAACAATCGCGGTTTTGCCCTGCTCCACCGCACTGATGGCATGGCCGGTGACGAAACTGTCGCCAGATCGGCAGGTGGGATTGGCAGCGCAGATGAGAATAGCGGCGATGAGAAAGAAGGCATTGCCTGCCCAGAGCAGCGCGGTGACGTAATTCCGGGTTGCTGCACTGGCAATAGCGGCCAGTGCCGAGCCGGCAGCAGCAAGACCGGCGAGACCGCGCGGGAGATCCGGCGCAATCGCGACGTGACCCGTCGGGTCGGTCAGGGTGACTGGATTGCTGTTGGCGTACCAGTAAGGGTTGTAGCCGTTGGTGCCGGTCGCGTTGGGGACCAGGGAATCGCGACTGGTGAAACGGCCGGTGCCGGGGGAGTAGTCACGGGCGCGGAGATGAATCTGGCCGGTCGTCGAATCCTGGAGTTCGCCAGTCCAGCCGAGTTGACCGCTGGTGCCGGAGCGAGTATTGCCCCAGACGTCGTAATCGACTGCACCTGAGGGGGTGCCAGAATCATCGGTGGTGAGACGGACCGAACGAAGCGCGTCGGACAGGGGATAGGCGTCAGCGGAACCGGAAATCTCCTCCAGCACCTGATCCTCGAGGAAGATGCGGTCGGTGGCGCCATCCCCGACCAGCACCGGCAGCAGCCCTTCGCGGTCCCACAGGTAGGTGGTGGTGGTGCTGCCTTCGGTGCGGGTGGCGCGGATATCGTCACCGGTGTAGGCGTACTCCACCGATTGCCCGCCGACGGTCGCGGAGGTGGTGCGGCTCTTCCAGTCATACCCGAAGAGATCGGTTGGGGTTGTGCAGCTCGTGGTGTAGCAGACGCCGGTCCGGTTGCCGGCGTCGTCATACTCGGTTGCCGAGATGAACGCGCCAGAGGTTTCGGTCATCCAATCAAGTTCGTTGTAAACATAGCTGGTGGTCAGCCCACCACTAGTCTGGGTGAGGCGGTTGCCATTTTCATCGTAGGTCCAGCTCACTGAATCAGAGGGGCCATAGCTGGCCGTCAGGATGCGATCGAGATCATCGTAGGTGTAGGTCTCGGTGTGTGCGGTGACAGCGGTGCCGGTGGTGACGACCTGTGTCCGGTTGCCATTGGCGTCCAAGGCATAGCCATACCGTGCGAGCAGGGTCGAACCGTCAGTGTGTTCGACCAGATCGAGTCGACCGGCTGTATCGAAGTCGAAATTGCTGTCGACGCCGTTTGGGCGGGAGATCGTATCGAGTGAGCCAAAATCCGTATAGGTCATCTCGGTGAGTTGACTCTGCCAGTCGGTGATCGAGGTGACACGACCTCCGGCATCGCGGCCATAGGTGACGGTCTTGCTACCGGGCAGGGTCATCGATTCGCGGCGACCAGCATCGTCGTAGGTGTAATCGATCGCATCTCCCGAGTTGGGGCCATCGACCTGCAGTAGATTTCCGGTGGAGTCATAGCTCCATGAGGTCGTGCCGAACTGATCGGCCATGGTTTTCTGTCGGTTGGCGGCATCGAAAGTGAATGTGATCGTTCCCGCCAGTGCTCCTCCGAAGGCGGGGTACGAAATCGTTTCGGGGTTCCCGGCGCCATCATAGGTGTAGGAAGTGGTGACTCCTCGCCGGTCGGTCTTTGCGGTCATCTGACCAAGGGAGTTGTAGTCGTACTCCTCCACCTGATTCAGCGCGTCGGTGATGCTGTCTGGATTGCCGTTGATATCCCAGTCGTGGTCGGTGAGATATCCACGGGCATTAGTGACGGTATCGAGCTGCCCGGCGTCGTCGTACGTCAGCAGGACGACTTCGCTGTTCGCATCGGTGATCGAGCTCATTCGACCATTGGCGTCGTATTCGGTGGTCGAGGTCTTACCGCGCGGATTGGTAACCGAAGTCCGGCGCCCCAGGTCGTCATATCCAAACGAGGTGGTCAGTGCGAGGTGACCGGATTGACCCGGTGGGTTGGGATCAACCACCTGGGTCAGAATCAGATCTCGGTTGTCGTAGCTGAAAGTCGTCAGAATCCCGCCACTCGAGATGCTGGTACGGCGGCCGGCGGCATCAAATCCGAAATTCGTGACCTTCAGATCCGGATCAGTCTGCTCAATTAGCCGATCGGCTGCGTCATATTCGTACCAGGTGAACTCGCCGCTTTCGTCCTGCACACTCGCAATCTGGCCACCTGGATAGTACGAGTAGTGCTGGCTCTTACCTCGTGAATCAATACTCTGGGTGAGCCGGCCGGCGGCATCGTACTGGCTCTCGGTCACCAGATTCAGATGCGGCGAACTCCCCGGATCGATCCGCTCAAAGATGGTGCGGCCTGCCGCGTCGTAATCGAACGCGGTGACCTGATTCCGTTCGCTTCCGGCTAATCCCGGATTGTCGGCATCGACGATGGTCTGGATGAGTTGACTCGCTGTGTCGTATCCGTTGGTCGTCCAGTGACCGAGGGGGTCGATCGTTTTGATCAACCGTCCGGCGGCATCGTACTGATATTCCCAAAAAGAGAGATCGGGATTGATCTGAAAAGTCAGGCGTCCGCTGTCGTCGTACTGATACCCGGTGGTCCGGTTCAAGGGATCGGTAACCGTCTCAAGTTGACCGGTGACGGTATAGGTGTAGGTGGTGACATTGTTGAGCGGATCGGTCAGGTGCCAGAGGCGACCATTATCGTCATAGTCGCGGGTGGTGACGAAACTAAGGGGATCGGTGACGGTTTCGAGCTGGCCATTGTCGGTGTAGGTGTAGGCCCAGACATTGCCTTCGCCATCGGTTTTTGAGGTCATCAATCCACGACTGTTATAGGTGAAGTAGGCCGTGTGTCCGAGTGCGTCCATGACGGCGGTGACGTGACCCTGGAAGTCATGACCGAAGCAGATTGATTGACCCAGATGATTTTCTCGTTCAATCATGCGGCCCGCGAGATCGTAGGAATAGGTGGTCGTGTGCAAGTTGGGGTCGGTTTCGGTTTTGAGACGGCCGGAATAGTCGTAGGTGTAGCTGGTGGTCAGACCGAGATGCGGACTGCTGCCAGGATCGACCGTTTGGGAAAGAAGCAACGTTCCGGTCGAGTCGTAGGAATACGTTGTCACCAGATTGAGGTGAGGAGATGAACCGGGATCAATGATCTCCTGGGTCACATTACCCTGCCCGTTGTACGCCCAGGTCGTGACGAGGTTGAGTTCAGTGCCAGGTTGCGCGCTATCAGTCGGATCGACCACAGTTTGGGTCAGATTACCGGCGGAGTCGTAGGTGTACAACGTCCGGAGATTGAGGAAGCCGCTGCCGCGATTGCCAGGATCGACGATTGTCTCGGTAGGGAGATGTTTGACCGAATCCCAGTCGATAGTGGTGACCATGTCCAGCGGATCGGTGATCTGATCTGGATCACGGTCGCCGTTGTAGCTGAACTCGTGTTCACCGTTCGATCCGTCGATCACTTTTTGAAGTTCACCTGTGCTATTGAAGACGAATTGTGAAACCTCGCCACCCGGCAGCTCGACATGTGTCGTCCGCGCAAATGCATCGAAGTAGTACTGGGTGACGTTACTCAGCGCGTCCGTCACCTCGGTGACACCATCGTCGGGAGACTGGTAGGCGATCGAGATGGTGTTGGACTGCGCGTCGGTTTGCGCGATGACCCGGTTGTAGTCATCCAGCTCGTTGGTCAGAATCGTGACCATGCTGTTTGTGGTGTCGTCGCCCTGGCGCTGCTTGACGGAGATGAGGCGGTGGCGGAGATAGGTGTACTCCGTGCGGGCCGGGGTGGCGCCACTCGCGATCGCCTGCTCCACCGCAACCAGATCACCGGCCGAGTCATAGCTATAGGTCGCGGTCCCGCCCTCCGGATCGGTCACACTGCTGAGGCGGTTGTTGCCGTCATACGAGAAGGTGAGGGCACGACCGGCATCGTCGTCGACACTGGTGATCAACCCGGTCGTGGTGCTGCGGTAGACCGTAATCTGGTTCTCGTTGCGATCCTGGATACTGATCAGATCGCCAGCGGTATTGGTGGCGAAATAGGTGATCAGCCCTTCTTTGGTGACATGTTTGTAGAGGAGATCGCCACTGACGGTGACCTTGGTGAGCGTGCTGGTTACTCTGGGGTCGATCGCCTTGAAAAAGCTGTAGGCTGAGTTCCAGTCGAAAAACTCCTCCTTGCCCGATCCAAAGACAATTGCGACATCACCACCGGCGTAAGCCGCGGCAAAGGCATCGTAGGAGTGACTCCAGCGAAAGCCGAATTCAGCTTGGCGATCACTGTGGCCGGCGTAGTAGCGGGTGAAAACGAGTGGGAGTGGCCCACCCTGAATGGCGAGATCGGTTCCGCTCAGACCGAAACTGCCGCTGGAGGTATCGACCGAGCTTCCCCCGGCGAACCGCACCTGTTGCGAAAAGGGCTCGGCCAGTTGCTGGCGGGCAACGTTGTCTCCGAAGCTGTAGAAGCGGCTGCCGCCGGTGATATGGACCCAGAAATGGCCGGATTGTTCCATCGTCTCCCAGACGGTGAAGCGCCCATTCTTGAACCCGGTCGGTGACGACGCCGTATCCTGATAGACCCGGGTGCTGGAGCCGACATCCGGAACCCAGTCGATGTAGAGCACGCTCGGGTTGCTGTAGCCGAGGTCATAGCTGATGACGTAGGAGCGCCCGTCGGAAAAGCCGGTATCGTCAACCACTCCGAGGTCAATCTGACTGCTGTTGAGATTCACCGTTCCATTGCTGGTAAAGCTGCGGACGTAGGTGCCGTTGGCATCTTCACCAATCGTCGCCGCTCCACTGCTGGACGCGAAGGTCCAGCCAGGGACGATGCGTTCGGTCAACCCCAGGTTATCGACCGTGACGGCGCCGAGTTGCGGCCGGACGCGGAACTTGACCGATTGCCCGGAGTAGGCGTCGATCGCCGTTTTGTAGGTCGTCCATTGGCCAATTGTGCCGCCCAGCGGTCCTCCCGCGAGCTCGACCACCGTGGAATAGCCGGAGCCGCGTAGCATTTCGAAGTAGAGGCCAGTGCCAGAGCTTGAAACTTTGTAGTGGATCATGACCTGCTGCACATCGGCAGAGAGGGTGATCGCGCTGCTGGTCAGGTCGTCACCATAGGCGGCATAGCCGGAGCCACCATCCGACACCCGGCGTGTGACATCGGACAGGGTCCATCCGGGAAGTTCCACCCGTTGGACACCGAGATCGTCCACGCCGAGCGTTCCGGTCAGCTGGCGCACCCGCACCTTCACCGATTGCCCGCTCCAACTGCTCAAATTGGCGCGAAAGGTCGCCCAATCGTCGGCAGTCACAGTCAGCACGGTGGTGACGGTTGCGTAACTTCCACCCGAGAGGATGTCGACATAGGCTTGATCGGACGAACCGGAGAGCCCCGCCAGTCGCACGGTCAGCAGTTGAGCGGAGCTATCGATGGTAAACGCGCTTGACGTGAGATTGCCATCGTAAATCTTGATGTACGGGTCACTGCCGAGCCGGTGAATGTTATCGGTATTGGCAAACCCTTCGGCGATCACGGACTGGCGTACCCGGTCGATCCCGATGGTTCCGGAACTCCGGAGGAATTTGAGCTTGATCGATTGCCCCTGAAAGGCGGCCAGGCTCGCTGCCTGGAGCACGAAGCTGTTGCAGTCCGTACAGGAAAAGGAGCGCAGGATCGTGTTCGTGGTGTATCCGGATCTGGAGAGCACACTCAGCTGCAGGCCCGCGGTTCCGCTCGCGGTCAGTGATCCGAGATCGAAGAGCACCACCTGGGCGGAACTATCGACGGTGAAGGCGCTTGAAGTAATCGCGCCATTGGTGCCGTTGAGACGGGCCCACTGACTGTCAGGACCACCGCTCGTCTGGATGCTGACTCCGCTGCCACTCGTGCTCCATCCGGAAAATGTCCCCGTCGCAAAGTCGTTGTTGGTCGGTTGCGATCCGACGCTGTACGGGGCCGTGTCGAATCCGGCATTGGTAGGCCCGCCAACATCGTAGCCAGCCGTTTCGAAATCTGCATTGGTTGGTCCCCCGAGATCGATGACCTCGGCGTCCAGCGTGTGATTCAACGGGTAGGGCGGGTTTGCCCCGGACGGCGAGGGAGGCGCGGCCTGATGTCGTTCATCCTGATCCGGAAGCTGGTTAACTCGGCCAGCGGACGCCGCGGCCTGGCGTACCGGGGCGAAACCGGCCATCTGCGAAATCGGCTCAAGAACGCCTGGCACGATGAGAATCGCCACCAGAAGGAGTGCGCGGTACAAACCGTATCGGAAGCGTCGCTGTCTCCGTCGTCGAACTGTGGACGTTATGACACCGAGCGGGTCATTCTCACGCGAGGGGAAGAACAGGGCGAGTGAAGCGTCGATCTCGTTTGGAGTCCCGGTCATGCGTCGTCGCCCTCAAATGAATGACGGAGACACACGGAGCCGAGCGGCAACCGCGGGTTGAAGCCGTCATCAAGATTGTTCGTGCGTACAGAACAGCAGAACATGATGGCTTCTTCGTCCGGGAAGCGAATACACCAGCATCATCAAGCATGAGTCGCGGGCACGACTACTACACCTGATGTTCTTCCACCGATCACAAATCAATGGAGTATTGATAGCAAACGATCCGAATCCTCGTCAAGGGTTTTCCGCAATTCGATTGTTAAATCCCTATGAGCGCGCGTATTCAGCCACAAACGATTCCTTTGCCGCCGCTGGCAATGATCAATAGAGTCATGAGAGTCATTGTTGCTCCGCCAGAATCGGACTTCGCTTTCGCTGGCGATTGGGTACAGGCCGCGGTTGGGTGTACGCTATCCAAGGGCGATCACTCGCCCGGAATACGATGAAGAGAGGACGTTCGACCATGAGCTCTGCTTACACTCCAAAGGTCAAAGAGATTCTGGGTTGGTACGCCGGACAGAACCCCGGTGTGCTGACCAATATCGCGCGATTGCTCACCCATGGCCGCCTCGCCGGTACCGGCAAATTGGTCATTCTCCCGGTGGACCAGGGATTCGAGCACGGTCCCGGCCGTTCGTTCGGTCCGAATCCGCCCGCATACGATCCGCGCTACCACTTCCAGCTCGCGATCGACTCCGGCTGTAACGCCTTCGCCGCGCCACTAGGTTTTCTGGAAGTTGGCGCCGCCGATTTCGCCGGGGAGATCCCGCTCATTCTGAAACTCAACAACCACGATGTTCTGCAGGACGAAGTCGATCCCATGGGCGCACTGACCTCATCCGTGAAAGATGCGGTTCGCCTTGGGTGCGTCGGAATCGGCTACACGATCTATCCGGGCACAGCCGACCGTCGATTTCAATACGCTGAACTGGCAGAAATCACCGCCGAAGCGCGAGAAGCGGGTCTCGCGGTTGTGGTCTGGTCCTATCCCCGGGGCGGCGGGCTCTCGAAATCCGGCGAAACC
>Ga0105046_10020262_pt1 | contig 10064 bp, 10 predicted proteins | sample MAT03_FD_78385 | JGI IMG/M metagenome (GOLD analysis project Ga0105046, IMG submission 78385) | Freshwater microbial communities from Lake Fryxell liftoff mats and glacier meltwater in Antarctica - MAT-03 (megahit assembly) | ecosystem: Environmental > Aquatic > Freshwater > Ice > Liftoff... | reverse complement strand
GATCTTGGTTGCGATCTTGGTTGCGCTCATGGCTGAGCTCCCTCTGGATTGACCAACACGGCCTTTTCGATTGCTCTTTGTTCACCGGTCGCCATGACTTCGGTCATTTCCAAAATCACTCGGTCCGTCAGAATTTTTGAAATGCGCGCGGCCGACTTTGAAAGATAGTCACCGCGACGGAGGACTTGTCCCAGCCCCCCCGGGTCGCGAAACATCGCCAGTGGTGATTCATTTCCCGATACGATTGCGATCAACGTGAGTTCCTCGAGTGCGAATTTGTCGAAGATTGCCGGCACGGTCTTGACCATGGTGGGACGCTTATCGACAAATAGCGTGATGTAAGACCTGAATGGATCTCGATTGTTTTCAGCTTCAATAAAGTCCTCGTCCCGCAAAGTCTTCTTTCGCAGGACCGCCAGACGGGATTCTTTTGTGGCGGCCGGCGCCACCCCTGCGGGAGCCGCGGCTGGCGCCTGAGCCAGCGCGTCCAGTGTGGCGGCGCCCATCCCCGACCCCAGCAATGAAGCCATGAGCCAGGGTCGTACACGGGCGGGAACAGTCAACTTTCGTCTCGTCATGGAGTGGCTCCGCCTGCCGCGGCTGCGGGATCGTTGTACCTGAAGGTCGCCGCGGTAAAGACGGCATACTGACGCACGGGCGCATCGGGCGGTGCGTTGGCAGCCGGAGGTTCAGGTTTGAGGCTCAGGTCCTCGACGTTGACGATGCGGCGCAATTCGCTGATGTTCTTGAAGAACCGGGTGACGTTGTGGAACGATCCGCGGATCTCCATTCGAACGGGAATCTTGATATAGAGTTCCTCGGGAACTTCCGCGTCAATCGCCAGCTTCACAATCTCAAGACCAGCCAACTCGGCCTGTTCCTGAATGCTGCCAATGAACGATGGGATCTCTTGCGCGCGTGGCAAAGCGCGCAGCAGTTCGCGCTGTTTTTCCTGCAGTTGTGTCAGTTCGTTGCGATACGCCAGGTATTCGGTCTTGCGGCGTTCGTACGAATTCCGCTCTTCCTTCAAGGCGTCCTGTCCACCCTTGACCTGTGCGATCTGGTCGGCCAGATCGGTATAAAATAGGAACTGGTAGACAACGCCCATCAAAACGGCAGCACCGATCGTGGCACCGATTTTGACGGGCGTTTTGAGCTTGAGAAACTTTTCAAGATTCTCGTTCATTAGTACACCACTTGGGTATTAAGGTTGAAAGTCAGGAACTTGATAGGACTGTTGCCAGAGCTTGAAACCTGGTTTGTTTTCTCAAGCACGACACTTTGAAAGAACACGGACGCTTGCAATCGCTTCAGGAATTCGGCCACGTCTTCGTTCGATTTCGCTGAACCCTCAATGTTCACTGAGCGCGCTTTTTCATCGAAGCTCGTCAACCAAACACGACGGGTGTCCCACGCTGCGTTAAACCCCGCATTGGGATCGCGCCGAAGAACCTCGCCGTAGTCTTCCTTGTCGAAAGTCGGACCCTTCGTAGGCGACAGCAGCTCCGACAACTCGCGCAGTGCAAACACCGGTCCGGTTCGTCGTGCCTGCAGTTCCTCAATGGTCTTTTGTTGACGGATCAACTCTTCGCGTTGCGCGCGAATCTTGTCGTAGTCGCCAAGTTCTGCTTTCAGGCGATCGATGTCCGCCTGAACAGCCGCGTTCTCGCTTTGAAGCAGTGCGAGTTCGGCCTCGGTTTGCAGGTGAAAAGCCATCATGCCGCCGGCTAGCACCAACAGGGCGAATCCCATGTAGATGAGCTGCCGTTGCCCGACTTCCTGTTTCCGCTGCTTTCGCTGCGGCAATAGGTTTACGCGAATCATGCCCGATCTCCTGCGCGACGCAGACCCAAGCCGATGGCCACCACGGCCTCAGCGGCATGTTCCTGCAAAAACGACATGTCGAACTTCTTCTGGTCGATGATGAGTCGACGAAACGGATCCATAATCTCAACCGGTACGTGTGCGCGATCTTGCAGCGACGTTAGCAAGGCCGGTACCTTGGCAGCCCCGCCGCACAGATAAATGTGTGACACTTTGGTGTTGCCGGCCGAAGTCAGGAAAAAGTCGAGCGAGCGCTGGAATTTACCTGCCATCAGATCCGCGACTTCCGCGAGAACGATCTGCACTTCTTGCGGAATCACCTCGTTGGCGCTCTCGCCGCTCGAACCGATTTTCCAGGCCTCGGCTTCTTCGTGGCTCACGTTCAGACGCTTTTGAATTTCCTCCGTGAAAGCGTTGCCGCCCATCGTCACATCGCGGGTAAAGGCGCTCGTGCCACCGTGAACGATGTTGATGTTCGAGAGCGCCGCGCCAATGTTAATGAGCACGGTAGCTTCGCCTTCAGTCGGCATTCCGTAGCTGATCTCGTACGCGTTCTGCATCGAAAACGCCGCGACATCCATGACGGTTGGGATCATCTTCGCTTCGCGAACGACCAGTGAATAGTCTTCGACCACTTCCTTCTTGGCTGCGACCAGCAACAGTTCCATCTGGCCCTGACCGTTGTCGGTGCTCAAGAGCTCGTGATCGATCTGTACGTCATCCTTCGAGAACGGAATATGGTGTTCGGCCTCCCAGGGAATTTGCTGCTCAAGTTCCTCTGGCGTCATTTCCGGGACCTGAATTTTTTTAATGATGACCGAGTGGCCGGATATCGCCGTGGCCACTTCTCGTTGGCGGATGCCAAGGTTCGAGCGCAACGTCCGGATGGCCTCGACCACGGCGCCCTGGTTCATGATGGCGCCGTCGACGATGGTCTCGGACGGCAAGAGCTCGATTCCGAAGTTGACCAGATGAATCCCATCCGAGGCTTCTCGGAGCTGGACCATCTTGATCGAGCTCGATCCGATGTCGAGACCTACACAGTTTTTCGCCATTTCCTGGTTTCTCCGTTCCGAGATACGAACATCTACATTGAACTACATGTAGTTGTGATCATTACAAAGTAAGTCTACGTACGCTAACTGTCAAAATTCTCGCCCAAATCGTCTGCAGCTAGATCCAATTCCCCATCCCCGGAACCTGCACCCAATCCCGCCGCTGGAATCCCGTATTCCTTGATCTTGTTGAGCATGGTTCGGTGACTAATTCCTAATGTTTTCGACGCCTTGGTTCGGTTCCCGCCCGCGTGGTTGAGGGCATCCTGGATCAATCCCTGCTCCACCCTGCGCATCGTACCTTTCAAGGTTGCAGAGGAAGATTCGACAACGACTGCCGACGGAGGAGTTGCTGGTGATTTTTGTACGCCCGCCAACACCGCGGACCGGGTCAAAGTGGAACCGTCGGACAAAACCAGCGCGCGCTCGATGCAGTTTCCCAGTTGCCGCACGTTGCCGGGCCAATCGAGCTGAGTAAGAAGTTTCATCGCGTCGGGTTCGACCGCAAGTGTGCGGAGCCCCATGCGGGCCGCCATTTGACCGAGGAAGTGTTCAACAAGTAGCGGAATATCCTCGCGCCGCTGTCGCAACGGCGGAAGGTCGATTGCCACCACGTTCACCCGGTAAAACAGATCCTCGCGGAATCGCCCACCCTTCACATCCGATTCCAGATCGCGAACCGTCGCAGCCACGACACGAACATCGACGTCGGTCGATTGCGTGTCTCCGAGCCGACGGATCTCGCCCTCCTGCAACACCCGCAATAGCTTCACCTGCAACGCGGCCGACAGTTCACCTATCTCGTCGAGGAACAAGGTACCGCCGTCGGCCTGCTCAAAAAGTCCGATGCGATCGCGAACCGCGTCCGTGAACGCACCACGCACATGGCCGAACAATTCGGATTCGAGCAGATGGTCTGGAATCGCACCACAGTTCATTGCGACGAATGGTTTCAACACACGCGGTGATACGGTATGAAGCGCGTGTGCGACCAACTCTTTGCCCGTCCCCGACTCGCCCTGCACCAGCACCGTCGTCTTGAACTCGCCCACCTTGCGAATCATCGCGAACACCGAACGCATGGAATCGCTACGCGCGACCATGCCCGCAAAGCTCGAATCTGCCTCATTGCCGACAAAGTCCAGATGTTTTCGCAGCGTGCGGTTCTCACGAAACAGACGCTCGCGTTCTTCAGCCTTGCGCAACAACAAGATCAACTCGTCATTGTCAAAGGGCTTGGAAAGATAATCGTAGGCGCCGCGCTTCATGGCCTCGATCGCCATGTCACGACTGCCGTACGCCGTCATCACCACCACGGTTGTCTGCAGACGGCGTTTGTGAATTTCATCAACAAGCTCAAGGCCACTTTGCCCCGGCATACGCAAGTCGGTGATGACGATGTCGAAGGTGCGATGATCCAGCTCTGCAATCGCAGCGGCGACATTCGAAACCGAGATCGTTTCGTAGCCCTCGCGCGATAACACGATCTGCAGCATGTGACGCAAGTTGCTTTCGTCGTCGGCTATGAGCACGCGTCGCATGAAACCTCCCGAACGCAAGTCGGACGCCGCACCGCATGTGGCGCGTTGCGTGTCGTTGGCTGTTTCGAGTTCTGCAGACATCCCGGCTGGGTTTCCATGTTGGGGGCAAGGGCCCTCACGCTCTATACTCGGCAGCAACCGACCGTCGGTTTAATGACACCTGGGCCCTGATGCGAAAATTTCCTCAACAATTGCATAGACGTGCTGGTTTCAGAGGCGCGCGACGACCCACACCCCAGGATGGTAGGAAGGCACCTACATGAAGGGCTGGTTCATCCGATATCTCGGCGTGCACCGCGGGTCCGGAGACGCAAGGCCCCTTCATGTCGAAGGCGCTGGCCCCGCCGTTTTGTGTTTGCACGGCTTTTCCGGTTCGCCCTTCGAGGTACGACCCCCAGGGGAAGCCCTTGGCAACGCCGGATTTTCGGTACTTTCGCCGTGGTTGGCGGGCCACGAGGGCGGAGCGAAGGCATTCGCAGCCTCACGGTATCCGGACTGGCTGAAATCGGCTGAAACAGCTTTGAACGAACTGGTCGGAAAAAATGCGGGACGGCCGGTGGGCATTTTTGGGTTTTCGATGGGTGGGCTGCTCGCAGTTTGTCTGGCCCATGCTTTCCCGAAGCAGGTCGGAGCCCTCGCACTCGGCGCCGTCCCGCTGCGACTGGGAAGAAACGAACGATTCGGTATTCGCGTGCTCGGCGCCCTACCCCGCTTTCTCACCGAGTCGCCCTTGCTCCGCATTCCAAAGATGGGCGGCTCCGATGTGTGCGACCCCGTCGCGCGGCAAGAGAATCCCGGAATGCCGGTCATGCCGGTCTCGGGCCTCAAAAGCCTCATCGAATTGCAAGACCATGCCCGGGCGCTTCTGCCGGAACTCCGTATCCCGGTGCTCGTTGTCCACGGGGAGAAAGACCAGACGGTACCGCTCGCCGACTCACACGAGCTCATGGGTTGCCTCGGCAGCACCGATATCGAAAGCCTGTGGCTCAAACGGTCGGGTCATCTCGTGGGTGTCGACGTTGAAAAACATCAATTGTCCGAGGCCCTTGTGCGTTTTTTTCTGCGCACGTTAACCGCCTCACAAATCTAGAATAGACCCCATGACCGACACCAGCCGACCGCTCATCGCCGCGATTGATCAGGGAACAACGGGAACCACCGTCTTGCTCGTGGATGAACACGACAGGGTCGTTGGACGCGGTTGCCGAGAGATCCCGCAATTTTTCCCGCAGCCTGGCTGGGTAGAACATGACGCCGAAGCCATATGGACATCCGTCCTACAAGCACTTGCCGAAGCGCAATCACAGGCAATCGGCACCATCGCGGCCATCGGCATCACCAATCAACGTGAAACCGTGGTTTTTTGGGATCGCGCAAACGGATGCGCCATCGGCAGAGCGATCGTTTGGCAAGATCGCCGCACCACCGAGCGCTGCGAGGCCTTACGCAAAGCGGGACACGAAGCGAGCGTGCAAGCGGCAACTGGCCTCGTCATCGATCCCTATTTTTCCGCAAGCAAAATCGCCTGGACGCTTGAGCACGACGAAACCGTACGACAACGCGCAGACGCGGGAGAGCTGGCACTCGGCACCATCGACTCGTGGCTGATCCACCGACTCTCTGGCGGCAGCGCCCACGTCACCGATGTTTCAAACGCATCACGAACTCAGCTATTGGATCTGCACACACGAACGTGGAGCCCGTCACTTTGCGCTCTATTTGGTGTGCCAACTGTGCTACTGCCAGATGTGCGTCCCAGTGCGGGCATATTTGCCAAAGCGCGCGGCATCGCGGGCATGGACGATGGTGTCCCGATTTCAGGTGCCGCGGGCGATCAGCAGGCGGCCCTATTCGGACAGGGGTGCACCGTTGCGGGACAGGCCAAGTGTACCTTCGGCACGGGGTCCTTCTTGTTGATGAACGTCGGTGACAAACCGGTCGTGTCGAATCAACGATTGCTCTCTTCTGTGGGATGGACCACCGACAAGGCTGAACAGACCACTTACGTCCTCGAAGGGGGCGCATTCGTTTGTGGATCGCTTGTGCAGTGGCTTCGCGACGGACTCGGCATCATCACAAAGGCCGCCGAAATCGAAGGCCTCGCCGCGAGCGTCACCAGCAGCGATGGCGTGACCATTGTGCCCGCGCTCACGGGATTGGGAGCTCCGCACTGGCGGCCGGAGGCACGAGGCCTGATTTCCGGGATCACCCGCGGCACCACGCGCGCCCACATCGCCCGCGCTGCACTCGAAGCGATGGCTTTGCAAAACGTGGACATCGTGAATGCGATGGAAAAAGATGCAGGCCGATCGCTATCCACGCTCCGGGTGGACGGAGGCGCCGCCGCGAACAACCTGCTGATGCAAATTCAGGCGGATCTTCTCGGCATCGCGGTTGAGCGCCCGTCTCTGCTCGAAACGACCGCGCTGGGAGCCGCTCGCCTCGCGGCGATCGGAGCGGGCCTGCGACCTTATCCGGGCGCGGCCGAATCCTCCGCATCGGCCGTTCAGATGGACAGGTTCTCCCCAACCCTCTCCCCTGCCAACCGCGAAAGTACCGTCGCCCGCTGGCGGGACGCCCTCAATCGGGCCTGAGTTAATCGAGAACTGCTAAACGTATGTGCAATCCGACGCAAGAATGGTTAAAAATCCTCCCATGACCGCCTCCGCATCCTCGACTGGCCGGCAGCTGACCGCAGCCTGCGTTACCCACCCGGGTCAGGTTCGAGAAGACAATGAAGACGCCTTTGGTCTTTTCACCGAGCAGGGCTTATTCATCGTGTCAGATGGTATGGGCGGCCGAGCAAGTGGCGATGTGGCGGCAGGACTTTCCGTCGACGAGGTCGAACGGTTCTTCCGCTCGAAGCTTTTGACCCCGCTCGAAGCCTGGCCCTTCCCCATCGACAAACAAACCTCGATGGGGTCGAATTTATTGCGCGTGGGCATGAAGGTCGCGAACGCACACATCCGCAAGGTGGCGCAAGCCGACGCATCCCATCACCGCATGGGTGCTACGATTGTGGCGCTGGCCATTGGAGAAACCCACTACTCGGCAGCCAACGTGGGCGATGCACGTCTGTATCTGTATCGCAACGCCGAGCTCACCCGGATCTCACGTGATCATTCACTTGCCGAAGAGATCCGCGCGGCTCGACCCGACCTGTCGCCAGAGGAGTTGTCGCGCATGGCGAATCGCAATGTGGTCACGCGCGCCCTTGGGAGCAAGGATGAGGTCGAACCCACCGTTTATCAGGCCCCTCTCGCGCCGGGTGACATTTTCCTTTTGTGTTGCGACGGGTTGTGGGATGAGGTCGACGATCAGGTGATCGGCACCATCGTGGGCGCAGGCGTCGAACCGGAAGAGGCCTGCCAGGCCCTGGTCGATGCCGCAAATGCCTCCGGCGGTAAAGACAACATCACCGCGTTGATTGTGCAGGTCGATTGAGCGCATCGCTTTCGGATCTTGTTGCGCAACATCCAGTTTTGATTTGTGCGGGTCCGGGTGGCGTTGGCAAAACCACGACGGCCGCAGGTCTTGGCGTTGTCAGCGCCCGCGCAGGTGCCCGCACACTGGTCGCCACGATCGATCCAGCACCGCGACTTGTTGACGCCCTTGGCATGGAGACGCTGGACGCCACGCCACGTGCGTTGCGCGCAGACATCGCGCGATCGTTGAACATTGATCCACCAGAACTGTTGCAAGCGGCGCGTCTCGATCCCGCCCGCGTTTTCGCCGGCATCGTCGAGGAAGCCATCGACGACGAGAAGGTGCGGCAGCGAATCTTCTCAAACCCGATCTATTTGCAAATCACCAATACGCTCACGGGCACGCAAGAGCTCGCGGCGATGTTGGCGTTGTGGGAACTGAACGCGGACGAGAACTACGATCGCATCATTCTCGATACGCCACCGGCCAGCAACGCACTCGATTTTTTCCAGTCGCCGGTGCGCATCACCGCTGCGGTGCAAAGCCCGGTCTTGCGATGGGTGACGGCGAAAAAGGAGTCTTTCTTTTCGTTGAAACGGTTGAGCTCGGGAGGCTCGGCTTTGTTGAGTCGCCTCGCGGGCCTGGTGGGCAACCACTTCATGGAAGATCTCGCGGTTTTTTTGCGCGACTTCGAGCCGGTGTTGCCGGTCTTTGTCGAACGAGCAGCCGAAGTGGGAGATCTGTTTCGGCAAGATTACGTCGCAACGATCCTGGTCACGGTGGCAGAGCGGCCTTCGATCGACGAAACGGTTAGGTTTGCACAGAAACTGGCCGACATGCAGATCTACCCGGCGGCTCTCGTCGTGAACCGTGTTTTGACCCGACCGAAATTGACGGATGTGGATGCATTGCAACGGCATCTGCGGGTATTGCCCGAGGCAATGCGGGTTCCGGATGAAACGATGAACGCCGGGATTGAACAACTTGCACGGGCAGCGAAGACGCTGGCAGAGGCAAGCGATCTGCAGGCCGACCTGTGCCGAATCTTGGCAGAAACGATTCCGGATTCTCCGGTGTTTCAATTGCCGATGCAAGCGATCGACGCGGATGGGTTATCCGTACTACGGCGCTCGGCCGATGCGATTGGTGCGGCGCTGGCGCTGGACTAGAACCGCACTCGGCGTTCTGAGCCACACCTTCAGCGCGTGCCGCACAATCTTTTTGGCTTCGGCGGCACTCATTCCGTTGCCCCTCACTGCAACTTGAAAACAAACGCCGTCAATCAAGGCCACCATTTGTTGCGTCATCGCCGTAACATCCAGATCGGGAGGAAACGACCCATCCGCGACGCCTGCGTTGATCAAACTACCGATTGTCGCTTTCCAAGCGCCATAGCGACGAACGTGCGTCTTTCCTAGCTTGCGTTCGTGAATCGACCGGGACCAAAACGCGATCCATAGTCGCCACTGACGCAGGGTTTCGGCGTCGACAGGGATCACAGCATTGATGAGTTTATGAAGCCGCTCAAGCGCCGTCCCTTTCTGAATGCTCTGTGTCAACCTTTCTGTAAAACGAATCGATGCGAGGTCCAGTGCTTCTGCCAAAAGTTGATCTACCGATTCAAAATGGTGGGTCAACGTTCCAAGAGAAATGTCAGCGGCTTTTGCGATCCGCCGCATCGTCGCTTCCAGCAATCCTTCGTCGGCAATCAGGCGCGCAGCCGATTCCAACACCATCACCCGTCGAACATCGGGAGAATGCCGGGGGATCGACCTGCGTGGTTCGCTGCGAATCGGGTTGGGCACGTTTTACCGCGTAATGAAACGAAAAGGCCGGGTCATGAAGGCGTAGTAGCTATCCTTGGGCGCTGGCGGTTTGGTGAACTGCGAATAGTCACCCGAAAACAGCAACGTTCCCTGGAGCCCGTCCGCGCTAAGCCATTTCGAAGGGATCTGCGGCAGATAGGCAACGTGTTCTCCTTCCCACTTTGGTTCATGGTGTACAAGGGCCCAAGGTCCCCAGGGAGATGGCCCTTCAACGATCGTGAGCTGACGCGAACGGTGCCAGGTTTTCTCGGCAACGTCGGGCATCGTTGCCAGCGAATGTGGTACGGAATCACTAAAGTACGCGAGCAAAAACCGGCCCAGACCCGCATTCCACGTCATGGTGGGGTGCCCTACCCTTCCGGGATCACTGAGAATGGGGCGAGCGCGAAATT
>Ga0105046_10020256_pt1 | contig 10065 bp, 7 predicted proteins | sample MAT03_FD_78385 | JGI IMG/M metagenome (GOLD analysis project Ga0105046, IMG submission 78385) | Freshwater microbial communities from Lake Fryxell liftoff mats and glacier meltwater in Antarctica - MAT-03 (megahit assembly) | ecosystem: Environmental > Aquatic > Freshwater > Ice > Liftoff... | reverse complement strand
GCTTTCGAAATTGGGTGTGAGTGCTAAAACTGCCGTCAGAATTTGCGTTAACTGTAATATTGCCTGCATCTGATGTTACGAGAACTTTAGCGTGTGCTGCATAACGCGCCAGCGTTTTAGCCGCAGGATAGCCGCGAATATTTGCAGCGTTAACGCTTACAAGCACTAATTTTGGATTTACAGCTTTTAGAAATTCAGGCGTAGCTGTCTCAGCCGATCCGTGATGGCCAGCTTTTAGGACTGAACATTGAAGCTTTGACCCATAAAATTTAAGAAGCGCTTGCTCAGTAGAAGCTAACGCATCACCCATTAAAAGTGCGCAGAATTTACCGTTAGATATTTTTATTACGAGTGAATTATTATTCCAATCTGAATTTAAAGGTTCATTTTTAGGTGGCCATAAAACTTCTAGCTCTACTAAATCATTTTTTGTGCCCATTTTTAAAACGTCACCTTGAGCTAGAACGGTATACCCTTTATGCGCTCGTACTGTTTCAGTATACCAGCGAAAGAGATCCTCCCGTTTAGCGATATCAGTAACTGACTGGCCGTTATCGTAGATTAATCCTACAGAGACCAGCCCAAGTACTGCGAATATGCCGGCGAAATGATCCGGATGTGGATGCGTGATAATTACAGACTTTAGCGCTGCGATTTTATTTGCTCGCAGATATTTTACTACCAGTGCGCCACCCATAGGTGAGCCCGCATCCACCAGTAGCGACTCGTCATTAAACTGCACCAGCGTGGAATCGCCCTCGCCCACGTTTATGGCGTCGATTGTTAACTGCGCATGTGCACAGTTCGGAGAAAGAATTTGTTGACTGAAATACGACAGGGCTAGCCAGGCAAACGATCGAAGTAGGTTACTGGTCAGCATAGGATTGATTTACGTGGGTAAGAAAACCTTCGTCTAGCGTAACCGGTTTTTAGTTGCGGCAAAAGGACGAGGGTTCTCTTCGGGGTGGGAGAGATGGGCTAGAGAACCTTTCGTCCTTGTGCTGTGAGGTGCGGCAACTTCGGAATAACTTACCGGTAATGATAAGTTGTTCCGGTCTTATCGTTCGCCGGGGTATCTGGTGCGAGACCGTCTGAAGTCTTGCGGCTCGTTGCCCCTGACGGTTTGCCTCTGGGCCTGCTCGGCTTTAGCGGTAGCAACATTGGCGTTGTACTGCGCAACGACCAAGCGCTTCTCGGCTTCAGCCATCTGTCTTGACAGCGGTGGCTGTTCAGCAAGCGCCCTCTTGGCGTTCATTAGCTCAACGTGAGCCGCGCCTGCTTCATCGAAGCGCGACGATGCGCCACCCGGATTGCGGGTTGCGGCGCATCCGAAGAAAGAGGACAGGGTGAGCAAAACAAACGCCAGCAACCCAATATGAAAAAAAATCTTCTTCATTTTTTTCCCTTTCAAGGAAAATCCAACACAAATCTGGAACCTGATTAAGCCAACACGGCTTAAAAAAATTCGGTCCAGAACGGGGCCAAGTTTGCGGCTATTCAACCATATCTAGTGGCAGGCGCGCGCAGACCTCGACCCGTCCTAGGCCAAAACCAATATACCCAAATCCCAGTTACCCGAAGAGACCCTCGGTATGTGTAAAAGAACTAGCCTGTCTCGTTATGCTGGCTTACGCTCAAACGGTATCATAACTTCTGTTTTTATCCGGTCGTCGTAATAGCTAAAAGCTACCCCCCAAACGACTCTTCTAGCGCCCTTCTCCAATTGAGCGCACGCGTGCCGCCAAACTTCTGCTCGATTGGATCGCACGAGATAAGCCAGCGCTCAGCCTTTGGATCAAGATCTGAACCGAGAAAAGACTTTCGAGCAGCGTTGTTATGCCGCATCCGCGTGCACCAAGCAGGAAAAAGCTATTAGTTTTCGTCAACTTGCATAATCTCTGAATCATAATCCGAAATTTAACGCTGGATTCTGACCGGCCCTAATAGAATCTCTCATTCTCTAACTTCTACTGAACCAAGTATTTTGATCGCTCCACAACAGTAGCTAGAGAGAAAAGCTAAGTGGTTGCGGTACTAAAAGAACATCAAGAAGGCGCTCAATCTGGTTTGGTCAACGCCGTTGAGGCCCGCTACGCCCCCGCCCAAAAATCTAGGGAAACCCTTATACAGCAACTCGATCGTATTTCTCATTTCATAGGTGAGAATCAATCAATCGCTCCAACAACTTTGAAATCAGGACTGATTGAAGAGCAGCTTGCGACGCTTAAAGCAAATCACCCTATTAGATACCAAATTTATCTTGCAGCGCTTAGAAATGAGCATTCAATTGAAGGTCGCAGGTCAATTGATCCTGAAGCTTTAAAACAGCTGAAAGAATTGAATCGTCTGGATAATTATATCGAGTGACATCTTACAGGCATCGACCAAACACTTCGGCCAAAGCAGATGGAGGTATTTAAGGCGCTTAGGGAAAGGCTAGAACGGGGCGAGCGCAGTGGTTACGTTAAGCTCCCTACGGGTGCCGGGAAAACCGTTATCTTTTCAGAATTTGTTGAAGCGCTCGGAGGAAGATCGCTAGTTGTTGTTCCAACGAATCAACTTGTCGAACAGACCGTTGAACGGATTAAGCAGTTCGCCCCTGGCATGAAGGTCACTTCATACGATCAGAATGTAAAAGACTTGAGTGGTGATGTGGTAGTTATCACTTACGATTCATTGTTGATTGCACACTCTCAGGGGTTAATAGCGCCCAAAGATTTTAATGCGCTCATTCTCGATGAGGCTCATCGATCAATGGGTGAAAAACGCTCAGAGACGCTTTCTCAATTTAGATCACAGTGCTTAACGATCGGATTTACTGCTACGCCAGAGTTTAACGAGGAAAAATCTCTGCGCGCCCATTTAGGTGAACCTATATATCAAATGAGCCTGAAAGAAGCAGTTGAAGGGGGTATGTTATGTGCAACTCGATGGATACCGGTAAAAACTCAAGCCGACGTCAGTAAAGTTAAAGTCACTAGTAGTGGAGAATATGATGAAAGCAGCATTGAGAAGGCTGTAAACACCGCAGTCATTAACAAAGCCGCAGCACAGGTATTCAAGCACCATTTCGCTAGTAAAACCGGAGTCGCATTTTGTTGTACAGTACAACACGCGAAAGACTCCGCAAAAGCATTTCAAGAGCTAGGCATATCGGCTGACGCCACGTGGGGCGGAGATCCGCAGCTTGCGGATAAGCTGGCCAGGCTAGAACGCGGCGAGATTAGAATGTTGTGCAACGCCAAATTGCTGATTGAAGGGTTCGACCAATGCGGAATCAGTGTTTGTCTTAACTTAGCCCCCACCCGCTCAATAGTTGCGGCTGAGCAGCGCGGGGGCAGGGTTTTGCGTTTAGATAAAGAGAATCCAACAAAGCAGGGATTTATAGTCGATTTTATTCCGAGCAATTTAGAAGTGGGAAAAATGCCGGTTACGTTTGCTCAGATAATGGGTGGTACGGCTTTAGGTGAGGTAACGCCGCTTTCAACGGAAAGTTCCGGTGAAGGCAAATTTTCAGATGCCCCGAAGATAAAGATCGACGGAGTCGAGGTAATTTTAGACAAAATCGCAGTACAGGCATTTCTTGATCAAAGTAGGGTCTTAAGCTCTGGAACTGCGCCGCAAGGGTGGGTCCCGATTAGCGAGCTTCACAAAAGTTTTTCGGAACTACCGGCTAGCATCGTACCAACGGTAGCAAGGGAATTGATAAGCCCGGAATTTATTGGCGAGTATGTAAGCAAATTTGTAACAAATGACGGCTTAAATAATATCGTGGATCACGTCAGCCCAGAGCTAATTTGTGAGTTACGGGAGAGTCTGCGTTTAGTGCCGACTGACTGGCAGCTTTTACTACAAGTAACGTTTCCGCTACTCGATGACCAGCGCACGCAAGAGGAATTCTTAAAGATTGCGGCGGACTCGGAGTTTGGCAATCAGATAAAAAAACTAGCGGGCGAAGTTATAATCATCGGGCCAAATTTTATCGCAGAACTTCACCACAGATTAAAACACGCTGATCCCGCTCCTGAGGGCTGGCGCTCCAGATCTGAAATAATGAAAATGTATCCCAATCTTCCTTGGAGTGAGATTCGCCAAGTTATCGCTGAAATTATCGGAGAAGATACGCATCTTACCCGTAAATTTACGGACCTAAATTTGAGGCGTGAGTCAGATTTTTTTGCACCTGAGGTCCTTGCGCAATTACCCGACGCAATCGCAGAGTCTCAAGCGGGGTCTCAATTTACCAGTAAAGAATACCCAGGATGGATGGGCACCAAGGCTGCATGCGCATTATTAGGCATCGAGAGATCCAGGCTATCCCGATGTTGCGATACGCTTGGAGAGCCGGGTATAACTTTCGCTAAATTACACCTGCAAGGCGGCATCGCGGTCTACTATTCGCCGCAGCTTTTAACTGAAATCGGAAGGGAGCTTGAAGAGCAGCGCAAGTTAAATCAAGCACCTGTGATACCAACAAATTATAAGAGGATAGAATTTGATAAATGCCCAGACCTAGACTCAAAGGCGCGAGGCAATTTAATGGCTGAGCTGCAAGCGGAATTCCCTAAGTGTATTAATTGCGATCGCAAAGGGTTTTCTTTCCCCGCAGAGATTCTTGGTTCGGTAAAGGAGTCACTCGCGCGCGCCCTGCTAGAGGCCAGAGATTATAAATGCTGGAATAATATAAAATTAGAGTTCCCCACTCTCACTGATTTTTTTGAGACAGCACAGAGTAAATTTCCAGAGCAAGGTGAGCATAAGCCAAGGGCGATAACTTTTCGCGGTCAAGTTCTATTGTTTGTGACCGGGTATCTTACTAGGCCGATCGTTGAGCGTGCGCGAGAAAAAGAGAAGCGCGCTTTGGTACTAAGTTAAAATCTGAAAAGCGATGCCACCAGTTACGGATACTTATAAAATCCGCGTCCCGTTTTTCTTCCGAACCAGCCGGCCTCTACGTATTTAATTAACAGGGGGCAGGGGCGGTATTTATCTTCGCCTAGTTCGCTATGCAGGATCTTTAAAATCATAAGTAGGGTGTCTAACCCCACAAAGTCAGCTAGCACTAGTGGTCCCATCGGTTGATTGGTGCCCAATTTCATCGCGGCGTCGATGTCTTCGGCTTTAACCCCTTCTTGCAGCAAAAAGATCGCTTCGTTAATCATCGGGCATAGAATGCGGTTTACTATAAAACCAGGGGCGTCTAGCGCTAAGACCGGGGTTTTCCCTAGTTGCAGCACAAGCCCTTTAGCATTTTCGTAAGTTGCATCGCTTGTTTGCAAGCCGCGAATCATCTCAACTAGCGTCATCACCGGCACGGGGTTCATAAAGTGCACCCCCACAACGCGCTCGGGCCGTTTGGTGGCTGCGGCTAGCCGCGTAATTGAAATAGAGGATGTGTTAGAGGCCAGTATCACCGCGGGTGGCAAAAAACCGTCCAGCTCTCTAAAAAGCTGCGCTTTGATGTCGAATGACTCGATTATCGCCTCTATCACCATGCCACATTCAGCAAAGTCGGCTGCACCGTTTGCCTTGATAAGATGCTTTTTGGTGCTCTCTGCCGTGTCAGCGGGGATTTTCCCTTTCTCCACAAGCTTTGCAAGCATCTTATGCACGCCAGCTATGCCGCAGTCGAGCGCTGTTTGATTGCCGTCCCAGAGGAAAGTTTTAATCCCCGCCGCTGCGCACACCTGCGCTATGCCAGCCCCCATTTGCCCTGCGCCCACAATTCCTATCATACTGCCTGGTTCCGCGCCGAAGGTGGTTGTAGCAGAATTTTTTGCTTGAGTTGGTTGAGTAGAGGTAGCTGATGACATAAATCTAAGCCTCGATTGAGTTTTCTCCTTCCCTCATCTATTACAATTCAGAGCAGACGCACAGGTATAGTTTAGTTGGTTTGCTTAAGAATAGAAATTTTAATCCTCATTGATGGGTGATTCACATGTTCCGGTTTTTCTCCCGCGATATCGCAATCGACTTAGGCACTGCTAACACGCTCATTTATGAGCAAGGCGCAGGCATTGTCCTAAATGAACCTTCAATCGTTGCGGTGCGCACCGATGGCAATCGACGCAGGGCAATCGCGTTTGGTGCTGAAGCAAAGGCGATGCTTGGGCGGGTGCCTGATGGTGTCAAGGTGATTCGCCCGGTGCGGACCGGGGTAATCGCTGACTTTGAAGTGGCAAGCATGATGCTTGGGCACTTTCTCTCCAAAGCGCGCAAGCGCAGCAAAGCTTTATTGCGGCCGCGCGTAGTTGTAGGCGTGCCATCAAGTATTACTGAGGTAGAAAAACGCGCTATTCGCGACTCAATCGAGGGCGAGGCGCGCGAGGTAATGCTAATTGATGAAGCAATGGCGTCGGCTATCGGCTGCGGCTTGCCGGTGACCGAGCCGGTGGCAAGTTTGATCATGGATATTGGCGGCGGCACTACGGATATAGCGGTCATTAGCTTAAAAGATGTTGTTTATTCAATCTCTGTACGGATGGGCGGCGACGCCATGGATGAGGCTATAATTAATCATTTACGCCGCAGACATCACTTGTTAGTTGGCGAAGCAACGGCTGAGCTAATTAAAAAGACCGTCGGTTGCGCGCATCCTGACTACGATGGTCAGGAGATGGAGGTTAAAGGCCGCAGTCTTACCAGCGGCTCGCCTGCTGCGTTGATAATTAACGGTGGCGAGATTCGCGAAGCGATCAATGAAGTGGTTGGTGGCTTAATTGGTGCTGTGCGCCAAACTTTGGAAAACACCCCGCCTGAGTTAGCAGGCGATATCATTTCAGCAGGCATCGCGCTTGCTGGTGGTGGCGGACTTCTAAAGGGGCTAGACCGCAGGCTTAGCGAAGAGCTTAATATTCGCGTGCATGTTAGCGATGATCCGTTAGCCGCCGTTGTGCAGGGTGCTGGAAAATGCCTTGAGAACGAGGAGCTTTATCGCGGTATTTGGCTTTAAGTCACTAAAAGGCAAAAGGCGGTTGCATGAAGTCTCAGTTCGCACAGAAATATAAAATGCTGCTGATATTTATCGGGCTAAGCTTATTAGTTGTTGCTGGAGATAGAATTTTTAATCACGGTCCGCAGAACAACGTCGAACAAGCTGCTAGCGTACAAGATCCCGTATTAATCAAAGATACCGGTACCGATGCCGTGGTGGCGACCGTCAAAGTAGAAGATGACAGTAGCGTCGATGTTGGTAATTTTGACTTAAGCGCGCTTAAAGTACTTGAACTAAAAGTTGTTGCGCAGGCTATTGAAGCCAGTAAAACACAGCTTATTCAGCAACAAGTTGCAGGTGCAGCTTTCACCAGTGAATCCAGAACTGGCGAAGACCGAGCTGGGGCGTTAGAGGTCGTGGCCGGTCCATCATCGTCAAAATTTATAAGTTTTTCAGATTTTGAACTCGGGGTTGTTGCAGGTAGCGTTATCGCAAAAATATCCGGCTTAGCTTCTGAACCTGCTTTTTTCTTGCGCGCCTACGGCGTCATTAACGATAAGCTTGTTGCAGTTTCCTGCGTGCGGCCAAGCGGTAAACCACTTTCAATCCTAACAGGTGATTGCGCCACAAAAATTTCTGAGGTTTTTGCAATTGAGCTGCACTGATTAATTAGGCGACGTAACTGGTCATCAAAATTTAAATCCATACGGTCTGGAAATACATTTTAACCGCGGAAGGCGCAGATTACGTCAAGGAATACAACCGGATGAAATATTTACGCTTACCCGGTTTAAGAAGTCTTATTTTTCTCTGTGTGCTCTACTGCGCTCCGTGGTTTAAATTGAAAGTTAGTGCCGCCGCGAACGATCTTTTTTTAACCACAGAGCGCACAGAGCGCACAGAGCACACAGAGCGCACAGAGGAATGCAGGATGCTAAAATTATTCCACCCTGCGCCACCCAGGACCGCATGCGGTCCAATTAGAAGTTCGTCCTCAGCCAGTCATTCAGTAGTATTCGACCGCGACCCAAACACTCATCGCTTTAGCGCATCTAGCGCTACTAACCCGTTACCTTCTAATAATTTCAAAAATGCGCCGCCGCCTGATGAGATAAAATCAAACTTATGGCCAAGTTCCATCTGATGGATCGCTGCGTCTGTTTCACCGCCGCCTGCTACTTTAAATGCGTGCGATGCAGCTATTCCTTCGACCAATCCGAATGTTCCATGGCTAAATGCTTCGTTTTCAAAGGCGCCCATCGGGCCATTCCAAACTAAAGTTGCACAATTTAGCACGGCTAATTTATACAGCGCCGTTGTAGCGGGTCCGATATCAAGCGCCATGCAGTCAGCGGGAAATTCTTGCGCGGTTACAGCGCGCGCGCCCTCGCCGTCCTTGATACCAGAGGATGCAACCAAATCAACCGGCAAATAAACTTTTGCGTCGCGTCGCGAAAGATTTGCAAGAATACCTAATGCGTTTGGAATTAGCTCTGGCTCGTAAAGTGAGCGACCCATTTGCAAGCCCTGCGCCGCAAGAAACGTGTTTGCCATGGCACCTCCGATAATTACTTTGTCGGCTGCCTTAGAAACTTGCTCTAACATTTTTAGTTTCGTCGATACTTTTGCGCCACCCACCACGACACACAACGGATGCTTCGGTTGAAATAAGCTTTTTTGATAAACTGACAGCTCTTTCTCCATCAGCAAGCCAGCATACCGTTCTTTACCCAATGCCGGCGAAAAAAGCTGCGGCAGCGCCACTAACGATGCGTGCTCGCGATGTGAACTTGCAAACGCATCGTTTACGTAAACATCACCAAGTTTCGCAAGCTCTTGCGCAAACCGTTTGTCGTTACTTTTCTCACCTGGCTGAGCGCGCAGGTTTTCTAACACTAAGATTTCACCTGCTTGTAACGCTTTCGTCCGGTTTACAGCCTCAACTCCGATGCAGGAGCCGTAAAAAGAGACCGGCAATTTAATTTGGCGCGCTAACGCTAGGGCCACAGTCTCAAGGGACTGCGCAACCGCTGCTGATGTTGGATCGCCTAGATGCGATATCAAGATTATCTTTGCGCCATTTTTTGAAAGCAGCTGCAGCGTTGGGGCAAGCACCGCTAAGCGGTGTTCATCACCGACGGTGCCGTCAGCGGTGACTGGTACGTTTAAATCAACTCGCACCAAAAATCGGCGCGAAAAATCAGTTAACGCTTGTGTGCTAAGAAACGGAATATTATTGAACATTATTGTAACTGGTCACCGAAGTTTTAATATATACAGCTAAATCGGTGCCAGACTTAGCATGTAATCCATATTGGAGCTGATATCTCTTTCTTGTCGGCTCCACTCTTTTTATATAACAATTTGCGGAGCATCTCTGATTGCGTTCTTTAGTGAATATGCTGACCAGTTACACACCGTTCATGCTACATCTTTAGTAGGGGAGCGCTGCGCAAGCAAGCTTTTAGAGTAGAGATCTTTTTTACTCAATGCAGCAGTCATTAGGACAGCCCCTAGTAATAATAAGCTCTCAAAAATAAACTGCTGCTGCGCGGTAACCCAAGGCATAAATATTTTACCGGCAATTATAGCAAGTACTAACGGCAGCGCTCGTTTTAGCGATTGGGCCTCGCATAGCACCGCTGTTAGCGGGGCAGCTAAAATAACTAAATCGTAATGCCAGCCGTAAGGCGCAAATAAAAGCGATAGCAGCAGTATGATTGCTAATTGTGTCGCTGAGCCTGCATTGCAAAGTAGCTTAGTTTTTAGGGCAAAGTGACTAATGATAATTCCGATTATTGGGGCTACGAATAACGGCCAGGTAGGCGCAAACCCTAAAATACCGTTAAGGCCAAAGCGCATCATTCCGGCAACGGTTGGTGTGACCCAGTCGACCCGTGCCGGTAGAATCGAGCTATACGAAACGCCGTAGTCTTTTACCCACAGGGAAGATATCCAACCGTGTAAAGTCGGTGCGGGCAACGTTAGAGCGCTAATGGTAAATAATAGTAACGTGCTTGCTACGCCTAAAATAAAAAACGGTGAGGTGAGATATCTTCGCAGGATTATTCGTGACGAATTAGTAAATAGCAGCGCAAGCGTAGCTACTAAAAACAGGTGCGGCTTAAGCG
>Ga0105046_10020253_pt1 | contig 10066 bp, 14 predicted proteins | sample MAT03_FD_78385 | JGI IMG/M metagenome (GOLD analysis project Ga0105046, IMG submission 78385) | Freshwater microbial communities from Lake Fryxell liftoff mats and glacier meltwater in Antarctica - MAT-03 (megahit assembly) | ecosystem: Environmental > Aquatic > Freshwater > Ice > Liftoff... | reverse complement strand
TGTCCGTCAATTAGGCTACCGCACCATCCCTCAAGGGGTACGCGCTCTCACCAATCAAGTCAAGCAAATCTATGCCATCCTAACCCACGGTTTTTCTCCCCCTATATGAAACCACCCTGCTTGATTACCGTAGTAATAGGGGTTGAGTTAAACTCAACCCCAACTTGGGTAGATCTCCAGCAGGTTGCTAATGAGTGGGGTTTGCTTTGCTCTGGAACATAACTTGAGCTTGAATTAAACGTTAAGATTATATTAATTAAAATTAATGTGTACTAACGCTTCATCACTTCATCATGGCTACTTCTCTCATTCTGAAGCTCTTTAAATCAAGCACAAACCCAGGCTTTTGGTCCCAATCTGCTTGGGCTGTATTACGAGTTTGTCTAGGCATCATGATTGTCCATAACGGACTGGATAAGTTATCAGACATCCCAAACTTTGCTGAAGCTTATGTAAAAGTGATTGGCTTGCCGTTTCCTATCTTCTTTAGCTACGTCGCAGCCTACACAGAGCTGATTGGTGCACCATTGCTGGCAATTGGTTTCCTAGCCCGTCCTGCGGCTTTTGGGTTGTTTGGCACGATGTGTGTTGCAATGTATCATCACATTCTAGTTGCGGGTCTGAGTATTCCTTACCTTGAGCTGTCTGCGGTCTATGCAGCTTGCTTCCTGTTTTTCACAGTCAATGGACCTGGTTTATTTTCAACGGACGCTTTGATTCTGCACTGGCTGGACTCTAACGCTCTATCGGCAAAAGCTAAGCAAGTCATGCGTCTGGAGCGAGCTTTCAATTCAGTCGGTGCTGAGGCTGAAACTGTGAGCAAGCAGTAATAGTACCAGCGGGCGCATTTGAACAGAAAGTTACGGTTTTGGCTGGAATCTTTATGCCACAAGGTTTTTATATCGTGTAAAAGCAACATCTAGAAAAATGACCGTTTTCTTTGTGCCGAGCTTTTCACCGCAATCAGGTCTTGATCAGCACAAGAAAACTCATCAAGCAAGCAAAATCAGGTTACATGAACAGCTCTAAGTTTCCTGACACATCGAAACCGTAACTTTCTGCATGGATGCGCCCGCTAGTCCAATTACGAGATGGTTCGAGCAGGAATGGCTTATCACTATAAGGAATTGAGCGATCGCTGTCCGAATGGAAGTGAATTTTTAGCCGAGGCTGAGCAGGCAGCGAAAACTCAGAAAGTCGGGCTATGGATGAAGTGACAAAAAGGCAGGACATAAAGGGCAATCCTGGGCTTTTATCCCTAGTTAATTCAATTCAAGCGTTTAGACTGAGCTTTCTAACGGTGATTGAACGATGAGTCAACAAACACCTTTTTGCAAGCGACCCGAATGCGATCGCTGTCTCAATCACCCTCATACCGCTGATCTTGTCTGTGCCGTTCATCCCGATGGAGTGCAAGAAAGGAGCGAGCGGTGTGCCGATTTTGAACGAGATCCGAACTGTTCTAGGGGTGAAGGGTGGGAGCCAGAGGAAGCCAGTTTTTATGGGAATGAGCTGATCATTTCACCCCTGCAACGATGGAACCGAGCGCAAAAGTTAGAACTGTTGATGTGGCATCCGCTGTTTACGGGGTTGTGCCCTCAGTGTTGCACCCAATTTTTCGATTGTTCAGCGCGTGTTCATTGGGACTGCCCAACGACCGGGCTTAGTCTAACCCGTAGCCAATTTGGCTATGTAAAAGATCCACTTAACCCAGTTTTCCGTTCCACTGACCTCAAACCCTTATCTCAGCTAGCCCCCTAGTGAAGATTTAGAGTACCCAAAAAACTAAAGAGCTAAAAGCCTTATGCAGCAGGGGTTTTTATAGGGTGATACGCCTATTTGGTGACGGTATCCGATAAAGGATGCTCGGTAATGTTCTAGACGTGTGGAAATGAGGGAGAATCGGGCAGGTGGTTTTTCCTTAATTTGTATATGGTTCTAGAACCTGTGCTTTGCCGAGATTGTGGCAGTGATGATGTTGTTAAGCACGGTCGTTCTGCGGCAGGCAAACAACGTTACAAATGTCGAAATAGTGAGTGCCGTCGTAGCACCTTCATTCAGGTGTATGTCTACCGAGGCTACCTGAGAGAAGTCAAACAGCAGATTGTAGACATGGCACTCAATGGGAGCGGCATTGCCTGCGGCACGTCTACGCCTACGAGACACAGCACGAGTCCTCAGAATCAGTCCAACTACGGTGATTGAGGAGTTAAAAAAAAGATCGACATCTCAAAGCAGTCAATGAAGCTCGTCTAGCTCAGTTTGAACCGACTCAAACCATCGTCAAGCTTTGCCAATGGGAAGATGTAGAGGCTGAAGCGGATGAGATGGGTCGTTTTGTCCGCTCCAAGCAACAGCAACGTTGGTTGTGGTATGCGTACGCCTTTGGCGGAGCGAAGCTCTATGATCATGCAACAGGCGAAGTATTGGCATATGTCTTGTCGAACCATCAAGACACGGCTTTTCTCGAACTCAAGTCATTGTTGGAGTCATTTGGGATTATGCAGTTCTACACGGATGGCTGGAGTGCTTATGTTGGCGTAGCCTGCCGGAGGCATTACGCCATCTGAATCCTACGTTTCATACCGTTGGTAAATTAAACACTCAAACGTAGAGCTTCGCTCCGCCGAAGGCGTATGAGCGTAAGCATTTGACTTTAAGGACTCGGGTCAAGCGATTAGCTCGAAAGGCGATTTGCTTTTCTAAGTCCATCTGGTTACACGATGTGGTCATTGGACTGTTCATCAATCGCTATGAATTTGGCTTGCTGATTTAGAGGTATCCACAGGTCTAAAACATGACCCCTTTATATAGCAATGGTTGCTATACAAAGGCGATGATAGTCCGCAGAAGTGCTCCTACAACTAAGCCGATCGGTATACAGGGAAAGCCTCTACCAGGAAGTAGACTGTTCATTACATCGGCAAATAGGTGCGGTTGGAGGAAAATATGGATCTGCTCACTTGGTTGATTGTTGGTCTGATTGCAGGCATCCTATCCAGTGTCGTGGCGGGCGGGATTGGTTACGGCATCCTCGGCGATATTGTGGTGGGCATTGTTGGGTCTTTTGTTGGCAGTTGGCTTTTCGCTCAGTTGGGGCTTGCGTCACCCTTTCCGGGTCTGGCTGGTATCATCTTTGTTGCGTTTGTCGGGGCGGTTGTGCTGCTATTCATTCTGCATCTAGTTCAACGGGGCCGTGCTGTCTAGCAGATGCATATGAACTCGATCACCTCTCCCAGCCAACTTAGGACAATGATGGAGCGGCAGGGTAAAAATCTGATTAAAACCCATATACCTACTATGGCTTTTTTTGCGTTTGAACAGAACTCTCTCTGTGTATACCTTGCAGCCTTTTTAGCGCGATCAGCTTCAACCGCAGATCTCTATTTTGCAGTCTGGAACCCTTATTTGCGAGTCTTCTTGTTTTCTCGCTGCTCAATTCTTTGCGACAGCAGCAAGAAAACCTGATCTCTTGCCTTGCGAATCTTCTCCAGTTCCGCTGGCTTGAAAGAATCTGATAGTGTAGGCTTACCCTCTTCGTTATGAACCAGCCGCCGCCCATCGCGATCGTCAATCTTGGTAAACCCTTTTCGACGGCTAAAAACATACTTCCGACCTTTCCAGTGATTCCGGTCTGCCAGATTTAGCACCATATTCGCAGTTGTGATGAGTTCCAGCGCGATCGCCTCTTTTTGCTTCTGATTTAGTTGAATGGCAATTGAACGAGACAGGGTTAATTCTTGCTCTAGACTATCGACCTCATCAGTTAATGCATGGAGTGTAATGCGGCTCTCTCCGGCTCTACGAAGTGCAAACTCTTCGTTTAGAGCATGAGCTACTACCACGTCGATCGCGCTTATAGCCTCTGGTAGTTTCTCCTTAAAGAGGGAATTTACCCGCTGGTGATAATCCTGTGTAGATTCATTGTTCTGGGGTATTGGCAAGGCAAAATCTCGTTCTAAATCAGGAACTTCGATTGGAGTATTGAACTCTTCATAGATTTTCTGAATGCGGTCGTGCTGTCCTGCAATTCGCTTTATTCCTCGCTGCAAGCCAGTCGGCTCCAGATATTCAGCATATTTGTCTTGCCAGCTTCCTAACTTCTCCCGACCACCGAACCAATCTTCCCAACTGAGCCATGCTTTTTCATCGTCCCGGTGAAGTGGCACAAAATGGGCATGGATGTGAGGATTCACTTCATCCAGGTGCAGCACGGCTGAGAGAATGCGTCCTTCAAACTCTTTCTCTAAGAATACGGTCGCCCTGGCTGAGAACTGTTGCACTCGATTCATATCCAATTCCCCTACCGGGTTTTCATCCTGCCGGAACCAAGAGCTTGAGGCAGTCAGCATGATTTCACACGCCAGATTAGAATCAGGGCGAATCTTGCGCCTCTGGGATGCCTGATGGAGTACTGCATCAATCTGCTCAGACAAGTCTTCTAAAGAGCCAATTAGCTGCTGATTGAGATGTGTCCGTGCTGGATCAGCATTGGGGGTTTCTTGAGAGCGATCGCAATGCGCCTGCGAAGCTTTGATCGCTCCCGCAGACTTGAGTTTCCCGAATCGTAAAATGCAATACGCCATGATTCCAGTGAATGGGAATCATGGCGTAGCCTGCAAGGTAATAATTACGGTTTATTTGCAAAAAGCGATCGCTTTAACTCTATTTTCGATTTCGGTAGTCCAAAGCTCGTAGCTGCCTATCAGCCCAATTTGCAGCAATCTGTAACTCTTCATGAGTTAAGCCACCGTTATCCACGGGTGTGTTAAAGATTAATTCCGCTCTCTATCCTTTTTCTGACTTTCAGCCTGAGCCTGAAGCAATTGCGCCTCAACTTGCTTCCACCGCTCCCATAACTCTGGGGTGAAGTTGTTCTCGATCGCCTGCCAGTGTTGTTTATCTTTGAGCCAAGCAACTTTTGCAATGACCTTCTGACTGCGCGATTCAAAAAAGCTGATTTCGTTGTTTTTCTGTCTCAGCGTGTAGTTTTTAAAGACGAACGTAGAATTTTTGGACACCTTCAAAAACCGAGCCATAGCCGGTGCGATCGCTTCCACTTGTTTCCGTTGTTCTGGAGTAAGCCTCAGCACTGCTTGTATCTGCTCGTTTTGTTCTGGGGTATATACAATCCCTAGCTGCCGCTGCAATCCATTAAAGCTATAGCGATTCCCTAATTTATTCCCAGCGATCGCAACCCCATCCTTGGCGTAGCTGATGCCCTTGGGCTTCCCAGTGCGAGTAAAGTCTAGACGCACGGTTACTCCCTGTTTTTGCAAGCGCTCAAGTAGCTCTGGCATCGAGGGGCGATTCGTTCCACGATCCAGGATGGAATCGCTCGTGAGATTGTCCAAAATCTGTTGTAGCTGCACCTGGGTTGAGACGATGCCTGTTGCCTGCTGTTTGAGGATCTGATTTTTGCTCTGCGCTTTCCGTCCAGCCTCCCAGCTATTGGGTTGTCGTTGAAGCCCATATTCCGATTCCAGGAATCGCAGCACCTTCTGAGAACGATAGCGATCGCGCCAGGTCTGCACCGCTTTACCTGATTCCAAATTGATCCGGCTCAGGACGATGTGGGCGTGGCGATGTTTTTTGTCGTCGTGCTGCACGATCGCATATTGGTATTGAGGCAATTCTTCGTCCAGAAACCGATTAATCGCTGCGTTCAGTCGCAGCGGCTCATCCAAAATAGCTGGCTCACGACTGCCCAGAATTAGCCCAGCTAAATAGCGATCGCCCAGGTCTGACCACTGCTCATCGCTCAAATTGTCGTCATAGGGAAGGCTGAGAGCGATGTGATAGACCGGGCGTTTCACCTCATGATTCTGACTGCGAGAGAGATTATAAATCTGCGCTGTCTCTCTAATTAATTCTCGCGATTGCACCGGGTTCATCTCACTGCGCTTTGTGAGCAACGCCACATTACCCCCCACAATCTTTGCTCCAGACTTACCAAAGCAATAACCAAAGGTTGCAGCAAAGCTGTCATTTTGCATCAACTTACCGATCATCTTCTTCTGTGCTGGATAGCTCGACTTGTACCTGTTGAAGTAGCGCTTGAGTTTCAGCGATGCATTGCATTAATCGCGTCTCCTCTACAAATTCATCTTGCTTTAGCTTCCGCATTAGTTGATTTAAATTCACGCCAATGCGATTCAGAGCGATCGCGTTTTGAATGGTGGCGTAGGGCAGCTTGACTCGCCTTGGTTGGGGTAAGGGCAAGTCAAATACCCTCGCTTTTACCCAGTCTGATACTGAGATTCCACGCTCCTGGCAGGCAGATTTAAGCATCAGTTTTTGTTCTGGGGTACATCGGAATGATACCCAGTCTTGTCCCTCTATTACTGTCTCTTCTGCCTCTTGATTAATCTCCTGAATGACGACCGCATCACTTTCGATTAATCGACCCACTTTTCTCCGTAGTGCATTCAATGCGTCTAGGCGATCGTCTGAGTTGAGTTTTGGATTGGTTACAGGTTGAGTCGCAGGTTTAGTCTGAGATTGATTCACAGATTCATTCACGGGGGTTCTCCAAGGGCACGCCCCTTGGACAAGCGAGGCGATGGGAGCTTTAGCTGCCAGGACATGCCGAAGGCGTGTCACAGACTCTAGCTTGCCAAGGTAAATGGGTAGGTGAGGCGAGTTATTCTGAGAGTACGGGGTCGGAGGCGAAAGAGAGAACCGTAAAAAGCCGTAGAACTAGGGAAGACAAGGAATATCTAAGTCTTTAGAGTAGTTGACACACTCCCCGGCGTAAACGCACGGGGATTCTGAATTCAAACAGCGATCGCAGGCAAAGCCCTTCTTACATCACCTAGCTCAACGGTGGATGCCCCCACCGCGCAAATATTCAATGCTGCATTCTCGTCTCGGTCGTTCACTGAATTGCAAGATGGGCAGCGCCAAACCCTAACCGATAGCTCAAGGCTTTCAAGGACATGATCACAGCAGTTGCAGGTTTTAGAACTCGGATACCAGCGGTCAATATAGATAACCCGCTTGCCCTTCTTTTTGGCAACCCACTCCAAGATTTGCAAGCAGTCTCGGAAGGCAAGATCGTTGATCTTGCGTCCCCAAATCCTTTGCATTCCTTTCAGGTTGAGCGTTTCAAAACACAGAATATCAAACCTGTCCGTGAGTTCATGGGCAAGCTTCCAAAACCAATCAGAGCGACGGTTAACCACGTCTTCATGCCGTCTAGCCAAGTTCAACCTATCCCGTTCTCGATTGGCAGAACCCTTCTTCTTGCTGGACAGTTGCCGCGATGCTTTTTTGATCTCGTTAAGCGACTGTTTCAAGAATTGGGGCGATTCAATCTTGGAACCATCAGAGCAAGTGAGGAACGTTTTCAACCCAAAATCAAAGCCAGCGATTCTACTCGTCTCGACTTCAATCGCGGGTTCAGAACCGTCAACGATTACAACCATAAAAAGCTCTCCCAACGGAGTCCTCTTAATGGACACGGTTTTGACTGTCCCCTCAACCTCTCTACTGTTCCAATACTGATAGACTCGCTTGCCAATCTGGATGCGGTTGCCACCCAGAAACTTATAGCCAGTCTGCTTCAGCGTGAACGACTTGTACCTCTTCACCTTCTTAAAGTTTGGCGGTCTAACTCCTTTTTTGTGATGTTTGAAAAACAGTTGGTATCCCTTCTCAATCCGCTGACAAATATTTTGCACAGCCTGAGATCCAACCTGTTGCCAGAACGCAATCCGCTTGCGTTTCTTAGCAATGTGAGCTTGAAGTTTGGCGCAGTTCAGATGCTTGCCCCACATCCGGTAGTACCTTTTATGGAGGGCGATACAGCGGTTATAGATAATCCCAGCGACATTGATCATGCGCTTGAGATACCGATTCCGCTTGTGCTGATAAAGCTTAAACTTCAAGGTTTTCATGCTACCATTGTACAGCATAATTGTGTACAAAAGCATGAAGAAACGATTAGATTTCAGAGTAGAAGATCACGAGCTAGAGATCCTTGAAGGGTATTGCAATGCCGCAGGCAGAACAAAGACCGATGTTCTTAGGGAGTTGATACGGTCGCTTGCTAAGAAAAAGCCGTCCTGAAGAGACGGGGCTTTAGACCCATTTATCCGGTAAAGTATTGAGAATTCTCGATTGATGGATTGTTAATGGATTGCAGATATGACACGCTCTGGAGTAGCTTATGACCCGGAAGTGGCGAAGGAAGCTAAAGGTAAACTGAAAAGCTTGTCTCGTCAAAAGCCTAAGAAAAAGAAGTTGACCCTGCGCGATGTAATCGAGGAACTTCGCCTGGAAATTGATCAGGCAAAAGCTGCGGGTCACACGATAGACGATATTGCGATCGTGTTGGCAGAGTGTGGAGTTGTGGTCAAAGCCGCAACGCTGAAGCAGTATTTGCGAGACGTTCAAGGAGTCGCCCCCCAGCGAGGAGCTGAGTAAAGCCTATAATTCTGAAGGCAAAACAGCGTAGGTTTCTCGGAAATTGGGCAATCTAGATTGGTAGTTCTTTTGTATCTACTATGAATAGCTTTCTGCAAGGAATCCAGACAAGACTATCTTCCCTACTCCCTAAAAGTGAGCCTAAGCAACCAACTATCAGAAGTTACGGGCAATCAGAGAGTGGGATTGCCTTAGAAGAGATGCAGCCTGCTATGGAATGGCTATTTCTCAGCCTTTTCAACGCTGAATACCAGGGTCAATCCCATCTGTTTTGGTTGCAACCTGAAGAGAATGTTGGGTTGAAACGTCAACTTCAACAACTGAACCAAAAAGAAGAACCTATATTTGGCTATCGTTGCGGCGATCAGACTTCATCGTCACCGAAAGGATTTTACTGGCGGTTGATGCCAGAGTATCCCTCGCTAAGAATTTATCAGCTAGAGGCACAGCAGGAAGACTGATCTGAAAGTTTGGCGGCTATCTTATGGCGATCGCTGTCTCGATAATATAAAACTACCAGTCCTCTCGGCTAATTCTGTTTTCTGGTTGGGATTATGTGGTTCAGTCCACAGAAGAGGGAACGCTAAGGTTCAGAGATTTTAGGGCTAAAGATGAGTTTATCAAGAAAAGTTCTAACCTTTTTCGGTTGGAGTTGGGCTGGTTTTTTTGGACTATTCGGACTGGCTGGACTGTCCTCCTCGGTTGGCATTGGTTTGGGCTTCTTAGTGTGGGGTTTGATTTTCTTGCCTCCCTTGTGGAAATTTACGAGTCGATTTGGATGGCAAAAGAACCTGGCAGGTAGGCTGTTTCTCTTGATTCTTCCGCTCTTCTTAATTACGATAGGTGCCCCTTCATCAAATCAATCCGCTAGGGTTACACCTAGTCCGACCCCAGCAGTTTTGAGTCAACCCAAAACTGCTAGCTCTCCATCGCCATCGCCATCCTTATCGCCCAAAGCGATTGAGGAAAAGCCTGAACAGGCAGAGCCAGTCAGTTTAGAAACGCCCTCTCCCGAACCCAGTATTGACCCATCTCCTGTTGCTTCGATAGATCCTGATGCTCCCGTCCGAGAAGCAGTGAGTGGCAGTTGTGAATGCCCCTACGACGAAGACAGTCGAGGGAGATCCTGTGGTAGACGTTCTGCTTATTCCAGACCCGGTGGAGCAGACCCAATTTGTTACGAGAGCGATCGCAAGTGAGCACCATTCACCATCGAGTTGATTCAAAAATTCTGAACCTATGAAACTTTTACCCACTCTGACCCTGGCTCTTCTAGCTCTTTTGAGTCTCTACACTCCCAAAGCCGAAGCTCGTGCCCGTTGTGCTGATTTTGCCAGCCAAGAGGAAGCAAAAGCATACATGGTTGCAAACGGAGCCAATTACTTGGATCGCGATCGCGATGGTATTCCGTGCGAATCGCTTCCCCGGACTGGAACTGCGGTGGTGACACCCAACCCTTCAGCCCCTTCAAAAACTCAGAAGCCTGTTCGACCACAGAAGGCACCGGTTGCCATGCCAGGGCAAGTGACGATCATCAGCACTGGCGACGGCGACACGCTGCGGGTCAATCAACAGGGCAAATCGATTACGGTGCGAGTCGCGTGTGTGGATGCTCCTGAAACGGCACAACAACCGTGGG
>Ga0105046_10020252_pt1 | contig 10066 bp, 8 predicted proteins | sample MAT03_FD_78385 | JGI IMG/M metagenome (GOLD analysis project Ga0105046, IMG submission 78385) | Freshwater microbial communities from Lake Fryxell liftoff mats and glacier meltwater in Antarctica - MAT-03 (megahit assembly) | ecosystem: Environmental > Aquatic > Freshwater > Ice > Liftoff... | reverse complement strand
GGTGATGAAGAGCAGCGCATCCGGGCGGAGAAAGCCCTTGTTACAGCTCGCGAGGTTCTGGAATTGCGAGACCGCAGCGATGATCGCGTCGCCGGTCGGCGGGGGGTAGCCGTAGGTCCCCACGGAGGCGATACACTTGAAGGCGGCCTGCACGTCCGGCTCCTCGCGGATGATGTAGCGGTTGCCGCCTTCGAGGACGCAGGGGACGTTGGTGGCGTAGGGTCCGGCGTTGAACAGCAGGCCCGCGCCGAGGACCTCGTCACACTTCGTGACCTGCTCATAGGACGTCGCGCCGCAGACGTAGTCCTTGCCCTCTTCACCGCAGTACGGGGCTTCATTTGTACACCCGGTATCCTCACAACCCCACCCGCTCCAGGTGCCCTCCGGGTTGGCGACCAGGATGTGCGTGTCGAACTCCGGGAACATGGTCTCGATGGTGTCGATGAAGCCAGGGAAGCTGGACAGCAACTGCTTCTGCGCGACCTCCATCTGGCCCACGCGGGAGATCACGAACAGGAAGTCGATCTTGCCCTTGCAACCTTTCGGCGGGCCCGGGCCGAAGTCCGGCGAACTGCCGAGGTCCCGAGCGGGCTCTGTGGTCCCGGGGCTGCTGCTCTCCGAGGTGGAGGTGGATTCGTCGCCCCCGGAGCTGCTGGTCCCACCGCTCCCCGTCGTGCTGCCAGTGGGCGCCGTTGGACCGGGGTGACTGGAGCCGAAGCCGGTCTCCGCCGCCGGCCCGTTGCAGGCCAGAGTTCCCGTGAGGAGGGCGAGGTGGAGGGCGGCGCGGCTCGACATCGCGCCCAGTGTAACCCAACGAAGCCGATAAATAAGCCGTGAAAACAGGGCCCGATGCCGCTAGCCACGATGCAGTGGTTGGCGCCCCCCGAGCACTCCAGGATAGTGGGTCGGGGATGGTGTAAACGACGTGAAGTACACACTTACCACTCGAAACCGGGGAGACGCGAGCGAGGCGCTGGAAGTGCGGGTCGCCGCGCCCGCCACCGCCTCCGTGTCCGCGGCGCGACCGTCATCGCCAGTTGGCGCCGCGGTACGTCTCGGGAGCATCCGCCGGGCATGGTCGCCTCGATCCAGGACCTCGCAGCCTGACCCGAAACGCGGTCAACCTCCGCCCTCAATCCGACCCGACACAACGTCGACGACGAAGCCGGCGATGATCATGTCGCCGTCGTGCAGGAACTGCCCCCAAACCTTGTAGAGACCGGCCGCTGGGAATTGCGTGGCGAACGAGACTTTGTCGGGCGTTGGCGCATCGACGTGCGGCGTGCTCCCCGGAGCATGGTCATGTGCGCCGTCATCATCCGGATGGCTGTGTAGAAACTGCGAACCATCCTGGCTGATGATCACGCAGTGGCCCTGGGCGCCCAGGTAGGGCGTGAGGTTGGTGACGGGCTTGCCACCCTTCGAGATGAAAAAGTCGAGCTTAACAGTCTCACCCGCGGTCAGCGACGACGCCTTCATGCGCACCTTGTGGCCGGCGATGGACTTTGCCTTGGTGAGGTCGTCCTGCTTTAACGCGACCACTTCGCGCAGGGCCCCGCTCACGTCGATGGGCTTCTGGATGACCTGACCCGGGGCACCCGCGGGTCGGAAGTCCGCGTAGACGGTGTGGGGGCCACCCGCAGGGAATGTGAAATCAAGCTTCATCGTGCCGTCGACCTGAAGCTCGGGGTGCTCGTGGGCAAACCACGACAGGTCCTTCGAGACCACCAACAGGTGCAGTTTCTTCTCATGCACGACCTCGAAGTCCTTCACGCGGGCCCTGCTGTCATCGACGACTTCGAAGTCGAAGGTGGTCTTCTTTCCCGCCTCCGGAGGCGGCGTGGTGGTCACGAGGACATCGTACTTCTTGGTGGCGGTCGCGGGGTCCACGGCGACGAGGTCCATGCCGCACTTGTGGCACTTGCCAGGCTTGTCGGAGCGCACTTCGGGGTGCATCGGACAGGCGTAGCCGGCCACGGCCGCGTCTTTCGCCGTGCCACCGGCCACCGCCCCGCCGTTGCTCGGCTCGGGTGCTGGCGCCGTCGTTGACACCTTCGCAGGCGGCGGTGGTGGTGCCGCTTTTGGAGCGAATGGGTCAGAATTACATGCAGAGGCGAGGGTCAAGCTGGCGACGATGAGGATGCGCAGGTTCATGGTTGCTCCCCGGTAGATCAGTTTTTCGGCTGTTTCGCGGCAGCATGGCTGTGATGCTTGCCTTTGCCCTCGTGGGCCGCGCTCACGTGCGATGCGTTAAAAGCGTCCGCCCATCTCATGATCAGCGCCAGGTCTTCACCCTGCACCGATCCGGGTTTGTCCCTGGGCATCGTCGCCTTCCTCCCGCCAACACCGAGCGCCTTACGGATGCTCGCTGCCATTTCGTGGCTGTGATGGCCCTGAAACGGGTAGCTCGTCGTATCAAAGTGAGCGAGGGTACTCTTCTTGGCGCCGGGGCCACCTTGCGTGTGGCAGCCCGCACAGAACTTATCGAAGACCGGCTTGGCCTGCGCGTAGGCGGACATCTCGGGGGCAATCAAGTCCTTCTCTGCCTGGGCTGGATCCGGGGTCGCCGGTTCGGGAACTACCTCGGGCGCGGTCGCTGCGGGCGTTGGAGTGGCGGTCGCTTCAGGAGTGGCGCTCGGTTCGGCCGCCACGACGGCCGCGGGCGGCCCATCCGGGGCCTGGGTCGCCGGAGAAGGAGTCTTCGAGCCGCATGCAGCGAGGGCAGCAAAGGCAAACAAAAAGGTTCGCTTGATCATGTCGAAAGTCCTGGCCGGGCCTGAGTTGGAAAACTACGGGCTCTGAAGTCAGCGCCCATCACGCGACAGGCGCAGCCGCAGCGCGTTGGTAATGACCGAGGCCGAGCTCAGGCTCATGGCGAGGGCAGCGATCATCGGTGAGAGCAGCCGGCCCGTGATGGGATAGAGCAGGCCAGCCGCCAGCGGGATACCGAGGGCATTGTAGACGAACGCAAAACCCAGGTTCTGCTTCATGTTGGCGATGGTGTCGACCGAGATGCGGCGCGCCTGGGCGATGCCCCGCAGGTCGCCCTTCACGAGCGTGACCTGGGCGCTGTTCATCGCCACGTCGGTGCCGGTGCCCATGGCGACGCCGACGTCGGCCTTCGCCAGAGCCGGGGCGTCGTTGATGCCGTCTCCGGCCATGGCGACGACCCGGCCTTGCGACTGCAGCAGGGTCACCAGTGCGAGTTTGTCGGCCGGCTTGACCTCACCATGCACCTCGTCGATGCCGAGCCGCGCGGCCACCGTACGCGCCGTGGTGAGGCCGTCGCCGGTGGCCATCACGACGCGCATCCCGGCGGCTTTGAGCGCCGCGAGGGCCTCCGCCGTCGTCGGCTTGATCGGGTCGGAGATGGCGAGTAGGCCCGCCAGTTGCCCGTCGACCGCCAGATAGACCACGCTGGCGCCCTCGCCGCGTAGCTGCTCGGCGCGGGACGTCATGGCGTCGTACGCGACCCCTGCGTCACTCATCAGCGACGTGTTGCCGAGCACCACGGTCTTTCCGCTGATCTTGCCGCGAACGCCGATGCCGGTGCTCGACTCGAAGCTCTCGGGCTTGTCGAGCTCGAGTGCTTGCGTACGGGCGGCGCGGACGATCGCCTCGGCCAACGGATGTTCGCTGCCCTGGTCGAGGCTGGCCGCCAGGCGCAGCACCTCGGTCTCGGTGAAGCCGGCCACGGCGACCGCGCGATCGAAGGACGGCTTGCCCTCGGTGAGCGTGCCGGTCTTGTCGACGATGAGGGTGTCGACCTTGCGGAAGTTCTCGATCGCGGCGGCGTCGCGAAATAGCACACCCTGCGTCGCCGCCTTGCCGGTGGCGACCATGATCGACATCGGCGTCGCCAGCCCCAGCGCGCACGGGCAAGCGATGATCAGGACGGCGACGGCGTTGATGAGGCCGTAGACCCAGCTCGGCTCGGGGCCCCACACGCCCCAGGCGAGCAAGGTGAGCACGGCGACCCCGATCACGCTGACCACGAAGTAGCCCGCGACCTGATCAGCGATGCGCTGCATCGGCGCACGACTGCGCTGCGCCTGCGCGACCATCTGTACGATCTGCGCGAGAACCGTCTGCGAGCCGACCTTTTCGGCGCGCATGATGAGCGCGCCGGTGGTGTTCATCGTTGCGCCGATGAGCGGGTCGCCCGGCCCCTTGCTGACGGGCATCGGCTCGCCGGTGAGCATCGCCTCGTCGACGGCGCTGGTGCCCTCGAGCACGGTGCCGTCGACGGGAATCTTTTCACCCGGTCGGACGCGCAGCGAGTCGCCGATGTGCACGTGGGTCAGCGGTACGTCCTCCTCACAGCCGTCGGGGCCGATGCGCCGCGCTGTCTTCGGCGCCAGGCCGAGCAGCGACTTGATCGCCGCCGACGTCTTCGACCGTGCCTTGAGCTCGAGCAACTGGCCCAGCAGCGTGAGCGAGATGATCACCGCCGCCGCCTCGAAATAGACGGACACGCGCCCCATAGCGACGAAGGACGCCGGGAACACGCCCGGCGCAACGGTAGCGACGACGCTGTAGATGAATGCGGCCGCCGTCCCCAGGCTAATCAACGTCCACATGTTGGGGCTGCGATTGATCACGGATCGCACGCCGCGCTCGAAGAACGGCCAGCCGGCCCAAAGGACGATCGGCGTGGTCAGGGCGAGCTCGATCCAGCTTTGCGTCACCATGTCGAACAACTGGAGGCGATGCCCGGCCATGGCGAGCACCGTGACGACGATCGTCAGCGGCAGGGTCCACCAGAATCGCCGCCGGAAGTCGATAAGCTCGGGGCTCTCGCCCTCGTCGAGGGTGGGCATCTCCGGCTCCAGCGCCATGCCGCATTTCGGGCAAGCGCCCGGGTGGTCCTGGCGCACCTCCGGATGCATCGGGCACGTGTAGACCGTGCCCGCCGGTGCCGGTGCGGCGACCTCGGGCATGCTGTGGCTGTCGGACGACCCGGAATACTTCGCCGGGTCCGCAGCGAACTTGTTCCTGCATCCGGCAGAGCAGAAGTACACGTCCGTCCCGTCGTGACGGAGCACGTGAGACGACTGCGCTGTGACCGTCATGCCGCAGACGGGATCCTTCAACGCGGGTGCTGCGTTGTCCGGGGTAGGCGTCCCCTGCTTGGAATGATCGGCGCGGGTGCGGTCGTGTGAATGCTGCATCGTCGGCTCCTAATCCGTGATCTCAGATTTGGGCCGCCCGCGGCAGCCGCCACCCTCACGCGGCGAGCCCGCGGTGACCTCGGTCGCCTGGCCTGGGGCGTTGAAAGCACACGCGAGTCCGACGCTGGCGAGTGCACTGAGGGCAAGAACGATGTCGGAGCGGCGCATGTACCTCGCTGCCGTAGCAGATCTCATGCCAGCCCCGTAAGGGTGGGATCACTGGCGAAACTGCGGCTCGGAGGACCGCTGCTGCGGTCGCTTGAGAATATCCTCGAGCCGACCTGAGACATGTGTGACTGCTGGCGGTTGCACGCGGTCCGCTGCGCAGATCAGGGCCCGATTTGGGCTTGCCCGCGGGCGCGGTGCCCCGCCACCCTCGGCCCGTGCCCGCCGCTCACCGGACCCTCCTCACCCCCCTGCTCCTCGCGGTCGCCCAGTGCGGTGGCTCTGGCGGCGGATCGACGACGCTGGGCGAGACCCCCGGCGTGACCTCGACGGACAGCGAGGCCGGCAGCGAGGCGGCGCCGACCTCGGGCGACGCGGACACCACGGACACGACGGGGCTCACCGGCTGCGATCGCAGTCCGGAGAGCGGAGAGGTCGTCCGCGTGGACGGCCTTGAATAGGCGCCGGGTGGCCATCGGAGGTGACCCGGGTGTATCACCTCTGCGAACAGCCTGCACGCGGCCGGCGCTTCAGGTCTCGACCATATCCTCGCGCTGGCGCGCGAACGCGGGCGAGCGGATCGTGCGGCGCTGGCCGTCGACCGACACGTCGAGCTCGAGCACGAACGGCCCCATGTACACATCGAAGTCCGGGCCGGCCAGCTTCTGCCCCGCGGCCATGTCGAGCTCACCGAGCTTATAACTGATCTTGAGATCCTTGCCGGCGGCGATACGCTCGTCCCAGCGCAGGTATGTGCTGGTCTCGGCGCTCCACAGCGTCGGCTTGCGCAGGGTCGTCGAGCCGGCGACGCGCTTGTGGGCCGCGTCGAGCACCCGGACCGCCACGACGCGAAACGTCCCCCCGCGATCGCTGTGTAGTGCGAGCTGGACCGTCGACTGCGAGCAATACGGCGCGGACCCCGTTCCGCTGGATCTGTACTCCGCCGCGCGGTCCATGTCCGCCTCCGCCGCGACCTCGGGTGGATCAGGGCAATTCGACAGCAGTTGCACGGCCGCGATCGCCACGCGGATCGTGCTGCCCGGCTCATCGGGCGGCGGGGGCACGTACGGGTCGGCTGGCGGCGGTGGCGGTGGCGGGGCGTAGTGTGACGGCGCCGGGTCCTCGGCCGGCGGCGCCACGTAGGTCGGTGACGTGGGCTCCCACGGGGCGCACGCAACAAACGACAGCGCAAGGAGACCCACGAGACGCGGCGACGAGCTCATAACTACCTCCGTGCGCATGATGCCACTCCCGGCGCCGGCCGTCACCCCCCACCTACGCTCCCTGGCGCGCCATGGTTTCGCTCCCGGGCGCGGCGACATTGCTATCCTGGGCCGTGCGCCGCCCGCTCGTGTCCCTGTCTTTGAGCCTCGGCCTGACTCTCGGCTGCGCGCCGGCGATGCGCCCCATCACGACACCTGCGGCCCCGGCTGCCCCGCAGCCCGTGGGTATCGGCCCGGCGATGGCGGTCCGCGAGGTCCCGGATCCAGCGTTCGTCGATGACGCCCGGCGTGCGAAGATCGCCGCGTTGTTGCCGGCGATCCGCGAGGCCGTCGCGCAGACCTTCGCCGCCGACGAGCTCGTCGGCCTCGCGGTGGGGATCGTCGTCGACGGCGAGCTCGTGTTCGGCGAGGGCTTCGGCGCGCGGCATATCGAAGCCGGCGGCCACGTCGACATCCGGACCGCATTTCGCATCGGATCAATTACCAAGGTGTTCACCGCGATGACCGTGCTGCGCCTCGCCGAGCGGGGCCTCGTCGACCTCGACGCGCCGGCTGCCGACCGACTGCCCGAATTGCACACGCTCGTATATCCGACCCGCGACGCGCGACGATTGACGGTGCGCGACATGCTGAGCCACACGTCCGGCCTGCCGCGTAACCCCGACCTGCCCCCGCTGGTCCCCGGGCGCGCCCCGACCCGCGACGATCTGATGCAGGCGATCGACGGGCTCTCGCTGGTGCGCGCGCCGGGGGTCGACCACGAGTATTCGAACCTCGGCTTCGCGCTGCTCGGTCACCTCATCGCGGCGACCAGCGCCCGCCCCTATCACGACGCGATCGACCAGGCGATCCTCGATCCGCTCGCAATGCAGAGCACCGTCTGGGACCTGTCCGTGGTGCCCGCAGAGCGGCTGGCGCACGGGCACGGCCTCGACGGCGGACGTACCGTCGTCACGCGGCAGACGCAGCACGGCGCCCTCGATGCCGCGGGCGGCCTGTTCTCGACCGTCGAGGACCTCGCGCGCTTCGTCGGGTCCCAGCTCGCCGCGTGGCCGCCACGCAGCGACGACGAGCGCGCCCCGCTGCGCCGCAGCACACTGCGCGAGGCGCATGGCCTGCACACCTTCACCAGCTTTCGCGCGCGCACGGCACCACCGCTGCTGGTCGCCACCGGCATCGAGGGCGGCGTGGCCGGTGTCGGGCTCGGGTGGCAAGTGCGTCACGACTGCGAGCAGCCGCACGTCGTCACCCACAACGGAGCGACCGACGGCTACCACGCGACGATAAGCGCGCTCCCGCAGGCGGGCGTCGGGATCATCGTGCTCGGCAACGCCGGCTGGGCCGACACCGACCGCATCGCGGAGGAGATCGCAGGCGCGCTCGAGCGGGGCGGAGCGCTCGCTCCCCGGGCCCCACGTGCGCTGCCCGAGCTGACGCGGCTGGCCGCGCGGGTCATAGCGATGCTCGACGCGTGGGACGAACAGACGTCCGCGGCGCTCGGCTCCCGTGGGCTCGCACGGACGCGGCTCGCCGCGCAACTGCGATGGCTGCACGAAGCGCTCGGCGCCTGCGCGCTCGGCCCGCTCAAGCGCTCAACGAGCGCGTGGTCGGGCGTCTATCCGGTCCAGTGTGACCACGGACGCGCCGAGTTGACGCTCGCGCTGACCACCACGCGCGTCCCGAAGATCACCACCATCAGCCTCAGTTGGCTCGACGGCACCCCCGCGCCCGTCGTCCAGGAGGCCGCGGTGGCGGCCGGACTACTGCTCGGACCCTCGGAGGGCCGCGATGGGACCGACGCCGCCGAGCTGCGGCGCCGGTTCTCCCGCGGCCTCGGGCGCACCGCCGTCGAGCAGCAGCTCGCCCGCGTGCGCCATGAGCACGGGGTGTGCCGACTCGGCGCCGCGGTCGAGGTCACCGGTCCCCTCGACGCGATCTTCATGCTCCGCTGCGAGCGCGGCAAGGCGAGGATGACAGTGGGCGTCGACGCAGATTCGTCGCAGATCCGATCGTTTCGCGTGCAGTCCCTCGGCGCCCCGGCCTGCCGATGACCTCTGGTCGTCCGTCAGCTCCGCGCGACGATCTTGCGGATGATGACCTTCGGGCCCGGGGCAGTGGCCGACGAGCTCTGCTCGATCGACACGATGACCTCGAACTTCGCGTGCGGGGTGGTGGCCACCAGCACACCGCGACGGCGGCGCTCGGAGTACTTGAGAAAGCCGGCCTTGGCCGTCGCTTGCCCGGGCACCGCGATCCACACCATGTAGCCCTGATTGGCCGGATCGATCTTCGCCGGCGGTGCGAGGTGGATCATCTCCACGCGAAGGCTGCGGACGCCGGTCTTGTTGACCTTCACCGAGAGCTTCGCCTGCGCGGCGTAGGTCGGCGCCTCGGCGTCGAGCTTGTAACGCGCAGCGCAGCCCGGCGCAGCCACCAACAGCATGAGCACGCACAGGCGAGAGACGAGACGGCGCTTCATCAGCCCGAACATAGCACGACCCACCGCGTCAGTGAACCTGTCCCTTCGGACAGACTCATCCGCGGGCTCGCCGGCCTCGCTCGATCCCGCGACGCCGGACCTGACCCCATCAAACTACGACTCGATCCTGGATCCCAATCCACGCGCAGGACCTGGGTCGAGCGGGAGGCGCTGCAGGGCCAGCATCATCCGCTGGGCCCGCCGCTTGCGCATGGGCGTGAAGCATGGTCCCGTACCTGCATGTCCGCCGCCCGCGTCGTGCTGCTGCTCATCGTCGCCGCCTGCGGGCCCGAAGAGCCGGGTGGCGTCGACGACAGCGAGACCGGCACGACGACCGCCTCGACCCCGAGCACCATGGGTGCACCGACGACCAGCGATTCGGCGGGCGGGAGCGCGACCACCAACGATACGGAGGGCGCGAGCGCGACGACTGGCGACGCCTGCCTCGAGCACCGCGAGCGCTGCTCGTGCGACCAGTCTCTGGGCCCGTGGCATGTTACCTGTGAGCTTCCCGCGCTGTGCCCGGGCGACGGCACGATCGACTTCATCCTCGACGACTGGGACCCGCACGGCGACCTCCCGCCGGGGGCGGTGATGGTCGACGAACTCGCACGCGGCCTTCTGCTCGCGACCCGCGCCTTCCTTGCGTGCAGGTGCGGGCTGGTGATGAACGTGGGGAAACAATCTCTGGCCGGATAGCACCAGAGTTGGATCCGGCGGAGCCTGTTGCTCGCTTTAACAAATCGGTATTAGCGACTCTTTCGCGTGTAGAAATCTCTTACATCGGGCGCATGAGGGTCTCATGGCTTATGAAGTCAGTCACGGATCCTGCGCCAACAGAGTGACTGATCTGTTGTGCTGCATGACGGCGCCGCCTACCGGCGGTGTCTCCCTCCATCACGGGAGGTCGGGCTTCCGTTGGCAGAACACGCGCGGGGCGCGGGCAGGGTCGACATGCCACCATACTGCGCCACGTCGCCGACGCCCGACAAGGCCGCGTCAGGGTGTCATCAATGCGCGTTGCCAGG
>Ga0105046_10020251_pt1 | contig 10066 bp, 16 predicted proteins | sample MAT03_FD_78385 | JGI IMG/M metagenome (GOLD analysis project Ga0105046, IMG submission 78385) | Freshwater microbial communities from Lake Fryxell liftoff mats and glacier meltwater in Antarctica - MAT-03 (megahit assembly) | ecosystem: Environmental > Aquatic > Freshwater > Ice > Liftoff... | reverse complement strand
GCGCCGCCCCCTCGCGGTGGAGCGCGACGGAGCAGTCGCCGAACGCCCCCTGCCCGGGCACGACGACGGCGTCGCTCTCGCGCAGCGCGCCCGGGTCGTTGGTGATGGTGAGGGAGGGCGCCGTCCCCCACGCCGCGCGGAGGGCGCGCTCGACGCTGCGGAGGTTGCCCATGCCGAGGTCGACGAGGGCGACGCGGGGGGCCCTGGCGCTCACTCGGTGAGGGTCCCCTTGGTGGAGGGGAGGGTGGTCCCCTCGACGCGGACGGCGTCGCGGAGCGCGCGGGAGAAGGCCTTGAAGGTGCACTCCACGATGTGATGGAGGTTGTCGCCCTCGATGCGCCGCACATGGAGGTTGCACTGCGCGCCGCGCGCGAAGCCCTCGAAGAACACCGACGTGAGCTCGACGTCGAAGGTCCCGATGCTTGCCTTCGGGAGCGCGAGGCGGTCGACGAAATAGGTGCGGCCTGACAGGTCGAGGGCGGCCTGGCACAGGGCCTCGTCCATCGGGAGCGTGGCCTCGCCGTAGCGCCGGATGCCGACGCGGTCGCCGAGGGCCTTGTCCACCGCGCGCCCGAGGACGATGGCGAGGTCCTCGGTGGTGTGGTGGCCGTCGATCTCGGTGTCACCCGTGGCCCGGCTGGTGAGGTCGAGGCCCCCGTGGCGCGCGATCTGGTCGAGCATGTGGGAGAGGAAGGGGATCGGCGTCTTGATGTCGGCGCGCCCCGTCCCATCGAGGTCGAGGGTGACAGCGATGGAGGTCTCGCGGGTGCTGCGGGTGACGGTGGCGGTGCGCACCATGGCGGCGCGGCGAGTACCACGGACCCGCCGACCGGCGCCAATCCGCGACAGGCGCGACGAGGGCCTTGCGGCGCGCGAGAGGGTGCGATAGGGTCCGCGCTCCGATTTGCGCGATTAGCTCAGCTGGATAGAGCGTGGGTCTCCGAAGCCCAAGGTCGCAGGTTCGACTCCTGCATCGCGCGCCCTGTAAATAAGGGGTTTTGAGAAGGTGGGGCCCTTGTCATGACCCAAGTTCGGATGGGTTCCATGACCCAGTTGGGTCATGACCGGGGCGGTGTCTGGATCTCTGGGCGTTGAGAGCGTCGGGGCGGTGCTCTCTGGGGCGGCGGTCATGCTCGCGATGCGGTCGTGCAGGTGCCCGGGCACGAGGTGCGCGTAGCCGTCTGTGGTCTCTACGTCCTCGTGCCGCAGAATCGCGCCCACCTCAGCGAGCGTGAGCGTCATGCCGAACGTCCCCATGAGCAGGTGCGACCCGCACGAGTGTCTGAGCCCGTGGAAGAGCACCCGACGGTTGACCCCTGCGAGCTCGCGGTGCCCGACTCGGGCGACGCCGCGCACCTTCCGTGAGCTCCACCCGAAGTCATCGCTCTTCTGCCGTTGGTGACCGCGGGGCGAGGGAAACACCAGCGCGTCCGCCGCGGGGCCTTCGCCGTCTTCGTCACGCGCCAGTTCCCGGAGGCGCACGAACGCGACGCGCGCCTGTGGCAGCTGGGGAACGGGCTCCACCTTGCCGTTCTTCGGGGCGTGGTCGTGCGACCCGCGAACCACCACCTCGGGGCGCGCGCCGTCCTCGCGCACATCGCCCCAGCGAAGGGCGATCAGCTCCCCTTCGCGGAGGCCCGTGTGGACCGCGACGGCGTAGAAGAGCCGCGAAGCCTCCGGGATCGCCGCGCAGGTGGCGACGGCGCGGATTTCGTCGGCGGTGAGGAACTCGCGCGGCGCGCTCTCCACCGCCCCCGGCCGCTTCGGGACCTTCACGCCAATGGCGGGGTTGGCGGTGATGAGCTCCTCCTCCATGGCGTCGGCGAGCGACTTGCGCACGAGGTTGAAGACGTGGCGCACCGTGCCCGCGGTGAGGTACTTCCCCTCGTGCTTCGTCGTCGCGAGGTCGGCGAGCCAGGTGCGGATGTGCTTCGCACGAATCTCCGCGAGGGGCACCGCAGCGAACGGCGACGGGGCGACGTAGAGCTTCCACCGGCTCTTGTCGTTGGCGAACCACCGCACGCGCGCCTCCCTGCGTTGGAGCCAGGTCTGGCCCCACGCCGCGAGCGTGAGGGGCGCGGGGGGCTCTGGCGCCTTCGCCGGTTCGAGCTCCCCCCGTGCGTCCAGCGCGGCGCGTTCCTCGACGAGAGCCGCGCGGAGGGTCTCGGCTTCCTCGCGTGTGTTGCACATCTCCGACACCCGGCCGTTGGGCATGCGGATTCTCACGCGCCAGCGCCCCGGAGACGGTTCGTCGAGCGTCCCCTGGCCGTACCCCCGCCGGTCGGTCGGGGTGGGGCCTCCATGAAGTTTTTTTTCATGAGTGTGTCCCGGTTCTATCTTCCGCGCGCCTAGCCTGAGACATTCCGAAATGCCTTTAATTCAAGCAACTATCTGTCACGGAATGGCACCCGGGACGTCCCTGTGACACCCCCTCCGGGCCACCCCCTCACCCCTGGTCGACCGGAGGGGCATCGTTGCCCGTGTCGGGCGCTTCGGCGGTGCCCTCGGCGTCGAAGCCCAGAGACTCCAGCCGCAGGCGCCACACCCGCAGGCATTCGGGGCCGACGCGAACCGTCATGGTAGGCGTCGTCGGGTCGCACGCGGCGAGGACGCCGGCCGAACGGAGCGCACGGCCCAAGCCGTCCTTGTCCACCCCCAGGGGACGCCCCTCTCCCCGTGCGGCGGCGGTGATGGCCTCGAAGGCCGGGCCGGGGTCGAGCCAGAGCTGCGACCTCCCTGCGGGGAGATAGCCGACGCGGAGACCCGTCGGTCGCCACACTTCGTCGTCTCCCCTGCGATCCTCGCGCCACCCCCACACCGTAGGGTCCGGCGGTGTTCCCAGTCGCCCGAGCGGCCGTATCGCCGCGACGTTCGCCGCCCCCGAGCGGAGGACCGCGCCGAGGAGCTCACAGAAGCGGCGCGCCGGATTCTCCGCGCGGACGTGTTCACCGTGCCCTTCGAGCACATGCCGAAGCGCCTTCTCGGCGCGCGCGGCGTGTGCGGCGTGATCGTTGGTATCGAGCACACCCGCCTCGAAGAGCCCGCCCGGTCCCAGGAACGCCAGCAGCCCTTCGAACCCGTGAGCGAGCGCCCCCAACAGCTCCGCCGCCCGGTCTCCGTCGCCGAGGTGCCACCCTCGCGCGGCCTCGCGGTCGCGAGCGGCGAGGTGATCACGGTCGCCTTCGACGCGTGGGGCGTACCACTGGATGAACATCGCCATCGCGGCGGCGAGCACACCGTCACGAGCCTTCCGTGTGAGGGGCTCGAGGTCGGGGGTAGGCCGCGCATCAAGGGCGACGCCCACCACGCGCGACGAACCGGAGGAGCTTCGGGGGAGCACCTCGCCCGTCGAGAGGATCGCGCACCGGGACGGAGGGTCGTTGCGTGTCGTCCCGTCGCGGTGGAGCTTGCGCGCCGACGCGCGGTTGAAGTGCGCGCGGGTGACGCGCTCGAAGAGGGCGAGCGCCGCGTCCTCGCGCCCTACGCCCACGCGCAGGTCATCGATGGGGAGAAGCGCGTCGCCGACCGTCGCCAACGTGCGGGCGATCCCGTTCACGGAGGAGCTGTCCGCCCAGGACGCGGGGAAGCGATCTGCCAGCGGCGCACCGAACAGCGACGACACCAGCGCGGCCAGGTGTGACTTGCCGAGGCCCAGCTCCCCGGTGACGTGCACCGTCGCGTTCGTCGGCCCCATGGCCGCGCGGAACGCGAGGGCCACCATGGGAACGATGACATGCGCGGGTTCGATGGAGAGCAACTCGACGAGCGCCAGCGCCGCGTGGAGCCTCTCCTCCCCCTCCGGCAGCGCCGGGAAGCGGTACATGTCGCCCGGCGCCACGGGTGCCACCTCGACGTCCGCGACGGCCCCGTCCGCGCCGATGGCTCCGCCCGCGTGCAGGTACATCCATCGCCCGTCGTTCACCCAGCCGGTGAAGCGGTAGCGTCGGACGGTCGGCGGATCGGAGCATGCTTCGATCGCCGCGCGGAGGTGCTCGCGCACGGAGCGCCCCGGCGAGACCCGCGCGCGCGCACCCACCATCGTCTCCGGCCACTGCATCGCCGCGAACGCGCTCGAAGGCACCTCGACGACGCGCGAGAGGGTGTCCCCCTCGCACATGACCGAGAGCGCGCGCACGCGCCGGGGGATGGCCTCGGGCGCGTCCAGCTCGCACACCTCCGCGATCATGCGTGCCGAGAAGCGCGCGAGCGTCGTTCGCTGCGGGTCGCCGCGCCGGTCGATGGTCTCCATCGCGGTGCACCCGGGCGCCATCTCGTAGCGCGTGCCGTTGCCGTCGCTTCCGCTCGCGTCGTGGTCGTGGGGGGCACCACCGGGCGCTCCATGCGCGCCAGGTGCGACCCCTCGACGAGACACCTCAGCGGCGCGTCGCTGGATGGCCTCGAACTTCACCTCGCGGACCTTCACCTCCAGGTCCCGGTTCCATCGCGTGACGGCGACGCCCGCCGCCTTGAGCTCGCGTCGCAGCGCTTCGAGGGCGGACGTTCGCAGCATCGCCGCCGCTTCGAGAACGGACGCTTCGAACGCGAGCTCCGTCTTGCCCTCCGCGCGGATGCTCGCCACCAGCTCGCGGAGGGGATCGTTGGGGATCTCTCGCCCGCCGTCCATCACCGATGCCCCGGTCGGTGCGCGCGTCCGAGGATGGCCCGCGCCCGCTGGCGTGTGACCTCGTCGACGGGCGGGTCATCGCCGGTTCGCCGTGGACAGGCGACGCGACGACGGCGCGCCCGCAGGGCACGGAGACGCTCGGCGAGGACGCGCCGCAGCAGGGGGGCGCTATGGCGGTTGAACTCTTCGAGCAGCGCCTCGACCGCACCATCGAGGTCGTTGTCGTTGTCGGAGCGGCGCGTCACGTCGCCCACCCGAACGCCGCCATGGCGCGGTAGGGGTCGATCGAGACCACGCGATGTTGGTCGCCGAACAGTACCACGCAGAGCACCTCTCCCGCGCGTGACGGGAGGTGCTTGAGGCCCTCGACAAGCCGCAGCGACACGCGCCGCGCCCACTGGAGCGCCTCCGTCCGCGTCATCACCGCGACGACAACTTCCCCCGCGTCGGGGGCCTCGAAGAGGTCGCGGGGCGCGGAGACGCTCGAACGATGCACCACCAGTACGTGGAGCGACTCGGGGGCCTCTCCCCGTTCGAGGCGCGCCACGATGCCAGGGGCGGCGGCGCGGCAGAGCCCCGCGAGCGTCACGCCCGGTTCGTTCGAGGGCGTCACGGCGAACACCGCCCGCCCGGCGCGGTGACCATCACGAGAGCCCCGCGACACCACGCGAGGCGCCCCCCGTGCGACACCAGGAGCACCACCGCCACCACGAACCACCCGACGACGGCGAAGAACACGCCGCGCGCCTCACCCGATGCCTTGCCCGCGTTGCCGCGAGCGGATACAGTTTCCACGTCTCTACCTCCTCAGACGGCCGCGAGTTGCCCGCTCGCGGCCGTCGCCATTTGGGGTCACCACATCACCGCGCGCACCGCCCCGGCTTCGGTGGCGTGCGGCCGAACCATCACGCCGCGCGCGGCTCCTCCGGGGACTTCGGGAGGTCGATACCGAGGCGTTCCGCGGCCTGCGTGACCAGCTTGCGCGTAGCCTCGCGCACCGGCTTGCCTTCGAAGAGGCGCAGTACCGCGGAGGTGTCGCAGCCGGACTCCGCGGACAGTCGGATCACATCACGTCGTTGGATCTTCACCATGCACGAGACCGTAGCGGTGACGTGCTGGCATGCAAATGTTCAGGAGCGCGTATGTACGACGGAACCCAAGTGAGCAAAGGCGAATGAGCAGCAATGCGCATGCACAACCTGCGGGAAATTTCGGCTCTTCCGCGGAACCGGGGGCGGTGGTTTTGACACGGCATCTCGCGCCCTTCGTCGCACCGAACGTCGGTGCCACGCGCCGCTGAGGAAGCTGCACGACTCGCTGGTGAGGCACCGCCCGGGGATCCAGGCGCTCGCCGACCACCGCCCCGCCGCCGGCCGCGTCGAGGCGCTCAACAACAACTGGGAGACGCTCGTGCGCCGCGGGCGCGGCTACCGCGACCACGCCTACCTGCTCCTCAAGCTCCGCTTCATGGTCGCCAACCCCATTCGCAAGGAGGACGGGGTCAAGCGCTTCCTCGCGCTCGGACTTCAGCCGCCGCCCGCGAGGGCCGCCGCGTGAAAACGCCGCCCCCGATTTCGAAGAAGAGCCGAAATTTCGCACCCGCTCTTCTCGAAGGCGGCGGTTCAAAATCGACCGTTGCTCGAACCGCTTCACAGAAGGCCGTTGCGTGACTCCACGGCGGCGGTTTTCTTTGCGCACCTCACGAAGCGCCTTCGGCCGTGCGCGACGCACACGACAGGAATCGTTCGATGCTCTTCACGAGCGAGGGCACTTCGCGCAGACGCCTCGACACCAGCCGGATCGCGGCGAGCGCCGTGTCATCGTCGACGGCCCCCTCGCGAAGGGTCGACGCGCCGTCTTCGAGGATCTTCGCCGCCACCGCCATCGTCGCCCCGAGCATCAGCGCCGCCACGACGGGGCCGCGCGGGAAGGTGCCGCGGAGGCCACGGGCGAACGCCTGGAGCGTCGCGCCGCCGGGGTAGGTCGCCGCCGCTTCGTCGAGCAGCTCAGCGAGCTCCCCGCGCCGGGCCTCAACGGGCGAGGCCAGGTTGCGCGCGAGCAGGTACACCTCGCCCTTCGGCGTGAGCATGTACCGGGCTTCCTCCCCCACCGACGCGGAGCGCTTGCTCGCGCGCTTCATGACACCTCGATGCGGGCGCGCGTGTCATCGATCCACACTTCCGCGCCGCAGAAGGGGCAGAAGTGCAGGCACACGAATCTACCGCCGCCCCATCGGAACGCGAGGTTCTCCGAGAAGTGCCCGGTGACCTTGCTGCGGGTCGTCACCATGTGAAACTTGCGCGGCTTCGCGACGAGCATCGCCTGCATCGTCGGACACCATCGCGTCTCGATGTACCGCCCGAGCGGCGTCAGGGTGCACTTCGTCATCGCGTCGCTCCCTTCGTTGAGCGCTTCGGTGTGAGCCGCGCGCGCAACTCCTCGACCCGCTGGCTGAACGGCTTGCTCGGCGCGGGCGCCACCGGGCGCGGCTTGCGCGTCGCCGCGATGACCTTCGCGCGGAGCGTCGGCGTCTCGGGCGCGCCCTTCTCGTCTCCCTCCGCGTCGACGACCCGCGCGTGGCGCTCCTCGAAGGCCCGCACGTCGGCGAGCGTGAAGCGCGTGGCGCGACCGATCTTGACGGCGCGGAGTTTCCCCGTGCTCACCAGCGCGTCGACGTGCCGCTCGGTCACGCCCCAGTAGCGCGCGAGCGACTCCCTGGTGAAGTGCGCCGGGCCTGCGTCGACGGGTGCGCCCGTGATGGACTCGGCGGTCATCAGTCCACCACCGCCGCGCGGTCTGCCGCCACCGTGGCCTTGACCAGCTCCTCCGTCACATCGACGAGGAGCCGCGAGAGATGGAGCGCCCGCCGCGCGGCGATGCTCTGCACGGAGAGGTTGCGCGGCTTGACCTTGCGGAGGCAGTTGTCGCCGGACGCCTCCGTCACCTCGTCGAAGGGCTCACTGGCCAGACCATGGAGTCGCGCCGCGAGCATGCCGAGCATCCAGACGCGGTGCATCGGATCGTGCGCGCCGTCCCGGGCTTCCTCGACCATGAGCAGTTGCAACGCGAGGTGCGGGTTGTCGTTGGTGATGGCTTCGTCGCGCACCCGCGCGGAGACGGTCGCGCGCCCCTCGGCGGGGGCCGGTGCCTGCATCCCCTCGGCGCGAAGCGCATCGAGCTCACCCGCGAGCCAGACCGCGCGCCCGACCAGCGGAGCGAGCGCGGTGTCGTAGGGTCCCGTGCTGGCGCGCTGGCACCACCGAACGAGGGCGCGGGAGAGCGCTTCGCACGCCTCCCCCGCGGGCGACACGAGGCACGCGCAGAGCGCCGACCAGACCGCCGTGAGGGACGGGCGCCCCACCGTGCGCGGGAGCTCCTGCCGCGCGGAGCTGCACCACGCGGCGACGCTCACCAGCAGGGGGAGCACGGCGGCGAGCATGAACGCGCCCCCGCTGGTGTCGGACGTGGCGGGGGCGGAAACCTGCGAAACACGAGAATTGGCGCTGTTCATGAGAACTCCATCGGGAGGCTACTTGCCACCCGTCGGCAATCATGGATCTGCAATGTACATGACGCAACCATTCAATGTACATATACGGCCGATTGGTGGTTTTTTGTGCGCGAGTGTATGTACATCGAATGTTTGACGCATGGATTTAATGTGTACATAGTCCGGCGTATGTCCCCACGTCCCGTCAAGAACCGCGCGAAGCGCACCGGTCCCGTCGGCGTCCACATGAACCTCCCGGCGGAGTTGATCTCCACCTACGACGCCCGCGTGGCGGTCCTGAACGCCGACGCGAAGGGGCCGCAGTGGACGCGCACCGACTTGATTCGTAGCGTGCTGACTGAGGCGGCGAAGGCATGGGGTGAGGAGCAATGACCTCGACGCCCGCCCGCCGCTTCACCATCCCGGCGCCGAGCACCGCAGAGCCGGGCCCCGCGCTCATCCGGCGTGTCTTCGAGCGCGACCGGTACGCCTGCGTCTACTGCGGCGTGCGGGGGATGACGGTGCAGGTCGATCACGTCCGCGCCCGGGCGCACTTCCCTTCGACGGCGTCAGGCGCCACCGTCAACGCGCAGGGCAACCTCGTGACCGCGTGCGCGGACTGCAACGGCGCGAAGGGGCCGCAAGACCTCCGCGGCTTCGCGACGATGCTCCAGGGGCGCGGCGTCTCGCCGAAGATCGTTGGCCCGATGCTCCGCCGCGTCCGCGCGACGCTCCGACGATCGCCCCCCTTCCCCTTCCCGTCGGAACCGTAGGAGAATCAGGTCATGGCTACCGCGTACACCATCATCGTTCCCTCCCCCGCGGTCGTGCCGTCGTCGGTGGAGGTTCGCGTCGTCGCGATGCGCCACGACGGGAAGGAACTCTCCCGCGAAGAGCTCGAAGCTCTTGCCGTCGCGTACCCTCCGCCGACCGCAAGCGCTCGCGCGGAGGTCGCGCGGGCGATCAACGCGGCTCGGTCGAAGCCCGCGGTGAAGGCGAAGGCTCCTGTGAGCACGAAGGCCCGCAAGGCCCCCGCGAAGCGCGCCGCCGCGAAGCGACCGTGACCAGGGCGGCGCCGCGGTGACAAACTTCTACAACGCCGTGATCCCCCGCCCCGCTGGCGTCCCCGCGACCGTTGAGGTCCGCGTTGTCGCTGGACGCGTCGACGGTGAGAACCTCACGCCGGAGGAGCTCGCCGCCCTGCGCGCCGCCTACCCTCGCCTCGAAGCAACGGCACAGACCCCGCCGAAGCCCGCGGTGAAGGCGAAGGCGCCCGTGAGCACGAAGGCCCGCAAGGCCCCGGCGAAGCGCGCCGCCGCAAAGCGCCCCTGACCTCCGCTACGTCGTCGGGGATCGAAGCCCGGCGAGCTCGCCGAGGGGAGCGCCAGGCGCCGCGCCGATGGAGCGGCCGAGCGTGGCGTCGGGGGCGACGGCGCCGAGGAGCACCCCGCCGCCGCACAGGTCGAGGATGACGCGGTCGGCGATCGCTGGGGTAGTACCAGGACCAGGACCGGGTACTACCTGAGCTCCGGTACTACCCCGCCGCGGCGCCGTCGACGAGGTAGTACCCGGCCGGCGAGGTAGTACCGGCCTGGCGCCGCGTCGCGCTGCGCGGGCACTACCTCTCTGGTGGGGGGGCGGGTGGCACGCCACACTTTGATTGCGCACGTTTGCTCAAGCGTCGCCTCGCCCGCTCACGGCCCGTCGCTCGCGGCCGTCGCCGACACGTCGCGAGGAGCTCCTGACGACGCTTCCGCCCGCGCCTCGACGCGCGCGGCGACGGAGGACTCGTCGCCGAGGGTGAACGCTTGGAGCGTCGCGTCGTTGATAACGGGGGCGAACTACTCGGCGCTCGCGGGCGCCTCTTCCGCCTCGGGCATGGCGCGGAGGAACTCATCGAGCGAGAGCTGCATCGGCGGCGGCTTGCGTTCCGTCACATGAGTATAGGCCCG
>Ga0105046_10020247_pt1 | contig 10067 bp, 6 predicted proteins | sample MAT03_FD_78385 | JGI IMG/M metagenome (GOLD analysis project Ga0105046, IMG submission 78385) | Freshwater microbial communities from Lake Fryxell liftoff mats and glacier meltwater in Antarctica - MAT-03 (megahit assembly) | ecosystem: Environmental > Aquatic > Freshwater > Ice > Liftoff... | reverse complement strand
TCCCACCCCGGAGACCTGCAACGGCCTCGACGACGACTGCGACACCCGCAACGACGAGCGCGGCGCGACCGGCCTCACGGACGAGGGCGACAGCTGCGGCGACGACACCGGCGAGTGCGTCGCGGGCACCGAGGTGTGCACCGCGGGTGCGCTCGTGTGCACGGGCGCCGTCGGGCCCCGACCGGAGACCTGCAACGCGCTGGACGACGACTGCGACGCGGTCGTCGACGACAGCCCCTCGGGCGTGGGCGGCACATGCGGCACCACCGCCGTGGGCGCGTGCGATCTCGGCGGCCTCATCTGCGTGAGTGGCGGGTTGGTCTGCAACGGCGCCACCGAGCCCCAGTCCGAGGTCTGCAACGGCCAGGACGACGACTGCGACGGCACCACCGACGAAGATCCGATCGACGTCGGACGGGTCTGTGGATCGGCGATGGGCACCTGCACCCCCGGCATCACCATCTGCACCGCGGGCGCCATCGAGTGCGACGGCGGCACCGCAGGGACGCCGGAGATCTGCAACGGCATCGACGACGACTGCAACATGGTCATCGATGATTTCCCGTCGGACGAGGGCGGGATCTGCGGCTCGGGCACCAGCGTGTGCGAAGAGGGCGCGCTGCGCTGCATCGCGGGCACGCTCCAGTGCGTGGGCGGGATGCTGCCGGGCACCGAGACCTGCAACGGCAGCGACGACGACTGCAACGGCACCATCGACGAGGGCGACCTCTGCGAGGGCGGCGAGTGCGTCTCAGGCCAGTGCAGCCTGCCGTGTGAGGCGGGCGAGTTCCCCTGCGCGCCTGGCTTCGACTGCGTCGCGGGCTTCTGTCTCGGTGACCCTTGCTACGGCGTGATCTGCGCGCCGGACGCGGATGGCTCGCGAAACGTCTGCCAGGACGGCGACTGCGTGGCGGTCTGCGACACCGTGACCTGCACCGATCCTCAGGTGTGTCGCGCGACGGATGGCCGCTGCGTCGACAACACCTGCGTCTTCATCCCGTCTCTCTGTGGTGAGACCGAGCGCTGCGTGTCGGGCACCTGCGAGGACGATCCCTGCGCAGACGTTACCTGCGGAGCGGCGTCGTTCTGCCGCGACGGCGACTGCCGCGGCAGTTGCGCGGACGTGACCTGCGAGGACACCGAGGTCTGCCGTGGCGGCACCTGCGAGGCGACCGGATGCAGCATGGCCTGCGCCGATGGCCTGACGTGCCGCGACGGCGCGTGCATCGTCGACACCTGCCGCACCACCCGGTGTGACACCGGCGAGGTCTGCGAGCCGAGCACCGGCGACTGCATCGATGATGCGTGCCGTAACATCACCTGCCCCACCGGCGAGCTCTGCTCGCTCGGTGAGTGCAACGCGCCCCCGATCACGCCAGATGCGGGCATGCCCACCATGGACGCGGGCACCCGCCGCGACGTGCTGGCGACCGGCAGCCCGGTCTGCAGCGCCCAGACGCACGGCCGCGACGCCGGCCACTTCGGCTGGCTCCTCATGCTGGTCGCAGGCCTGGTGATCGGAGCGCGTCGCAAGCGCTTCGCGCTCTGGGTCGCCGCGCTCACCCTCGCGGTCGCCGTGCTCGGATCGGGCTGCGCGGTCGAGCCCTACTGCGTGAGCGGCTGCGGCGACGAGCTGCTCGACGGCTCCGTCGACGGCTCGCGCCTCGATGGCGGTGACACGGGCCGCGACGCCATGCGTCCCGAGGCCTGCATCCCCGACTCGGAAGAGCTGTGCAACGAGTTCGACGACGACTGCGACGGCAACGTCGATGAAGACTTCGACCTTCAGACCGACCGCGATCACTGCGGCGACTGCGACACCACCTGCGCCGTGACCGGCGCCCGGGTGTCGTGCGTCGCGGGTGAGTGCGAGTTCGAGAGCTGCTTTGATGGCTTCTCGGACCTGAACGACGATCCTACCGATGGCTGCGAGTACCGCTGCTTCCGCAGCAACGGCGGCGTCGAGGCGTGTGACACGCTGGACAACGACTGCGACGGCACCATCGACGAGACGTTCCTGCTCGACACCGACGAGCTCAACTGCGGGCGCTGCGGTCAGGAGTGCCGCTTCTTTCGCGTCGAGACCTCTACCTGCGAGAGCGGCACCTGCCGCTTCGATCCCATGACCGACTGCACCCCCGGCTACATCGATCGAGATGGGCTGCAGGACAGCGGCTGCGAGTTCGAGTGCACCCCCACGGGTGTCGAGATCTGCAATGGTCTGGACGACGACTGCGATGGCATGGCCGACGAGGACTTCAACCTCGACACCAGCGTGATCAACTGCGGCCGCTGTGGCCGCACCTGCGCGTTCCCCCATGCGACCCCGAGCTGCACCACGGGAGCCTGCGGCTTCGATCCCATGACCGATTGTGAGCCCGGCTTCTCCGATCAGAACGGCGTCCAGCTCGATGGCTGCGAGTACCCCTGTGTGCCTACCGCCGATCCCACGGAGATCTGCGACGGGCGCGACAACGACTGCAACGGACGGGTCGACGGACCCACCACCGACTCCGGCACTTCGTGCAACGAGGCGCCTTCGGGCACCGCCACCGGCGCCTGCACCAACACCGGCACCGTGAGCTGCATCGGCGGTGTGCTCGACTGCATCGGCGCCCCGACTCCGCGCAGCGAGCGTTGCAACGGGATGGACGACGACTGCGACGGATCCGTCGACGATGCTCCGATCGACGTGGGCCGGGTGTGCTCCGCGGCGGTCGGCGTCTGCTCCGCCGGCTTCTCGGTCTGCACCAGCGGCGCCCTCGGCTGCGTTCGCTCGATCAACCCGACCGCGGAGCGATGCAACGGGCTCGATGACGACTGCGACGGAATGGTCGACGACTCGCCGACCGACGCCACCCTCGGGACCACCTGCGGCATCAGCACCGGTGCTTGTATGACCGGCACCCGCGCCTGCATCGGCGGCGGCATCGTGTGCAGCGGCGGCGTCGGGCCCACCCTCGAGACCTGCAACAGCATCGACGACGACTGCGATGGCGCGACCGACGACACCCCCGTGGATGCGGGCGGGAGCTGCGGCAGCTCGGTGGGCGCGTGCCGTCCCGGCAGCCTCAGCTGCACCAGCGGATCGCTGGTGTGCTCGGGTGGGGTCAGCATGAGCTCCGAGACCTGCAACAGCATCGACGACAACTGCAACGGCACCACCGACGAGGGGATCGCCGCGATGAGCTGCTACACGGGCCCGGGTGGCACCACCGGCGTCGGTCGTTGCCGCCCGGGCACGGCGACCTGCAGCGGCGGCACCACCAGCGCTTGCTCCGGACAGATCCTGCCGGGCACCGAGAGCTGCAACAGCATCGACGACAACTGCAATGGCACCGTGGATGAGGGCCTGACCCAGACTTGCTACGGCGGCACCGCGGGAACGGCCGGCGTCGGTTTGTGCCGCGCGGGCACCCAGATGTGCACCGGCGGCGTGTTCGCCGGCACGTGCGCTGGCGAGGTGCGCCCTGCCACCGAGACCTGCAACGGCTTCGATGACAACTGCAATGGTTCCGTCGACGAGTCGGTCACCCGTAGTTGCTACTCAGGCACTGCCGGCACCGCGGGCGTGGGCACCTGCCTCTCGGGAACCCAGACCTGCACCGTCGGCGCGTTCGGCAGCTGCATCGGCGAGATCATCCCCGCGCGCGAGTGGTGCGGCGACGCGCTCAACACCGACTGCGATGCGGCGGCGACGGACTCCGCCGAAGGCTGCCTGGCAGCCGGCGCGGAGACGCGTCTGGACGGGGACGCGGCAGGCGCGGCGCACTCGTTCGACGTGGAGTTGGCGCACGCTGGCAGCCCGGACGGACGCAACCTCTACTCGGTGTGGTCGGATCTCCGGAACGGCAACAGCGACATCTTCTTCAGCCGCTCGACCGACGCGGGCGTGACCTGGATGGCGCCCGTCAACCTCACGAGCGGGATCGCCGACCGCTGCGTGGAGCCCGTGATCGTCGCCGCGCGAAACGGCGCCAATGACCGGGTGTTCATCGCGTACCAGCGGGTGAACGGCGGCATTCGCCATCTCATCCTCGCACGCTCCGTCAACTCGGGTGTGGCGTTCACCACCAGTGGCGATCTCGACACCACGGCTGGCACCGACAACTTCAAGCATCAGATCGCGACCAATGCCGATGGCACCCGCGTCGGCTTGGTGTGGGAGCAGCTGACCACCTCGAACCTGACGCGCCGGGTGATTGCCCGAGGCTCGATCGATGGCGCGGCGACGTTCGCGGCGGAACGGCTGGTGAGCGTCAACTCCGGCGCCACACCCAACGCGGGCAAGCCCCGGATCCTGGTCACCACGAGCGGACGCTTCGTGTTCGCTTGGCGGGAGCGGCGCGCCCCCCGGACCACCTTCGATGTGTATGCCACGTACACGGACGACCTCACGATGGCCATCCCGACCGGGAACGAGTCCCGGGTAGACAACGACACGGGTGACAACCGAGCGAGTGATGACCTGCGCTTGGCTGGCGACGGCAACCGGGTGTTCCTCATCTACAACGACATCTCGACGACCGTGACTGGCGACTCGGACGTGGTCTTCGCGCGCTCGATCAACAGCGGCGCCGCCTGGCCCACTGCCAACCTGCGCACCATCGACGACCCCACCCTCGAGGTCAGCCAGAGCGAGACCCCGCAGATCGTCATCGATCCGGGCGTGGTCGGCACCGGCGGCGACGAGCGAGTCTTCATCGCGTGGCGCGACACCCGCGATGGCACCCAGGTCTATCTCTCGCGCTCGGACGACTCGGGGGTCGCGTTCACGACGCCGACCCGCGCATCGAACGACGTGGGCGGACCCGTGGCCAACGTGGTCGCCTCGCCCCGCATGGCCTACGTCGGCAGCGATACGTTGGTCATCGTCTACACCTACGGTCCTGCGGCCGCGACGCGCATGCGCGCCGCTGTCTCGCCGGATAGCGGCGTGTCGTGGAACTGGACCGACCCCACGCTGAATGTCGTGAACACCAACAGCGATGCGCCTGCGATCACCGCGTTCTCCGGCGCCGCGACACCCACGCTCGGCGCAGCGGTCGCGTTCATCGATTATCGAGGCGCCGCCACGATGTCGGGGGCGCCGGTTCAGAACGGCGACGTGAGGGTAGTCCGCGTAGGCCGCTGACCACCTCCGCTCGTCGAGCTGCGGAGTACAGTCGAGCTCCGGAGTACAGAGGTAGGGAGATCGTGGAAGTCGGCGGGGACCTCTTGGACCAGCCCGTCGAGGCCGTCGTCACCGACGTCGTCACCGGGGGGAGTTCACCGTGTACTATCCGCGCCCATGACGAAAACGGAGATCATCCTTCGACGACAGAGCGCGCTGTTCGTCCGCAAGGGCCCGGTAGTCTCCCTCGTCACCTGGACCGAGTTCACGTACTCGGGACAGGTTCGGACGGAGATCTCCGTGTGGCGAACGATACGCACGCTCTTCCCCCGGGATGGGCTCGCTCGCGGCGTCCGAGAGCAAGCGCGGGGCGTGGAGAGGACTCACGTCGAGCAGTGGCTGAGAGAGCACGGCTACGAGGTGGTAGGCGTCCTCGATGCCCCCGCGGGGGCTGAGATTCTGAAGCTCTGGTAGCCGATGGCCGCCCTCGACGTCCGCGATGCATTGGATTTCGCCCGACGTCGAATGGCGAGGCTTCGTCGGCGCGGCCGCCATGGTCGCGGCGGGGGTGTTGGGCTGCTGAGGCAGCATGATCCCCATCGTTGCACTGGGTGGGGTCTCGTCCTCGTGTGGGCGCTGATGTTGGGGTGTGGGGATCACCCGGCCACATGGTACGTTGCGGTCGGCAGCCAGGACAACCTGCCACGCCACTTGGGTCCTTGCTCCCATGGCGCCGCGGTCGGACCCCTGCGCTTCACGGGGTCAGGAGACAGCTATGAGGTCGTGTCCGCCGGCCGCGCGCGGCTCGAGTGCCGCAACGGGGCCATCGTATTCGAGGCCCGCGAGCCCGCCCGCCTCGTGGTCTCGCCCGTCCCCACGGCAGAGGATGGCGCGCGGGTGGTTTACGGCGTGACTGCCATGGACAGCGGTGGTGTGGCGTTGGACCTGGGCCGCGATACTCCGGTGCAGTGGACATTCTCGGGCGCGCTCACGGAGCGTGACCGGCCCAGCTGCGGCGACGTGATTCCCATCTGTCCGGCGCGCAGTGCGGGGTATGCCCGGGCGGGGTCCGCGGGAACTGGGGGTGTGGAGGCACGTCTCGGGGCGCTTCGGGGGAGTACGACTACGGTGGTTCGCTAGGGGAGCTGATCCAGCCGGTGACCACGACCGTTGCCGTTGCCGTTCCCGGAGCCGCTTCCGCTTCCGCTTCCGCTTCCGCTTCCGCTTCCGTGACCGCTCGACGAGTGAGGATCAGCCCGCCTGGCGGACACCCCGGGTAGCATGACGATGCGCGAGGAGTGTTCGATGAAGAAGCAGAAGGTTGACGGGCGGGTGCGACGGTCGTTCTCGCCGGAGTTCAAGGCGGACGCGGTGAAGCTCGTGAGGGGCGGGAAGACGGCGACGCAGGTCTCGAAGGACCTCGACCTGACGGAGACGGCACTGCGCGAGTGGGTCAAGCGAGCCGACGCGGACGCGGGCATCGGGAGCCCCGACGTCCTCACCACGGAGGAGCGCCAGGAGCTCGCGCGTCTGCGCAGGGAGGTCGAGGCGCTGCGGCAGGAGCGAGAGATTTTAAAAGCGGCGGCCACCTTCTTCGCGAAGGAGAACGCGTGAAGTACGCGTTCATCCTCGTGTCGGCGGTGGCCTTCCCCGTGACCGTCTTCACTCGGTGCGTGCGCCATGTCGGCGGCCAACGCTCCGTGCTCGTACGTGGATGGCCCGCTGGGGCTGACGTTCTCGGGCACGTGCCAGCTGCAGGCCGTGGGGCTCGCGTGTACCGCGCCGCCGACCGCGCTCTGCGCCGCCGGGCGTGCGCCATGAAGAGGATCGCGCACGCCACCGTCGCCGTCTTCCTACTTGCGGGGTGCTATGACAACCACCAGCCGGACGGTGGCGATGCTGGCGGCGTAGATGCGCCGCGCGGGCCCTGCGATCCCGTGGTGGGACTGGTGGTCTGCGACCCTGCGTGTGGAGGAGTTCGGAACTGCACGGAACTCACGGGGGGTGACTACAATTGCTACGACGGGTTGTGTTTCATGCTCTATGGCCCGGACCCCGCGCCCATGCGCACATTTCAACTTCCGGCCTGCTCTCTTCCCCCGGAGTTCCCACGCATGTTTCCGAACTGGGGGGACGTCGCGTGCGTCGGAACACCGGAGCTCTCGGGCGCTGGACCCCGCCGGCGAGGGATCGCCGTTTCAGAAGCGGACTGCCAGCTCCTGAGCCACGAGCGGAGGTTCTCCTGCTTCTGGTCGGATGGTTCGCCCCGCACCCGCGCGGCGCCTCCCGTGCATACCGTGTGTCCAGCGGCGCCCGCGCCGGCGTCGGTCCTGTGCGGCGGGCCCTGTGGCGACTGCTTCTCGCACGTAGGCGACGTCAATGGCCTGAGCACACCGTGCGTAGGACGCAACGACGACCGGGACCTGGGCGTGTGCGGACTGAGCGGCTTCGTGCCCGAAGGATGCAGCCCCGAGCACCCGCCATCGGAGACCTGCACCGGAATCCCGGTGTCGCTGTGGATTCCCATGGAGTGGAGCACCGATCGCTGCTCGTGCCTGGCATTCCGCACCGACGACGGATTCGAGCGTGCGGGGTGGGTGGTGCCCCAGAGCAACTGCACTACCTACCGCGATCTCTATCCTGGCGAGGTCGAGTGCTACGACGATGCGTGGACCCCGGTGAGCGAGTAGAGACGAGAACGCCCGTGCTCTCTCGAATGCGGGCGTCTCGGTGTTTCGAGCTGAAGCGGACTTCAGCGATCTTCGGCCTTCGCCTGCAGCCTCGCTCGCGCCCACTTCTGGCGGCGGCTCAGCTCTTCGTACTCGCGGCCTTCGAAGCGCTCACCGAATGCGGTGATCGCTTTGTCGGCTTCTTCGAGATCGGCTTCGGCCTTGTCCACGTCGATGGCGGAGGGCTGCATGAACTGGTCAGTCAGCAAGAGGACCTTGTCGGGCTCGGCCTCGACGAAGCCCGCGCCGACCGCGGCGACGTAGGTCTTGCCAGCGAGCCGATAGCGCAGCACGCCGGGCTGAAGGGCGGCGAGGAGCGGGAGATGGCCCGCGTACACGCCGAACTCGCCGTTCACGCTGGGCGCCTGGACCGACTCGGCCTCCGTGCGGAGCACCAAGCCGAGCGGCGTCGCGACCTCGAGGGTGAGGACGTCCGCCATCTCAGCCCTTCATCTGCTCGGCAGCAGCCTTCACTTCGTCGATGTTGCCCTTCATGTAGAAGGCCTGCTCGGGGATGTGATCCAACGATCCCGAGAGGATCTCCTCGAAGCCCGCGATGGTCTCTTCGAGGGTGACGTACTTGCCCTCGATGCCGGTGAACTGAAAGCCGACGAAGAAGGGCTGCGAGAGGTACTTCTGGATCTTGCGGGCGCGATTCACGGTGAAGCGGTCGTCCTCGCTCAGCTCGTCCATGCCGAGGATGGCGATGATGTCCTGTAGATCCTTGTACTTCTGCAGGGTCTGCTGGACCTTCCGCGCGCAGTCGTAGTGCCGGTCACCGAGGACGGCGGCCGAGAGCATCGTGGAGGTCGAGTCCAAGGGATCGACGGCCGGGTAGATACCCATGGACGCGATGTCGCGCGAGAGCGTGGTGGTCGCATCGAGATGGGCGAACGCGGTGGCGGGCGCCGGATCGGTGAGATCGTCGGCGGGCACGTAGATGGCCTGCACCGAGGTGATCGAGCCCTTCGTCGTCGAGGTGATGCGCTCCTGAAGCGCGCCCATCTCGGTCGACAGGGTGGGCTGGTAGCCGACGGCGCTGGGGATACGACCCAAGAGCGCGGAGACCTCGGAGCCTGCCTGGGTAAAGCGGAAGATGTTGTCGACGAAGAGGAGAACGTCCTGGCCGTACTCGTCGCGGAAGTACTCGGCGACCGTCAGCGCGGACAGGGCCACCCGGGCGCGGGCGCCGGGCGGCTCGTTCATCTGGCCGTAGATGAGGGCGGTCTTGCTGATGACGGGGGTGACCCCGTCCGCCAGCATCGACTCCTTCATCTCGATCTGAAGATCGGTGCCTTCGCGGGTGCGCTCGCCCACGCCGGCAAAGCAGCTCACGCCGCCGTGCGCCTTCGCGACGTTGTTGATGAGCTCCATGATGAGGACCGTCTTGCCGACGCCGGCGCCGCCGAAGAGGCCGATCTTGCCGCCCTTGCGGTAGGGAGCGAGGAGATCGACCACCTTGATGCCAGTCTCGAACACCTCGACCTTGGTCGACTGATCGACGAAAGCAGGCGCCGCGCGGTGGATCGGCATGTACTTCTCGGCCTTCACCTTGGGGCCGCCGTCGACGGGCTCGCCGACCACGTTGAGGATGCGGCCGAGGCAGCCGTTGCCGACGGGCATCGAGATGGGACCGCCGGTGCTGCGCACCTCCATGCCGCGGACCAGGCCGTCGGTGGTGTCCATCGAGATGGTGCGAACGGTGCCCTCACCGAGGTGCTGCGCGACCTCGAGGACCAGGTTGTCCTTCTCGGCGGAGACGCCGGGGTTGGTGGCGCGGAGCGCGGTCAGGAGGTTGGGGAGCTGACCCGGGGGGAACTCGACGTCGACGACCGGGCCGATGACCTGCGTGATGTGACCGACTGCCTCTGCCATGGGGACCTCTTCGTTCGTTGCGGCGCGGACTCGATCCGAGTCGCGTATGAGTCTGTTCTTAGGGGCCGGAGGATCCCCTCGTGCGAGGAGCGCCGGATCGCCTGAACCTCGGATATCACACGACAAATCGCGTCGTGTGTCGCGAGCGCGCGGGAGGTAGCACGCACCCTGAGGGCCGGCAACGATCGGCGCCTTGGTACAGCGCAATCGCGCCCGATCGCCCCGGCCATCCCGGCGGTGTCGCGATCGTCTAGCGACGCTTGGGACGCGAGCCTGCTCGAGGCGCTCGTCCTCTGGGCTTGGCCGTTGGCCGCGGAGCCCGCTTGGGCCGGCTCGGGAGCGCGCTCTCC
>Ga0105046_10020246_pt1 | contig 10067 bp, 7 predicted proteins | sample MAT03_FD_78385 | JGI IMG/M metagenome (GOLD analysis project Ga0105046, IMG submission 78385) | Freshwater microbial communities from Lake Fryxell liftoff mats and glacier meltwater in Antarctica - MAT-03 (megahit assembly) | ecosystem: Environmental > Aquatic > Freshwater > Ice > Liftoff... | reverse complement strand
GTGATGCTCTATGCTGCCTATGCGCTGCTGCTGGTGCCCGAACCGGGGTATGAAAACGGCGTGCTCAACCCGAATGGCTATCATCGTTATGCGCTGGTCGGGGCAATTGTCATGCTGGTGTCAGTGGTCGTTTCGGCGCTGGGCACGCACCGTCTGATCGCCAAATCCAACCACACAGCTGAAAAACATGCTGCGCATGGGCTCAGCGATTTTGCCGCAGCGTTGCGTTTCCGTCCATTCCAGATCCTGCTCGCCGCAGGCATATGCGCCTTTGCCAATCAGGGGCTGTCTTTCGCGCTGACCAATTATTTGATGCTGTATATCTGGGAGTTCCCGCAGAGCGTTTTCAACATCTATCCGTTTGCGTTGTTTGCAGGTGTTGCTTTGGCGTTTTTCATCATCGGGCCGATGTCGCGTAAGCTCGAAAAGCCGCGTACAGCAGCAATTGCCGCACTCATCTCGCTGACCTTTGGTACCTTGCCCTACTGGCTTCGGCTGATCGGCCTGTTTCCACAGAATGGGACCACCGCCTCTGTCGTGTGCGTTCTGGCTTTGATAGCGCTGTCCACCACCTTCGGGATTTGCGCGATGATCCTGATCAGCTCGATGATCGCCGATGTCACCGATGCCAGCGAAGCGCGCACCGGCAAGCGTACCGAGGGTATATTCTTCGCCGGCTTCTTCTTCATGCAAAAATGCGTCGGTGGGCTGGGCATTCTGGCGTCCGCGCTGATCCTGTCGGGTGCCGGGTTCCCTGAAAACGCAAAGCCCGGCGAGGTTTCGAGCGAAGTGATCGACCGGCTTGCCCTCTCGTTCGGCATCACCACCACCATCATCGGATTGCTGTGCGTCTATCTCTTCACCCGCTTTCCACTGGGACGCGCCGATCACGAAGCGCGGCTCGCCGAAATTGCGAAACGCTGATTACATATATGAAAGGAAAACAGTCTCATGGATTTTGATCTCACAGAGCGCCAGGCCTATTGGCGCGACCGGGTAAGCGCTTTCATTGCAAGCAACGTCCGCCCGCGCATAAAAGACTATCACGCGCAGCAGGCCGAAGGTTCGCGCTGGAAGGTGCTGCCGGTGATCGAAGAGGAAAAGGCCAAGGCCAAGGCCGCCGGCGTGTGGAACCTGTTCATGCCGCCGTCCAACCCCAACCTTGCGCATGTCGATGACAGTTTCGAGTTTGAAGGGCCAGGTCTGACCAATCTGGAATACGCGCTGTGCGCCGAGGAAATGGGCCGCGCCGAAATGGCCAGCGAGATTTTCAATTGCTCGGCGCCCGATACTGGCAATATGGAAGTGCTCCACCGCTATGGCACCCGCGAGCACAAGGAACAGTGGCTCAAGCCGCTGATGAACGGCGAAATCCGCTCGGCCTTCTTGATGACCGAGCCACAGGTCGCGTCATCGGATGCCACCAATATCGAAACCTCGATCCGGCGTGATGGCGACGAATATGTGATCAATGGCGTCAAATGGTGGTCCTCAGGCGCAGGCGATCCACGCTGCAAGATCGCTATCGTGATGGGCAAGACCGATTTCGAGGCAAAGCGCCATGCGCAGCAATCGATGGTGCTGATGCCACTTGATGCGCCTGGCGTGACCATCCTGCGCCACTTGCCCGTCTTCGGCTATGATGATGCGCCGCACGGCCATATGGAAATCGAGCTCAAGGATGTTCGCATCCCTGCGTCCAACATGCTGCTGGGCGAGGGCCGCGGATTCGAGATTGCACAGGGGCGGCTTGGACCGGGCCGTATCCACCATTGCATGCGCACCATCGGCGTGGCGGAAGAGGCGCTCGCCAAGATGGCGCGGCGGCTGCAAACCCGCGTCGCATTCGGCAAGCGGATTTCAGAGCACAGCATCTGGGAACAGCGGTTGGCCGAAGCGCGCATCGATATCGAACTCAATCGCCTGCTCTGCCTGAAGGCGGCAGATATGATGGACAAGGTCGGCAACAAGTACGCCAAGGCCGAAATCGCGATGATCAAGGTCGCGGCTCCGCGCATGGCGCTCAAAATTCTCGATGATGCGATTCAGGCGCATGGCGGCGCGGGGGTCAGCGAGGATTTCGGCCTCGCCAAGTCCTATGCGCATATGCGCACGCTGCGCCTCGCCGATGGTCCCGACGAGGTGCACAATCGCACGATCGCGCGGATCGAACTGGGGCGACATGGCGTCGGCAACGACGACGGTGCGTTCAGTTCGGCGGACATCGGCGTTTCGCGATAGGATAGCCACCCTCTCCCTTGCCGGGGAGAGGGAATGCTCCGCTCCGGCACACGGAGCTACACAGCTTGGGAGAGCACAATGAAAGCCGCCGTCTGTTTCGAGCCCGGCAAGCCGCTGGAAACCCGCGAGGTGATCGTCGACAATCCCGGCCCGCGCGAAGTGTTGATCCGCACGGTTGCAACCGGCGTATGCCGATCTGACCTGCATTTCGTCGATGGCAGCTATCCGCACCCCCTGCCCTTCGTCCCCGGCCATGAAGCAGCCGGAATTGTCGAGGCGGTGGGCGACGGCGTCACAATGGTGAAGGTCGGCGATGCCGTAGTGACCTGCCTCAGCGCGTTTTGCGGGCATTGCGAGTTCTGTGTCACCGGGCAGATGGCGCTGTGCCTGGGCGCAGATACCCGCCGGGGTGCCGCTCAGGCGCCGCGCCTGCGCCTCGAAGACGGCCCGGTGCACCAGATGCTCAACCTGTCCGCCTATGCCGAGATGATGCTGGTTCACGAACATGCGTGCGTTGCGATCAACCCGGATATGCCGCTGGACCGGGCCTGCGTGATTGGCTGTGCGGTGACCACAGGGGCCGGCGCGGTGTTCAACGCCGCCAAGCTTGTGCCGGGCGAAACCGTTGCCATCGTCGGTTGTGGCGGGGTGGGTCTGGCTGCGGTCAACGCCGCCAAGATTGCCGGAGCCGGCCGTATCATCGCCATCGACCCGGTCGCGGAAAAACGCGATCTGGCCAGGAAGCTGGGTGCCACCGACACGATCGATTCGGCCAGCGATGGCGCCGCTGCGCAGATCATCGAAATGACCAGAGGCGGGGTGCATCACGCGATCGAGGCCGTCGGCAGGGCGGCTTCGGGCGCGATGGCGGTCAAGGTGCTGCGACGCGGCGGCACTGCCACGATACTGGGCATGATGCCGCTTGCCGAGAAGGTCAGCCTCAGCGCGATGGAGTTGCTGCAGGGCAAGAAGCTGCAAGGCGCGTTGATGGGCAACAATCGCTTTCCGGTTGAAATTCCGCGGCTTGTCGAGTTTTACATGCGCGGCATGCTCGATCTGGATACCATCATTGCCGAGCGCATGCCGCTGGAGCGGATCAACGATGCGTTTGATGCACTGCGCGTAGGGGATTCTGCACGTTCGGTGATAACCTACAGCTAATTCGGCAGGGACGAGAGCACTATGGAACAGATCGACGCGCAGTCGACGATGACCGGCACCATGGAAGTGCCCGAACATGATCGTCTGGATCAAGCCAAGCTGACCGCCTGGTTTGATGCCAATGTGCAAGGCTTTGTCGGGCCGCTGACGCTGTCCAAGTTCAAGGGCGGCCAGTCCAACCCGACCTACAAGGTCACCACCCCGCTTGCAGCCTATGTGCTGCGTCGCAAGCCGTTCGGTCTGCTGCTGCCTTCGGCGCATGCGGTCGATCGCGAATATCGTGTGCAGGCGGCGCTTCATGCCCAAGGCTTTCCGGTCTCGCGCCAGTTCGGCCTTTGCGAGGATGACAGCGTCATCGGGTCGATATTCTATGTGATGGCATTCACCGATGGTGACAGCTATTGGGATGGCACCTTACCCGGCAAGACACCCGACCAGCGAACCGCCATCTACAATGCGATGGTCGATACGCTCGCCAATCTGCACAGCTTTGATCCGGTGAGCATCGGGTTGGAAAGCTATGGCAAGCCCGGCAACTATTGCGCGCGGCAGATATCGCGCTGGACCAAGCAATATCGCCTGTCGGAAACCGAGATCATCCCCGAGATGGACCGGCTGATCGAATGGCTGGAAAAGACCGTGCCCGAGCAGCGCGGTTTTGGCATCGCGCATGGCGACTACCGCATCGACAACATGATCTTCGATCGCGACGAGCCCAGGGTGCTGGCGCTGCTCGACTGGGAGCTATCGACACTGGGCGATCCGATTGCCGATCTGTCCTATTTCCTGATGAGCTGGGTGCAGCCTGCCGAGGGCCGTAACGGGCTGCTCGGGCTTGATCACAAGGCGCTGGGTATCCCGACGATGGAAGAGGCGATGGCGCGTTATGTCGACAAGGCCGGGCTTGATCATGTTCCTGACATGGACTGGTATCTGGCCTATAACCAGTTCCGCATCGCCGCGATTTTGCAGGGTATCAAAAAGCGCGTCATCGATGGTACCGCATCGAGCGCGCAGGCCGAGCAGATGGCGCAGCGGGTGATCCCGCTGGCGCAGGCGGCGTGGCAATACGCCCTCAAGGCCGGAGCGAAATAGCCATGTCGAGCTTTGACCTGACGGGCCGCGTCGCGGTCATCACCGGATCGTCGCGCGGCATCGGTGAGGCCACCGCGCGCAAGCTGGCCGAGCATGGAGCCAAAGTGGTCATTTCCAGCCGCAAACAGGATGCGTGCGATGCGGTTGCTGCTGATATCAATGCGCGCTGCGGTGCAGGCACGGCAATTGCGGTCGCCGCCAGTATCTCGCGAAAGGACGATTTGCAGCATCTGGTCGAACGCACCCGTGCCGAGTTGGGACCGATCGACATCCTGGTCTGCAATGCCGCCAGCAATCCTTATTATGGGCCGATGAGCGGGATCAGCGACGAGCAGTTCCGCAAGATCCTCGACAATAACATCCTGTCCAATCACTGGCTGATCCAGATGGCTTTGCCCGACATGCAGGCGCGCAAGCGCGGGTCGGTGATTATCATTTCGTCGATCGGCGGCCTGCAGGGAACCGCCAGCATCGGTGTGTACAACATCTCCAAGGCGGCTGATTTCCAGTTGGCGCGTAATCTGGCGGCCGAGCTTGGCCCAGACAATATCCGCGTCAACTGCATCGCGCCCGGCCTGATCAAGACCGACATGGCGCGCGCGCTCTGGGAAAACGATGAGGTCATGGACCATATCCGCCGTGTTACCCCGCTACGCCGGATCGGACAGCCAGATGAGATTGCCGGGGCAGCGGTGTTCCTGGCATCGGATGCATCGACCTATATCACCGGCCAGTCGATCGTCGTCGATGGCGGCACAACCATAGCAGCAGCGCTTTAAGGCGCGCATCGGGAGAGAATAGAGTATGGACCTTCAAGGCAAGATCGCCATCGTTACCGGCGCGGGCAGCGGAATTGGCCGCGCCAGCGCGCTGCTTTTTGCGCAGCATGGCGCAAAGGTCATCGCCAGCGACATTACCGGCAAGCAGGATGACACCGCTGCCGGGAACCCTGGTTCGATCACGGCTGTACAGGCCGATGTCGGCAAGGAGAGCGATGTTCAGATGCTCGTCGCCAAGGCGCTGGAAGTTTACGGCGGGCTGGATGTGTTCTTCGCCAATGCCGGGGTTTCGGGCGGTTTTGAGGGTATTTTCGAGCAGACGGTCGAAGAGTGGGAGCGCATATTGCAGATCAATCTGATCGGACCGTTCCTGGCGATCAAGCATGCTGGCAAAGCCATGGCAGACGCAGGCAAGGGTGGCTCGATCATCTGCACCGCGTCGGTTGCCGGACTGCGGTCAGGCGCAGGCGGACCAGCCTATACGGCAAGCAAGGCGGGCGTCGTCAACCTGGTACGGATCGCCGCGCAGCAGTTGACGGGAAGCAACGTGCGCTGCAACGCGATTTGCCCCGGGCTGATCGAGACCGGGATGACCGAGTTCATCTACACCAAGGCGCGCGAAAAGGGCTTCGAGAACAAGATCGGGCAGCTCAACCCCATGCAACGCGGTGGTATTCCAGGTGAAATCGCTGAGGCAGCGCTGTTCCTCGCGTCTGACCGGTCAAGCTATGTCAACGGCCACGCGCTTGTTGTCGATGGCGGGCTGTCGAGTTCGCATCCTTACACTCGCCAGCACTTCGGCCAGACTGCCACCTGATGCCCCACACCCCAAACAAAGCTGCGGATTTTCCCCAATGAGCATGACAGTCATTGATCCGGCCAACCTTGGCTTCAACCCCGCCTTGCTTGAGCGCATACCGGTACACATCCGCACCAAATATCTGGATAGCGGCTGCCTGCCGCACGCCGCCTTGCTGATCGGGCGCGGGCAGGAAATTGCCTATCTGTCGCTACAGGGTGATGCCCGACCGGGCGAACCGTTGGCGCAGGATGCAATTTTTCGCATCGCCAGCATGAGCAAGCCGATCACATCGGTCGTGTTCATGCAACTGGTCGAGGAAGGCAAGCTGGCGCTGGCAGACCCGGTGCATCGCATTATCCCGGAATGGAAGAACCTGGGCGTATTCGTGTCGGGCGGCGGGACGCAGCCGTTCATGACCCGCCCCACCAGCCAACCGATGCGGATGATCGATCTGTTGCGGCATACCTCTGGCCTGACCTACGGCTTTCAGGAACGCACCCCGATCGATGCAGCCTATCGCAAGCAGAAGCTCGAGGCGTTTGCCGGTCCTGATCTGGAAGAGTTCATCAGGATTCTGGCGGGTATTCCTTTACAGTTCGACCCCGGCACATCGTGGAACTATTCGATATCGACCGACATTCTAGGCGCCATCATCCAGCGTGTCGAAAACAAGCCGCTGGACGAGGTAATTGCCGAACGGATCACGCAGCCGCTGGGCATGGTCGATACGCACTTTCAGATCCCCGCAAGCAAGATCGCCCGGGTGCCCGATTGCTATGTCTTTCACCCTCAGGACCGCATGAAGCCTTACGATCCGGGCGCGACGACCGCTTGGGGACGCAAGCCCAGCCAGCTTTCAGGCGGCGGCGGCATGGTGTCGACGCTGGCGGATTATCACCGGTTCTGCCGTATGCTACTCGACGGCGGAACGCTCGACGGGGTGCGGATATTGGGGCGCAAGACGCTCGATATGATGTTGGCCAACCATCTGCCCGGTGGCGGTGATCTGACCCGGCACAGCACGGCGCTGTTCAGCGAAGCGGAAAACGCAGGTGCCGGCTTCGGTCTGGGTTTTGCAACGACCATCGACAGCGCCGCCACCGGCGTGCCGGGCTCCAACGGTGATTTCTACTGGGGCGGAATGTTTTCCACCGCATTCTTTGTCGATCCTGCCGAAGATATCATCATGATCTTCATGACCCAGTTAATGCCATCGAGCACCTATCCCATCCGCCGCGAAATCAAGACCATGCTCTACGCTGCGGTCGAATAAACACAGGAAGGCCCATCATGTCTGATTCCCCAATTTCCATCGAAAAACACGGCGATATTCTGGTCGTCACATCTAATAATCCGCCCGTAAATGCGCTGGGCGCTGCGGTGCGCATCGGCCTGGACGCTGCGGTCAAACAGGCCGCATCCGATGACGGTATCAAGGCGGTCGTGCTGATCTGCGAGGGCCAGACGTTCTTTGCCGGGGCCGATATCACCGAGTTCAGCAAGCCCCCGGTCGAGCCGTTTCTGCCTGCCGTCATCGCGTCGATCGAGGCGCTGAACAAGCCGGTGGTTGCCGCGATCCACGGCACCGCGCTGGGCGGCGGGCTGGAGACCGCGCTGGCCTGTCATTACCGCATAGCAGTGCCATCGGCCAAGCTGGGCGTGCCCGAGGTCAAGCTTGGCCTGCTCCCCGGTGCTGGCGGTACGCAGCGGCTGCCGCGCGTTGTCGGGGTCAAGGCGGCGCTTGAGATGACCGCAAAAGGCGATCCGGTCTCGGCCAAGCTGGCGCATCAATGGGGTCTGGTCGATGCGTTGGCAGATGAAGGCGGCCTGCTGCAATCGGCGCTCGCCTTTGCCGAACAGATCAAGGCCGTGCGTCCGATCCCGCGTGCCAGCGAACGCAGCGCGGCGCCGGATGACGCAGCGATCGATGCCTTCCGCAAAGAGAACGCACGCAAATTTCGCGGGTTTGATGCCCCTGCGGCCAATATCGCGTGCGTTGAGGCCGCAACCCGCCTGCCCTTCGAGGAAGGATTGAATTTCGAGCGCACCGAGTTCACCAAACTGATGTTCGGCACGCAATCGGCGGCACAGCGCCACATCTTCTTTGCTGAACGCAAGGCAGCCAAGATCGATGGCATCGCCAGCGACATCGCGCTGCGCCCGATCAACAAGGTTGGCGTGATCGGTGCGGGCACGATGGGCGGCGGCATCACGATGAACTTCCTGTCGGCGGGTATCGCGGTAATCATCGTCGAGCAGGCCGAAGACGCGCTCAATCGCGGCGTCGGGGTGATCCGCAAGAACTATGAAGCCAGCGCTGCCAAGGGCCGTCTGACCAGCGATCAGGTGGAAAAGGCCATGGGGCTGCTGACCCCTTCGCTTTCGATCGACGATCTGGCGGATTGCGATCTGATCATCGAGGCAATCTTCGAGAATATGGATGTCAAGAAAGAGGTGTTCGGCAAGCTCGACGCGATTGCCAGGCCGGGCGCTATCCTGGCGAGCAACACCAGCTATCTGAACGTCGACGAGATCGCTGCATCGACCAGCCGCCCGCAGGACGTTGTGGGCATGCATTTCTTCTCGCCCGCCAATGTCATGAAGCTGCTGGAAGTGGTGCGCGGTGCCAGGACGGCTGATGATGTGCTGGCCACGGTGATGAAGCTTGCCAAGACGATCAGGAAAGTCGCCGTTGTCGCAGGCGTCTGCCCTGGCTTTATCGGCAACCGCATGCTGATGCCGCGTCAGGTCGAGGCCAACAAGCTGCTGATGGAAGGCGCAACCCCTGAACAGATCGACCGGGTCCATGTCGAATTCGGCATGCCGATGGGGCCTTTCCAGATGAGCGATCTGGCCGGTGTGGATATCGGCTGGCACCGCGATCCCGCGCGGATTGAAACGATCCGCGATGCGCTGTGCGCTGAAGACCGCTGGGGCCAGAAAAAGGGCGCTGGATTTTACGACTATGATGAGAAACGCAACCCCACGCCAAGCGCACGGGTCACCGAGATCATCGAGGATTTCCGTTCACGGTCCAACATGGCCAAGCGCGATATCACCGATCAGGAAATCATCGAACGTACGCTTTACACGATGGTCAATGAAGGTGCGATGATCCTTGAAGAAGGCATGGCGCAGCGCGCATCGGATATCGATGTGGTGTGGATTTACGGCTATGGCTGGCCGATCTATCGCGGCGGCCCGATGTTCTGGGCCGGTGTCGAAGGTACCGACAAGATCGCTGCTGCGCTAGCAAAGCATGGCTTTGCGGTATCGCCGATGTTGGCGGAAAAGGCCGCGAAAAGCGAAGGCTTCTGATGCAAAAAGGCCCCGACCGGTTGGACCGGCGGGGCCTTTTGCTGTGCAGTGCTATCTCGCCGGTTTAACCGTTACACCGCGCCGAGGATCGCATCGACTGCGGGCTGATTGGCCGCGCTGACGATGCCCTTTTCACGGAGTTCCGCGCCAACCGGCTTGGCCGCTTCAAGATAGCTGGCTTCGCCCGTTGACTGGTTAAGGCCGATCAGGCTGGCAAATTCGGAGTTGGCAAGATCCGCCGAGGTCGGGTCGGTCATCCGGCCTTCCTTGGTGATCGCCAGCGCCTGTTCGAAATGCGGCTGCGCGCCGGTCTTGTCCTGCTTGGACAAGCCGAAGTTACCGAGGTTCACCAGGATCGCGACAAGAGTGTCGCGCACCCCTGTGTTGGCCTTGTCCGCCTCGTAAACCTTCATCCACTGCGGGGCTGCTTCTTTGTAGAGCGGCGCTATCGCGTCGATGTTGCCCGATGCGCCTTGCGAATTGGCGACAATGGTCAGCGAACTGGCCAAAAAGCCTGCGTTTTGAACATTGGCTGGATCGCGGCTGGCGATTTCACGAATCGTCGGCAGGGCTGGTTCAAGTTTCGCAATCACTTCGCCATGGTTGCCTGCGGCCTGAGCCTGCTGCGCCGCCGTAAAATCAGCGATAGCCTTGTTCTGCGCCTCAATCTG
>Ga0105046_10020243_pt1 | contig 10068 bp, 8 predicted proteins | sample MAT03_FD_78385 | JGI IMG/M metagenome (GOLD analysis project Ga0105046, IMG submission 78385) | Freshwater microbial communities from Lake Fryxell liftoff mats and glacier meltwater in Antarctica - MAT-03 (megahit assembly) | ecosystem: Environmental > Aquatic > Freshwater > Ice > Liftoff... | reverse complement strand
GCCATGCGCAAAGTGGGTTCATATATTCGTTTTTCCGTAACTATTGTCGTCCTGCCGGTGCGCCTCAGCCTTTTGACTCGGCCTGCGTTAGTCAGTGTTGGCCGCCTGGCGGGCTACATCACATCGCTCCTTTGTCGGCTGAGGGAGTGCCAGCGGCTCTTTCGCCCACCTAAAGCGCTCGACTGAGCCGCGCGACCCCCGCGTCCTTTTTGCTAGGAGCGCAGCGATGGGGCAATCAGCGCCTTTGGGCTGTTCGGCACGACAAGTCCGACGCGAAACCAAGCCAAATCGCTGGATTGGCGCGGTCGTGATCACTCCCTCGCGACGACCAGTCTCGGCGGTCACGGCCAATGTGCAGTTTCCTGCCGGAACACCCATCGCTGAGCGATGATCGCTTAAACCGCGCCAGCGCCATTGATGGCATCAAAGGCCAGCTCAAACGAGCGCTCGCGCGCGCCGTGGTCGAAGATATTGGCTGTCAGGATTAGCTCGCTCGGCCGATGTCGTGCAATGAAATCAGCCACACCTTTGCGCACGGTGGCGGGAGATCCGATGACCGCGCAACTGAGCGCGCGATCGACTCCCGCGCGCTCCTCGGGGCTACAGAAATCGAGCATGGCTTCGGCGCTGCGCAAGGGTGGTTGCACCAACCCAATACGGCCACGGCGTAGGTTGACGAATGCCTGTTGCTGCGTGGTGAATAGGCGGCTGGCTTGCGCGTCAGTGTCTGCCGCGACCACATTTAACGCGAGCATGGTGTGCGGCGCTTTGAGGCGTTTGGATGGGCGGAATTCGCGGTGATAGAGCGCCAGCGCCGATTCCATTGCGTCGGGCGCGAAATGCGAGGCGAAGGCGTATGGCAGGCCCATCTGGGCCGCCAATTGCGCGCCGAATAGGCTCGATCCCAATATCCACACATCCACTTCGATTCCCGCGCCGGGCACTGCGCGCACCGGTTGGTTGGCTTGCGCGGGCTCGAAATAGCGCAGCAACTCAGACACGTCCGCTGGGAATTCGTCGGCGTTGGCATAGTAACGGCGCAGTGCGCGCGCGGCGGCTTGATCGGTGCCAGGTGCGCGGCCTAAGCCCAGATCAATACGGCCAGGATAAAGGGCACCGAGCGTGCCGAATTGTTCCGCCACCTGCAATGGGGCGTGATTCGGCAGCATGATCCCGCCAGAACCGACGCGAATGGATTGCGTGCCGCCCGCGATATAGCCGATCAGCACCGAGGTCGCGGCGCTCGCGATGCCCGGCATATTGTGATGTTCCGCCAGCCAAAATCGGCGATAGCCGAGCCGTTCGCCGAGTCGCGCCAGAGACAGACTGTTCGCAAAAGTGTGCTGCACGTCGCTGCCCTCAGTGACGGGCGCTAGGTCCAGGATGGACAGCGGAATCATCGGTGTGCTCCAGAATCGATCATTCCTAGATGGGGCCGGTTGGCGAGATTCCACCAGAGCCGCTCGATAGTGCGGCGGCGATTGAGACGGTCACAGTCTTGGATTCCGCCGGACCACCGCTCATCATTGCCCTCGCGCCAGCAAACGCTCAGGAGCCGCTTCGTGATCGTGCATCTCATTGATGGGACTTACGAGGTGTTCCGGATGTTCTTCGGAATTCGTCGCTTCAAGAGCAGTGATCCGCCCTCTGGTGCGGTTTTGGGTGTGCTTGGAACGGTGGTGCAAATGTTGGAGGGCGGCGCTACCCATCTGGGCGTGGCGACTGACCATGTGATCGAGTCTTTTCGAAATGAGCTGTGGCCGGGTTACAAGACGGGGGACGGCATTGAGCCGGCTCTGGAGGCGCAGTTCCACCCCTTGGAGACGGCGCTAGTGGCGCTCGGCGTGGTCACTTGGCCAATGGTCGAATTGGAAGCCGACGACGCGCTGGCCTCCGCTGCAGCGATTGCCGCGCGCGATTCACGGGTCGATCAAATCCAGATTTGGACGCCAGACAAGGATTTGGCGCAGTGTGTGGTCGCCGATCGCGTGGTGCAGGCGGATCGCAAGAGCGGCAAGCTGCGCAACGAGGCCGCGGTGATCGAGAAATTCGGCGTTGCGCCGAAATACATCGCCGACTACTTGGCTTTGGTAGGTGATACGGCCGATGGCTATCCGGGCATCGCGGGCATCGGCGCCAAGACCGCGGCACGCATGATCGAGCAGCATGGCGCAATCGAGGATTTCCCGGCCGAGGTGCTGGGCGAGCATCTGGAACACGCGCTGTTGTTCAAACGCCTGGCGACGCTGCGCACCGATGCGGCTCTGTTCGACAACGTCGACTCGCTACGTTGGGCCGGCCCGGCGGCGGATTTCGAGCAAGTGCTTGAAGGCATGGGCGATAAGCGCTTGTTGTTGCGCGTGGATAAGCTCTTAGCCAAGCGCGCGAGAGCGGGTGCGGAGTAGTGCGCCGCGATTGATGCTCTGCACCAGGTCGCAGTACATCGTTTAGCGCAACTGGATCGCCCTGCGCGGGAATGACGACTTTTTCTAGCGTTTGGTGGCCAGCACGCCGTCGCCAACGATCTTCGTGCTGAAGCCGGCCTCGGCCAGTCGTCGCGAGACTTCTTTGCCGAGATCGCGGCCACTGGTGAGTTTATTGGGACTGCCGGTGTAGTGGAATAGGCGGCCTTGGCGTTTCAAAACGCGCGCCAGTTGCAAGTAGAAATCCAGCGAATACAGTTCGCCCGCGATGCCAAAGCGCGGTGGGTCGTGCAGGATGGCGTCAAAGGAATTCGCTGCCAGTGCCGGCAAATGCTCGCGAATATCGCCATGCGTCAAGCTCAAGGGCGCGCTTGCTGCGGGCGACCACGGATTGAGTTCGCGCAGCCAGATCACGTCGGCATTCTTTTCGAAGGAATGGATAGCCTTGGCCTGTGCTTCGATACAACTCGCGGCGAAATAGCCAAGGCCACCGCAGCAATCGAGGATCTGCTTGCCACGTGCGTCGATCAAGCCCACTTTGTTTTGCGCATCCACCATCGGCGAAAGCTTCGCCGTGGGCAGCATCTTGATGCCATCGATCTCAAAAGTTGGCGGACCCCAATCGGTTGGCACCAGTTTGATCAGCGATCCGCCGTAGCGCGCGATCGGATGAAACTCGGCATCCATCCATTGATACACAGTGCGATCTTTACAGCGATCGATATATGGAAAATCCGCGCCATTCCAGTGCCAACGATCCGCGCCGATGTCCACACGCTGCTGCGTTCGCCCCAAATCCAGCGATAGCTCGCAAACGGGTTGGGCGTGGTCACGCGCCTTGCAAAGGCTGTCGTTGACTTTGAGCGTGAGCAAAGGGCCGGGCATGGTGGTTGATGGTGTCGGTTGGTCATGGAAAGTGCGAGTGAAGGCACGCCGCCGCGAGGATATGCTGTGCGCATGAATGATGAAAACTCCCAAACGCGTGGGGCTGATGCCACGCTGGTGACGCGTCTGCGCGCCGCCCTAGAAGTCCTGGAGCTCCTCGCCGCCAATGGTTCCTTGCTGGAATCACTGGAATTGGCGGATCGTCGCCGTTTGCACGAGGTAATCGGCGAAATCTATATGCCCAATCCGGCCCTACGCCGTCAGCATCGGCGCGCAGCCATCCGGGAGCGCGGCCGTGCGCAAATAGACAAAGACGAGGCGATCCTGCATGAGACGGGCATTCGCACCTTGCGGCGCAGGCCCGTGTACACGACGCCAAATGTGTTCCCGCCGAGCTCGCTCGACGCGCCGGCCGTGGAATCGCAAACGCCAGAACTGCGCGAGGCAATTGAAGCCAAGCACTGCTATGTGTGCAAGCAAAAATACACCTTGATCCACCATTTCTACGATCAGCTTTGCCCCACCTGCGCCGACTTCAACTTCTTGAAGCGTACTGAGACTGCGGACCTCACGGGACGCGTCGCCTTGCTGACGGGCGGGCGCGTCAAGATTGGTTATCAGGCGGGTTTGAAGTTGCTGCGCGCGGGCGCGCATCTGATCGTCACCACGCGTTTTCCACGTGATAGCGCCGCACGTTATGCAGAAGAGCCAGATTTTGCCGATTGGAACGAGCGCTTGGAAATCTTCGGACTTGATCTGCGCCACACACCCAGCGTCGAAGCCTTTTGCACGCAGTTGTTGCAGACACATCAGCGTTTGGATTTCATCATCAACAATGCCTGCCAGACGGTACGCCGACCGCCGCAGTTCTATGCGCATATGATGGCGGCGGAGACCGCGGTTCTTGATGATGCGCGACCGGCAGTGGTTCGGTTGTTGGGCAATTTCGTCGGTGTGCGGCGCAATGAAATGCTTGTCGATTCGCTGCCCGCACTTGCCGGCGATGCGCTACCGTCGTCCGCACAGTTGTCGCAGATACCTTTGCTGCCGGAGGAATTCCTGGCGCAATCGCATTTGTTTCCGGAAGGCAAGCTGGATCAGGATCTGCAGCAAGTCGATCTGCGTGAGCGCAATTCCTGGCGTTTGCAACTGGCCGAAGTGGCCTCGGTCGAGCTGCTCGAAGTGCAACTGGTGAACGCGATTGCGCCCTTCATCATCAATGCGCGGCTGAAGCCCTTGATGCTGAATACGCTTGAGCGCGACAAGCACATCGTTAATGTGTCGGCAGTCGAAGGCCAGTTTTACCGCAACTTCAAGACCACACGCCACCCGCACACCAATATGGCGAAGGCCGCGCTGAATATGATGACGCGCACCTCGGCAACCGATTACCACAACGACGGCATCCACATGAATAGCGTGGACACCGGATGGGTGACCGACGAGGATCCGATCGCGATTGCTGAGCGCAAAACGCGCGAAGAACGCTTCCATCCGCCACTGGATATCCTCGATGGCGCAGCGCGCATCGTCGATCCAATCATCGTCGGGCTCAACAGCGGTGAGCATGTGTGGGGTAAGTTCTTGAAGGACTACAAGCCCACGGATTGGTGAATGCCGCGATTGGCAAGCGCTGCCGTGTGGATCGACGTTTGCGCCCCGAGAGACTGGGTGCGCGAGCCTGATTTTCTGCGACGCGGTCGATTGTACAAGCGGTGCGATTCGATTTTTCAAGCTGCGCTATTCACAAGCCATTGCACTTCGCCGCAGACTCCAATGTCTTCGTCTGCGCCACGCCGGCGCTGCCTATCAGTGGGGAGTGATTATGTTTGGCGCAAATTCTGTGAGGAACAAGACCGGCGGCGTATTCGGCGGTGGCGTCGGTCTGCTGATGTTCTTCGGCGCGGCCTCGACGCTCGGTTGGAACGAAGTGCGCACGGTCGAGCAAGCCGCCGCAAACGCAGAAGCCGCGCGCGATGTGAAGACTGTCTCCATCACCCAAGTCGATTCAGCCAATGACCGAAAGCCGATTCACTTGAGCGGACGGCTGGAAACCGAGACGGGCGTTGAGGACGCCGAATTCGGTGTCGGTGGCCCCGATCTGGTCGCCCTCAATCGCTCGGTCGAGATGTATCAGTGGGAAAGTTATCGTGAGGACAATGAAACGCGTCACCGCAAGGAATGGTCGAGCAGTCGCAACGACACCAGCGGATCGCACCAGAACCCACCATTTCCCGTTGAAAAGCAATGGATAGTGGCCAGCGACGCGCATGTTGGCGCCTTTCTGCTCGACCAGGAAGAGGTTCGCGAGCTGCCGCGTGAAACCGTGTTTTTGGGAGAGTTAGGCGACGCGCTGAAGGCTCAAGGCTGGAAGACGACCAATGCAGGATTATTCCGCGGCGCTGGCAGTGAATCGAATCCAGATATTGGCGACGTGCGCGTCAACTTCAAAGGCGTCAAGGAAACTGAAATCAGTGTGCTCGGCAGCCAGCGCGGAAATCAGTTGACGCCCTATTTGGCGAAAAATGACTATGAGGTCTTTCAAATTACCACGGGCGCAGCCGATTCGGCCGCGATGGTGAAACAGGCAGTGCGTGGCAACGATGGCACGGCGTGGGCACTGCGTGCGCTTGGTGCCGGCGGCATGACGGTCGGGCTCGGGCTTTTGTTCAGTGGCTGGCTCGGAATGTTTTCTTGGATACCCTTCCTCGGCCCCTTGCTGCAACGTATGGCCTTTGCTGTGGGTGCTGCTATCGGCGGCACGATGGCGCTGATCCTATTTTCTGCGGCATGGTTGTATGCGCATCCCGCGATCGCCTTTGTGCTGATTGTAGCGGTCGTGGCGCTGGCGGTTTGGCTGATCATGCGTCGAGGTCAAACGCCGCCCATTACCGCGGCTTTGGGACCCATGCCATCGGGCCCGCCGCCACCGCCCCCAGCGCGATATTGACAGGCGGCATACAGCGGCGATTCAATGATCGCGCGGCTTCGCGCGTACCGATTTGGGGACGTTATTCATGTTGGCAAAAGCTTTAGTCAGTGCCCTCGCGCTCGCCGCGGTCGGTGTCGCGTCGGCGACCAGTTTCACCTTCGATGCCAGCAATGCCGGCAGCATCGATCCGACCATTGGTCGCGATCTGAATTTCAATTTGTTCGGCGTTGACGGGCCAATCGTGCAGGCGACCTTGGAACTCGAACTCGACTACAGCGAGGCGCGAGAATTGAGTATTGCTCTGACAGATCCGACCGGTGTGGTGCAGATGCGCGTGGTTGGTTTCACCAATATCCCGGCGGGTGTAGGCGCACGCGGTGTGTACCGTTTTGATGATCGATCAAAGCTCGCGTGGCCGGAGATCATCGAGGCTGCAGGCGACGTCCCGACCATTCTGCCCACGCGCGCAGCGCAACCGGCGCCACGATTGGGCAGCTACTGTCTAAATCATATTGCGCGCTTTCTTGAACACGATTTAGAAGCGCGAGACGGGCAGGTGCGACTCATGATCCGCCGCCTAATCGCCGGACCGGGCACTGGCTCGATCACGCGCGCGCGCCTGCGACTGCACACGGAAATGGGTGACACTTTGTTCGCGACAGGAATTGAAGAGCCCGCTAATCCCTCACCGCCATGTCGCCGTCCGCCCTTTGATCTAGTCTTTAACGGTGGTAATGATTTGGTCCCGCGCAGTCCTTTGAGCATGCTGCATCGCGATGCGAGCAATGATTTGAACTGGGGCGTACTGCAACTATTTCCCTTGCAGGATTTCGGGCCGACGCCTTTTGGCGATTTGACAGCGCGCGCCTATCCAGGCCGCTTTGGCGGACGCTCGCGCATGAATATCGGCTATTGGGATGCATCAAGCGGCACCTTGAACTTCAACACCGGCGCTGGCATTCGCAGCGAGAGCTTAAGCGGTGCATGGGCGGGAAACACGCATAAATTACTGCCGGGCGACTATGACGGCGATGGCATCACCGATGTTGCGGTGGCTTTCCTTGGTGTTGGGATGCGCTGGAATGTACGCGTGCGCTTCAGTGCGAACGGTGACGTCGGGGACTATGTAATCGATCCGCGATCCTTGCGTCCCGCAGAGTTTACCGCTGTCGAGATTGGATTCGGCATCGGACAGGATGCGGATGGCAACGGTAGCGATGAGATCAATGTCTACGCGCGCATGAGTTCTGCGAGCAATGCGATGGCCTTGATGCGCATTGATCTGAACGCGCTACGCGCTGGCGGCAGCGTGCCCTATGTGTTCACCAATGCGCACGGGCAAGTCGGCGATCGCATGATCTCCGGCAAGTGGTCCAACGCGACCGGCGTCGACCAACTCGGCGTGATGGTCACTCGTTTCAGTGGCGGCAATTGGCAGTGGCATCGGCAAGGCACCGTGCAAGCGACGATTTTTGGGCAACTGGGTGACTTCCCCATTGCGATCGATGCTGATGGCGATGGGCTCAATGACATCGCGGTCTATCGTCCGGCCGATCGGCGTTGGGTTGTGCTCCAGAGCAGCAATCAGGCGCAGGTCACATTCGGACCCTATGGCGAGATCAATGGCGAGCCGCTTGGCTATGCCGTCGGCAGCGTGAATCCGCTGCTGTTCTAGTCGCCGCATCGCGAGGCCGCGCACCACACGTCGGCAGTTTCTTTAGCAGACTTAACTTGTTCTGCATGTTGTCGCTGCGGAGACTTGTCACAACGTGCTTGGCGGATGGTCGAAGATGCGTTGTATGTTTTTAACGGTGCTGGGGATTTGCGCGGCATCAAGTGCTAGTGCAGGGCAGATGCTGACCGATCAGGTATTTGATCGCTATTCGCCAATGGCCGCGTCGGACGAGTTTTCGCGTCGAGTGTTTTCGCCGACCACCTTCGACCGCCTGCAGCGATTTCAGGTCTATCTCGGCAAGCCGGCAGTCGTGCATACGGTGGACTTGAGCCACGAGCGATTTGACGTATTCGTGCCGCGTGTGAAACCGTCATCGGGCTATGGGCTGCTCGTCTTTGTCTCTCCGATTCAACGCTGGCCGCTGACGCATGATTGGAAAAAGGTGCTGGATCGCGCAGGCATTATTTACGTGTCCGCGGTGCGTTCGGGTAATAGCCAGAATGTGTACGAACGACGTATTCCACTGGCACTGCATGCTTATGAAAATATCACTACGCGCTATCCCATCGACCCAAGCCGCGTGACCATCAGCGGATTCTCGGGCGGCTCGCGTACGGCCATTCGCATCGCTGCGGCCTACGCCGACCTTTTCACCGGCGCCTTGTTGATTGGTGGCGCCAAAACGATGGGCGAGGAAGATTTCGCGCCGCCGCCGAAAGAACTCATGACCTTGATGCAGCGGCGCATGCGCATCGTGTACTCGACGGGACGTCACGATATGCCGAATGTGCGCCTGGATGGCTACAGCATGGACGCGCTGCGATTGCGCTGTGTGGCCGGTGTTTTCAAGATTTCAGAAGCCGAAATCAGCCACGAGGTGCCAAATCGCAAGGTGCTGCAACGTGTGTTGAATCGTCTTGAGAAGCCACTGGAGGCAAAGCTGCTATCCGCGCAGAGCGAATGCGCGACCGCGCTTGCTGCACGCGTTGATCACGACGTCAAGTTGGCGGAAGGCCGCTATGCCGACGGCGACAAGACGGCGGCAGGTGAGTTGCTGGGAGCCGCGGACCTGGCCTGGGGCGGATTGGATTCCGAGCGCCTGATAGCCTTGGCACGTTTGATTGCGCCTGGCTTTGAAAATGCGGATACAAATCTCAAAAATCGACCCGCAGATTTAGGCTTGGGCTCGTCGGACTAAAGTTCTGAGGCCTGCCAAATGGTTGCCCGTGCGCACGTGCCATCAGCTCGCGCGCCTGAGCTTAAGGCACTGAAATCAGCTCGCGCCGCGTGTGGTCGAGAAGCTGTATGCGTAGATCTTGTGCGCCCTCGGGCCCATAGGTGGGTGCAGCAAACACGCGCACATTGAGCGAGTGTCGAACACCGAGGCACAGCGAGGCGTAGCCAGACACACCCGAAAACAGCGACGGCGCGTGATAGCCACCGATCTCGATGCCACGTACCACAGCACCGCCTGGCCCACCCATGGATTGCGTGGTTAGCGAGGCGAAGATCTCGCCATCGGCTGGCCCACCCGGAATTGCACTCGTATCGCGCGTGGCTACTGTGATCACATAGTCGCCCGGCGTCAGGCTTAAGCTTTCGGCATACACGCGGGTCATGGAGAGGCTCGAATCGCTCTCGAAAATCAGCACATCTGCCGCGGCTGCGGCCACGCGCACGACGCGCACGCTCACAGGCAAATCTAAGATTGCGCTGCCAGTCGGGTGGCCGTTCAATACCAACATCAAGGGCTGCCGGTCGTCTGCACCTGCCGCGATACTGAATCTTGCGGATAGCGGCTGGCTGCGGTCGAGCAGGCCGCCAAAATTGAATCCGCCCTCGAAGCGCTGATCACCGGAGACCAGCAATTCCAAGGCTAAGCCATAACGGCCGGCGCTGAGGCCGGTTGCATTCCCGTCGGCCACAGTCGCCAAAAAGAATCCGCCAGCGCAAATCGGGAAATCGCTCGGCTGCGGCAACGCGAAAGCGGTCAGCGCCGGCTCATCGGCAGTGACCGCAGCAACAAGTTGCAGGCCGCTGGCGACGAAATTGTCGAGATGAAATCCGCTGCCGCTAACCGAGTTGTCGGTGGCCACGCGCCAACGGAAGCGAAGCTCGTCGCCCACGGCGATTGTCGATGCCAGCAGATAGCT
>Ga0105046_10020242_pt1 | contig 10068 bp, 9 predicted proteins | sample MAT03_FD_78385 | JGI IMG/M metagenome (GOLD analysis project Ga0105046, IMG submission 78385) | Freshwater microbial communities from Lake Fryxell liftoff mats and glacier meltwater in Antarctica - MAT-03 (megahit assembly) | ecosystem: Environmental > Aquatic > Freshwater > Ice > Liftoff... | reverse complement strand
CGAAAACCAGGGGATACGGAACGATTTCATCCAGCGTTTCGCGTGTGCGATCCTCGTAGACTCGGCGGCGGAGTTCTTCCAACCCGGCGGGTACGTTTAAGAGACGCCCCTGGAGAATGCGTTCCTGGGTGAGTGCAGCCTGGGCCAATCCCCCGAGGATCGACGATTTCCCGGCATCGGGCATGCCGAAGAGAACGATCTGGAGGGACTTCGACCCATACGACGCCGATGCGGGCGGCGGGTTCACGCTGGCGGTCACCGTAGACATGATACGTCTCTTTCCAACCAGGGAGGGGACATCACGGAATGTTTTGATCTTGTACCGGCGGATAATCGACGCTCAACCCGTTTTCCTTGGCCCAGTTGTGTAACCGCTTCACGATCCGATGATCCATCGCGGGACTGTTTTTGTAGACCAGAATCGTGACACCCTTGAGCGGATGCACCCCGTCACTTTGCCGTTGACGCAGTTGGTGCACCAGTTCCTCGAACCCGATTTTATCTTTGAGTTTGGGCACCCGATAATAGCGATCTTGCGCATCGTAGCCGCCGAGGATGGTGACTTTGACACGCTGTTCCCCCGGTGGCAACTGCTCTTCCTTTTCGTCCTTCGATTCCTTCTGATCCTTCGGTTGGATCTTCACATCCTTGAACAATTCGCTGCTCTTCGATTCGCCTTTGAGTTCGGTGTCAGTCCCGTCGCCACTGCCACCGGTGCCAGCGCCGCTGCCGAAGCCGAATCCCGCGCCGGTGCCGAACAACAAAAAGCCTATCAGGACCGCAGCGAGAATGCCGCCGCAGTATTGCATGACTCGCATGGCGGGTTTGGGTAATTGTTTGCGCATGAAGAACATCGAACTCATGAACTGAATGAAGACTTTCATCAGTTGCCCACCGACCAGAAACGCTCCGGCCATGGCCAGGAGATTGGTGATGATTTGGACAACATTGTTCAACGCGATGGCGGTGGCGTAGCATCCCATGACAGCCTCTTTCCCGAAGACTCGATTACCGAGTTACAGCCAACGGATTATCGAATCCGTGCGGCACGTCTCGAAACCAGCGGCGATAGTTTTCAATCTGTTGCTGTTCGGGATAACCGGATAATTCACGAGGATACAAAATTAAAAAGAACGGTTCCCGTGTCCCCGCGAGGCGGAGATGTTTGTCGATCAGTAGTTGGGCTTCCTTCTGATCGCTGATCTCTTTTCGGTCGGGATCGAAATACATGATCCTGCCGTTGGTTTTATCGATTTCTAACACTTTCACGGACAAATTCTCCGCCAGGTCACCCCGATTCGCGCGGGTCTGAATTCGTTTGAGTTCCTTCTGGGCATTGAGCAATTCTCGCTGCAAAGTTACGACATCGCCTGACATTCCCTGATCGCTGACCGATTGCGGATCGGTCGCCCCCGAATTAGCCGTGTTCGGATCACTCACGAACGGCATCAGGAGAAAGATACAGAATAACAAAATCAGAACATCAATGAGCGGGACAAAAAATCGCGTCACGCTGCGGCGGGGCAATTCGATCACGGCTGCCCCTCACTCGTCGGCTGTGCTTCGCCCCCGGCTAACGAGCGAATCACCTCGCGCCCGACGGCAACCACCCATGTGGGCATGATATTAAATAGCGCCATAAATAGCCCGCTACCTGTTGCGGTAATCGCGGGTGCATAACGACGAATAATATCCTCGGGTGCCGGCTTCACTCCAGGGGCAAATGAGCCGAACGTCTGTAATATTGCGGCCACGGTGCCGATCAACCCCAACAGGGGGAACCATTCGGCTGTCTGGGCTAACTGCGTCAGCCAGCGATCGGGGCTCTCATTGAAGTTCCGCCCTCGCCACTGGAGTGCCTGCCACGACAGGATCATTTGCGAGCTAAACAACAGCGTGCCTAACCCGATGATGAGCCAATCGATGAACCCGCCCTCGGTCACGTTCGTGATGCGACTCACATAGTCGATGCGAGCGCGTGCGGGGACAGCGGAGATGACCAGAAACATCACCGCGAACGGGATGAGGCAAAAGACGAACGGCAGGATGTTGTGAATGATACTGCGGCGCACAATGATTCCTCGGCTGTTCCTTGGGTTAGGTCGCGCGGCCACTCAACCATTCGGGCATCGCTTGCAATCGCCCCTCGCGATCGATACATGCCAAAGTCGATGTGCCCTCGGCGACCAATCGCCCCTCGCAGGTCACCTCGTAGCGATGCTCAATCCGAACCGGCGTGGTCCGAGTCACCGTGGTCGTGATGGTGAGCAGGTCATCATACCGACCCGGACTACGATACTTGACCTCAAATTTGGTCAACACGAGCAAAAACCCCGCATCTTCCAGGTCTTTGTAGGTGCGTCCTTGATCGCGTAGCAACTCGGTTCGCGCCTGCTCGAAATAGATCAAATAGTTCGCATGATGGAGTAGCCCCATCCGATCCGTCTCGGCATAGCGAACGCGAACCTGAATCGTCCCGGACAAGATCATCCCGACACCCTCACTTAATCAGGCCAATCCGCGGTATCGGATAGTACACCAAGAGCGCCCGTCCGAGCAACAAGCGATCGGGAACGGTGCCCCAGTAACGGCTATCGGAACTCGATGCACTGTTGTCGCCCAGAACGAAATAGTGTCCTGGTTGAACATAGTAAGCCTCGACGACGCCTGTTCCCGAGTAGGTGTAGTGGGTATCGCGGGATAGCTTGATATGCCGAATGACTACCTTGCCTTTGACACCAATACTCGCGGGACGCATCAGATCGTTGGCGCGCACCCAGCCTTCCTGGTTGAAGTCATCGACATCGAAATTGACGGGCAACGGCGGCGGAGTGTACTCGGCCGCGGTGCCGAAATCGACATGTTCCGCACCCACCCAGACACGCAATTGATGATCCACATTGGAGAAACGCACCTGATGGCGTCCCGCCCCCTTCACGCGAGTCGGCAGGGTGACGAGTTCGACTTCTTTGCCATCACGCAAACGCACGAGGGTACAATCACCCGTCTCCAGGTTGAACCGGGCCTGGAAACGATCGACGGAACGCGACAGCTCGAACACCACCTCGCCCTGCCCCGTCGCGCTTTCGACTTCGGCTTCGAGGATCAGGTCGCCGACCCACTTCGTCGGTTGGTTCTCGCTGCCTGGTTCGGGATTATTGGTCTGCTGCCCCGCGTTGTACCCCAGGACATTTTTGATCAGCGATGGGGCTGTCTGTTCGGGATTCTGCCAGTCGGGGACAAGGTGCTGATAGTGCAGCCACGACAATTCATCGGGGGAATTGACCGTAAAGACACGCGGTGCCTTGTCGTCATCGAACGTCCAGGCGGGACGTTCTTCCGGGAACCAGCGCGGACGGATTTTCCCTTTGAGTGACTTGGGCTGATGATCGTTGTCATACACCGGACGTGACAGCGCGAGCATCTGACCGGGTGCCTTGCGCAGGATGCGGAAGTCGTAATCACGGAGAATCTTGGCATCTTGATATCGACGCATGTAGGTGTATTGACGTTCCCACAAATCGACATCGCGTTCGGGGCGGGGGTAGAGCAACTCGCCCGTCACCGGGTCGCGTTCATCTTCCAGGTAACGCAGATTGCCGACGTAGACATCGCCGTGGTAGATGGCGATCGTCTCGCCCGGCAGGCCGATCATCCGCTTGATGAAGTTCATGGCCACCCAGTTTTGCTGTGGTTCCTTGGGATATTTGAAGACGGGCACATCAAAGCGGTGAGGCATCACCATGTGATATTCCGGCTTGAAAACGAGGACGCGGTCGCCCGTGTTGACGGGGGGGATCGTCTCGCGCGTCCAACTCCCGGAGTGATTGCAATTCGGGCAGGTGTAGCCGATCACCGGGCGTGGCGCGCCACCACCGGGCGGATCGACTTCATCCGCCGCGTTGACCGGGAAGGAGAAGCCGCACTCCTCGCAGACGGCTTCCTTCTGATTGCCATAGAGCGTCGTGGCCATCGACCCGGTCGGGATCACGAATGCCTCCGCAACGAAGAGTTTCAGCATGAGTACGAGAACCACCACAAAGACGACGGTCTCGGCGACTTCGCGCGGAGTATCGCGTGGCTCCTCGATTTTCTTCGCACCGTCCTTCCCCGACTGCTTGCTCGCGGACGGGGGCATCGAGCGGATCCAGAGCCAAATTAGCCCCAGGAAGGTAAGCCCCAGCGCACGTTTCGTCGGAGTGCTACTCGGGTAGATGGTTAGCCCAATGAACTTGGAGAACCAGAAGTTCGTTTCTAACAGGCGGAAGAAAACGAAACTCATCAGCAAGGTCAACGGCGCAACCATGAGAAACAGCGGGCTTGTCGTGGAGACAAAGAACATCTGAAAATAGAACAACCCGATACCGAATATCACGACAATCAAATACCCTGCCGCCTCCCGGAGTATTTGGTCAACGGGTGACCAGAGGTTGGCCAGAAAGGAAGACGAGGTCGATTGCGACATATGCGGCATCCCGAACTGCGGGGTTGTCAACGAAGCCAGTGAACGCGGTTCCAATCCAGGGCGATCGATTGGCGGGGGGTGCCCCACCAACTCCACTCACTCCGATGACTCGGCTGATGGAGTAAGAATGGTTTACCAAGAAACGCCGCTTCCGGCACGCCAGGAATCTTCCAGAAACGGCTATCATCGGAATTGGCGCTGTTATCGCCCATCATAAAATACTCATCGTGCTTCAGCGTGTACGGTTCCTGCACCGCATTGATGCCCTTCGGCAGGTAGTAGACATCGCGATAGAGCTTGATGTCGCGCACGATGGCTTGGGTGCCGCGAACGCCGAAACGAAACGGGCGTGACACCTCGGCGCGTGCGGGCAATGCCGGCAAATCGTAGCTGGGAAATGGTGCATGGCCATCGATTGTCAGCGTCACGCGGCGATCAACGAAGGCTAGACATAGTGGGTAGCGTTTCCCCGGTTGCAGGCGGAAATCGCTCGCCTGTCGCAAGATGGTCGACTGCTCCTGCACGAGTTGGGCACCCGCTTCGGAAAACTCCGCCCGCACGAGATCGGTCCCATCGGTGAGTTGACACCAAAAGTTTCCACTCCCCGCGACGATCTCGATTTCGCAGGAGACGATGAAATCGGTCAACCCATACCGGGGGGCAGCGTTGCCACGGGGGGCCAAATTGTAGCTGAATTGATCGAGAATCGCTTCCTCGTGAGCGAGGTTCAAGTTCCAGTTCCGATAGGTCAACGTTTGGCGATGCGTGGATGAGTTCGTCGCAGCCAGGTGGAGTTCGCTACCTTGAAAAATCGCATGGACCTGGGCCAGCGGATCGCTCGCATCAATGGAGCGACTTGGGCTAACCTCATCAAGACGCGAGTCAATCACCCAACGCGATTTCCAACCGTGATCCTGTGGTGCGCAGTTGTGATCGAACTGCAACATCATCAGTTCCTGCGTCTGGGCGAAGGTTTTGCGCAGCAACTCGCCGTTGATGGCGATGTCACCTTGGCGAATCTGTACGCTCTCGCCGGGCAACCCAATCACGCGCTTGACATACGGTTTTACCGGATCGTTCGGGGTGCGAAACACAGCGATTTCCCAGCGTCGCGGTGAGCGGAAATGATAGATATTTTTGTCAACCAGGAGTCGGTCACCGGGAATCAGAATTGCATCATCAAATGGCAGATGGGTCATGCCACAATTCGGGCACGGCACGAGTTCGTGAGCCTTGCGCGATGACTCATCGTCGATCGGCACACTCGGCTCGCCCACGCAGACGATGTGCCCACATCGCGGACACTCCACCTCCCGATGGTTGCCCAGCATCGCCCCCGCCATGCTCCCCGTCGGGACGCCGAACGGTTCGATGGCGAATGCACGCAGAAACACGATGAGCGTGAAAAAGAGAATCGAGCCTTCCAAGACGCGCCGATGAAAGGGGGGCGGCACCAAATAAACGATGTGCGGTTGGCCAGCGGCTTCCGGCTCAATAACAACCGGGACAGGAACGGGGGCCGGTTCTGTGATGTCAGGTTCAGACATAACCGAACGACTCCCCGAGATTGCCACGCTCAGTCTGATTCCAAGACGGCCAGGAACGCCTCTTGCGGAATCTCGACCTGACCGATCTGCTTCATCCGCTTTTTGCCCTCGGACTGTTTCGCCCAGAGCTTGCGTTTACGGGTGATGTCACCGCCATAACATTTCGCGGTAACATTCTTCTTCATCGCCGCGATGGTTTCGCGGGCCACGACGCGACTGCCGATCGCAGCCTGCAACGCGATTTCAAACAAGTGACGGCTGATCTCTTCCTTGAGTTTGATCAACAGCCTGCGTCCACGTCGTTCCGCAATAGAGCGATGGACAATCACGGACAATGCATCGACAACGCGGTGGTGAACTAGCACATCAAGTCGCACCAAGTCCGCTTCGCGATAGCCGAGGAACTCGTAATCCATCGTGCCGTAGCCATGCGTGATCGACTTCAGTTTATCGTACAGGTCATAAATGACTTCCGCCAGCGGCAATTCGTAGACGACAATGGCCCGCGTCGTGGAGAGATATTCGGTGCGGACGAATATGCCACGGCGTTCGACGCTCATCTGCATGATGTCGCCGATGTTGCCGACGGGAAGCAAGAAACTGATGCGGACGAACGGTTCACGGAATTCGGTAATCACCCCGCCATCAGGCACATCCTGCGGGCAATTGATGACGATGGTTTCGCCGTTGGACTTCAGGATTTGGTAAGTGACGTTGGGCGCGGTTTGCACCAGATCGAGTTCGCAATCGCGTTCGAGACGTTGCTGGATAATCTCGCGATGGAGCAGCCCCAAGAAACCGCAGCGGAAACCGAAGCCCAACCCCTCGGAGGATTCGGGAGCGAACGTGAAGCTCGAATCGTTGAGTTTGAGCTTTTGCAGAGCGAGGCGGAGTGCCTCGAAATCGTTATTGTTGACCGGATACAGCCCGGAGAAAACCATCGCCTGAGGCAATTTGTAACCGGGCAATGGCTCCGCCGTCGGTGTGGCCGAGTCGGTAACGGTATCGCCGATCATCACTTCTTCGATGTTTTTGACGCCGGCCATGAAGTAGCCGACCTGCCCGGCCGTGAGTTCCTTGCACGGTTTCATGCTGGGTCGGAATTGGCCCATGTCCATGACGGCATAGTCGCGGTTGCCCTGCATCAGGCGAATCCGCTGACCCATTTTGATCGTCCCTTCCATCACGCGGATGTAGACGACGACGCCTTTGTAGGTGTCGAAATGGCAATTGTAAATCAACGCCTTGAGCGGGCTGGTGGGGTCACCCTTGGGCGGTGGGATCCGTGCGACAATGGCGCGGAGAATCTCGGGGACGCCCAGCCCGGTCTTGCCACTGGCGCGAATGAACTCGTGCGGCTTGACGCCGATCGCCTGATCCATTTCTGCCATGACTTCATCAGGACGGGCAATCGGCAGGTCAATCTTGTTCAAAACAGGAATAATTGTCAGATCGTTTTCAATGGCGAGATAGGCATTCGCGACGGTCTGCGCCTGCACCCCTTGGAAGGCATCGACCAGCAGAATAGCGCCTTCGCATGCGGCCAGAGAGCGGGATACTTCGTAGGTGAAATCGACGTGTCCGGGCGTGTCGATGAGATGGAGTTCGTAGGTCTGTCCATCTTCATCGTAGTAGATGGTTACTGGGTGCATACGGATGGTGATGCCGCGTTCACGTTCCAAGTCCATGCCATCGAGCATTTGGGCGCGATACTCACGGGCAGTGACGGCACCGGTTTGCAGCAGGAATTGATCAGCCAGCGTGCTTTTGCCGTGATCGATGTGCGCAATAATCGAGAAGTTGCGAATTAGGTGCGTGGCAGGCATGTTCCCTCAATCGACGAACCAACGAACACTCGCCCATACAATCTATAGTGTAGCACTTAGGTCAAGCCCTGAATAGGGCAGCGACATGCCACGTCCAGATGACGGAGGTGGCCACGCATCATAAACTATCCGCAGGAGGACTCGCGATGAAATCGATCGCTCTGGGACTGTTAGCAGCACTCACGTTAGCCACCCCACTACTTGCGGGTAAGTTCAACAAGGTCATCAACCTCGGGGTGGCGATGCCATCGTTCGAGAAACTCGAAGGCATCGACGGCAAGAAATACAGCCTGAGCGACTTCAAGAAAGATGTCGTCGTGGTGGCCATCACCTGCAACCATTGCTCAGTGGCGACGGCGTATGAAGATCGCATGATCGAGTTCGCCAAGAAATATGCGGACAAAGTCGATTTCGTCGCAGTGAACGTGACTATCGGTGATGAAGATGGCATGCCCCAGATGAAGGAGCGGGCGGGCGAAAAACAGTTCCCCTACCCCTACCTGGCGGACAAATCGCAGAAGTTAGGCAAGGCCCTCGGCGCAATCGCTACTCCCGAGTTCTTTGTGCTGAACAAGGAACGCAAGATCGTCTACATGGGGGTGTTCGATAACAATCAGAAACTCGCCAAGGTGACGAAACGATACCTCGAAGACGCGGTCGGCTCCGTACTGATCGGCGACTCACCCGAGATCGCGGAAACCCGCCCGTTTGGCTGTACGATCGAATACAAACAGTGACTGGTATGGATGTTGACCAATCGGCCCACCTCGCCCCGAAGGAAGAAACGGAACTCATGCGAAAACTACTCGCTACTCTGTTAGGTATCGCGATCATCGGTATCGCCTCAACTGGCCATGCCGAAGAGGAATCGAAGGTAACCTTGCAGGTGGTCAAGATGCAGGCGCTTCTCAAACAGATCCAAGCGCAGAAGGGTAAAGTCGTCGTCATCGACTTCTGGGGGGACTTCTGCATCCCCTGCAAGAAAGAGTTCCCCAACCTCGTACGCATGCATCATGAGTACGCTAAGGACGGCCTCGTCTGCATGTCCGTCGCGGTCGATGCAGCGGAAGATAGCGCTAACTCGCTGAAGTTTCTCCAAGAGAAAAAGGCGACGTTTGGCAACTTCCTGATCGACGAGGAACCCGAGATTTGGCAGGAAAAATGGAACATTTCCGCCGTCCCCGCTGTCCTGGTCTACGGCCGTGATGGCACGCTCGCCAAGCGCTTCGTGGGGGATGACCCGAAGAAGCCGTTCACCTACAAAGATGTCGAAGCGTTCATCAAGCCCCTGCTCGCGAAGTAACAAGGCACACTATGCGCATTGTGGTCATCACTGCGGGAGCTGCCGGCATGTACTGCGGCAGTTGCATGCACGACAATACCCTCGCGGCGGCACTGAACCGCCTCGGGCACGATGCGCTCCTCATGCCCACTTACACCCCCATACGCACCGATGAAGTGAATGTTAGCCAATCGCGTGTTTTCTTCGGTGGCATCAACGTATTCCTCCAACAGAAGTCGTGGCTCTTCCGCCACACGCCCTGGTTACTCGATCGGCTATTGGATTACCCCCGACTATTGCGTTGGGTCTCCCGTTTCGCGGTGAACACGAAGTACGAAGACCTCGGCGACCTGACCATCTCGATGCTTCAGGGCAAGCATGGGCATCAGGCTAAAGAGGTGGATAAGCTCGTCACCTGGCTCCAAGACGAACACAAGCCCGATGTCATTTTGTTGACCAACGTGTTACTGTCAGGCATCATCCCCGAGTTGAAACGACGGCTAGGCATCCCCATATTCCCGACATTGCAGGGGGATGACATTTTCCTCGCGGGGCTGCCCGAACGCGATCGCCGGGAATCGATCCGCTTGATCGGTCAGAACTGCGCGTTGGCCGATGGATTCCTCGTCACCAGCGGCTTCTACGCCGACGCGATGGCCGAGTATCTGCAATTGCCCCGCACGAAGATGCACATTATCTATCCGGGCCTGAATCTACGCGGCCACGGTGGACCGCGCGAGCATCGCAGCGAGCCACCCTACACCATTGGCTACTTCGCACGCATATGTCCCGAAAAAGGGTTTCATCACCTCGTTGATGCGTTCCTGCTGTTGAAGCAGAACCCCGATGCGCCAGCGTGCAAACTGCGTGTTTCCGGCTGGCTAGGTGAAAATAACCGCCCCTACTTCGACGCGAACATCCAGAAGCTGACCGATGCAGGCTATGCTG
>Ga0105046_10020241_pt1 | contig 10068 bp, 7 predicted proteins | sample MAT03_FD_78385 | JGI IMG/M metagenome (GOLD analysis project Ga0105046, IMG submission 78385) | Freshwater microbial communities from Lake Fryxell liftoff mats and glacier meltwater in Antarctica - MAT-03 (megahit assembly) | ecosystem: Environmental > Aquatic > Freshwater > Ice > Liftoff... | reverse complement strand
CACTTTCCTTATTCCGTGGAAGAGATGGTTGCCATGGGACGCTACTCCCATCTCAATAAATCGTGTGAACATGTCCTCCACACACTCGACCTCGTCCCCTTACGTCACCGCCCCTTTCATACCCTCTCTGGCGGGGAAAAACAACGGGTCTACATCGCCCGTGCCCTTGCCACCGAAGCCCCGATCTTTCTCCTCGATGAACCGACCAATTCTCTCGATATTCGCCACCAACTCGAATTTTGGCAACTGCTGCGTCAGCTGGCCACCGAGTCCGGCAAAACACTCATCGTCGCCACCCACGATCTCATTGCCGTCTCTCGTCTCTTCGATGAAGTCATCCTCATGCACGAGGGCTCCATCGCCGGCCACGGCCCCCAAAAGGCTCTCCTTAACAAAAAAAATCTTGACTCCCTTTTCCTTTAAACTTAGCTTTTTCCTTCCCTCTTTTCTTTCTTATTTCTTCTTATAGCTTAGTGTCGGCGGGGTTCAAGCCGCAAACTCAAATCGCTATGAACGACGACGTGCGTGTTTTTACACGCACGCGAAGTGAAGAGTGATTTGAGTAGCGGTTTTAACCTCCGCCCGCCCCCACGAAGTGGGCGAGGTAGTAGTAGAGGGGGAGTCCAATGGCAACATTGAAGGGGAAGGTGATGGCGAGGGGTGCAGTCACATAGAGAGCAGGATTAGCGGTGGGAATGGCACTCCGGAGAGCTGCAGGCACAGCGATGTAGCTCGCACTGGCCGAGAGGACGATAAAAAGGAAAGCGTTGGCCGTACTCATTCCAATAAGTAAAGTGACCAGGAAACCGAGGAGCGCGCTGAGAAGGGGGATGGCGATTGAATAAAGGACAAGAGGACGACCCACAAAGCGAACCCCTTTCATTTGACGACCGACAGTGAGACCTAAATCGAGAAGAAAAAAGGCGAGCATGCCGGGAAAAAGAGCAATGTAAAAAGGCTCAAGCAATGCATGATGATTTTGATAAGAGAAGAAACCAATCAAGATACTGCCTAAAAGGATCAGTACCGATCCATTGAAAAACCCTTCATGCATAATTTTTTTAAAAGAGAAATGATTGCGGGAGAGATGTTGGCTGTAGTAGCGGTAGAGGGCAATCCCGATGAGAATAGCCGGTGCTTCCATGATGGCCATGGCTGCAATCATGTGCCCCCCGTAAGGGATCTGGAGATTCTCCAAAAAAGCCACCGCTACCGTAAACGTCACCGCACTGACCGAACCAAAACAGGCCGCTAAAGCCGCTGAGTCTGATGTATTGAAAGAGTGACGCAATAAATAAAAGGCGATAATAGGAACGGTAAGGGCCATCCCCACAGCAGCCAACAAAGTGATAATCCCTTCAAATGTGAGAGCTCCTTGCGCAAGTTCGGCTCCTCCTCGAAAACCAATAGCGATCAAAATATAGTAGGTGAGGAATTTCGTGATGGCAGCGGGAATTTCTAAATCGGAGCGGACAGCAACGGCAAACATCCCTAAGAAAAAATAGAGCACAGGTGGGTTCAAAATATTTTCGATCAGAAACGAAGACGTCATACTTTCCCAAATAACTGGTCAATATCAAGGAAGCCCGCTTGTTGCAAAATGATCGCCACAATGGCGACGGGTGTGACCCAACGCATAAAGAACATCCACGGCTTCCACAATTTTCCCCAGGTGCTTCCTTCGATGAATTCATCACGGCTAATCTCTTTGTCAAGGACCCAGCCTACAAAAAGAGCTGTCAAAAGGCCGCCTATAGGAAGCATCCATATCGAGACTAAATCATTCATTGTATCAAAAAATGTTTTTCCGTAGATAGCGGGCCAATTATTAAAAATGCCCCCCGAGAAAGATAAAGCACTCGGAATTCCAAATATAAGCGCCCCAATACCAGCGACTAACACCGATTTTTGCCGGGACCATCCCTCTAAATCCATAAAGTTAGCCACCAGGACCTCAAGCATTGCGATTGAGGAGGTTAAGGCTGTAAACGAGAAGAGTGTAAAAAAGAGAGTCGAGACTAATAAAGCCCCGGGCAATTGGCCAAAAAGCAGGGGTAGGGTTTGAAAAACAAGCCCCGGTCCTGAGGCCGGTTCAAACCCAAAACTGAAAATAATCGGGAAGATGGTCATGCCTGCCATCAACGAAACGGCAATAATCATGACCCCGATAATCGCGGCGGTTTTGGGAATATCCTCCGTGCTGCGCATATAACTGCCGTAGGTCAACATAATGCCTTGCCCCAAACTTAATGTGAAAAAAGCGAGGCCCAGGGCTTCGATCACACCCGAGGGACGAAATTCACTATAATCGGGAAAGAAAAGAAAATGGGCCGCTTGTCCCCACCCTTCTAAAGTAAAGCTGTACGCTAAGAGCACGACCAACATCGCCAAAAGCGACATGGTCATGAATTTGCTCCAGTATTCCACACCATGTCGAATCCCTTGATAAACCACGCCAATATTGAGCGCCATGAAGAGACAGTGCCAAAACAGAACAATATCGCCCGACGAGACGAAGGTATTGAAGATAGCTGTGATCTCTTGCGCGCTCTTTCCCTGATAAAATTGGTTGAGGGACATCAAGGTGTAATTCAAGCCCCATCCGGCTACCACACTGTAATAAGAGATCAAGATGAAGGAGGTTAAAACGCCTAACCAACCCACTCCTTTCCAAAGCCCTGAGGAATGGCCGAGCGCGATAAAAATCCCCACCGCACCCCGTTGTGCCCGTCGACCTAAAATTAATTCCGCAATAAAAACGGGAATGCCAATAAAAAATGTGCAAAAAATGTAGATGAGAACAAATAGTCCACCCCCATTTTGACCCGTCACATAAGGAAATTTCCACAAGGTGCCAAGCCCGATCGCCGATCCCGCAGCCGCCAGCATAAAACCTAAATGTGTGCCCCAATGTTCCCGTTGTCTAGTCATGAAAAAAACTTAAACCAGAAACCATTAATACTCAAGCAAGCTTATTTCCCTTTTGCGATTGACAAGCAGAGAAGAGGCCCTTATCATTTTCTTATATGATTTTTGCGGGATTGTGGTTAGAAGCGGCAGTTGTAGGCATCGTTTGCGCGGTTTTTTTGATTCTTTTTGTGGTAGCGGGTGTGCGTCAAATTCTCAAAGGCGATGAATGACACCCTGGTATGCGGAGGGGCTCCGTTTTGAATGCACCGGTTGCGGCGCGTTTTGTACAGGCGCTCCCGGTTATGTATGGCGCAACGAAGATGAAATTCAAGCCCTTGCCACCCATTTTCATCTCCCCCGTGACACTTTTCTCAAAACCTATTTTCGTCAGGTTGAGGGGCGATTTTCTCTCAAAGAAGATCCGGAAAATTTTGACTGCGTATTTCTCAAAGGCAAAACATGCACTGTGTATGCGCTACGTCCCACGCAGTGTCGCACCTTTCCATGGTGGACGCGCCTCTTGCGCTCCGAAGCGGCATGGGAAGAAGCCTCCCAATTTTGTGAAGGGATTCGCCCCGAAGCGCCCCTCGTTTCTCTGCGTGTGATTCAATCTGAACTTTCCAAGTATGAGACATCCCATGACAATTGCTAATCAAAATATTGCAAAGTGGCTCTCCTCAACCATTGACGAAACGACCAAACAAGCAATTCGCGATCTCGTGCGCGATCATCCCGCGCAAGCCCAAGATGCTTTTTACACCCAATTGGCTTTTGGAACGGGAGGGCTACGCGGCGTAATGGGAGTGGGAAGCAACCGCATGAATGTCTATACCATTCGGTTGGCCACACAGGGACTAGCGAACTATTTGAAAACCCAAAACACCCACAACAGTGTGTTTATTGGTTACGATTCGCGTCATCACTCACAAGAGTTCGCTGAAGAAGCTGCGCGCGTCCTAGCCGGCAATGGGATCACTGTTTACCTCGTCAAACACTTACGTCCAACGCCCATTGTTTCGTTTGGATGCCGCTACAACACATGTCAGGCGGCCATCATGATCACTGCCTCACACAATCCTCCCCAATACAACGGCTACAAAGTCTATTGGAACGATGGAGGACAAGTGCTTCCTCCGCATGATCAAAGCATTATCGATGAAGTCAATCGCATCACCGACTTTGCAGACATTACCGAAGCCCCTCTAACCTCTCCCTTGATCCATTGGGTAGGAGACGAGATCGACCAGGCTTACATCCACGCCGTACGTCCTCTCCAAATGCGGCCCGCTCAAAATAAAACCCATGGGAAAGAGCTCAAAATTGTCTACACCAGCCTCCATGGAACCGGTATCACCCTCGTTCCTCCTACATTGGCCGATTGGGGCTTTACTTCGCTTTCACCTGTCGCTTCCCAGGTCATTCCCGATGGCAATTTTCCCACCACTCCCTCTCCCAATCCTGAAGAACCCGCTGCCCTTGCCATGGGAATCACCCTCATGCAACAAACGAACAGCGATCTCCTCATTGCCACAGACCCCGATGCAGATCGGGTCGGTATCGCTGTCATGCATCAAGGACAACCTGTCCTCCTCAATGGGAATCAAGTCGCTTGCCTCTTACTCGCCCACATTTTTCGCGCTCTCAAACCTTTTCCCGCTAAAGGCGCTTTTGTCAAAACCATTGTCACCAGTGAACTTTTCAAAGCCATCTGCGATCAGCATCACGCCCCCTGTTTTGATGTCCTCACCGGTTTCAAATACATTGGGGAAATGATTCATAAGTGGGAGCAGGAAAAAGAGGGTTATCAATTTATCTTCGGTGGAGAAGAATCTCTCGGTTACCTTCTGGGTACCAATACGCGGGATAAAGATGCCGTGATCGCCAGTGCCTTGATTGCAGAAACAGCCTTAGAAGCCAAACTCGCCGGAAAAACCCTCATTGATCTTCTCAAAGCCCTCTACGCTGAGTATGGGACCTATTATGAAGGATTACTTTCTATCCCTTTTCCCGAAACCCAGGAAGGGCGCACCCAGATGCAAAGGGGACTTGCCACCCTACGCACCCATCCCCCCACCCATCTCGATGGCATTCTCATCGCCTCGATCGAAGATTACCTCCACAATACACACTTCGACCTCACCACGCATACTACGACCCCCGCTCACTTTCCGCATGCCGATGTGCTTATCCATTGGCTAGCAGATGGAAGCAAAGTGATGGTACGTCCATCAGGTACCGAACCCAAAATCAAACTTTATGGGGGTGTAAAAGAAAAAGGAGCCTCTTTATCCACTCTTCAAATAAAGATGGATCGATTGCTCCATGACATGAAACGACAGATTCAAGCGAGTCTTTAAGATATCACTCGACTACAAACGAAACAGTTTTGTGCTTATACCAATTATCAAAAATAAAGTCATAAATTAGCGTAAAATCTTTGAGAGATTTTGACCATCTTTTCGAATTTAATATTCTGAATATCAACGAGAAAAGATAATCGGAAGATGCCAAGGAGATCGCGGTAATTTATGACTTTATTTTTGATAAACGGTGTTACCTCATCAGGAATTTAATTTGTTACATAGAGGTTAGATTACGTCAGTGTACAATCGTCATTTTTGCATAAACCTCCGTTCACTCTCTGTGAAGATTTTCTGCATAGGCATGATCACGCACGCGTTCTAGCTGAAGGTCATGGATCGTTTGATTTTTGGAAAGAATCCGATGGGTCAGAAAAAAGAGGCTGAGCTGACTCAAGGAACCGAAAATCGCGCACCCTATGTGATGGGCTGTTGCAATCGCATAGACTGTCATCACCACACCTGTCACACACGGAATCAAGGCCACTGAAACAACAGCGCCTCCAATCAGAACCATTCCAGCCCCAATTCCCGCAGACTGCACCACAAGAGAGGAATTAAAAATAGACATCTCACAACCTCAAAAATTCATACATTGTTCAAAAACAGGGAATCTTCCCTTCTGTTTCACGTTTATTAAACCCTTATCGCAGCTCAGCATTCGCATTTGGAGCAGAACCATTTCTCCGTTTGGAGCTGGTGCTGAAGGAAGCGACTTTGCTTACAACACTTGTCCCGGTCGTTACACCTGGACTGTACATCCCTAGAACAACCTCAGACCACCCTTCCTTTTTACCAGAACGCTTATTTGACTCCTCAAGAGAGGAGGTATCATCGGCTGGTTGTCCACTTGAAGTTCCAACTGGATCTATCGCACCGGCTGGTTCTTCAACTTTTGGAGACACCTGATTTGAGCGGACAATCGCTTCAGATGGTCTTAATACTTCTTCAGCAGCATGTTGTTTTTGTGTAGCATCTTGCACCCATTTTAAACTGGCAGAAAGGTCTTTAGAGAGTTGTGCGATTTTTGCACGGGCTGCCTCTAATTCTTCAGTCAATCTTTCTATTGTAGCGCTACCGTCTGCAATCACCCTTTCTGTTTCTTCACACATAGCAAACAATTGTGAATATTCGCTTATCATCTCCTGGAGCTGTTTAGAAACTGTATCGAGTTGAGCACGGAGCGATATCACTTCACTCGCATCGTTTTGAGCTGTGCTAGACACGCCCAATTCAGCTTTAAGATTGTCTTGAGCTGCTAAAGCCCTCTTAAGTTCCATAAGTTGAGTTCCAAGTGCAGTCACCATTGCGCGCGTGTTAGGTGTAGCACTACTACTTCTTACTGCTGGGGATTTTAAGGGAGTCCGAGGTTCTGCAGAACGAGCTTCAGCTGCTCGTATACGTTGTTCCGCTTGATCAAGTTGCCGTTGAAGCCCTGTTTTTTCTTCTTCTAAACGCGCAATCGCTTCTTGACTTTGCTGAGATTCTTTTGGTTCATCTATTTGAGCTCGTAGTTCAACAATTAGACTACATTTCCTCTGTAATTCTTCTTCGAGGTCACGTACGCGTGAACCCGAAGCTTTGGCTGCACCTTCAGTACGTTTTTGCAGATCTTCTCTATCACGAACAATTGTTTGTAAGTCTTCTCGTATTGCTTGAAGTTCACCCGTGATGCGTTCGACTTCTCGCTGCGCTTCTTCTAATTGACTATTTAAGGTTTCAATCGACTTATCGCGCGTTTTTATCTGCTCTTCTGTATCCTCACATGTACCTAATAATTCTTTATATACTTCGTCCATTTCTCGGAATTTTTGGGAAACATGCATCAACCGTTCACGAAGTCTTGTCTCTTCACTTGCAGCGTTGTGAGTGGTACTGGATACACCCAAATCTGCCAGATTATTTTCTGCTAACGCTTTCTGCATATTGGCAAAGCCAATTCCAAATGACCTTAACTTTTCCACCGTATTAGGTGTAGCACTTGTGGCTGTTACAGCCCCCATTCTCAATGGGGTCCGAGATTGCTTCATAAGAAAGCGTAATTGGTTTACTTCTTTTAGCAGATCCTTCACACGCTGATGCTCTGCCCCTAACTGTTGCTCAGCTGCAGCAAGAACCGCTGTACCAGCTGTGGAAATAAGAGAAGAAGCTGGAAGCGCCCTTAAACTAACGACTTCATTCTGAAGCGTTTCTGCATGCTGGATTGCTGCCTTTCGTTCTTGAGTAACGGCTGCTATTTGCGATTGCAGTTCTGCTAAACGTGCTACATTTTCATTGTTTGCACCTGGACGCTGGATAAGTTCGGCTTGTAACCAATTAAAACCAGTTTGAAGCGTCACATGTTGCATACTTAGATCACGAATTATACGGTTAGCTAACAAATTAGCAGCTGTCGTAAGCAAGAAAGCTGTGAATAGCACCACAGAAAGCGTAACCGCTTTATGTGCCGCTACAAGAGCGGTCGCAGACAGCACAATCCCCGTTGCACACGGAATCAAGGCCACTGAGACAACAGTGGCGCCAATCAGAGCCATTCCAGCCCTAATTCCCACAGACCGCACCACAAGAGAGGAATTAAAAATAGACATCTCGCAACCTCAAAAATTCATACATTTTTAAAACAGGAAGGGATCTCCTTTCCTGTTTAGCTTTACACAGCCAGAATATTTCACTAATGGCGTGAATTATTCCTTACCCTCTACCGTCGTTTTTATTCCCACCTCCACTATCTTGTGAGGTCGTAGCAGCAGGATTACGAGCCTCTTTTAGAGGAGTATTCGCTGGAGTGCTTGGCAAAGGAGGCGGGGGAACAGGTGGCAAAGAGTGGGTACCGCCTCTCACTACATTATGCGGAACTTTAAACTGAGAGTTCACTGTATGAGGAGCAGGGAAGAGAGAAGTACCATTTAACCGCTCAGAAGTGGCAACCGTTGTCTCTGGTGGCTCGTAAGCTTTAGTTGTATCAAAAGGAAACCCCATCTCTTCTAGAAAACTCTTTGTACTTGCTAGCTCCTTCTCAAGTTGGTCAATTCGCTTTGCCGCATGGTTTTCATCCGTTAAGTTTAGCCTAAGATTCTCAAGCTTTGATTTAAGCATTTCTAACATCCCATAAACAGGTGTACCCACTTGAGGGTTCCGTACGGCATCTTCATAAGAGGCTTCTACTTTTTCTAGTTTTCGTTGAAGTTGTGTCTTGTGGTCTTCTAAACTTGCCAATGACGCTTCTAGCTGATCTATTTTAGCTCGAAATTCACCAAGCTGGCTATCTTTCTGCCCTAATAGTTCTTTCAGTTGACTTGCTTTTACCTCTGTATCTTGTGTTTGATCAATTTCTCTTTGAAGATTAGAAACCTGACTACATCTCTTCCTTAATTGCTCTTCGAGTGTACTTTTTTGTAATTCTGAAACTTCAGCTGCTTCTTTTAGGTCTTGGTTTACTTGAGTCAGTTGATCTTGAAGTTCAGCAATTTGTTGCCTTAAGGCTGAATAATCCGATAAATGGCTCGATTCTGCAGGCAAACTGGGATTTTTATTTACAAAAGTCTCAAGTTGGCCCACTAATGTTTCAAGCGTGTCGACACGACGATTTGCTTCTTGCAATTTTTCAGAAGCTGTTGCGAGTTGTTGATCCCGTTCTTGTAAACTTAAATCAGCCGCTAAAAGAGTTGTTGCGTGAGATGTAGAAACAGCAACAGAAGTTGGAAGCGCCCTTAATGTATCGACTTCGACCTGGAGTGCGTCTGCACGTTGAACAGCTGCTTCTTGTTCCCGACGGGCTACTGTTAATTGCTGAGCTACTTGCACACGATCAGTGTCTGCACCTTGAAGATCATCTCGCGCCTGAGTGAATGTTGCTAATTGCGCTTGAAGCTCTACTAAACTTGCAGCGTATATGTCTGCGACAGGACGTTGGTCAATCTCAGCTTGTAATTGATTGAGAACTGTTTGAAGCATCACCTGACGCGTATTCAGATCGAGAATGGTTCGATTGGCTAATAGATTGGAGACTGTTGTAAGCAGGAGGACTGCGAATAGCACGACCGCAAGCGTGGCCGCTTTATGTGCTACGGCAAGAGCGGTCGCCGACAGTACAACTCCGGCAACAGCTGGGATAAAAATCACAGCTGCTAGTGCACTACCGACTAATGCCAGTCCTGTACCAGCACCAGTCAATTGAACAAAATGGGAAGAGTTACAAATACTCATGATATTACCTTAAATTTATTGAAAAAGGATTACATCCTTGTTTAAAGGGCACATTCAAATATAAACGAAATGTTTTCTTAAGTGAGCTATCCTCACCTATTCCTACCGTTTCTTACCACTGCTTTTCGGAGTACCCATCGTTAGTTGGGAGGGTCTTCCTCTCCCGAGGCTTGGTAATGCAGGTAAAGCAGTAGAGTCCCTTCCTGGGATTCCTGAAGGAGCCGCTGCTGCGGAAAAGTCGAGCTGTCTGGTCACACTCTGCGAAGGAGGAGCAGGTTGAGCATTCTCTGCAGTTGGATCAGCTAAACGAAGCGCTTGAAGAGCCTCATCTCGTTCAGAAGTGACTTGTGCTAATTTTTTCTCTAAATCGTCCAGACAACTCTTGCGTGCAACATTAAAATCATCGTATGTATTTTGTTGGGCCGTTCCGTTTTGTAAACTGTTCACAACCTCTATCATATCAGTTATCCGCTTACGTTGAGGCGTATTTAACAATCGGCCTTGATTCCTATCCATTTGGTTTGCTAAGTCATTTATCAGCGCTGCTTGTTCTGCTAGTTCTCTTTCATTTCGAAGGATTTCTTCCGATTTT
>Ga0105046_10020240_pt1 | contig 10068 bp, 10 predicted proteins | sample MAT03_FD_78385 | JGI IMG/M metagenome (GOLD analysis project Ga0105046, IMG submission 78385) | Freshwater microbial communities from Lake Fryxell liftoff mats and glacier meltwater in Antarctica - MAT-03 (megahit assembly) | ecosystem: Environmental > Aquatic > Freshwater > Ice > Liftoff... | reverse complement strand
TCGCCCACACGCCGCAGCGGCTGCCGCCGGGCAAGCCGCGCTACCTGATGGGCGTGGGCACGCCCGAGGATCTGGTCGACGGCGTGGCCCACGGCGTGGACATGTTCGACTGCGTGATGCCCACTCGCAACGCGCGCAACGGCCACCTGTTCACGCGCTTCGGTGATCTGCGGCTGCGCAACGCGCGCTTTCGCCAGGACGAGCGGCCGATCGACGAGAGCTGCACGTGCCACACCTGCCAGCACTTCAGCCGCGCTTACCTGCACCACCTGGACCGCTGCGGCGAGATGCTCGGCCCGATGCTGGCCAGCATCCACAACCTGCACTACTACGTCAACCTGATGCGCGAAGTGCGCGAGGCGCTGGACGAAGGGCGTTTCGAGGCCTGGCGCACGCAGTTCGAGGCCGAGCGCGCACGCGGCGTCGGCTGAGGCCCGCTCACCAGAAGCTCCAGCTGGCGGTGGCCAGCACCCATACGCCGAGCGCGCCGTTGGTCACCGCGTGCGAGATCACCGCCACCCACAGTTTGCCGGTGCGCACGTACAGCCAGGCGTAGACCAGGCCGGCGAAGACAGCCGCCAGCCACAGCGTGTGGGCGAGCACGAAGACGAAGGTCGACAGCAGCACCGCGCGCAGCCCCACGGCGCGCGGCGCCACCGAGGCAAAGCGTGGGTGCTGCAGCCAGCGCATCAGGTAAGAGCGCCAGAACAGCTCTTCCATCACCGGCACCACCAGCGCGGCGCCGGCCAGGCGCGCCGCCGCCAGCGGCCAGTCGATGGCGCCGTCGGCCTGCAGCGGCGTGAAGGGCGCGGCCGTGCCGCCCACGCTGAGCGTCATCCAGGGCGCATCGAGCTGCACCCAGACGAAGAACACCACCAGACCGCTCAGCACGGCCATCGTGCCTTCGCGCAGCGTGGGCAGGGTCTGGGCGGCGAGCTCGCCGTACTCGCGCCACCACCAGGCCAGCATGGCACCCACCAGCAGCACCTTGGCGCCGTACAGCCAGCGTGGGTCGAAGCCCCAGCTGCCATCGGCGGGCGCGATGCTGCGCAGCCACAGCAGCGCCATGAACACGACGAAGGGCGCGACGCGGATGAAGGCGTCGCGCTGAAAGGGCAGCTTCAAGGCAGGCTCTGGCGCGGGGCGTGCGATCAGCGGTGAAGAGCCCGAAGTATTCCGGCTCGGCGCCACCCTGCGCTCGAGGGGTCGGCGCGGCAGCGTGACATCCTGCCGCTGCCGGGGGCCTCGGTTCAGAGCCAGCTGGCGGGGATCGCCAGGCGCACGGTCTGCGCCAGGTCGCCTTCGGCCGAGTCGATGGTCAGCACCATCGTGCCGTCAGCCGAGGCGAACTGGTTGCCACCCTGGAGCTTCAACATGCGCGCAGGCGCCCGTCCGTAGCGCACACGAAGTTCGCTGCCATAGGGCTCGACGCGCAGGCGCTTGCCGGTTTCCATGACGAACTCGCGGTCGACCTCGAGCAGGCGTGCCGCGGCCGCCGACGGCGCGCTGATCTCCACGCGCTGCAGCGGTACGTCTGCGTTTTGTGCGTAGGCCGGGGCGCACAGGGCGCCCATCAGGGGGGCGAGGATGCTGGCGAGGGCCAGGCGGGACAGGCTGTTCATCTGGAGGCTCCTGAAGTGAGGATGGCAAGTCGCCGCGATCGCGGCGCAGGGCCATTGAGCCCGCACCGGCCCCATCGCGCATCCGCCGCCTGCAGGATGCCCCGGCTCAGTCGCGTCGCACGCCCCCACGCCAGCGCTCCAGCCTTGCGCGGCCATGGCTCCGGCCCAGGTAGCCGGGGGCCACGGCGTCCAGCGGGGTGGCCGTGATGCCCAGCGACGCCAGGCCGGGCAGCATGCCGCTCGCCACGTTGGGCACCCGCATCGAGTCCAGGTTGTCGCGCGACATCAGCGGTGTGCCCGGTGCCAGCTCCATCAGCATCGCCTGCAGCCGGCCCAATGCCGCGGGCAGCGGCAGCACCGGGCGCGGGTGGCCCGACCAGCGGCCGGCGGCGCGCACCAGATCGGCCAGCGTGAACTGGCCGGGGCCGGTGCACTCGATGATCTGGCCAATGCTCGAAGGCTGGTCGAGCGCACAGGCCAGCGCACTGGCCACGTCTTCCACCCACACCGGCTGAAAGAGGGCGTCGGCGCAGGCCAGAGGCACCAGCGGCGCCAGCGCCAGCAGGCCGGCGAACACGTTGAGGAAGCGGTCCTCGGCGCCGAAGATGACCGACGGCCGCAGGATCGTCAGCTCGAGCCCGGCCGCGCGCAGCACGGCCTCGCCTTCGGTCTTGCTGCGCAGGTAGCGCGAAGGCGCACCGGGGCCCACCCCCAGCGCGCTGACATGCAGCACGCGCTTGACGCCGGCTAGCTGGCACGCCGCGGCCAGCCGCCGGGGCAGCTCGACATGCACGCGCTGGAACTCGGCCTCGCTGCCGTGCAGGATGGCCACCAGGTTGATCACCGCGTCGGCCTGCGCCACCAGCCGCGCCAGTTGCGCGTCGTCGTGCACGTTGGCCGGCACCACGTCCAGCGTGGGCAGCGAGCGCACCGCGTTGCCATGCTGGGCGCGGCGTGTGGGTACCACGATGCGGCCGGCGGCGGCGCCGCTGCGCTCGATCAGCCGCTCGCAGGTGGCGCGGCCGACGAAGCCGGTGCCGCCCAGCACCAGGATGCGCTGGATCACGGCAGCTCCCGGTTCGGTGACGCGGCATCGGCCGCGCGCGGCCCGATGGTCGGCCCGAGCCGCGTCTTCAGCGGCGGCGCGTTGCCGCCGTCGATCAGCGCGGCATAGAGCGTGGCGTTGGACAGCACTTTCTTCACGTAGTCGCGGGTCTCGTTGAAAGGAATGCCTTCGGCCCAGGCGGCGGGTTCGAGCTCGGCGCCTTCGCGCCAGCGGCGCGGCCGGCCGGGGCCGGCGTTGTAGGCCGCCGCCGCCATCGGCGAGGAGCCGCCGAAATCATCCAGCACCAGCTTCAGGTAGCTGGTGCCCAGGCGCAGGTTGAGCTGGCGGTCGTTGATCGACTCAGGCTTCCACTCGATGCCCAGGCGTTTGGCCACCCAGCGCGCGGTCGCCGGCATCAGCTGCATCAGGCCCGAGGCGCCGACATGCGAGCGCGCGTCCATGATGAAGCGCGACTCCTGGCGGATCAGGCCGTAGACGTACGCCGGCTCGATGCCACTGGCGCGCGCGGCGCGCAGCACGTCCTCACGGAAGGGCATCGGGAAGCGTTGCGCCAGATCGATCTCGCCCTTGGTGCGGTCGCTGGTGTTGATGCAGCGGTCCCAGACCTCACGATCGCAGGCCACCTGCGCGGCAGCCAGCAGTTCACGGTCGCCCATGCCGCGCAACGTGAAGTTCCATTCGCGCACGCCCTCGCTGCGCAGGCCCAGCGAGATCAGATGCAGCCCGCGCGTCAGCCCCGGCGTGGCGCGTGCGGCCTCGCGCTCGGCCGCGCTCAGCGCCCGCGACGCTGGTGGCAGCGTCAGGCGCCGGCCCAGGTCTTCGCTGGCCAGCTTGCCGTAGAAGGTGAACGGCCCGGCAACCGTGTCGAGCAGCTGACGCGCGGCCAGCCGCTGCTCGTCGCCCTCGGCGCCCGCGCGCGCGCGCGCCTGCAGCGCCCGCGCCTTCCAGTAGACCCAGGCCGGATCACGCTGCTCGGCCGCGCTCATCGCGTCGATGGCGTTGGCGACCAGCGTCCAGCGCTCGTCAGGGTTGCGCAAAGAGCGCAGCGCCGCGCGCACCGCCCAGGCCAGGGTGTCGTCGCTCCAGGTGGGCGGCTCGCTACTGGCGCGCTGTGCCGCGAAGGCGCGCTGGTACCAGCCGGCAGCCTCGGGCATCAGCTTGAGCGCCGCCTGGCGGCCCACGGCGGCCCAGGCGGCTGCTGCCCTTTCGGCATGCAGCGCGCGCGCCCACGGGCCTGCCAGCAACGCGGCGGCGGCGTCAGGGTCGCTGGCGGCCAGCCGCATCACGGCCAGCGTGGCGAGCTCGAGCTGCGTCGGCGAAGGATCGCCCGGGCTGCGCTGCGGCGCGCTCTTGAGCCATCGCGCCGGGTTCTCCAGCACCTCGGCGGCGCCTTTGGCCGCATCGGGCCCGATCAGCGCGGCCGCCGCCTGCGCCGGGCGCGGCCGGTTGCCCTCCACGGACAGCCGGGCCTCGCGCCAGACGTCGTCGGCGCCGAGCTGCTGCGCCTTCACCAGCGTGGTGGCGAGCAGGTTGCAGCCGTCATCCAGCTCACGCTGCGCGTACCAGGCCTCACGCGCCGCGTTGCGCACGTCCTGCCCCGCCATGTGCTGCGTCAGCAGCGCGTAGCAGGTCACCTCGCGGTCGTCGTTCATGCGGAATCGGGGGAAGTCGCGCGCGAAGTTCGCCCAGTCGCGCCGACGGCCCAGTTCGAGCAGCCAGTCGTTGCGCAGCCGGTCTTCCACGTAAGTGCCGCTCCAGCGCGCGTAGAAGGCGTCGAGCTCGGGCTGCTGCGCCTCGGACAGGCGGTTGCCCAGCTCCCAGTAGTCCACCCACTGGGCGAGCGGGTGGGCCGCGGTGGACGCCTTCAGGGCCGTCAGCCGGGCGCGGTTCTTGGAACGCAGCGCCTCGCGGGCGTCGATGAGGGCCTCGTCGCCGGTCTGCGCATGCAGCGGGGAAGGGGCCAGCGTGGTCCACGCGATGGCAAGAACCAGGGCGCTCAGGGCTAGGGTTGGCATGGATCGAATTTAGCGCAGCACCCGCCGCTGCGTCGGCAGGCTTGCGATCGACCTGCAGATCAGGCCGCAGTGCGGATCATCTGGGCCCGCGGGGCGCCCGCTTTCGAGCGGCTGGCGTTGCCGGCGGCGCGGGCGCACGCCGGGCTGCTTTGTTGGTGGGCACCTTGGCGGCGCGTGCGGCCGTCGCCCTGAGCGCCGCGGCCAGCGCACGCCGGCCCCACGGCGCCATCAGCGCGGGCGACTCCAGCGCTTCGGGCGGTACCGACCAGTAGCTCATCGTCAGGCTGCGCCCGGCAGCCTCGAACACGAACGGCGTGCAGCCCGCGGCGCCAAAGTCCTCGCGGGTGGCGGCGTCGGTCTTCAGGAACAGACCCTCGTCGGCGACGATGGCCACGAACAGGCCGTCGACATACAGGCCGTGGCCGCCAAACATGCGCCGGACGCGCACGGCGCCCAGCGGGGCCAGCAGCTCAAGGCACAGTTCGACGAAGGCGTCCGCAGCCATCGGACCAGTGTAGGACCACAATCCGGCTGACCAGTCCCCGGGGAACCCCACACGATGACGCTGCCGTTCCCGATGAACCTGGAGCCCTCCAAGGACAAGCGCACCCTGCGCCGGCAGTTGCAGGCCGAGCGCCAGTCGATGGTCGACCGCCACCAGCGGTCGGTGCATCTGCAAGAGGTGCTGCGGGTGTGGCTGATCAGCCGCCCCGAGGCCACCATCGGCGCCTACTGGCCGATCAAGGGCGAGTTCGACGCGCTGCCGGCGCTGTACCGCTGGAGCGAGGCCGACGAGGCGCGGCGCATCGGCCTGCCGGTGATCGACCGCCAGAGCAAGCAGCTGCGCTTTCACGTCTGGTACCCGGGCTGCCCGATGGAGGACGACGCCTTCGGCATCCCCAAGCCCAAGGACACCGAGGAGTTTGCGCCGCAGATGCTGCTGGTGCCCTGTGTGGGCTTCGGCGCCGGCGGCCTGCGCCTGGGCTACGGCGGTGGCTTCTACGACCGCACTCTGGGCAGCCTGCAGCCGCGGCCGGTGACGGTGGGCGTGGGCTTTGCGCATGGTTTCCTGCCCTGGCTGCAGTCCGAGCCGCACGATGTGCCGCTGGACGCCATGCTCACCGAAGAAGGCGTGCAGTGGCAGAGCGCCGCCTTGTGAGCTGAGGTCGGGCCGTCAGGCGGCGCGTCCGGCCGGTGCCTGCCGCGGCGCCAGCCGGGCGCCGATCTCGCGCCCTTCGACCGGGTGGCCCAGCAGGTGCCCCTGCGCTTCGTCGCAGCCGAGCGCGCGCAGCAATTCGAGCTGCGCCGCGGTCTCCACGCCTTCAGCGATCACGCCCAGGCCCAGGCTGTGGGCCATGGCGATCACCGCGCGCGTGACCGCCGTGTCCTCGGGGCTGGCGGGCAGGCCGCGCACCAGCGAGCCGTCGATCTTCACCGCCCGCGCCGGGAAGCGCCGCAGGTACGACAGCGCCGAGTAGCCGGTGCCGAAGTCGTCGATGGCGATGCGCACGCCGAGGCTGTGAAGCCGCTGCAGGATGGACGTGGCGCGCTCGGGGTCGGCCATCAGCACGCTCTCGGTGAGCTCGATCTCCAGGTCGGTCGGGTCCAGGCCATGCTGCACCAGCGCATCGAAGATGTCGTCGAGCAGGCCGGCGCCAGCGAACTGACGGGCCGACAGGTTCACCGCCACCGGCGGCGTCTCCTTGCCGGCGTTGCGCCACTCGCGCAGCTGGCGGCAGGCGGCCTGCAGTACCCAGCGCCCCAGCGGCGCCATCAGCCCGCGCTCCTCGGCCAGCGCCATGAAGTCGCGCGGCAGCAGCAGGCCGCGGGTCGGGTGGTTCCAGCGCACCAGGGCCTCGACGCTCTGCATCCGGCCGCTGGCGAGGTCGATCTTCGGCTGGTAGAGCAGCATCAGCTCGTCGCGCGACAGGGCCAGGCGCAGTTCGGCTTCGAGCGCGAACTCGCGCGCGGCCTGTTCGGCCAGTTCGGCGGTGTAGAACTGCAGATTGTTCTTGCCCTTCTCCTTGGCCAGGTACATCGCCGCGTCGGCGTGCTTGAGCAGCGTGTCGGCGTCCTCGCCATCGGCCGGAAAGACGCTCAGGCCGACGCTGCCGGTGACCAGGAAGCTGCAGCCGTGCAGCGTCATCGGCTCGGCGATGGCCGTCAGCAGCTTGGCCGCCAGCGCGCGCAGCGAGGCGACGCCGCAGTCGCCGTCGATCAGCACGACGAACTCGTCGCCACCCAGGCGCGCCACCAGGTCGCTGTCGCGCAGCGTGCGGCGCAAGCGCGAGGCCATCAGCTTGAGCAGTTCGTCGCCTGCGCTGTGGCCCAGCGTGTCGTTGATGACCTTGAAGCGGTCGAGGTCGATGAAGCACACCGCGAAGCGGCCGCCGGAGCGGCGCGCGCGCGCGATGGCGCGCTCGAGTTCGCTGAGGAACATGTTGCGGTTGGGCAATCCGGTCAGCCCGTCGAAGCGTGCCAGCTCCTGTACCTTCAGCTCGGCCAGCGTGGCCTGGGTGACGTCGCGGCCGACGCCGCGGTAGCCGGCAAAGCGGCCGTCGGCGTCGAACACCGGCTCGCCGCTGATGCGGATGTAGCGCCGGGCGCCGTCAGCGCGTGTCATGCCGTAGGTGAAGTCGCGGAAGGCCTGTCGGTTCTCGATGCTCGCGGTGTAACGGGCCGAGGTTTCGGCGTCGCCGTCGAAACTGGGGGTATACGGACGCAGCTGCCCGAGCAGCTCATGCGGCGCGATCCCTGTGGCGGCCTGCAGCCCGTGCGAGAAGTAGCTGAAGCGCAGCTCGGCGTCCTGCTCCCAGATCCAGTCGGCCGAGAGTTGCAGCAGGTTGCCCAGCCGCCCCTCGCTCAGGTGCAGGGCCTCGGTGCGTTCATGCACCCGCTGGTCGAGCTGGTCGCGTTCGGTGCGCAGCGTGGCGACCATGGCTTGGGTCTCGCGTGAGGCGAGGTCCTGCGAACGCTGCAGCAGATGGCGCTCCTGGTCATGCTCGGCATAGGCGCGGCTGACGCGTTCGAGCAGCTCGTGCCAGGGGCCCTCCACGGGCACGCCGGTGCCCGTCTCGATGCCGATTCGCTTGAGCTGGCGCTCGAGCAGTGCGTGCAGTTCGGACATGACGGGGCTTGCGGCGCGGGGCGGGGCGGGGCGGGCGGACTCAGCGCTCGCTGAAGGCGGTCACCGTCATCGTCTGGTTGTGCAGCGCACTGGCGCCACCTTCCAGCAACGGCGAAATTTCGCCATCCGAGTAGAAGCCGACATGGGCGACGCTCGGCGGCGCCGGTTCGAGCACGCTTTCCAGCTCTTCGTCGGTGCGCTCGCCCAGCACCAGGCGGCGGCCGACGCAGCTGACCGAGATGACCAGCGCCTCGCGGTCACCGGCCGCCAGCGTCTGCGGGCTGTCCAGCGTGCCATCGGGCGCGCACAGCCAGCCGCTGTCGCGCCGGTAGAGGGTGTTCTGTTGCTTCATGGGGGTGTTCCTGCCTCGGAGTGCGACGTGGAAACTCGGGCTGATATCGGCACACCTCGGCACAGCTTGAGAGCACCACGGGACGGGCCCGCAGAATCGGGTCCTCCATGACCGTCGAGCTTGCTTCACCCGCCGTGCTGGTCGGCGTTGCCGCCACCGGCTTCGCGCTCGGGGGCACCTTGATCATCGCCATCGGCGCGCAGAACGCCTTCGTGCTGCGCCAGGGCCTGCGGCGTGAGCATGTCGGCGCCGTGGTGGCCTTCTGCGCACTGGCCGACGCGCTGCTGATCGCCGCCGGCGTCGTCGGCATTGGCCAGGTGCTGGTGCGGCTGCCGGCGCTGGCGCTGTGGTTGACGCTGGGCGGCGCGGCCTTCCTGACGGTCTACGGGCTGCGTGCGCTGCTGCGCGGCGCGAAGCCGGGCCAGCTGCAGGCCGCGGCCGCCGGCAGCGGCACCACCCGCCGCGCCGCACTGGCGCAGGCGGCCGCCTTCACGCTGCTCAACCCGCACGTGTACCTGGACACCGTGCTGCTGGTGGGCGCCGTGGGCAGCGCGCAGCCGGCGGCGCTGCGACCGTGGTTCGTCGCCGGGGCGGCACTGGCCAGCGTGCTGTGGTTCAGTGCGCTGGGCTACGGCGCGCGGCTCCTGGCCCCGTGGTTCGCGCGGCCCGGCGCCTGGCGCGTGCTGGACGCGGGTGTGGGCCTGACGATGCTGCTGCTGGCTGCTCTGCTGCTGCGGCAGGCGTCAGTTCGATGAAGGTCGCCGCCGACCTCTACCGCTGTCGCCCACCACATAACCCCTGATGCAGCGACGGGCAGTCCTCTCTAGACTGCGGGCCACAAGACCACCGGAGACCGTCAATGAATACCCTCTTTCGCGCTGTCGCGTTCGCAGCTGGCGTGGCTGTCGTAGCCGTCGTGGGCGGGCTGTCCGGGGTGGCGAGCCCCGCCTTTGCGCAGGAGAGCTGCGCGAACCGCGGAGACCTCGACCCGATCTACTGCGACGCCAATCGCGACCTGCTCGCCGACACACCCACCGACGCGGCCAAGCTGAAGAACCCGTCGATGCTCGTCTTCACCTATACCCCGGTGGAAGACCCGGCCAAGTACGAGAACGCCTTCAAGCCCTTCACCGACTATCTCGCCCAATGCACCGGCAAGCGGGTGGTCTTCTTCCAGGTGCAGAACAACGCCGCACAGATCGAGGCCATGCGCTCAGGGCGGCTGCATGTGGGCGGCTTCTCCACCGGACCGACCGTGTTTGCGGTGAACAAGGCCGGGGCCATTCCGTTCGCCGTCAAGGGCGACGCCAAGGGCTACCAGGGTTACAACCTGATCACGATCGTCAAGGCCTCCAGCTCGTTGCAGAAGCTCGCTGACCTCAAGGCCAAGAAGGTCGCGCACACCTCGCCTTCTAGCAACTCCGGCCATCTCGCGCCACTGGCCTTGCTGCCGGCCCAGGGCCTGACGCCGGGCAAGGACTACGAGGTGCGTTTCTCGGGCAAGCACGACCAGTCGGTGCTCGGCGTGAACTCCGGCGACTATGACGCCGCGCATGTGGCTAGCGACGTGTTCGACCGCATGGCCGACCGCGGGCAGATCAAGGAAGCCGACTTCCGCGTCATCTACCGCAGCCAGACCTTCCCGACCTCGTCTTTCGCCTATGCCCACGACCTGCAGCCGGCCCTGGCGCAGCAGCTGGTCAAGTGCTTCGTCGACTTCCGCTTCCCCGATGCGATGAAGAAGGACTTCGACAGTGTCGACCGCTTCGTGCCGATCACGTACCAGAAGGAATGGGCCGTGGTTCGCGAGGTCGACAAGGTGGCGGCCGCGCAGCAGAAGAAGTGACCGCGCGCATCGAGCTGCGTGGCCTCTCCCACGCGTATGT
>Ga0105046_10020239_pt1 | contig 10068 bp, 6 predicted proteins | sample MAT03_FD_78385 | JGI IMG/M metagenome (GOLD analysis project Ga0105046, IMG submission 78385) | Freshwater microbial communities from Lake Fryxell liftoff mats and glacier meltwater in Antarctica - MAT-03 (megahit assembly) | ecosystem: Environmental > Aquatic > Freshwater > Ice > Liftoff... | reverse complement strand
CTGGCGATACCACGCGGCTTCCTGTGCGAACGCTGGTGGAAGGCGTCGTAGAAACGGAGGGGGACAAGTTCCGTCTCACGGTTCGACTGGTGAATGCCGCCGACGGATTCACGCTGTATGCCGACCGCCTCGAAGGGATGAAAGGCAACCTGTTCGCCATGGAAGACGAGGTGGCCAGTGCCATGCGCGAGCTGCTGCGCGCGCACTTCTCACTCCCGGGAACGGGCACGGGAACGGCCACGGACCGCGGCGCACAGCGGCCCTCGTAGCGGGTCGGGATGAATGCAGGGAGGGACTAAACGCGATTGGTGAGGACCAAATGATTGACAACTGATCGCCCAAGCACGAAGCTAGGCGTGAGTCCTTTTGCAGATTCCGCCTGCCTCCCCTCCTGGGCAGTGCGACGCGCTTCACCCCATTCCCCCTATGGAGGTCATGATGCGCTTCCGCCGATACGTGGGCGGCCGAACGTTCGCAGCGCTTGTCGCCGCGATGGCAGTTGGTAGTGCGATCACTCCGCTATCCACCGAGGCGCAAGGCGCGCTCGGCTCCGTCCGTGGTACCGTGACGAACATCGGTACCGGTGCGCCGCTGGCGAACGTGCAGATTGCCATTCCCGGCACGACCTTGGGCGCGATCACGAATGCATCCGGTGCGTTCACGCTGGCGTCGGTGCCCGTCGGCAATCAGGTAGTGCGCGCGCGCCTGATCGGCTACCAGCCACTCGACAAGCCCATCGTGGTAACGGCTGGTGCCGCCACGACCGTGAACTTCGCGCTCACCGTAAGCGCGCTCTCGCTCGATGAACTCGTCGTCACCGGTACCGGTGGTTCGGCGCGTAAGCGCGAGGTCGGCAACTCCATCGCGCAGGTCAAGCTCGCCGATATTCCGGAAGTCCCCACCAACGTGACGAATCTGCTGTCCGGGCGACTGGCCGGCGTGACGGTGGGTGGTGGTGTCGGTAACGCCGGCAGCGGCGCCGCGATCCGTCTGCGCGGCACGACCAGCGTGTCGCTCACGAACCAGCCGCTCATCTTCATCGATGGCGTGCGTACGCGCAGCGACGAATACCCGCGCAACGGTATCTTCACCGGGACCACACAGCGCGGCGCCAACTCGAATTCGAGCCCGCTCAACGACATCAACCCCGACGATATCGATCGCATCGAAATCGTGAAGGGCGCCGCCGCTGCCACACTGTACGGCACCGACGCCGCTGCCGGCGTGATCCAGATCTTCACGAAGCGTGGCGTGGGTGGTGCCGCGAAGTGGCAGGTACGCTTCAACGGTGGCCTGAGCAGCCTGCGCAAGTTCGGCACCGACTCGGTACCGCTCCTCTACATGGGTCCGTTTCTGCGCAACAGCGAAGGGACCGGATTCATCCCGGGGCTGGACAACTACGCCGCGCGGTATGGCACGTCGATCCAGGTGTCCGGTGGTTCGGGCGAAAACCTGAAGTATCTGCTCTCCACCAATATCGACAACACCGACGGCGTGCTGCCCAACGACAAGGACCGCAAGTATCAAGTGCGGGCCAATCTCGATTTTCAGCCCATGAAAAAGCTGGCGATGAACTGGAGCAGCGCGTACACCAATAATCTCATCGATCAGACGCCGGCCGGAAACAACGCGCAGGGCATTACGCTCAACGCCTTTCGCCAGGACCGTAACTATTTCGGCAACGCCAACCCGGACACCATCCGCCAAGTGCTCCAGCAACAGCTGGCCACGAATATCGACCGCTTGATCATGGGTGTGACGGGAACGTTCACCCCGTTCACCCGCTTCTCCAGCCGCTTCACGGTGGGCTTCGACCGCGCCGCGCTCGAGAACCGAAATGTACGGCCGTTCGGTTTCCCGGCTGCGCCGTTCGGTGTCATCCAGAATCAGCGTTGGTCGAACGTCACGCTCAGCACGGACTGGGTAAACAACTACGATTTCAATCTTGGCAGTAGCGTGAAGATTACCGCCTCGGCGGGTACGCAGTACGTCAATTCGCAGGTGGGTGACGTCGTCGCGCTCTCCCAGAATTTCGCGACGCCGTCAGATCCGACCGTGGCCAGCGGCGCCATCCGGAACGCCGACGAGAATCGCCAGCGTATCATTACGGGCGGCGCCTTCGGTTCGGTGCTCTTCGGCGTCAAGGACCGCTACTTCGTGACCGTGGGAGGCCGCCTCGACGGCAATAGTGCCTTCGGTCAGGACTTCGGCTTGCAATTCTATCCGAAGATCAACGGGTCCTGGGTAATCTCCGACGAGTCATTCTGGACGGAAAAGTTGGGGACGCTCAAATTACGCGGCGCCCTCGGCTCTGCTGGTCGTGCACCCGGGGCCTTCGCTGCGGTGCGGACGTACAGCCCGATTCCCTGGGGATCGGCGTCGGCGGTACGCCCACTCAACCTCGGCAACGCCGAGCTGGGACCTGAGCGGACCACGGAAGTCGAGCTCGGTTTCGATCAGACGATGTTCAGTGGTCGCACGACCGTCGACTTCACCTACTTCAACGCCACGACCACCGACGCCCTCTTCAGCGTGCGGTCCGTGCCCAGTGAGGGCTTCCTCAACACGACGTTGAGAAACGTCGGCGAAATGCAGAAGTCGGGGGTCGAGCTTGCGCTCAATCACGACATCATCACTCGCGAGTCGTTCGGGCTCAAGGCGGGAATCAACTTCAGTACCAATGTGAGCAACGTCGTCAGCCTCGGTGGCGCGCCGGCGTTTTCCGTCGGCAACTCGGGATGGGTGGTCGAAGGCGAGCCGGCGGCGGTCGTGCGCGGTAAGCTCATTCGCAACCCCGACGCCCGTGGTGTCGCGCCCGACACCGTGTCCAATCACGATTTCGGACCGAGCCAGCCCACCCGGATCATCGGTGGCAACGTCGACATCCGCGGCTGGAAAAACATCAGGCTTTCGGTACGTGGCGAGTATCAGGGTGGCGCGTTCATGGAAGAGCAGGCGTCGTTCGCCGCACTGTCACGCTCCGTACTTTTCCCCACCTGCTTCGACGCGTTCAAGAACATTGCGGCGAACCAGCCGATCACCGTGCGTGAAACACTCACCTGCATTCCGGCCAACGTCCGGTCGGACATGTTCATCTTCAAAGCGGACTTCTTCCGGATTCGCGACATCTCGCTCACCGTGCCGCTCGGCTCGCTGATTCCGCGCACCGCCAACAGCACCTTCGTGTTCTCGGCGCAAAATATCTTCCGGAGCAACTTCGGCATGCCGCTGTTCGACCCCGAGATGACCAACAACGATTCGTTCAACGCGGTCGTGCGTGGTATCAATGAGCAGATCCCGGCGCCCGCCGTCTTTTTGATGTCACTCCGCATCTCTTACTGAGGAACGTGCTGATGCGTACTTCGATTGCCTCACGGCGCGCGCCGATGCCGCGCCGACTGCTCGGTGTCGTCGCACCACTTGGCGTGCTTGCTGCACTGTCGGGCTGTGCGCTCGATGCCGTCAACCCCGGACCGATCCGGGCCGAAGCACTGAACAACCCGTCGGCGCTGAGTTCACTCGTGAACGGCGCCGGTCGCGACTTGTCCGAAGCACTCAACTGGACAGCCTACACCGGCGGCGCGGTGAGTCGTGAAATTTTTCCCGGAGGATCCACGGGTGCCTTTGGCATTTCCGTGCAGCAGCAGAGTGGGAAACTGAGCGATGATGACGGCGGAACCTGGTGGAATTTTTCTCAGCGCGCCCGTTGGACATCGGAAGACGCGGTTTCCCGCATCAAGACGGTGCTCGGTACCGCGTCGGCGAACAATGCCACCCTCGCCCAAGCGCTTGTGTGGGCCGGCTATTCCAATCGACATCTTGGTGAGAATTTCTGCCAAGGCGTGATCAACGGCGGCGCCCCGGGACCGCATACGGTGTATTTGGAGCGCGCCGAAGCGAACTTCACCGAGGCGATCGCGGTGGCGACGGCCGCCAACAACACCAATCTTGCGCAGGCAGCCACCGCAGGACGGGCGTCGGTTCGGTTGCTTCGCAACAATACGGCCGGCGCTGCCACCGATGCGGCGGTCGTGCCCAACGCGTACGCGTATCGCATGCCGTACTACCAGACCGAGCTCGATCAGCACAACCGCATCTTCTGGGCAAGCGCCAATCAGCCGTATCGCGCGCATACCGTGTGGAATACGTATCTCGAGACCTATCGCCGGGCCACGCGTGATCCGCGGGTACCCTTCGACAGCAGTCTCACCCAATTGGTCGGCGACGCGGCGGTCGGCTCACTCGGCCGCGTGCGGTGGTACTTCCAGACCAAGCATTCCTCTATTACGGCGCCGATCAATCTCTCCACTGGTTGGGAGATGCGTCTCATCGATGCGGAAGTGAAGCTTGTCGCGAGCGACCTCGCTGGTGCGCTCACGTCGATGAACCTTCGCCGTACGTCACTGTCGTTGCCGGCCATTACGGCCAGCAACCTCACCGAAGGCTGGGCGGCTCTCAAGCGTGAGCGCGGCATCGAACTGTGGCTCGAAGCACGTCGTCTCGGCGACCTGCGTCGCTGGGCAGCGCTGAGCCGCCCGGGTGCGCTCGATCCCAAGGAGGAAATCCCCGGCCGCGATCTATGCTTCGCCACACCGCTGTCGGAGAAAGAGACCAACATTAATTTCATACGTCCGTAACGACGTGGTGCCGCGTAGCGGGCCGTTTCGTCGTCCTCTCTTCCGATACACGGAGATGCAATCCATGCGACGGCTCGTTCTCGTGTCATTTGCGCTCGTGCTTGGCGCGGCTCGCGCCCACGCGCAGCCCGCCACGCCACCACGCACTCCGCCCGTGTTCATCGACGAGCTGACATGGATGGAGATCCGTGATCGCATGCTCGCCGGCACGAAAACGGTCATCATCGGCACCGCGGGGCAGGAGCAGAAGGGCCCGCACATGGTGACCGGCGAACACAAATACGTGTTGCAGCACACCACCGAACGCATCGCGCGCACGCTCGGTGACGCGTTGATCGCGCCGATCATTACGTACGTGCCGGAAGGAAGCTGGGAAGCGCCGCTGCGTGGCCATATGGCGAAGGCGGGGTCGATTACGCTTCCAGAAGATCGGTTCATCGAGCTGCTCGTGCATGCCGCCAAGAGCCTGCGCGCCGGAGGATTCACCACCTTCATTCTGCTCGGCGATTCCGGCGGCAATCAGAACGGCATGAAGGCCGCCGTCGAGCAGCTCAATGCGGCATGGAAAGGCACGGGTGGTCGCGCCATGTTCATCGGCGACTACTATACGAAATCCTCTACCGATATTCGCACGTATTTGAACGGCCTCGGCTTCTCGATGGCCGACATCGGCAGCCATGCGGGTATGGTCGACACCTCGGAACTGCTGTTCGTGAACCCGGCTCTGGTGCGTCGCGATCGGCTCGCTCCCGGCGGCGGTTCCCCCGACAGCGGCGTGAACGGCGATCCCACAAAGGCGACCGCCGAGCTCGGAAAGACGCTGGTGGAAATCAAGATCAACAATGCGTTGGCGCAGATTCGTGCGTCGCGCGCCACGTCGGGAGGCTTGTGATGCAGAAACTTGTATTGAGCACGATCGCCGCGCTCGGCATCACGTCGGCGCTGCCTGCGCAGGAAAGACCGAATCTCTTGGCGGCGCCCTATCTCGAGGCCATGACCTGGACCGAGATCCGCGATGCCATTCAGGGCGGCAAGCGCGTGGCGATCATCCCCACTGGCGGCACCGAGCAGAACGGCCCGCACATGGTGATGGGCAAGCACAATTACATCGTCACTTTTGCCGCCGGGCAGATCGCCGCACAACTCGGGAACGCGCTGGTCGCGCCCACGGTGCAGTACGTGCCGGAGGGTGACTACACGCGGCCCGGTTTCGGTGACAAGCCCGGTGTCATCTCGCTGCCGTCGCCGAGCTATGATCGCTTGCTCGATGCGGCGGTGCGTTCGCTACGCGTACACGGATTCACCGATATTCTCTTGATCGGCGATAGCGGTGGGAACCAAGCAGGCCTCACCGCCGTGGCGAACGCGCTCAACACCGAGTGGGCCGGGACCGGCGTCCGTGTGTACGCGCTCGTCGACTACTACCAGAAGGGGCGCATTCAGATTCGCGACTATCTCAAGACTACCTACGGATGGGACGAGCAGATGGTGGGATCGCACGCCGGCACGAGCGACACATCGCAGCTGTTGTACGTGTTCAGCGATGGGATTCGGCTGGACAAGCTGATGCCGAATGGCGGCGCGCCGGACGCCGGTGTCACCGGCGATCCGACCAAGGCCTCAGCGGCGATCGGGAAAATCGCCGTCGATCAGAAAGTGAATGCGGCGCTCGCCCAGTACCGCTCCATGAAGGGCGGCACGCCGTAACGTGAAATCAGCAGGAGATGCAGCGATGGTTGTTCTTCACACCCAGCTTTTCCAGTAAGGCAATCGTATCCAGGTACGGCGAGATGCGCTGCACCGGACCGTTGGCCATATCCACCGTGGTCTGTCCGCTGCGCGCGACCGCCATCACGTCGGCACCCTTCGAGATGAGATACTCGATCATCACGTTGTCGCCGCGCGCCGCCGCGTGGTGCAACGGCGTGTAGCCATTGAAGTCGCGGGCGTTCACGTCGAACTTCAACTCTTCCACGAGATACCGTAGCGCGGGCATCCAGCCGTCGGGCGTGTGCTTGTGTTCGTTGGCCGCGAAGGATTGACCGTAACCAACGCCGGATGCGGCGTGCACGGCGAAAACGCCCACGCCACCCTCGGGAATCGGTGCCAGCCCGGACGGATCTTCGCGTGCGGCGACGGCCGTGGCGCCACGGCGACTCCTCGGTTTGGGCTTGATGGTCGCGATCATGGGGTCGGCACCCGCGGCGAGCAGCAGCTTCATGGCCGCGAGATCGGTCGCATGAGCCGCACGGAAAAACGGCGTGGCGCCGGTGAAGTCGACGCCCAGATTGTCGCGGTTGTAGGTGGTGTACCAGAGCGAGTGGGCTAAACGCGCATTGGGATCCGCCTTGGCCTTGAGCAGCGCGGCAATCACCTCGAGACAAGTTGCCTTCTGCTGCAGCTGGAACGACGGCTGCGGCGTACGCGTCATTGGTGCCCATTCCTTGTTCAGCACCGCGTAGAGCGGCGCGGCGCCCGCGTCGCTGGCGAGGTTGGGGTTGCCACCACGTTCGAGCAGCAGCATCACGATGTCGTAGTGGCCGTTGATCGACGCCATCAACATCGGGCTGGTATGATCGCCTTCGCTCACCTGGTCGATGTTCGCCCCGCCATCGAGCAAGGCTTCAACGGCCGCCACCTGTCCTTCACGCACGGCCAGCAGTAGCGCCGTGTGGCCACCCTGCGGGCCGAGCAATTGGTTGTAGCCAGGATTGTCGTCATCGAGCCCACGGCCGCCCTGCGCCGCCAGCCGAGCCTCTTCAGTTGCAGTTGCCGCCGCGGCGCCGGCGATAGCCGCCGTCGTGGCGGCCTGCACCTCGACTTCGCGGGAGGCCTTCACCGCCGCCTGCACCTGTGACGGCGACGGCATCCAGTTCGCGTTCTTCGTCTGCCCCTGTGCCTCGCGAAGCTGCGCGAGCACGGCGTCACGTTTGGCCTTCGCCTGACGGTCCTGCGCCGCGCTGGCCATGATATCCATGGTCTTGGCGGTGACCGATGGTTCGGCGCCGGCTTTCAAAAGCGCACGCACCGCGTCCGCGCGGCCTCGTGCAGCGGCGGTCATCAGTGGGGTCTGACCCCACGACGGCTCCTTCGCATTCACGTCGCCGCCCGCCGCGATCAAGGCGGTGATCGTACCGGGCACGCCAGCCACGGCAGCAAGGTGCAAAGACGATACGCCGTTGGAGGTGACGGCGCGTACATCGGCCTTGGCGGCGAGCAGCGCGCGCACGACGCCAGTAGCACCGCTCTGGCTCGCCACGTGGAGCGGCGTATAGCCCCCCACTCGCGTGGTGGCCGTGAGCTGCGCTTTCGCGCGCAGGAGCACCACGGCAAGCGACGAATCACCGCGATTGGCGGCCCAGTGCAACGCCGTCATGCCGTCGCCTTGCGCCACGTTCACATCGGCGCCGGTCGCCAGCAGCGCGCGCACGGCGGCACCATCGCCGCGCATCGCCGCATCGGCCACCGACGAAGCAGGCGGGATCGCGATGGAAAGTCCACCGGGAACGCCCAGCGCGATCACGCCGAACACCTTGAGCATCACTCGATTCATACGACGTTCGCTCCGCTTGGTCAGAGACAGGTCACAGACAGATCAGAACGCGAATTCACCGGTGCTGTCGCCGAACGTGTTGACGTCTTCCATCCCCAGCTTGTGCATGAGGCTCAGCATCACGTTGGCCATCGGCGTGCCGTCGGGTGCCTTGAGATGCTGATTGCCGGAGGCGAGTCCGTGTCCGCCGCCAAGCAGCAACAGCGGGGCGCGACGATGGTTGTGCGTGTTGCTGTCCGACATCGGCGATCCATAAATGATGGTCGTCTTGTCCAGCAATGGCGTATCCCCGTCCATCGTCGTGTTGAGCTTGTCGAGCAGATACGGCAGCAGGCTCACATGGTACCGGTTGATCTCCGCGAACTCACGCACGCGCGCCGGATTGTTGCCATGGTGCGACGAGGGGTGGAAGCCCGTGGCCACGCCGCTGTCGGGATACACGCGCGCCGAGGCGTCACGTCCCATCTTGAACGAAAACACACGTGTCATGTCGCTCTGCAGCGCGAGCACCTGCAGATCGAACATGATCTTCACATGATCGCCGAACGAGTCGGGTACACCGGCTGGCGCTCCCGCCAGTTCGCGTTCCTCGCCGGAGGCGTTGCGCGATTCGACCTGCTGAATGCGCCGCTCGATCTCGCGAATATTCTCGAGGTACTGCTCCATCCGCCGCCGGTCACCGGCACCGAGCTGACGGTTCAGCTGCGACACGCGGCCCGTGATCCAGTCCAGCACACTACCCGTGCTGCGCGTGCGATCCGCACGCTCGGCCGGGGTACCACCAGTGCCGAAGAGCTGCTCGAACGCCACGCGCGGATCGCGAATCATGGGCAGCGGCTCAGTGGGTGAACTCCAGCTGATCGAGTCGGTGTACATGCAGGAGTAACCGTAGGCACAGCCGCCGGCGCGATCGAGCGGTTCGATACACAGTTGCATCGACGGAATCGGCGTGGCCTGACCGAAGCGCTGCGCGTACATCTGGTCCAGCGATGTGCCCGCAAAAATGTCGGAGCCTTCCGTCTGCGTCGGATGCGACTGCGTCAGGAACACGGCACTCGATCGGAAATGATCACCACCGATCTCTTCCGGTTTGTACGCTTCAGCCATGCGCACATCGGTGTTGCTCACGATCGTGAGATACTTGCGCCACGACTCGAGGGGCGACAACGAGGTGGCGCCGAGGTCGAAGGCGCGGCCAGTGGTCGGCGGAGCCCACAGATGTTCCGTCAGGCCGAACGGACTGCAGCCGGCCGCGCCGTGTACCATCTCGAGGCAGAGCAGGCGCGAGGGATTGACCGGTGCGCTGGCGGCGAACGCCGTGGTGGGAATCATCGCGTCCAGATACGGAAGCGCGACCATCGTGCCGAGTCCCTTGAGGAACGTGCGGCGCGGTAGTGGTTGGCGGCTGATGAACGCCATGAGGCGGCTCCTTACCGGGACGACGAGGACGACGCGCCGGATGACGCGTCGGTGGCTTTCGGAATAGTGCTTTCCGCGCGCTGCATGCGGAACGCAGGGCTGCGAACGACGCCAAGGAGGTATGCGGACATCCGATGATCCTGCTTCGATGCATCGCGCACGATCGCGCGTACCGACGGCATGTCGTGTGCTTCGATACGACGCCCGATCGCGTACGCCATCAGGTTGCGCGTGAACGTGCGAAGAAGGGCATCCTCGCGACGCAGCAAGGCCACCTGCAGCTCGCCTATGGTGCTCGCCGTCGTTCCATCCCACAGATCACCGCGCGAGTCGATAGGCATGCCGTTGTCGCGCAGGCGCCGTCGTCCGGTCACGTCGTATTGCTCCATCGCGAGACCGATCGGATCCATCATCTTGTGACAGCTGGCGCAGGCGGGGCTCTTCCGGTGTTGCTCCATG
>Ga0105046_10020238_pt1 | contig 10068 bp, 17 predicted proteins | sample MAT03_FD_78385 | JGI IMG/M metagenome (GOLD analysis project Ga0105046, IMG submission 78385) | Freshwater microbial communities from Lake Fryxell liftoff mats and glacier meltwater in Antarctica - MAT-03 (megahit assembly) | ecosystem: Environmental > Aquatic > Freshwater > Ice > Liftoff... | reverse complement strand
GATGAACTGCGCGAGCAGGCCATCCATGATCCGTTGACGGGTCTGTTTAACAGACGCTACCTGGATGAAACTTTGTCGCGCGAGCTGCTTATGGCGCAGCGACGGAACGCTTCCGTGTGCGTCGTGATGCTTGATATCGATGGCTTCAAACAGTTCAACGATTCTTTTGGGCATGGTCCCGCTGACGAGATATTGCGCGAGTTTGGGCATGTCCTGCAAGAGCATCTGCGTAAAAGCGATATTTCCTGCCGATATGGGGGGGACGAGTTTGTGCTCATTCTGCCTGATTCATCCATCGCCGATACGCAGGAACGGATGGAACAGATCCGCATATTTGTCAAAGGACTCCAACCACTTCACCATGGTGCGCACATGCCGGATCTGATCACATTATCTGCCGGCATCGCCGCCATGCCCGAGCATGGGACAACTGAAGCCGAGTTGCTGCGGGCAGCGGATGAAGCCATGTACGCCGCGAAACAAGCCGGGCGCGACCGCATTGTTGTTTACCAGGCAGGTCATTCCTTAACCTGATAGAACAGCATCCAACACCTCATGAAGGTCAATCCTCAGAAATGGAGACGTTATCATGCAAATACTAAATGATCCAGAACTTCGGTACCGCCGCCTGTTCGATACGGCCCAGGATGGAATTTTGATATTGGATGCCAGGACAGGGACGATCGCGGATGTGAATCCATATTTGACGGAAATGCTGGGCTATTCGCGCGAAGAATTCGTGGAAAAAAAACTCTGGGAAGTCGGCGCCTTTAAAGACATTGAGGCCAGCCAGAATGCCTTCGAGGTATTGCAGGAGAATGAAGCCGTTCGCTACGAAGACCTGCCGCTCAAAACGAAGGATGGGCGGATCGTTGAAGTGGAATTCGTAAGGAACGTTTACCTGGTAGGCGACGAAAAGGTGGTCCAATGTAACGTCCGTGATAGCACAGAACGGAAACAAGCGCTCATCAACAAAACACGACGGGCTGAGAATTCCATATGGGACAAACTGACCGGTTTATATAACCACAGCTATATGGAGGAGACTTTGGCGCGTGAACTGCTGCGGGCCTCGCGCAAACAACTTTCATTGGGCGTAATAATGCTTGATGTGGACGATTTCAAACTCTACTATGGCAGCCTTGGCCGTGCTGCGGGCGATGTGATTCTGCGTGAATTGGGCAGCTTGCTGCTTAAGCACGTCCGCGGAGATGATATTACCTGCCACTATGGTGATGATGAATTCATCATTGTGCTGCCGGATGCCTCACGGAAGATAACATGGGAGCGCGCTGAGCTTATTTGTGAACATGCCAAACAATCCCGTTTTGAATTCAATGAGCAGGTCCTTCAGGCAGTAACACTCTCCATTGGCGTCGCAGTCTTTCCAGATGATGGCTCAAGCAGCACAACTCTCTTAATGGCTGCGGACCAGGCGCTTTATCGCGCCAAGCGTGAGGGGCGTAACCGCGTAGCAGTGGCGAAATAGGAATCCTTTTGCCTCCCTCAACTGGAGGAGATGAACCTTCCCCGGCCGACGGATGCGGTTGGGGAACATTTGTTGTATTATGACTTTGTGGTGCGCATAGACTCGCGTATTCACCAGGAGAAGAAAATGATTAACTTCCTTATATGGATCATCGTCGGGGCTTTGATCGGCTGGGTAGCCAGCCTGATTATGAAGACCAACAGCCGGCAGGGCCTGATCGCCGATATCATCGTCGGCATTGTAGGGGCATTCGTGGGAGGCTTCTTCCTAAGCCCTATGTTTGGCGTAAGCACAATCAACGAGAGCAACTATAGTATTCCAGCCTTGTTGGTGTCGCTGGGCGGCGCGGTCATTCTGCTGGCAATTTCCAAGCTGTTTCGCAACGTGGCTGGGTTCGTGGTGATCCTCATCATTATCCTTGTCATTTTTATTTATTTCAATTGCTGGCCCATGGCATCAACCTCGGCATTTTGCACCACTGTCAAGTCATTGCCCTTCCTGCAATAGGTCCGCCTATATTGTGCGCGGTCATAAATTGCGGTTTTAGCGGTAGGAAGAAAGCGCAGAAAATTACCATGTTCAGTATAAGTTGCTTCACTTTGCGGACGCTTTGTCTCACAAGGGGATGGTATCCCCCAAGTGGTGGAGAAGAAAACTCCCCAGACGCAGGATGCGCCTGGGGAGTTTGTATCGTAGTATGAGTATATGACCCGCGCATATATAGCCGACGCCAGATCCGAAGAACGTTCTGCCCTGCGCCTGCTGCTTCTTGATCTAAAAATGGAAGTAGTTGGCGAAGCCGCTGACTGGACAACCACGTTAGCGCAGGCGCCAATCTATCGTACAGATATGTTGTTGATTGATTGGGATTTGCTCCCTCTTGCTCCTACAACAGCTCTTGAGATACTTCGAAAGGCATGCCCGGCTGCACTGGTCATTGTTCTCATCAGCCATCTGGACGCCCGTCACCAAGCTGCGCTCTCTGCCGGCGCCGATGCATTTATCAGTAAAGGTGAAACGCCCGAGCGTGTGGCTGAACGCCTGCGCACTGTTGCAATAAGCGTTCGTGAAAGTATGATGCCACCTGGTTGAATGAGAGACTCGAAATCCGGCGCGCAACGCTGTCCCTAGCGCCGGCGTAATTTGGGACAGCTTTTTATAGATGATCCAAGGAGGATCAAATGAACAAAGATGTATTTGAAGGTAAGTGGAAGCAAATCCGTGGCGAGGCGAAAGCCTGGTGGGGCAAACTCACGGATGATGATCTTGATCGCGCGGCCGGCAAGTTCGAAGTCCTCGCTGGCATACTTCAAGAAAAATACGGTTATACCCGCGAGGCCGCCGCAGCTGAAATCGATAAGCGTGTGACGGACTATGAAGCCGGTTTGAAAAAGTAAAACCGAACCTGCCGCTGTCAAGTAAAAAAAAATATTGCCATACCCCTTCTCGCGTGAGGAGGGGGCGTCCATCCAACACAGGCAACTGTGAGAAACATATAAAAGGAGAAAAAAAATGAACCTCATCATCTATCTCATCGCCGGAGCGATCGTCGGTTATATTGCCAGCAGGATCATGTCCACAAATTCACAGCAGGGTACGCTGCTTGACATCGTAGTAGGTGTCATTGGTGCGTTCATCGCCGGGTACTTCATCAGCCCGCTTTTAGGCATAGGCACGATCAATGATGCCATCACCATTCCGACCATGCTCGTGACGTTGCTTGGCTCCGTCGTTCTGCTGTGGATCGTAAAGCAGGTCCGCCGCTGATAGGAATCAAGCTGACCGTTTCGCGTAACCTTTAGGTCACTAAATAGTGGGCATGGCTCCTCCATATTTATGAGAGCCATGCCTGGAAAGTAAGGCAAAATGTCAAACGATAATAGAGTTTCAGCAGTCAGAACATCCCAAAGCGAACCGGAACGGGAGCAGCGTATTTTCTCCTTCAAGCTCACTCAATTGGTCTGGTTGTTGTTCGGGGTCCTTGAAGCGCTAATTGCGCTTCGTATCGGACTTAAGCTGATTGGTGCCAATCCCGAGAGTCCTATTGTGGCCCTGATCTACGGATTCACCTACATCTTCCTGTTCCCCTTTGAAGGATTGGTGGGGTCCCCAGCCTCCGGCGCCATGGTACTTGAGCTTTCTTCCATGTTTGCAATGCTGATCTATGGCTTGATCGCCTGGGTTGTGGAGAGAACCGTCTGGCTGATCTTTTACCGTCCGCGCGGTCCGCTGGTAGCCGTTACAGAAACCAGCACCAGCGAACATCACAATATCCCATAAAGAAAATAAAACGGAGAAAATATCATGATCAATGAGAATCAAACACCCACACTACATAATAATTTTGTAGGTATTTTAGCTGGCATGCTGATCGGCGGTCTGGCCGGCGCTGTCACGATGCTCCTGCTGGCGCCTCAATCTGGCGAAGAGACCAGAATGCGACTACAGGAAAAAGGCATCGAACTGCGCGATCGAACCACCGGGATGGTGGCAGAGACCATGGCGCAAGTACGCTTGAACGCGAACAAGCTTACGGTCGGCGGACGCGAGAAGATCGATGAATTTAAACAGCATGGCAAGGAATTGGCTGTTGAGCAATTAGACCGCGTATCTGAAGTTGCGGAAGCCGGGAAGAAAGCGATCAAGGGTTCTTGATCGCGGTATTCGCCAACGCGCCGTGAATTTGAACGATCAAAATAGGATTCACTCAAAGGAGAATTAACATGAATACAGGTCAATTGAAATGGATCTTGCTCGGAATCTTTTTAATCATCACCGGCCTCGGTCTTCTCGGCGTTGGTGTTGGCGGAATATTAAGTGTCATTGCGGGAGTCTGCGCGTTGATTGCCGGTATTTTGTTCATCATCAACCGCTAATAGTCCCAATAGCTTCAGAGCACAGCCTCAGGGAGGCTGTGCTCCTTCTTAAATATTCTCATTCCTTCTTGTTATGCGTATCTCTCAGAGCGGTGTCGACGCCACTGGAGATCATTCAAAGGAAGATCGCTTTGCTCATGTTAATGATCCTGCTATTGACCATGATCTGGTCGTTCAGTTTATTTGGTCAGGCGGCGTTTCCCGGCGCTCCCCATAATGGCGGTTTCACCTATATATTGTCGGTTCTTATTGTTATCCTCATTATCGTTAAATCCCTTTCCTATCTGTAGCGGCAATATTTTTAATTGCCGCCCATTTCTGAAAATGCAAAATATCTTGATGGCTTGAAGTTCCTTTTCGCGTGTGAAGTTTAGTGGAAAACATCCATGCCGTCGAACGAGTGGAGTGAACATGTCCCCAGAGCAAGTAATCAATACGGATCCTGATAAATTTTCAAGGTGTGAAGAACGAAAGCCGGCGCCTGCTTATAACAAAACCCTCAGCTCGTCCGAAAAGACTGATGCCGACATAAAAGAAAATATATTCCAGGCGTTCTGGAAGGATAATTTCCTGCGAGCGATGGAATATGACGAAATTGACGTTCATGTAAAAAATGGGATCGTTCACTTGAGCGGACATATCGTGAACACGTCCAGCCAGAGCCGGATTGAAGAAGTCATTCGAGATATTACCGGCATCCTGGAAGTAAGGAACAATCTTGTTTTGGATGACAAACTGACACTTGAGGTTGCCGCTTCGCTCGGGAAGCTGGAGCATACTTATGGCTGCAAGTTCTTTACGGGCGCATCGCATGGGGTTGTGTCAATAAATGGCGTCGTCAGTGCTGAAAATATAAAATTGCTGGCCGAGAGGTGCGCAGCTGGTAATCCAAATGTCCGTGGCGTGATCAATAATGTGCGCGTTTCCGGGGTTGAGTTGAGATCACCAGATCAACCATTCCTGCAGCCTGCAATCGGAGAGATCATATATTTTATCGGCGGGCTCTCCGGCGTTGTAAAGCAGGTAATTATTGACCCAAATAATCGGCGTGTGATTGCCATGTCCGTCCAGGGAAATTTTACGGACCGACCGCAGGAATTCAAATCCTTGAACCATGATGCAGCCGGGTCTACGGAACGGCTTGTCGTTATACGTATGAGCGCAGTGCGCTACCTGACCAAGGTCTCGGGATTTCTAAATATCCACAGCAATGAAAGAAAACGATACAAGGAATTCGATCCCGGTCATTTTTATACACCGGGCGAAGATTGGAGCGCCCCCTATCCTTACTGCCCCGGTGACGTGCTCTTTGCTGTAGAACAACAGGATCTGGAGAATCAGACTTTACAAGACTTTTCCCGGGTTCCATTTGTTGTTGGTTTTGAAGAACAACTGGTCGGGGAAGAACTCGTTGTCAATGACAGTTTGGGTGGGTAAAAATGAAAAGGAAACTATCCAACTGGAAGTTGTTTTATTTTTTCAAGCAGTTATTTCACAACGAACACCCGGATCATAAGTCGGAATCGAAGAAAAGCAAAGTTGCGGCTGAAAACGTCCTGCGATGGGAGGATGATGGCGGGCCAGTGGTTCAAACTGGCGATCCAATCCCCCAAGTGGCGGAGAACGAAACTCCCCAGCCGAAGGATGCGGCCGACAGCGATTCGGTGTACGATGAATTGTAGAACAAATCAATCAAAAGGAGAAATCAAATGCTTACCTGGATTATTGTAATTCTGCTCATACTATGGTTGCTCGGATATTTTGGCCCGAATGTCTATTCCGGCATCCCACGCAGCGGCAACGTTGTCCACACCTTGCTCGTTATTGCCGTCATCCTCATTGTTTTGAGGCTGTTGGGGATCGTGTAGTTCCCGTTTCGTTGAAGACAGATGTGAAGCCTAACAGGCTGCACATCTGTACTCTACACAAGAAAGGAGATTTGCGATGTTATACACTGTCATAATAGTTCTAATAGTACTGTTTTTGATCGGCTATTTGCGATAAGGCCAACATACTTGATCATCACGACTTTGAAGGAGAAAATTCATGAAGAAGTGTAATGAAGTAATGACGAAAGACCCCGTTTGCTGCCTGCCAAATGAGATGGTTTCACAAGCAGCGGATTTGATGAAGAGCAAGCAGGTGGGTTCGATACCCGTTATTGAGAACGAGCAGACCAAAAAACTGGTCGGTATCGTGACCGATCGCGACCTGGCCTTGAAGATCGTGGCCGAAGGTCTGGATGCCAAAACTACGAAAGTGGAGACAGTCATGACCCGCAAGGTAGTGACCTGCCATGCTGAAGATGATCTGCAGAAAGCGCTCGATGCAATGTCTGAGAATCAATTGCGCCGTATTCCCATTGTAGACGACGACAATAAGGTTGTTGGGATTATTGCCCAGGCAGACGTGGCGACGCGCGTCGACCAGCCGAAAAAAACTGCTGAAATGGTGAAGGAAATTTCTCAAGCCAACTAGCAGGCTGTCGGAGAGAAGTTTGTTGAGACGAAAAACGTCAATTTGAACCGCCAGGAGCGCACCTCGCACCGCCCACCAGGGCAGTGTAGTGTGCTTCGCGGTAAAAATGCCTGCCGACGGCGTTCTCCGACAAACTCCTAGAAGTAAAAGAATGATCGGCAAACGAAAGAGGTATGAAATGTCTGGCAAAAGAATGAGCAAATCCCAGTTCGTGACTACCCTGTCCGAGAAAAGCGGCCTTAATAAAAAGCAAGCCACGTCAGCGCTTGATGTGATCAATGCGATGGTCGCCCAGCAACTTGGCAAGCGCGGACCGGGCGAAGTCCTCATACCAGGATTGCTTAAATTGAATGTAGTGGTTAAACCTGCCACACGCCAACACGAAGGCGTCAACCCATTCACCAAGGAGCCGATGACCTACAAGGCAAAAGCGGCCCGCAAAGTAATAAAGGTAAGGCTTCTCAAAGCATTGAAAGATGCTGTATAAGCCTCTGCCAGCTACTTCAGCATTTTCGCTGGTGCAGCTGGCAGTATTCTGTCGGTTGAATTGAAAAAATTAACATGACTGCCATACGCCGCAATTATCATCTTCCCTCGATTTTCGCATCGATATTGATGCTCATGATTCTGTCTGCGTGTAATGGAATGACGGTGACGCCCTCTGTGCCTGACCAGGGACTGATCGCGCCGATGTCGACGGAGATCAGCACGCCTTGTGTTACATGCGCGCTTACCCAGCAAAAGGTCGACGCCGATAATCAGGCGGCGGCTACTGCTGAAATTGTCCGAGTCAATGCGCAGGCAGCTTTGGATTCAGCCAATGCAACCTTGATCGCGGTCCAAACCCAGGATCAAAGTGATGCCAATGTGATTGCGGCTCAGATCGCTGCCACCGCCGAATTTGCTCGCGCGAATGCAGAGGCAACTTTGAATTCAGCCGGGTCGACACAAAGCGCCGCATTGACTCAGGATTCGATCAGCCAGACCCAAGTGGCAGGCCTGGCAACGACGGACGCGTTTGCGGCCAGCACTCAGACATCCGTTGCAAATACCATCGCCACGCAAACCCAGTCTGCCGCGGCGACGTCAGAGTCGAATGCCCGTCAGATTGAAGAACAAAAGCAGGGATCAACTGCCACGATATGGATGTGGTGCTTTCCGACCTTTGTTTTGATGTTCGTCGTTTTTGTACTTTGGGGACTCTGGCGCTGGCAAAAAATTCAGCAGGCCGCCACCATGCAGCAAGCTGTTCAAAACGCGGTTGACCGGTTGCCGGCACCCGCACCTGAAGTTAGACGTCATCGCCATGATGATGAATTACCCTACATTGAAAGTGACATTGTCGATAGCGGCTATCAGGTCACAACACCCGACGATCAGGTGCATCAATGGCTTGACGAAGTCAAGAACAAGCTTCTGGACAATGATAATAAGGATGAAGAAGAAAAAAATGATACCACAGACAATTGATTCGCAGAATTTCGTAAAAAAAACACGGCAAATCAGAGCCCGGGTATCAACAATTCTGACGAAATGGGGATTACTGCCTCGATTTAAACGGTGGCGATTGGCACAAGATCCTGAGACTGGAATGATCGTCCTGTTTGGCATACTTAACAATAAATATATAGCCGAGCATACCTCAACTCCCTTCAGCAATTATTTTGATCCGCATTTATTGCATGATCTCGCAAATGAATTGCAGGTACAGGTGGTGTCCTGCAACAGCGACGGCCTCCGCTATGCGTTCGTCCTGGAGCGCGGTCAGCTTGGAAAATTACCAACGCATATAGATTTCCCCTTCGTTGAAGACACCAAAGTTTTAGTCAGGGTCGTTTACGGAGACACATCGCAATCTGTGCCCGTTCCAACTGTAGATGCCGGGGCGGTTGATGATCAGAGGTTGGTACACCTGGGCGTGGGCGCTTTCTTGAAGGTCTTTGACGATATTAAACTCAGAGACGATGCCGCCGCCTTACAGCATGCTGCTCAAAATCTGCCTGAAATTGTAGTAATAAATGAGGAAGAATTCAATAAACGGGTGGCAGGGCATGAAGCCAACCGGCAAAGGAGTACGCGTATTAAGAAGTTATTCGATTAGAGGACTGGATGGCTTCAAGAGTTGCAGAACACCCGGCCAGGAACAAATAAAACCTGTACTGCTATGTTTTAAAATAAAGGAGAAATAAATAATGGGACACAAAAGCGTAAGTAAACGCAAGCCTAAAAAAAATAATTCGTTTTCCACTGGCAAAATCACGGGTGCTTCGAAGAATACACTCTCGGGCGAAAACCTGCCTGTACAGCCATTTGTGACAAACAATGGGGCCTCTCTTAATAAAAGCGGTACGAATCCTGCTGCTGGATCGAGTAAAAAACACAGAAAAGGAAAGTAAGCATTCGTATGATGGAGTGATGTTTATCGTTTTAAGTATTCTCAAGGAGAATTGGCAATGAAACTGAATCTGCTCTTTATCATCATGGACCTGCTTACCTTGCTGGCTTATCCGATCGTGTTTATATATGGGTTATTGCGCCGATTTTCAAGATTAAAAGAAAACATTGTTCCGGTCAATTGAAGGACCGCCGTCTCCGTTACTTCAGATAGACGGCTCCTTGGAAATTATTTTAATAAAGAAAATTGTGAACATGTGAAAGAAAGGTGATTATGCGTACTCAAGAGATTTGCTTTCCGAACCAGCAAGTGCTCTGCGTTTTCCCTAAAGAGCGTTTAGATCTGACACAAGCCATCTCTGAATTGTGGTTGGCTGACAATTACCCAGTTATCGTATTGATTGGCGGTGAAATTGATCGGCAGCAGGAAGTCATGACTCAGCTGGCAATCCAAACCATTTCCAGGATCGCGGAGGATATAAATGCCCTGGTCATTTGCGGAGGCACAGACATGGGCGTTATGGCCGAAATTGGCCAGACACGCTGGCAAAATCATTACAAATTTCCTTTGGTTGGAATAACGGTTGAAGAGTGGGCCACCTGGCCGGGCGGTCCACGCAGCACAAACTTTTTATGGTGGGGACACCAACGATTTCCGTTAGAACCTCATTGCTCCCATTTTATTCTTGCGCCTGGCAGCCAGTTTGGGGATGAGTCTCCCTGGATCGTTGAGGCAGCAACCATCCTGTCCAAAGCGCATCATTCTGTAACGATCTTGATCAACGGCGGCGAAGTCTCCCGGAAAGACATTGAATTGAGTTTGAAGATCGG
>Ga0105046_10020237_pt1 | contig 10069 bp, 9 predicted proteins | sample MAT03_FD_78385 | JGI IMG/M metagenome (GOLD analysis project Ga0105046, IMG submission 78385) | Freshwater microbial communities from Lake Fryxell liftoff mats and glacier meltwater in Antarctica - MAT-03 (megahit assembly) | ecosystem: Environmental > Aquatic > Freshwater > Ice > Liftoff... | reverse complement strand
GTCGCCGAAGGAAATCAGATGAGTTTAACCGCACTCCGAGGTCGTCTTCGCACAATTGAACTAACGATCTTGACTTGGTCCCGTCCGTGTTTATGCGCGCCAGGAAATCGTTTAGTTTCATCTGCAATTTTTTGCGTAGCTCCTCAAGTAGTTGTCTCTGCTTTTCTATTGTACCCTTTAAATCGTGCGTTGCTCGATCGTCATCAACCACACTGTTCACCGGTTCATCAGAATTCCATTCGAGAAGTTGCCTAAGCTTTTCTTCGGTGTCTTTCAATCGGAGATGAATACATTCCCACATAAATCCCGAATCTGAGTCACGAAAGATGTCCCTGAGCCAGGTGCAGCAAGAAGATAATATCACAAGGCCACGCACATCAATAAAGCTCCCGATAAATTGCGCTATTATTTCGTTCGGAAGTGCATCCAATGCGCACGTAGTTTCCGCTTCTGATGTTTCACAATAAGGTTCTTCTCTTTCAACTTCCGAAGGCAACGTCCATATGTAATCCCATGCTCTGGGAGGCGCAACGCCGTACACAAAATATGCAGCAGCAGCGGCACTTGGGAGTATTATATCCTCGTCCAGGCAGTAATTGGATCTATTGCTAGGTTGCGCAGTCTTTGTCTTCTCGCGGATAAGTTTTAAGCTCTTCCTCATACTCGGCATTGGTTCACCCAGAATAGAACCCTTCAGCACAACGAATTTGGTTCCCTGCCATTTTCCACGCGCGTCTATGCCTTTTCGCTTCCCAAGCCCCGTGCGGCTGTGCAACCCTGCGCAGTAGATGACGTCCTCCATGGCAGAAAATAATAAGTTGTGTGGGTGTATTCTTCACTTGACCGAATTTATTTTACTGTGTCTACAAAACAATATCATTTTCTTTCCTGATCTGCCATCGCAAATAAGCATGCATTCTTCGCACCATAGCAAAAAGATGGCACGCAAAGAAGGAACCGCCCGTTCGGTTCTATCTTCTGAGCACCCTCCCCCTTTCGACATGTGTCGTGCGTTAGCGTCGGTGGACTCTGCAAAAGCACGGGCCGTGGAAAAGTTTGGTTTCGAGTGCATGAGCCGGTTTCGGAAGTCATGCAGTAAGGAATTGCCCCGCAAGCTGGAAGATCCAAGAGCTAGGCAGGTCTATTTTCAGTTTCGCCAAGCAAAGTCATATGAGGAACTTGTCAACGCTTTTGAGGCAGTTAACCCTGATTCTTCGGATGCGCGGAAATTCCGTTTTCACCTCGAAATGATGGAAAGACATTTTGTAAGTTCGTCCGCTGGAGTTGTATGTCTAATTGTTTTTCTCAGGAAAGCAAAGAAGGTGAGACCCGTGCAGAGCTGCCCAAGATTGATAGAGAAGAATTATGTATCATCCAGGAGCATTTTGAAAGCATTCTTGATGAAATCTTTAGCAGTGTTCCTCGTGAGCCAAGTTGGGGAGCAGAATTGCAGACTTTGCTGGCAGAAACTACCATGATGTTGTCCTGGGATGTAATGCAAGCAGTACATGCAGCAATCAGAGGTACTGTCACTCCAGCCAATGTGAGCAAATTTGCTATTTGGGCTGCCAGACTCCTTGCCCCAACCGCAGACGTGCCTAATTTGGGTCAACAAGAGGTATTGCACTTCCTTGAACTCGAGGCAGCGGATTGATATTTTTGTAAAATCCTTGTTCTCAAAATTTACTTGGAGTGGTCTGCTCTTGTATGTACACGAAAGTGCAAAAGGACTTTCCTCCACTTCAAGGGCACCTCTGTCCTTGTCATATTAAAACATTCAGAGTGGAGTTGGTTCCTAATATTATAACAATGCTCTCTGTTTTTTTCTTAAACAGGTTACCTTCATAACAAAGAAAGTTGCTAATATGTTTTGTACTAGAAGAATCATTTGACTAACTAAGTAGTTAAAACCGATTTTTCTCTTTTCATGTTTATTTTACCAAGTTTAGTGCAACTAAAAGGAACAGCATGGGTGAAGCACTCACCAACTGTGAATGCTACATTATGAAAGAAAAATGCACAAAAAAACTCAACATCTAATCAAATTGTAGTGTAGGTAAAATAAAGAGCTCTCTCCACTTTTTTCTGCTTCAAGGCCACGCAATGCAGTGTCATGAGTCATGCTCCGTTGATAAAACATAAGCCGGCAAATCCTTCGGGCACATGTGCAAGGTTGTTTCGGATACATCTATTCAGTAAGTTCGCGGTGCTGCTTGTTGAACGAGACAAACAGAATGGAGGAAACGTTGCCATCGGATAGCGAGCAACGGCGCTTGTTGACGATCCACCCGGCCTTCGAGAATGCCCTTTCGCATGGAACGGAGGTCGGGGTAATACAGAGGAAGCGGCGGGCGAGCGCGGCCAGTCTGGAATACTCGTGCTGATGTTCTCTCCACCAAGCGAGGGGGTCCAACATGACAGGGTCTCCATTTGCGCAAGTCGCCAGCGACTGAAACAGAGGGCACGCCGATAGCGCATGGTAACGGCCTATCTCGGCGAGATAGTCGTCTTGTTCTTCCCCTCCGATCAGAGCGCAGGCGGCCTGTCTTCCGTAGATGCGGATCATCCGTTCTTTTTTTGCGTTGCGTTTTTGGATCGATGTGGCCTCTTTTTCCTTTCTCCTTTCCTCTCCAGTGTCTTTTTCCTTCCCCTTGCCTCTCTCATTGCTCCTCTCTTTTTCTCGGCCCGTTACACCTTCCACCGCACCGGGCGTTTGATGGGATGCCTGCGATTCGGTTCGCGACTCGGCCAGTAGCCTCTCCGCCTTCTCTCGCGCCCTCTCAAGACATTGCTGTCGCTTGCCTTCATTCCCCACGAACGAAAAGTCCTTCGTACGAGGGTCCAGGTACGCCGACATCAGTAGCTCGGTCGGGGCACCCTCTTGAATCACATCCCATCGCTTACCCAGATCTTCGGCCAGAAATTTCTTGAACTCTTGCACGTCGTAATGTACCGGCACCAGACTATCAGCTTGCGGTCCGTCGGCATCGCCTTCGCCTCCGAGGTGATCTACAAGAAGACTGGCGAATATGGGCACGATCAATCCCACGGTGGGCACCTTCTGGTAGGACAGCTGTTGCGAGGCCTCATTGAGGTGGCGCAACACAGCGGTCAGCTCGGTAATGATGTCCCATTCTTCGTCGTTGAGCGTTTGAACACGTTGACCGCGTTGCGCGGCGAGACAAGCCACGATGGCCTGTCTTGAGGCGATCATGCGCTTGAGCATCTTGTGCACGGAGCCCCAACGGGTCGGACAACACAACTTCATGTTTACGGCTCTCAGTTCGAGCGCTTCCTGTTTTTTACGTAGCTCCCTCTTTGCCTGAGGGTACTTAAACAGCTTGCATACCGCCTTGGCCTTATCCACGATCCCCTTGATGGGCTCCCTTTCCAACGCCTTGAAGACCGAACGGTTGATCGCATGGGCCAGACAGTAGATCCACGGGCGCTGTAGCTCGGTCTTCACGCTGCGCTTCATGTTCGCCGCTCCGTCCGACGCAATCGCCACCACGTTGGCGAGAGGGATGTCCCATTCTTTGAGCACCGATCTCGTCACTTCCGCGACGTAATCGGCGGTCTCAGATTCCGTCACGCTGACCACGTTTAGCAGAAAAGTCTCCAACGTCCACGAACTGGTGATGCCGTGGCACAGGATCGCGATGTAGTTGCGCCAGGCGGTGCTCGTCCATCCGTCGAGTGAAACGGAGACGTAGTCGATCGAATCGAGCTTTCCGCGCATCACCTTTTCCACAGACGCTTTCACCTCCGGCAAAATCTTCTCTGTCAGCATCTTTCTTCCCGGAGGCTTGTATCCAGGTCTCAGGTACGAGACGTAGTCGTGGAGGTTCTGGCTGTCGGACACCCGCAGTGAGAGACAGTCTTCGGTGATCAAACGACAGAGGAGAAGATGTGCCTTGTTCTTATCGAAAACGTCCTCCTTCGAATGAACTCGCATCCGGCATGCATTCTCCATGTGATACTTCAACGAAGATAGACCCGTTTTGGCAGAAAACTCGGCTCCGCAGTGACAACAGACACGACGGCCGCTGCGTTTTTTCTTGATGAACGTATGCACCCAACTTCTCCCCCGCCTTCCACTCCCTACAACGATCCCTACCTCGGCTGCTTTCGTTGTTGGGCATGATTGCGCTACCTGTTCCTCCGCTGTATTTGCATTGGATTGGGATTTTCGAGCTTCATTTCCGCTTTTCTTGCTCACGTTCGGGGATTTATCTCTCGTTTGCGATGAAGAACTGAACTCGTCAATATCGAAGTCGCGCTCTTGGTCTTCCCAAGGTGGCTCGTCGTCCCCTCCTTTCTCTTTGTCATTGTGTCTCGCCTTTTTTTGGTCGTAGCCCACCTTTTGTTTTTTCCTGTACCGCTGGTCCTCTTCACCCTCCGAGGAAGAGGAGACGGAGTCGTCTTCGATTTCCTGCTCCGCTGCAGAAAGAACGTTTCCTTGCACTGAGTCCGCTGCCTCTACCCTTGTGCGCTTTTCCCCTTTACGAAAGATACGAGAAACACCAACGACCTCATCATGTACACATCCGGCGCTGCGTTGGTTAGCATTCTTCTCCTCTGGTATCAAAATGATGTCATCTACGTTGCCATCAACTCCACATCCTTTACCTTCTTCCTCATGCTGCTCCATCCTTCGTCCCAAATCCAATTTACTTTGACGCCATCGTATCTGGTTAGCGGGGATATATATAATTACTAAATCAGTGTGGGAAAGAGTGATTCAGAGCGGGACCTAGACCCACAATGTCAATTTGGTGGCGAAATCTTGAAAGTGGCGATGGGGGAAGGCGATTGAAAGAGCTTTCAAAAATCTGTCCGTATCAAAATTCACAACGCTATGGACCTGTTTTTCTGGTGTAGCCACAGGGTCTGGCATCCTACAGAGCAAGCTGAAACCCTCGTACGTTTCCTGGAAATTTGAAAAAAGAACGCAGAAAGCGGGGTCAAAGGAACTTATTTTTCAGAGCATAGAAGTTGTAACCTGGTTGCACAAACATGCGCCTTTATTCCTTTGGGCGTTAAGCATTAACTATTTGATCCCATGTTTTACCTGCAGTAAACAACAACAGATTTCAGGAACTTATCTTCCATGTTCGATTCATCGAGGCAATTAACTGCGTTGACATTCGACGCGGTATGTGCGTTGATTATATTCACGCAACTAGCACGTGCCATGGTCCCAGCGCAGTTCGTTATGAATAGCGGTTACCCGCGTCGGCTGTTACAATTTGGCTATTGATGTGCAAAGACGTGCTCTTTACGTCTCGGAAAACGAACGAATCTTGCGATTCGATGGATTGGATACCCTGAACACGAGTTCTGTACCGACGATGGCATTCGGACAACCCAATATCACGTTCTTATCATCACCAATCCAGCCCACTCGCACGAACGTGGCCGCTCGCGGGATGTTAGTGGACTCCTATGGGACGTTATGGGCGGCTGATTTACAAAGAAGGGTGTTATGGTGGAAAAACGCATGGGAGAGAACGAGCGGAGCGCCTGCGGACGGCGTGATAGGCCAACTCAATTTCACTTCGTCCGTGACTGGGATAAAAGGTCCTCATTATCTCGGTTTCTCAACATCGTTGTGGATATATAACGAAACGTTGTGGGTGGCCGACTACGAAAACGGACGGTAAAGACTTGATTTATTTCGCCCGCTCAACTCAACGCTAATCTTAAAATAGTGTACTGAGGTACGACAATATCTACTCGCCCACCTTCCCCACCACTGGGGCAACCGCCAGCGGGGTGATAGGCAGAAACGATTTTTCCATCGGACCTCCTGAATGCTCCTTTTCATCAAATCAGTGTGTTGGAAGGCCGTACGCAATCTATGTGGACGGCACTGGCCTGTACGTCGGGGGTAGCTTTCTACCCAACTCCAGCGGGATGGTGCGTTTTTTCGTTGCCCGTTAAAACAAGTATTCATTTCTGCATGTAGATCTACTTTATTCTCGCGGAGGCTTATAAAAATTTTGGCGCTTCGTCATCGCATTTCTACTGCTACGCTAACGGCAGCGCGATAAACGTGTCGGTAGAGATCGAGCTTTCACCGACTACGTGCTTCTCTCCTGTGCAGATTTTCTCGATCCCTGGGAGCGGAATAGCGCTCGCGGAAGAGTCACGACATATCCTGCCCCGCCTACCATAGACCAAATGCCAGCGACCGACGTCTTTGGGAAGCCGGACCTCTACACGTTTAACCCTACGTTTGGCTTTCCCCCCGGTTGGATGGACTTAACTTTCGGAGCCACTTGCGATCCCGTGAGCAACTCCTTGTGGGCTACAACACCCAGCACGATAATCAAATATGCAAACGTGTTCCCTATCGTGAAAAACGATATCCCAACCTTGTCTTCATCACTCAAGTTTGAGGGGTTCCGAAATCCCGTAGCCATCCTCCTCCCGAAGGGTACATAAACTTTAGTCGCACTCATACCAATACTTCTTTATATATCAGACTCGTCCGGGAATATATTTTTGGGCCAGAGGCAACTCGCCGTGCAGGTCGATGAGCTTACTCCGGAAGGCCAGTCTGTGTCGTTTACACCGCTGCCTAGGGTGGGATACGATGTGACCACAGGTATAGATGCCAACACCACACAACATTTCATCTTTTCCACGTCTGTGGGCGGGTCTACCCCGTTTCAGGTATGTTGATATCATTTCATTTTAATTTGTCACCGAATTTACAGCTCTCCACGCATAAAGCTCCGTATATCGTATTCATTCTTTGCCACTGCTCAAATGGTGAGCCAAGATGCGATCTCCCACGATGTCCTTGCGAGTTCTCTTAAGCTCTCTGTTTCTCTCTCTGGTTGGGATTTCGCTGCGCCCAACAACACTATGAGGATGCGCTGTTCGTTTATCGTCACACCTTGGGCCGATTCTATCGAGGTTTCAACTGGAATCATCAACGCCACGATCGTGCCCAATTCGCCGTTGCCGGATTACACCGTTCCTCGGACCTTGGTATCCATTTCGTCGCCTTCCTCTTCCGACGTGATGGCGGCTAGGATCGTTCTTATTGGTTTCGGGCGCATAGACAATAAGACCAACGTACCTATGGGCTTTATCGTCTCCAAAAATGCATCGTCTTCGGTCGACCGAACTGTTGTTCAGTTACGATCCCGACTTCTCGGTGACTCTTTCCCAAACTTCTTCATCGACCGGGGACGACTTGCTCCCTCTCCTCTCGTTGATATTTCTCGTCATCCCTGCTGTGGCATTTGTGGCCATAGCGATGTGGTTCCTTCGCGTCCGCTCGTTGCGCCAGACAAGGCGAGACGTAAGAGCATCTGTCAACATCGACAATTACGACGAGACCGAACAGCTCTAGTCCTTCCGAAACCCTGAAGCCTCGTGCAGAATAGCAAACATACTGGTGGAAAATAGAAAGAATTCGCCATGTTTTACGACCGTTGTTGTGTATTTTGTGTTGCTCGACTCAAATGAAAGTATGTGATTCTTCTTTCTCGTGAACCTGAGAAGAGAAAGTTCTCCACTGGAAGCCGCAGTAATTCTTGAGGCTCCAAAAGACCGGGTCAACTTTAAGCAAAAGTCAAAAAGTTAACCGATCACTCCCTTAGTTTTTTTGTGGCGAGTTAACCCAGTTAATTAAAAGTTAACTCGAAAAGTTAAAGTCAAGTCAAGTTAACTTTTTACTCACCATTAGGCGTGCTGCGTCGTAACTCACGCAAACTTTTTTTGCAACTCAACTTTTTTTGAAAACATAAACAGAAAAACAAAACCCGAACCGCGTCCAACTTTTTTTCCAGACAACCAACCGGCCTACCTGTCTGACCGACCGACGCAGCCCACCCAGACTCGCACCTCTGACGCGCACTCTCCCAACCCGCCCTCTCCCGACGCGCCCTCTCCCGACGCTTCATCTCCCGACGCGACCCACCCCAATGCGTCCTTCCCGACGCTTCATCTCCCGACGCGACCCACCCCAATGCGTCCTTCCCGACGCGCCCTTCTGGCGCGCACTCTCCCGATCCGCACCCTCCCGACACGTCCTCTCCCGACGCGAACCTTCCGGCGCGCACCATACTCGCGCGCACTGCACCGCAACCACGCAAACTTTTTTTGCAACTCAACTTTTTCTTTGCAAACACAAACGGAAAAACAAAACGCAAACCTTTTTTTCCAACTCAACTTTTTTTTGCAAACAGAAACGGAAAAACAAAACTCGAACCGCGTCCAACTTTTTTTATGAAAAACCAACCGGCCGACCCCCACCCGACCGACCGACACAAAACACGCGCTGAGCTGTGACACCCACCTCGACTCGCACCCACCCCGACGCGCGCCCTCCCGGCCCACACCTTCCCGACGCACACCCTCCCAACATGCTCGACGCGAACCTTCCGGCGCGCGCTCTCCTGATACGAACCCTCCCGGCGCGTGCTGCGCTGCGATGCACGCAAACTTTTTTTGCAACCCGACTTTTTTTGCAAACACAAACAGAAAAACAAAACTCGAACCGCGCCCAACTTTTTTCCAGACAATCAACCAGCCGACCCACCTGACCGACCGGCGCAAAACACGCGCTGCGATGCGGCACCCTCCCAGCGCGCATCCCTCCCCTCCCCCCTGACGCGTACCCTCTGGCGTGCGCTCTCCCGGCGCGAACCCTCCCGACGAGTGCTCTCCTGGCGCGAATCATCCTGGCGCGCACCATACCCGCGCTTACAATTCCAGCGCGCGCTGCGTCACGATGCACGCAAACTTTTTTGCGACTCAACTCTTTTTGCAAACACAAATGGAAAAACAAAACTCGAACCGCGCCCAACCTTTTCTTCTGAACGACCAACCGGTCGACCCCCCACCTGACCAACAGACGCAAAACACGCGCTGCACTGTAACACCCACCCCGACGCGCGCCTTCACGACTCGCACCTTCCTGACTCGCACCCTCCCGGCGCCCCTACTCACCATTCCGACGCTTACTCTGCCAACGTTCACCCAACGCCTACCTCCCTGACAATCACCCACCCGACGCCTACCCTCCCGACGCCCGGCACTTGTACAAACACGCACGCACGCACGCACGCACCCCTCCCGACAAACCTCCCGTTTGCCAAATCAAACGCGCACAGCCGCAGCGCAGCGCGCGTTTTTGGTCGGTCGGTTGAGTCGGTCGACCGGTTGGTTGTCTGGAAAAAAAAGTTGGATACGGTTCGAGTTTTGTTTTTTCGTTTGTGTTTGCAAAAAAAGTTGAGTTACAAAAAAAGTTTGCGTGTGTTGTGACGCAGCGCACCCCTCGGTCAGGTCGGTCGGTTTGGGGGAAAAAAAAAGAGAGACAAAGAAAAAAAAGCCAGGTGTCGCCACCAAAGTATCGAAAATAAAGTTTGACCGCACAGTTTCTTGGCGCGGCAACAAACCGTGCAACCGTACACAAAGAGAATAGCAACGTTATTCTTTTATTTGGGTTAGGTTTGGGGGTTGGGTTGGGAGTTGGAAGTGCAAGGGCTCTGCTGCGTTTTCCTTCTCCTGCGCCGCCATTTTCCAGGAAAATGGACGGAACGCGGTCGCACTATCTCCCCTGCTGCGTCTTCTTTCTGGAGAAAAAAACGAGCGGGGTGTCGTCATCACGGGGACGATGCAACAAAAAAAACGCACACTCTTTCCTGTTCGCCGAAAGGCAGAGCCGGCGTTTCCCTTTTGGGGAGATAGAGAGAACCTGGCACGCGCCGGCAGTCTCTCCCCTAGGGCGATCTCATTTCCTAATCCTCTCCGCGCAAACGTTTTTTCCCTTGGAAAGTGTGTTTGCGCAGAGCAACGGATGCTCTTTGCGGAAACGTCTGCAAAGGCTAAAGAAACTTTACCTACCCGTTCTGCCTGTCCTGCGCAAAGGCTGTCTTAAACGCAAACCCTTTGCCCTCCTATCCAAACCCTTTGTTACGTTTTTTTCTTTTGGGTTCCTCCCGTCGCCTGCCACTTCGGCGCAGGACGGGAGGCCGAGGAGATGGAGAGGCAAAGGGTTAGGGTTAGTTTGAAAAATAAAGATAAAAAAAACACCCGCATCCGTCTGGCT